>Ga0163144_10027703_pt1 | contig 10961 bp, 12 predicted proteins | sample OliLak19BULKMAT1_FD_123175 | JGI IMG/M metagenome (GOLD analysis project Ga0163144, IMG submission 123175) | Freshwater microbial mat bacterial communities from Lake Vanda, McMurdo Dry Valleys, Antarctica - Oligotrophic Lake LV.19.BULKMAT1 | ecosystem: Environmental > Aquatic > Freshwater >... | reverse complement strand
GAGCACGAGCTGATCTCGCGGTAGGTGTTCTGCGCCGGCAGCCACACCTCGAGGTCGTAGGTCTTGGTCGAGCCGAAACCCATGTCGCCGCTGCACAGCAGCATCACCCGGTACGGCAGTTCGAGCTTCTGCAGGATCGCCTCGGCATGGCCGACCATCTGCTCGAGCACCGCGTAGCTCTGCTCGGGCTGGGTGATCTGCACCATCTCGACCTTGTCGAACTGGTGCTGCCGGATCAAGCCGCGCGTGTCACGACCGGCGCTGCCAGCTTCGGAACGAAAGCAGGGGCTGTGCGCAGTGAGCTTGATCGGCAGCGCAGCGGCGGCTAGCACTTCGCCACGCACGGTATTGGTCAGCGAAATCTCGCTGGTGGAAATCAAGTACTGCTCGGGCTGCTGCTCGTCGCCGCCCCGCGTCACCCAGAACATGTCGTCCTTGAACTTCGGCAACTGGCCCGTGCCTTCGAGCACTTCGCGGTTCACGATGTACGGCGTGTAGCACTCGGTGTAGCCGTGTTCCTGGGTCTGCACGTCGAGCATGAATTGCGCGAGCGCCCGGTGCAGCCGCGCGACCGGGCCGCGCAGGAACGCGAAGCGCGACCCCGACAGCTTGGTGCCGGTGTCGAAGTCCAGCCCCAGCGGCGCGCCCAGGTCCACATGGTCCTGCACCGCGAAGTCGAAGTTGCGCGGGCTGCCCCAGCGCCGTATCTCGACGTTGGCTTTCTCGTCGGGTCCGGTCGGCACGCTGTCGTGCGGCAGGTTGGGCAGGTCCATCAGCAGCGCGTTCAGCTCGCTCTGCAGCGCTTCTTTGCGCGCGACGGACGTGGCCAGCTCGTCGGCAATGCCGCCCACCTGGGCCATCACGGCGGTCACATCCTGGCCCTTGGCTTTCAACTGGCCAATTTGCCTGGACAGGCTGTTGCGCTGCGCCTGCAACTCCTCGGTGCGCGTCTGGATGCGCTTGCGCTCGCTCTCGAGCGACACGTAGTGGTCTCGGTCGAGGAAGGGTTGCGGCGACTTGCGCGTCGCGAGCTTGGCCAACACACCGTCGAGGTCGCGACGCAGCAGGTTGATGTCGATCATTTCGGGGTCTCGCCTGTGAGCGCGGCCATGGACTTGTCGCCCAAACCCTTGGGCAGCGGGAAATGCACCGTCTCGACGACGCCGTCGAGCTTGCGCAGCGAAACCGCGCCGAGTTCGCGCAAGCGCGCGATGACCTGCTGCACCAGGATGTCGGGCGCCGAGGCGCCAGCCGTCAAGCCCACGCGCGTGGCGCCTTCGAACCATGCCGCCTGCAGCGAATCGGCGTCGTCGACCATGTACGCCGGACGGCCCAGGCGCTCGGCGAGCTCGCGCAGCCGGTTGCTGTTGCTGCTGGTCGGACTGCCGACGACGATGACCACGTCGACCGCGGGCGACAGCACCTTCACCGCGTCCTGGCGGTTCTGTGTGGCGTAGCAGATGTCCTGGTGCTTGGGTTCACGCACCAAGGGAAAGCGTCGCTTCACGGCCGCCAGAATGTCGGCGGTGTCGTCGACGCTGAGCGTGGTCTGCGTGACCACCGCCAGCCGCCCGGGGTTCTTCACCGGCGCACGCTCGACGTCCTCCACGGCTTCGACCAGGTAGATGCCGTCGTAGAGCTGGCCCATCGTGCCTTCGACTTCCGGATGGCCCTTGTGGCCGATCATCAGGAACTCGTAGCCTTCCTTGTGCAGCTTGGCCACCTCCACATGCACCTTGGTGACCAGCGGGCAGGTGGCATCGAAGACCGAGAAGCCGCGCTCTGCCGCCTCGCGCCGCACCGCCTGGCTCACGCCGTGCGCACTGAAGATCAGCGTGGCGCCGGGCGGCACTTCGGTCAGGTCTTCGATGAAGATCGCGCCCTTGGCCTTCAGGTCGTTGACCACGTAGGTGTTATGCACGATTTCGTGGCGCACGTAGATCGGCGCGCCGAAGCGGATCAGCGCACGCTCGACGATCTCGATCGCCCGATCGACCCCTGCGCAGAAGCCACGCGGCTCGGCCAGAACCACTTCTTCGAGTGACATCTACAGCACCCCGATCACATGCACGTCCAGCCGCACGGGCTGGCCGGCCAACGGATGGTTGAAATCGAACAGCAGCCAGTCCGGGCCCAGCTCGCGCACGACGCCAGCGTAGGCGCCCTGTCCGTCGGGCGTCGGGAACTGCACCACGTCACCGACCGCGTACTGGGCCTGGGCGTCGCCCCACTGCGCCAGCAGGCTGCGCTTGACGCGCTGAAGCAGCTCGGGATTGCGTCCTCCGAAGGCCTCGCCGGGTGCCATCTCGAAACTTTCGCGCGCCCCTTCGGGCAGGCCCACGAGGCGCGCTTCCATCGCCGGCGCCAACTCGCCGGTGCCCAGCGACAGGGTGGCCGGCTGGCCCGCGAACGTGTCGACGACGGCCGCCCCGTCGGGGCCGGCCAGCCGGTAATGCAGCGTCAGGAAGGAGTCGGGAGCGATGGTGGTCAAGGCAGGCAGCGGTTGAGGCACTGACGATGCGTGCGAGCGGAATGCGCTCGCCGCCGCGCCGGGCGATAGACTGGCCGTGATTTTACGGGGCTCCTCCTGAACACCCTTCTGCAACTACCCGCCGATGCCCGGCCGCGCGAAAAGCTGCTGGCCCGCGGTGCCGGCGCGCTGGCCGATGCCGAACTGCTGGCCCTGCTGTTGCGCACCGGCTTGCCCGGCCAGGGCGTGCTGCAGCTCGCGCAGTCGCTGCTCGATCGCTTCGGCGGCATCGCCGGGCTGCTGCAAGCCGACGTTGCCGCACTCTCGGCCGTCAAGGGCCTGGGGCCGGCCAAGCGCGCCGAGCTGGCCGCGGTGCTCGAGATGGCGCGGCGGGTGCTGGTGCAACAGCTGGTCGAGCGCCCGGTGTTCGACTCGCCGACGCGCGTCAAGGACTACCTGGCCTTGCAGATGCGCCATCTCGGCCACGAGGTGTTTGCGGTGTTGTTCGTCGACAGCCAGCACCGGCTGCTCGCCTTCGAAATACTGTTCCGCGGCAGCCTGACGCAGACCAGCGTGCACCCGCGGGAGGTCGTCAAGCGCGCGCTCGCGCTGAACGCCGCTGCGGTGGTGCTGGCCCACAACCATCCGAGCGGCGTGGCCGAGCCATCGCGCGCCGACGAGTTCCTGACGCAGAACCTGCGCGCGTCACTGGCGCTGGTGGACGTGCGGGTGCTCGACCACATGGTGGTGGGCGCCACAACGGTGCTCTCGTTCGCCGAACGCGGCCTGCTCTGAATGAAGCCGGCGGACCTGGCGCGCCTGGTGGCGCTCAAGGAGCGCATGGTGCGAGCAGCCCGCGTCGAGGCCGAGCGACAGACCGCGCTGGCCGAGGCCGCCGCGCGCGAACGCGAGGAACGCGATCGCTTCCGCACCCATGCGGGCCCGGTCACGCTGCTGCGTTCGCGCGGCCAGGCGTTGCTGCTGCGCCCGGTGGTCGAAGCCGTGCCACGCCAGCGCCAGCTCGACGAAGCGGCGGCGCTGGCTTCATCGCTGTCAGACGATTTCGATGTCACGACCCTGCTCGACACCGACGACGCCCTCAGCTACCGCCGCCCGGGGGTGGGGGCAGACGTGCCGGGCCGTCTGCGTTGCGGCCACTGGTCTATCCAGCGCCAGCTCGACCTGCACGGCCTGCGCCGCGACGCCGCCCGCGAAGCCCTCACCGCGTTCGTTCGCCAGGCCGAACGCGACGGTCTGCGCTGCGTGCGCGTCGTGCACGGCAAGGGCAATGGATCGCCCGGCCGTGAACCGGTGTTGAAGGACAAAGTCAAGCGCTGGCTGGTGCAGAAGAACCAGGTCATCGCTTTCACCCAGGCCCGCGCGGCAGATGGCGGCCACGGTGCCTTGCTGGTGCTGCTGCGGGGGCAGCGCGTCCAAAAGGCCTAGGAGGCTCCTAGAGCGCGATGCGACCGGCGATGGCCAGCAGCGCGGCCGCTGCCGGCGTGCCAGGGTAGAGCTCGAGCAGCAGCTGACGTTTCTGTACGGCCGTGCGCACGTTCGGATCGGTCGGTACCTCGCCGACGAAGTCGAGCTTGATCGGTGCGTCCAGGCCCGGATTGACGAAGCGGTCGATCACCAGCTGGAGCTGGTTGGCGATGCTGCGCCCTTCGCCGCGATGCAACGACTGGTTGACCGCCAGCAGCAGCGAGTGCCGGCCCTGCGTCGTAGCCAGCACCTTGATGGTCGCGTAGGCGTCGGTCAGCGCCGTGGGCTCCGGCGTGGTGACCACGAGCACGTCGTGCGCCAGCGACAGGGTGTACAGCACCACGTCGGAGATGCCGGCGCCGGTGTCGAGCAGCACGCGGTCGAAGCGTGGGGTCACCGCCTCGATCGTCGCGAGCAACTGGTCGCGCACTTCGGGCGTGAGGCGTGAATACTCGACCATGCCCGAACCCGCCAGCAGCACCGAGAAGCCGCCGGCCACGGGCAGGATCGCGTCTTCCAGCACGTGCTTGCCGGTGAAGACGTCGTGCAGCGTGATCTTCGGCGACAGGTTCAGCACCACGTCGAGATTGGCCAGTCCCAGGTCGGCGTCGAGCACCAGCACGCGCTCGCCGCGCCGAGCGAGCGCAGCCGCCAGGTTGGCCGAGACGAAGGTCTTGCCCACGCCGCCCTTGCCGCTGGTGACCGCGGTGATGCGGGCACGCCGGCTCTGCGGGGCCCGGGTGTCGTGGGTGGGGACGTTCATGAGCCCGACCCGGTTTCCGGATCGACCGCCGAAACGCCGAACTCCGAGATGTTGAAGAGCAGGCCCTTCTCCTCGGCCGAGACCATCGACACCGCCGCGGGCTCGAACACCGCTCGGTTGCGTCCGGCCGCCTTGGCGTTGTAGAGCTGCAGGTCGGCCCGCTCGAGCCACAGTCTGACCGAGGAGCGCACCCATTGCGGCGCGAAGGCGCCTCCGAGGCTGATCGTGACGCCGATCTGCTGCGACAAGCCGATCGTCACGCGGCGGCGCTCGACGCAGCTGCGCACGCGCCCGGCCACCGTCGGGCCGAACACCGGCGGGCAGTTGGGCAACACGATGCCGAACTCCTCGCCGCCGATGCGCGCCACGGTGTCCATCGGGCGCACGCATTCGAGCAGGGCCTGCGACACCGCCTTGAGCACCTCGTCGCCCGCGTTGTGGCCGTGCTGGTCGTTGACCTGCTTGAAATGATCGATATCGACGATCAGCAGCAGCGCCGGCTCGCCAGCGCGTGCCACGCGGTCGATCTCGCGGCCGAGCACGATTTCGAAGTGACGCCGATTGGCCAGGCCCGTGAGCGCATCGCGGCTCGACAGCTGGCACAGCGCATCGATGAGCCCCTGCACCCACTCGGGGCTGCCTGGCGTACCCACTGGGGCCGGATGACCCGATTGCCGCAGCAGCGACAAGGCCGCATCGACTTGCAACGGGGGCATGGCGGCATCGCTCAATGTGCGGGGCAGTCTAGCAGTGGCATCGCCGGGCAGTCAGCAAGTAAACGTGCAGTTTGCCGTTCACCTTCGAGCTTCAAAAGAACAAGGTCTGCAGGTCGTTCAGGAAGTCGAAGCCACGCGGCGTCGGCCGCACCCACGATGCGTCGCGCTCGATGAGCCCGCGCGAAGCCGCCCGCTGCAGTGCTTCGTCGATCACCGCCACCGACTGCCCCGTGCGCTCGGCAAAGCGCGAGAGCTCGAAGCCCTCGACCAGACGCAGCGCATTCATCATGTATTCGATGGGCAGCTGATCGGCTGCAATCGAATGCTCGTTCGAGACGGCCTGGCCCGCCAGCGCACGTTCCATGTACATCGCCGGCTCGCGCCATCGCACCTGGCGCTCGATACGGTCCGGAAAGCTCAGCTTGCCGTGCGCACCTGCGCCGATACCCAGGTAGTCGCCGAACTGCCAGTAGTTGAGGTTGTGCACGCAGCGGTGATGCGGCCGTGCGAAGGCCGAAACCTCGTAGCGCGCCAGGCCAGCGGCCGCGGTACGCGCCACGATGGCGTCCAGCATGTCGCTGGCCAGGTCGTCGTCGGGCAGCACCGGCGGCGCGAGCGCGAACGCGGTGTTCGGCTCCACCGTCAGGTGGTAGATCGACAGGTGCGGCGGCTCGAATGCCAGCGCCACGTCCAGGTCCGCGTGGAGTGCTTGCAGGCTCTGGCCCGGCAGCGCGTACATCAGGTCGAGGTTGTAGGTGGCAAAGGCTTCGCGGGCTTCGGCCAGCGCCTCACGCGCCTGCCGCCCATCGTGGACGCGGCCGATGCGCGAGAGCAGTTTGTCGTCGAAGCTCTGTACGCCCACCGACAGGCGCGTCACCCCCGCCGAACGGAAGGCATGGAAGCGGTCGCGCTCGAACGTGCCGGGGTTGGCCTCGAGCGTGATCTCGCAACCCGGCTCGAGCGGCAAGCGGGCCCGCACGGCCGCGAGCAGGCGGTCGATGCTGTCGGGCGCAAAAAGGCTGGGCGTGCCGCCGCCGATGAAGACGCTGTGGACGCGGCGGCCCCACACTTGGGGCAGCGCCGCGTCGAGGTCGGCCACCAGCGCGTCGAGGTAGCGGGCTTCGGGCAGGGCGCCGGGCTTCGGCTCGTGCGAGTTGAAGTCGCAGTAAGGACACTTCTTCAGGCACCACGGGATGTGCACGTAAAGCGCCAGCGGCGGCAGTGTGGTCAGGCGCACGCTCCCAGCCGGCATCGCGCGCTGGCGAGGGTGAATGCGAATCGGGCTCTCGTTCACGCTAGACGAGCTGCCAGGCCTGGCGCATCAACTCGCGCATCTGCGCCGCCGCGAGCGCACGGTGGCTCAAGCGGTTCTTCTGCGCCGCATCGAGCTCGGCCACGCTGGCGCCCAGGGCATCGATCCAGACCAGCGGGTCATAGCCGAAGCCGCCTACGCCGCGCGGCGCTTCGAGCACGCGAGCCTCCCAGCGGCCGAAGGCGATCAGCGGCTCGGGGTCGTCGGCATGGCGCAAGGCCAACAGCGTGCTGACGAAGCGCGCGCTGCGATCGGCGGTGCCCTGCAGACGCTCGAGCAGTTGCGTGTTGTTGGCGGCGTCCTGCGCCCGGCGCAGGCCTTCGCGGTCGAGCGCTGCGGCGCTTGTCACCGCCAGCGGGCCGGCAAAGACGGCCGACTGCACGCCCGGTGCGCCGCCCAGCGCCGCGACGCACAAGCCTGAGTCGTCGGCGATCGCGGCCAGGCCGCTGGCGCGTGCCGCGTGCCGCGCCTTGGCCAGGGCGTTCTCGACGAAGCTGCCATGCGGTTCGTCGGCTTCGTCGATGCCGAGCGAAGCTTGCGACAGCAACTCGATCGGCAAGCCCGCGAACAGGCTCTTCAGCTCGGCCAGCTTCTTGGCGTTGTTCGACGCCAGGACCAGCTTCATGCCGCCAGCGCAGCCCTTTGCGCGGCCACGAGTTCGACGATGCCGCGTTCGGCCAGGCCGAGCAGCGCGTCCATCTGCGTACGAGTGAAGGCGGCGCCCTCGGCGGTGCCCTGCACCTCCACGTAGGCGCCGGCACCGGTCATCACGACGTTCATGTCGGTGTCGCAGACCGAGTCTTCGCTGTATTCCAGGTCGAGCAGCGCGCTGCCTTCGAGCAAGCCGACCGAGATCGCGGCCACATGATCGCGGATGGGGCTCTTGGCGATGCGCCCCTGCGCCAGCAGCCAGGTGACCGCATCGTGCGCAGCAACGAAAGCGCCGGTGATGGCCGCGGTGCGCGTGCCACCGTCGGCCTGCAGCACGTCGCAGTCGAGCGTGATGGTGCGTTCGCCCAGAGCCGCCAGGTCGAACACCGCGCGCAGCGATCGGCCCACCAGGCGTTGGATTTCCTGCGTGCGCCCGCTTTGCTTGCCGCGTGCGGCCTCGCGGTCGCTGCGCGTGTGGGTGGCGCGCGGCAGCATGCCGTACTCCGCCGTCACCCAACCCTGGCCACTGCCGCGCTTGTGCGGCGGCACGCGTTCCTCGACCGACGCGGTGCACAGCACCTGCGTGGCGCCGAAGGCGATCAGCACCGATCCTTCGGCATGCTGGGTGTAGCGTCGTTCGATGCGCAACGGGCGAAGGGCGCTGGCGGCGCGGCCGCCGTTGCGCAGGAAATCGGTCATCAGTTCTTCTTCTCGTTCGAACGCCGGATCGCGTCGTTGATTTCCTTGATCGAGCGTTCGATCTCGGCTTCGTCGAGTTCGTCGGAGGCCAAGTCGCCGATCACGCTGGCCTGGATGGTCGAGGCGAAGACCTCGTCGCCCAGGCTCTGCGTCGAGACGCCGGCCGCGCCGTCGCTGTCCTCGGCGGCCTCCCACTCTACCGAGATGACGGTCACGTTGTCGCTCTTCGGCCCGGCATTGCGCAGCGCCTGCTCGACCAGTTCGGGTGCCGAATCGGAGATCGGGCGCTTGGCCAGCTGCTCGGCGATGACGTTGTCGGTGACCGCGCCCCACAGGCCGTCGGAGCACAGCAGCATGCGGTCGCCGGCGTGCAGCAGCAGCGGCCCGGCGGTGTCGACGACAGGCTTGCCCGGGCTGCCCAGGCAGGTGAAGAGCACGTTGCGGTTGAACTTCTCGCCCATCGGCACCACGTGCGAGAGCGTTTCCTGCAACTCGGTGTACGAGTGGTCGCGCGTGCGGGCGATCAGCTTGGCGCCGCGCACCAGGTACAGCCGCGAATCGCCGCAGTGCGCCCAGTAGGCCGCTTTGCCCTGCATCACGCACGCGACGATCGTCGTGCGCGGCGTGTCCATCAGCGCCTTTTCGGTGGCATAGCGCAGCAGCTGATGGTGCGCCGCAATGATGGCGTCGTGCAGGAAGCGCAGCGGATCGGCGAGCGTGGGCTTGGCGTCGCGCTGGAACAAGGCGGCCAGCGTTTGCAACGCGAGCTGCGAAGCGACCTCGCCTTCCGGATGGCCACCCATCCCGTCGGCCAATGCGAACAGACCCGAATCCCGCGTGTAGCAATAGCCCATCCGGTCTTCGTTCTTCTCGCGCCCGCCCTTGCGGCTGATCTGGTAAACCGCGAACCTCAAGTGGGCCTCAAGCTTTCGCGCCGGTTTTCAGGTTCTCGAGCTGCAGCTTCAGCCGCTCGCTGAAACTCAGCTTGGTATAGCGGCGCTCGGTCTCGCGGGCCAGTTCCTTCTGCAGCGCAAACACGCTCTGCGGGCGCGACAGCGGATCGAGCGACATGCACCACTCGGTGACTTCGATCAGGTTGTCGGAGTAGACGTTGCGCAGGCGGGAAAGGCTGAGCGCCAGACGGTCCTTCTCGATGCGCTGCGGCGCGTCGTTGGGCGGGTAGCCCTGCATGCAGGCGTAGATGCAGGCGCCGATGGCGTAGATGTCGGTCCAGGGGCCGAGCGAGCCGTCGCGGCGGTACATCTCGGGCGCCGCGAAGCCCGGCGTGTACATCGGGCGGATGAAGTTGCCTTCCTTGCTCAGCACTTCGCGCGCGGCACCGAAGTCAAGCAGCACCGCCTTGTTGTCGTTGGTGATGAAGATGTTGGCCGGCTTGATGTCCAGGTGCAGCATCTTGTGCTGGTGCACGATGCGCAAACCGCGCAGGATTTCGTCGAACAGGCTGCGGATGGTCGATTCGCGGAACACCTTGTCGCGTTTCAGGTCGCGAGCGGTGACGATGAAGTCCTGCAGGGTGTCGCCCTGCAGGTAGTTCATCACCATGTAGACGGTTTCGTTCTCGCGGAAGAAGTTCAGCACCGAGACGACGCTCGGGTGGCTGATCTGCGCGAGGCTGCGGCCTTCCTCGAAGAAGCTCTTCAGACCCAGCCGGTACAGCGGCAGCTTGTCGGGTTTGACGCGCGGCGTCAGTTCACCGGGCGAGCGTTCGGCCAGCGAGGCCGGCAGATACTCCTTCAGCGCGATCAGATGGCGCTGCTCGTCTTCGGCAAGGTACACAACACCGAAGCCGCCCGCCGCCAGCTTCTTGACGATCTGATAGCCACCGACCACGGTACCCGCGGGCAGCGGGGCGGGTTTGGGCTTTGACATAATCGGCGGTTGCTTTTGATGGGCTGAGGGTCAATGTCAGTTTACAGCATGACCGGATACGCCAGCGCGAGCGCTGGCGCGGCTCGGCAGGGTGAAAGTGCGGCGCCGGTCACGGCCGGCGGGCCCTCCTTGGTCAGCGCCGAACTTCGTTCAGTGAACGGCCGTTTCCTCGACCTTTCACTGCGCCTGCCCGACGAATTGCGCTCGCTCGAGCCCGCGCTGCGTGAGATCGTGGCCGGCGCCATCAAGCGCGGCAAGGTCGAGTTGCGGCTCAGCACGGCGCGAGAGTCCGAAGCCGGCCTGGCCGCGCCTGGCAGCGAACAGTTGAGCCGCCTGTCGCGCATGCAGGACACCGTGCAGAGTTGGTTGCCCAAGGCGGCGCCGCTGTCGGTGAACGAGGCCTTGCAGTGGTGCCGCGGGGGCGTGACGGCCGAAGGCCTGCAGGAGCCCGCTTTGCAGGCCGCCCGCGAGGCCGTGGCCGCCCTGCGCAAGGCCCGCGCACGCGAAGGCCAGCGCCTGGTCGAGGTGCTGCTGGAGCGCCTGCGCCATCTGCGCGCCCTCGCCGCCCAGGCCAAGCCGCTGCTGCCCGCCGTGGTGGAGCGGCAGCAGCAGCGCTTCCTCGAGCGCTGGCAAGAGGCCTTGCAGGCCAGCGGCGCCGCGCAGACCGTGAGCGCCGAAGCGCTGCAGGAGCGTGCGCTGAACGAGGCGGCAGCCTTCGCCATCCGCATCGACGTGGCCGAAGAGCTGGCCCGCCTGGCCTCGCACCTCGACGAGATCGAGCGACTGCTCGGCAAGGGCGGTGAAGTCGGCAAGCGCCTGGACTTCCTGATCCAGGAGTTGCAGCGTGAGGCAAACACGCTCGGCGCAAAGTCGGCGGCGCTCGAGTTGACCGGCATCGCGGTCGAGATGAAGGTCGCGATCGAGCAGATGCGTGAGCAGGTGCAGAACATCGAGTAGGGTTTAACGGCATTCGAT
>Ga0163144_10027702_pt1 | contig 10961 bp, 8 predicted proteins | sample OliLak19BULKMAT1_FD_123175 | JGI IMG/M metagenome (GOLD analysis project Ga0163144, IMG submission 123175) | Freshwater microbial mat bacterial communities from Lake Vanda, McMurdo Dry Valleys, Antarctica - Oligotrophic Lake LV.19.BULKMAT1 | ecosystem: Environmental > Aquatic > Freshwater > Lake... | reverse complement strand
TGTTCCCGCGGAGACCGCAGCGATTGCCGCTGCCGTCGGTTTCGTCGCGCCGCTCGGCCGCGCCCCGGGCGCCGGTTTGCTCGTCGCCATTTGCACGCAACGATGCAGCTCGCTGGCGAAGGCCCGATCGAGCCGATTGATCACTTGCGGCGCCGATCGCAGCAGTTCCGACTCGAACGCCGCGTAGGGGTCGAGGACAATTTCTTCTTCGTCAAACGGCTCCGCGAACGGGTTCGACGCCGCCGGCTGTTCCGGTTCCTCGGCGGGCGCCGGCTCAGGCGGATCGGCGGCCCGCAGTTCGAGCGTGCCGAATTCCTCGAAGTGATCAAAACTCTCCAGGAGCAACTCCGCCGTGTCGAGCGTCACGTCGAGCGGATCGACCGCGAGGATGTGGCGACCTGGACGGCCCGATGCGATCGGAATCGACGCCGGCATTTCGTCGTCGGCTTCGTAATCGTCATCGTCGGCCAACTCGTAGTCGAATGATGCGCCGTCGCCATCGAGTTCGCCGAACTCGATCACCGAATTGCCCGCCGATGCGTTCTTCGCTTTCGCGGCGCCGTCGTGATTCCACGGCGCCGGCAATTGCTGCAGGTCAGACCAGGCTTGTTGCACAAGCGTCGCATCGAGCGGAGCACACCCCGTCTCTTCCGCCATCCACACGAGCTGATCGCCCAACTGGTTGATCACCCGCGGCACGCCGGCCGTCGCGGCGTAGATTGCCTCGAGGGCATCGGCCGAGAACAACTTCTCCGGCTTCATTCCCACGGCCGCCACCTGGGCGCGAACATACTGCAGCGTCTCTTCCCGACCGAACGGCGCCAAGTAACAGCGGGCGGCGATCCGCTGGCTGAATTTCTCCAGCCCCGGTTCGGCGAACCGCTCCTCAAGGATCGGCCCGCCAGCGAGGACCAAGCTCACCAGCGGCAGGCCCTCGGCGGCGACGTTCGTCAGGACCCGCAGTTCTTCCAACAGCCGCACGGGGAGCGAATCGGCCTCGTCGACCAACAGCACCAATCGTCGCGGGCCCTCTTTCCCGCGGAGATGTTGCTGAATCGAGAGCCGAAGTTCACCCTCGTCCATGCCGCTGTAGGGGAGGCCCAACTCGCACAGGATCATCTGCAGCAAGGCTCGCCGCGTACAGAGCTGGGCGCCTGCCAGCGTGACGACTGCCACGCGAGGCGCAAACTGCTCGGCGAGCACCGCCAACAGCAGCGATTTGCCGGTCCCCGCGCCGCCGACCAAAATCGCAGGCCCTTCGTTTCGCGCGATGGCGCGTACAATTCGCAACCGGGCCTCCTCGATGGGGGCGGCGGCGAAGTAACGTTTAGGGCTGGGCGCCGAGAGAAAAGGGCGCCGCTCTGCGGGAGTCGTCAGCTGGGTCATCCGTGGCATCCTATCGCTGCGTCGCTTCGCGGCGGGACGAGATCGGGGCGGGCGATCTCGAACCAGCCGGCGTCGGCAACGGTCCATCCTGTGAAGTTAACCTTCCGTGGCGTTTGATCGGCGCCCGGAGTAAGCTGGCTTCAAGTGATAGCGGAAGTTTGACCCGTGGGAAGATTTGGGGGGTCGTAACGGCTGCTGAATTGGGGTGGAGTGAACGGTTGAGGGCGCGCTTGCGATCTCGGTGTTCGGCGAGCGCTCCGCTATCGCGTCGCGGCTAACGTGGTCGTCATGCCGTTAGCCGCGACGCGGAAGCGGAGCGCTGGACCACGCAACGCGCCACACGCCGCCGCCACCTACTACGAACCACTGACAACTGCCAAGATAATGTTTCGCATCAAGATCTGCGGCATCTCGAATGTCGACGACGCCGTCGCGGCCGTCGACGCTGGCGCCGATGCGATTGGGCTGAACTTCTACGCGAAGAGCCCGCGGTGTGTGGAACTGGCGATGGCGAAACAAATTGCCGCCATTACCGAGGTCATTCGCGTCGGCGTCTTCGTAAATCAATCGGCTGACGAGATGTGGAAGGCGTGGGAAAATAGCGGCCTCTGGTTCGCTCAGATCCATGGCGACGAAACGCCAGAGATGTTGAAGCCGATCGCTGACATGGACATCATTACCGTGCATCGCATGGCGACCGATGAACCAGATGGGTTGGGCCGGCTTGAGCGAGATATGGATCACTTTGCGTCCGTGATTGGATGGATGCCTCAAGCGATGCTCATCGATTCCGCCGTGCCGGGCGAATATGGCGGCACTGGCACGAAGGCCAATTGGCAATCGCTACGGGGTCACGAACGGCGGCTTGGCGGCGGCGCCAACCTTATCCTCGCTGGCGGCCTCACACCCGACAACGTTGCCGAAGCGATCAGCATTGTCCGCCCCGCCGCCGTCGACGTCGCCAGCGGCGTCGAATCTTCCCCGAGGAAGAAAGACCCTTACAAGGTTCGCGATTTCGTCGCCGCCGCGCAGGCTGCCTTCGAATCGCTTGAATCTTAAACTGGGGGTTTGGCGAAGGTTTCTTACGAGTGGAAACCCCAATGCTCCGGGAGCTAACGCTCCCGGCTCGCCGGTCGTCCAGCCCCCCACTGGCTAGGCGGGGAGCGAATTCGCCATTAGACTCTACATCTATATGCAGTCACGCCTCGCCGCCGCCAAGGGGCGGTAATGATGGACATCCGTCCACTCATGCCGCGTCGTCCGCCTATTGCCGACGGCCATTCGATACTTTTACAGGAGTTCGTTTATCGTGTCCCAGCTTGCTACCGAACGTCTGCCGTACAAGGTGCTGGATTGTTCCCCCGAGCAGTTTGAAAAGCTCGCCAAGTGGGGCCGTCAAGAGATCGAACTCGCCCAAAACGAAATGCCGGGCCTGATGGCTCTGCGCGAAAAGTACGGCAAGTCCAAGCCGCTCGCCGGCGCTCGCATCGCCGGTTGCCTCCACATGACCATCCAGACGGCCGTCCTCATCGAGACGCTGGCCGAGCTGGGCGCCGAGGTCACTTGGTCGAGCTGCAATATTTTCAGCACCCAGGATCACGCCGCCTGCGCGATCGCCAAGGCTGGCTTCCCCGTCTTCGCCTGGAAGGGAATGAACGAGCAAGAGTTCGATTGGTGCATCGAACAGACGCTCTACTTCCCCAGCGGCGAACCGCTCAACCTGATTCTCGACGACGGCGGCGACCTCACCTCGATGGTCCACAACCGCTTCCCCGAGATGCTCGCCGAGATCCGCGGCCTGAGCGAAGAGACGACCACGGGCGTCCACCGCCTCTACCAGATGCACGAGCGCGGCGACTTGAAGGTCCCCGCGATCAACGTCAACGACTCGGTCACGAAGAGCAAGTTCGACAACCTCTACGGTTGCCGCGAATCGCTGGCCGACGGCATCAAGCGGGCAACCGACGTGATGATCGCCGGTAAGGTGACCGTCATCGCCGGCTACGGCGACGTCGGCAAGGGTTGCGCCCAGTCGATGCGGGGCTTGGGCGCCCGCGTGCTGCTGACCGAAATCGACCCGATCCTCGCCCTCCAGGCGACCATGGAAGGGTACGAAGTGATCACGATGGAAGAGGCCGCCCCCCGCGGCGACATCTTCGTGACGACGACCGGCTGCCGCGACATCATCACCGGCGCTCACATGAGCGTGATGAAGAACGACGCCATCGTCTGCAACATTGGCCACTTCGACCTCGAAATCGACATGGCCTGGCTCAACGGCGAAGTGAAGAACGGCAAGGCCAAGGTCGAGCGGATCAAGCCGGCCGACGTCGGCGCCGTCGACAAGTACACGCTGAAGTCCACGGGGAACTCGATCCTCATCCTGGCCGAAGGCCGATTGGTGAACCTTGGTTGCGCGACCGGGCACCCGTCGTTCGTGATGAGCACCAGCTTCACGAACCAGGTATTGGCTCAACTCGCCCTATGGCAACACACCGACGACTACGCCCTTGGCGTTCACGTCCTACCGAAGAAGCTCGACGAAGAAGTCGCTCGGCTCCACTTGGCCAAGCTTGGCGTGAAGCTGACGAAGCTTACGGCGAAGCAAGCTGAGTACATCGGCGTGCCGGTGGAAGGGCCGTACAAGCCTGAGTATTACCGGTACTAAGCCGCTATGCCGAGTCGCTATCGCCGAACGCTAATCATATGCGGGAGCAGGTTCACCCCTGCTCCCGTAGCTCAGTGGTGAGAGCGACGGCCTTATAAGCCGTGCGTCGCTGGTTCAATTCCAGCCGGGAGCACTCGCGAAAAGTTGATTAGTGAAAAGCCGTCGACGCAAGTCGGCGGCTTTTTATAATTACATCGTGAGCGGAGTTTTCATCGAACAACAGGAGCATTGGAAAATGCGTCGCTCTCCATCTCAACATGCGAGACTCGGAGTCCGCCTTCCTTCGCCTGCCGAATGGCTTCGCGCACTACCTGCGTGAGTTCGCCAGGCCGGTGGCGAATCCAGATCGCGGCATGGCTCCCCCGGACCATCAGGCTGGAGTCGTCGAACCCGGCTTCATAAACCGAGTCTGCCAACTCGTCTGTAATGTCGTCGGCTACAAGGACCAAATAGAACTCAGGATTCATGGCTTTCAACTCCCCGGACATGCGTCGACGTATTGTCGAATGTCCTTCGCGTGATTTTCGGGATTCCGAGGCGTTGACCAAACTGACTTCTTACAATCGGCGTGACCAAAGCCGCAATAGATTCGGCAGTAGGCATGACCATTCGACATGAAGATGCGCCAACCTCGCTGCTGGGCGTATTTCAAGGCCTCGCGGATGTGCTTGTTCGGGTGCATCATCCACATAGTGCCTGCACCATCGCTATAGATCAAGTATACGCTGGTCGGGCTTCCGCGGCAGGGTTTCGGGGGGGCGTGAGAAGGCTTAAACTTGGCGTTCTGCTCCGGAGGCTGACGCCACCCGGCTCGCCTCCCTGCGAAATCCGCTCCATCCGCACGACGAACTCCCATGCCTACCATCTCCGCCTTCCGCGGCATCCGTTACGACCTCGGCCACGTCGGCTCTCTCTCGGACGTCATCGCCCCGCCGTACGACGTCATCGACCCCGCGCTGCAGGACGAGCTCTACAAGAAGCATCCCGCCAACGTCGTCCGGCTGATCCTCAACCGCGACGAGCCGGGCGACGACGAGCACAGCAACCGCTACTCGCGGGCCGCGCGGTTCTTGCGCAACTGGCTCCGCGAGGGGGTGCTGTTCACCGAGGGCGACCCCGCGATCTACGTCTACCACCAGGAGTTCGTCGAGCGTGGCGAGACCTTCACCCGCCGCGGGTTCATGTGCCGGACGCGCTTGGAAAAATTCGGCGAGGGGAACATCCACCCCCATGAAGAGACCCACGGCGGCGCCAAGGCCGACCGGTTCAAACTCTGGAAGGCGTGCCGCGCGAACCTTAGCCAGATCTTCGGCCTCTACCCCGATCCCAAGAACGAAGCCCAGCAGATCCTCGAAGCCGCGATCGTGGGCCAGACGGCGTTGGTCGCGACCGACCACCTCGGCACGATCCACCACGTCTGGCCGGTCAGCGACATCAGCATCATCAACCAGGTCTCGGCCCTGCTGGCCGGCAAGCCGGTCTACATCGCCGACGGCCACCACCGTTACGAGACGGCCCTCAACCTCCGCGACGACCTCGCTGCCGAGTTGAAGGAGCGCGGCGAGGAACTCTCGCCGGAGCACCCAGCCAACTTCGTACTGATGATGTGCGTGTCGATGAGCGACGAGGGGATGCTCGTCCTCCCGACCCACCGTCTCTTCCGCGGCCTGCCTGCGATGACGGCGGAGCAGTTGAAGGCGAAGCTTGGCGACGCCTTCGACACTGAGCCAGCCGGCTCGGGGCCCGATCGGGCGATCACGCTTTGGGAGGAGATCGAAGCGGAAGGCGATCAGGAAACGCTTGGCCTCTATACCGCCGAGGACGACCAGTGGACCTTGGCTCGCCTCACCGACGCCGGTCGCACGCGGATGGGCGAGATCTCCGCCGACCACTGCGAGGAGTGGCAGGGGCTTGGCGTGAGTATTCTCCACCGACTGTTGATGGATGACCTGTTGGCCGCGGGGATGAACCCCGCGGCTCGCCCCGGGGAGAAGGCTTCGCTGCCGGCGCCGAAGTATGTCCGCACTCTGGACGAAGTCCCCGTCGGACTACGCGAGGGGGACGCTGCCGGCCGCGACCTCACCGGCCAGGAGGGGAGCGGCGGCCGGTTCGAACTCGCCGCCCTGGTGATGCCCGCCACGGTCGAGCACATCCGCGCGATCTCGAACGCCGGCGAACGGATGCCCGCCAAGAGCACGTTCTTCTTCCCGAAGCTCCTCAGCGGTTTGGTGATCAACCCGCTCGAATGATCCAAGTGCGAGTGAACAACAGCGAGCCGAGGGGTTCATCCCCTCGGCCCTCCCTGCCAAAACGTTCCACGTGAAACATCCCCCAACGCGGAAATCCAACCGCGTCGCCAATGTTTCACGTGAAACGCTTATCACCCTCTGCCGCCTGGCCGCCTGGCTGCTATCACTCCGCGCTTGCCGTCAACTGCCGTTGCGGCGTCTTGCACCCCTCCTACAATCCCGCCTGCGCCGGGGGCGAGGACGCCCCGGCTCGCTCGGCCTTACTTGCATTCCCTGACCTCTGGCCTCTTACCTCCAACCTCTTCTCCCATGCCCCGCGTCATCTGCATCGCGAACCAGAAGGGGGGCGTCGGTAAAACGACGACGGCCCTCAATTTGGCCTGCGCGATCGCCATGGCCGGGGAGCGGACGCTGCTGGTCGATCTCGATCCCCAGTGCAACGCCACCACCGGACTCGGGCTCGACCCCGACGCTCGACATGCTCTGGTCGACTCCCGCCCATTGCGCGAATCGTTCCGTGAGACCTATTTGCCGAACCTCTCACTGCTCCCTGGCGCTCGCAGTTTTGAAGACGTCGACGCCCTGGCGAACTCCTCCGACTCGCGCTCGCTGATGCTAGCGACCCACCTCTCGGGCAGCCTCGGCTCGTTCGATGCGGTACTGATCGATTGCCCTCCCTCCGTCGGCGCCCTCACCCGCACCGCGCTCTCCAGTGCTAGCGAAGTTCTGATGCCGATCCAGTGCGAGTATTTCGCGATGGAGGGGCTGACCCAAATGATCGAGGTAATCAAACAAGTGATTGGGCGGTCGAATAGCCGATTACAATTCGGGGGAATTCTCCTCACCATGTACGACGCGACCTTGGAGCTCACCGCCGAGGTCGATCGCGAGGTGCGGGATTTCTTCGGGGGAATCGTCTTTTCAACCGTGATTCCACGTGATGCCGCGGTGTCCGAGGCGCCTAGCCATGGACAGTCGGTCATCGACTACGCCCCGCGTTCGCGGGGGGCTCGCGCCTACGTGGAACTCTGCCAGGAGGTATTGGAGCGTGTCTAAGGAACGTCGTTTGGGCCGGGGGTTGGAAGCGTTGTTGGGCCGCAGCTTCGAAGCTCAATCGCAGGACGCCCCTGTTGAGGAACAGCAGTACGAGTCTTTCGAAGCCGCGCCGCAGTTCGATTCCGGCAGCTATCAGTCACATGCTAGCACCGACGAGAACGTCACCCGCTCGGCCGACGGCCAGCAGTGGCTCGGGCTCGTTTCGATCGATCGTAATCCTTACCAGCCGCGGACCAACTTCGACGAAGCTGAGATCGCGGACCTCTGTGATAGCATCCGTACCCACGGCTTTCTCCAGCCGATCGTTGTTCGCCCATTCGAAGGGCGCTACCAACTGATCGCCGGCGAGCGTCGCCTCCGTGCCGCCCAGATGGCTGGCTGGGAACGGGTCCCCGTGCAGATCCGCGAAGTCCCCGACCAGCAGATGGCCGAACTGGCCATCGTCGAAAACGTCCAACGCAAAGATCTCAATCCGATCGAAAAGGCCGCCTCGTTCAAACGCTACATGGACGAGTACGGTTGCACGCAGGAAGAGGTCGCCAACCGCGTGAGCATCGATCGCTCGACGGTGGCCAACCTCCTTCGCCTGCTGGAACTCCCCGAAGAAATAAAGGGAATGCTCTGCCGCGGCGACCTCACCGCCGGCCACGCCCGCGCCTTGTTGCCGCTGGGCGATGAACACGAGCAGATGGAATTCGCGCGCCGCATCCAAAAGGAATCGATGTCGGTTCGCGCCGTCGAGCAAGCCGTCTCGGAGCATATCCGCCGCACAGATGGCGAACCGCTGTCGATCGTCGACGCCGAAGGAAACAGCCGCCCCTCGCCGCTGCAACCGGGGCAGCACATCCGCGACATGGAAGAGCAGCTGTCGCTGGCCATGGGCGCGAAGGTCGAGATCAAGCAGTCGGCTAAAGGCCGCGGCCGGATCACGATCCACTTCGCCAGCCACGACGAGTTCGACCGCCTGCGGTCGAGCCTGAGCCAGCAGGCGGCGCCGCAGCAGACCGGCACGTTCTAGCCGCTTTCCGAAGACGATTCCGAAAACCCAAGAAACGGGGGCGACATCAGTCGCCCCCGTTTTTTTGTTGCTGCAACGTCCGAACCCGTCACCCCGAGGTACTCCGAGGGGTCCGCCTAGCCCCACCGCTCCGACCCGAACAACCGCCGACACCGATCCCTGCCCCACCCAACATTGCCCTCCCCCCCACTCCCGGCTACGATACGGGATTGCAAAATTCGGGGCGTAGCTCAGCTTGGCTAGAGCGCCTGGTTTGGGACCAGGAGGTCGCAGGTTCGAATCCTGTCGCCCCGACCAAGGGGACATTCTACAGAAAAGTAGAATGTCCCCTTTTCTTTAGCCCCGCAAGAAACGGCTAACCGCTGCTATGATGGCGGGGGATTGTTGGCCACGTTTTGAGCTTTGACGAGCTTTTCATTGCGGTTCTAAAGCCGTAGAGACCGTTCGGGAGACTTTCCGTGGAATCGCTTAACTTTCTCCTAGCGGAAACAGAGGCGAATCACTTCGCCATTGTGGCAGCGGTCGCGTTAATCATGGGGCTGGTGCTTCTCTGGGGAATTGAGCCAAAATCGTCCGGCCCGCGGCAACCGCCGACTAAGCGGCCGTTAAACTCCTGCGGCGGCTGCGGCCACCTGTGGTATCCGCGAGGCCATGACGAATCGCCTAAATGTCCGAACTGCGGCTTGATAACTCGACCACCCAAATCCTATGACGCTACCGCCTAGCGATCTTTGTGGCCCTGAAGTCGGGGGGGGTGTAGGATGAAGTGGCGGGATATTCGCGCCGAGGATCTGCGGTGAATCGATCAGAATTACATCAACTCACCGAGAATCGAGTTCGCGACGCCGAGGCGCTTCTTGACGCAGGTCAGTGGTCGGGAGCGTACTACTTGGCAGGCTACGCGATCGAATGCGCATTGAAGGCGTGCATCGCCAAAATGACAGTCGAGCATGACTTCCCGAGCAAAGAACTTGTACTTAAAGCGTATACGCACAAAATAGAAACCTTAGTCGAGGCTGCGGATCTCAAGCTTCATCGTGAAACCGACAGAGCCAGCAATGCGGCGCTTGGCGCCAATTGGCTGATCGTCAAGGACTGGGATGAGAAGTCTCGTTATCAACAGTGGAATGAATCTCAGGCGCGCGAGCTTTACGAGGCCATTAACGATTCGACCAATGGAGTTCTACAATGGATCAAGGGGCATTGGTGACTGAAGAAATTGATGCGGGCGCTGAACTGGTCCACGAGTTCAACGACTATATGCCAGTGGTTGCAGCTTTCTGGCTCAAGGCAAGTGACGAGGAACATAGATATCTTTATATTGCCTCAATGCAATTAAACGGCTCCAATTTTAAAGCCGCCTACAGCAATGTACTGCGACTAGTCGACCAGCTTCGCTCGCCGCATCTTGATCCATTCCGGATAAAGTTGATCGAGGGCGACGACCCTTTATCTAAAGCTGCGATAGAGATTAACCTGCGATTTCCGGCACGCATTCCGACTCGTTTTGGAGGAAACGCGTTTGGCGGCGTAAGCGTTGACGAGGTCTATATTTATCCAACGCCATTGCAGGTTGTCGCATCCTGATTAGCGAAGCTCATTGCCGCTAGGCACGCAGTCACGGATGCGAAGAAAACAAGGCGAATTCGATTCCTTACCTCCATCTGCCGCGGCACCTTCTTTTCTTGAGCGAGTCACACCTTCAATCACTCGCATCCGGTATCCGCCCAAACGCAATCTTGTTCTCCATCGCCTGCCGGCAGTTGTGCATCGGGGCGAAGTAAACCTTCGACGCTCCCCACCGCAGGTTGATCGCGTCGACTGCTTTCGATGCCCGCGCGAGCTTGTCGAACTCCTCGATGAGCGGCCGCGACACCTCGGTCGCCAGCTTCAGTCCGCCGACGACCACGTCGACTTTTTTGATCGCCTGGCCATTTGGCCTGCGGCGTTCCCAGAGTTTGAAAAACTGGTGCAGCAGCGTTGCCGTGTCGTTGATCAGCGGCACGCCGACCTCGTCGCCATAACGGCCGCCGCGCTCATCGCGGAGCGAGATCCGCAAGCTTTGGGCAACGTACCCATGCCGTCGCAAGCGTTGGCCGAGCTTGCAGACCAATCGCGAGAGGATCAGCTTCGCCCCTTCCTCGCTCCTGAACTTGGGATCGAGAACATTGCCGTGGCTCATCGAACTCCGCCGCGTCGCCACCTCCGGCAAGTCGATCCCATGAAACCCCGCCCACCAATGGCCGCCGGAGACCGAGCCCCAAATCCGCGTCGCCTCGCGCTGGTCGGTCTCCCACAGCTCGCGCATCGTGTGGACGCCATGCGCCTGCAGCCTGGCGAGCATCCCGCTGCTGATGCCGCAGAGGTCGGTCAGCTTTAAGTGTTCCAAGCGTCCCGGCAGATCATCGGTCGCCAGCACCGTCAGCCCGTTTGGCTTCCCCAGCCCGCTGGCAATCTTGGCCAACAGCCGCGTCGGCGCCACGCCGATCGAACAGCTCAGCCACGGGCCGAAGTCTTGGAGAACCTGCCGTTTCACCTCCTCCGCCAACTGCCGCGCGGCCGCCGGCTCGCGCTGCGGGCCCCG
>Ga0163144_10027701_pt1 | contig 10962 bp, 8 predicted proteins | sample OliLak19BULKMAT1_FD_123175 | JGI IMG/M metagenome (GOLD analysis project Ga0163144, IMG submission 123175) | Freshwater microbial mat bacterial communities from Lake Vanda, McMurdo Dry Valleys, Antarctica - Oligotrophic Lake LV.19.BULKMAT1 | ecosystem: Environmental > Aquatic > Freshwater > Lake... | reverse complement strand
TTCGACCCCGGCAGAGGATGTGCCAGCCCTTCAGGCTTAAATCCGTTTGGTAATGACCCTAATCAGCCCACAACAAGGAACAAAAACAGACTCTAGAGAATTTATGGAATTCCGCTCAAACTGGCCTTTGTCGCACAGCCCAGGCAGAGCCCGCAATTCAACTGGTTTCAAGGCAAAGACTTGGAACCAGTTGAACAAAAACGGAATGGTTTGTTCGGATTTTTCCAGTTGTAACGTCTATGGAGTCTTTCACAAGCCAAAACCCTTGACTGCCATCCGTTCGTTCGCCGCCAATCGACAAATCGGACTTATAGTAAAAAGCACCCCGATTAACGTGGAGAATAGCGATGAAGGTTGTTTTGTTTTGCGGTGGATTTGGAATGCGATTGAGAGAGTTCTCGGATTCCATTCCAAAACCATTGGTCAACGTTGGCAATCGGCCAATCCTTTGGCACATCATGAAGTATTACTCTCATTACGGGCATAACGAGTTCATTCTTTGCCTGGGATGGAAAGCAGAAGCAATCAAGGAGTATTTCCTAAGTTACAACGAATGCCTAACGAACGATTTCGTATTGGACGGAAGCACTACGTCCGTTAAGCTCTTGGCGAGTGATATGAACAATTGGAAGATCACGTTCGTTGACACCGGATTGATGTCCAACATCGGCCAGAGGCTCAAAGCGGTTGAAAGCCATGTCAGCGGGGAATCGACATTCTTGGCCAATTACACGGATGGGTTAAGCAATATTCTCCTTCCGGACCTAATCGATTGCCACAGAAAAAACAACGCGATTGCGACCTTCATGACGGTTCGACCGACACAGACCTTTCATTGCGTCAACGTGAAACCTGATGGCTCCGTCAACGGTATCGCGGCAGTTGCCGATTCGGACTTGCGGGTCAACGCTGGCTTCTTTGTTTTTGACCAGTCTATCTTTCAAGCAATTCATGAAGGTGAAGAGCTTATTCCGAAGCCGTTCAATCGCCTCATTGAGCAGAACAAGTTGTTCTCGGTACATCACGATGGTTTTTTTGCAAGCATGGACACATTTAAAGAGAAGCAACTTTTCGATGACTTCCATTCACGTGGCCATACCCCCTGGGAAGTCTGGCGAAAGCAGGACATGGACTCAAACGCCGCGACTCCGTTGTTCTAAGGACTGGATTCCAAACAAATGACGGGAGATCGCGAACATGTATTTTGATCTAGCTGCCGCGCGGTCTGTGCTATGCATCGGTGCGCACCCAGACGATATCGAAATCGGATGCGGTGGAACCATTCTTGGCCTTTTGAAAAGCAATCCTAGCGTACGGCTTGACTGGGTCGTGATGGGTTGCACTGCCACGCGCGAAGTCGAGGCTCGCAACGCTTTTCATGCTTGGAGCAATGGGCACGACAACTGCCGTGTTCACCTATTCAATTTTGAGGATACGCTCTTTCCCTCTCGCATTGTTGAGATCAAACAGACAATGCACAAACTGGCCGAAACGATACAGCCTGATGTCATCTTCACCCACCGCCGAGAAGATCTGCACCAAGATCACCGAACTCTTTCCGAAGTCACTTGGAATACGTTCCGACAAAACCTGATCCTCGAATACGAAATTCTTAAGTACGAGGGAGACCTGGGCAATCCCAATGTCTTCGTGCCACTTGCTGGCGAAATAGCGAAGAAGAAGATTGATTTGTTGATGACTCACTTCCCTTCTCAGCATCAAAAGTCTTGGTATTGCAAGGACACTTTTGAAGCGATAATGCGAATACGCGGCGTGGAATCCAAAGCTTCCAGCGGGTTCGCAGAGGCGTTCCACGGTCGCAAGCTTTGGCTTTCAACATAGGGTCAGAACGCAGGCGGTCGCCGCATCAGGACACTGTTCTTGTGAGCGGTTAGCCCTTCTTTGTCTGCCAAGAGTGCAACATCGGCGGCGATTTCCTGCAGCGCGCTTTGGTCAAATTCAATGACACTGCTTGAACGAAGGAAGTGATTCGAAGAAAGCCCAGACGCCCAACGGGCCGTTCCACCCGTTGGCAATACGTGCGATGGGCCGGCAGCATAGTCGCCCAGGGCAACGGGCGAGAAGTGGCCAAGAAAGACCGCGCCGCTGTTTCGAATCTTGGCCAAAAGACGTCGTGGATTGTCCACCGCGATTTGAAGATGCTCCGGTGCGATGAGACTCGTGACCTCACACGCCTGCTCCTCGTCCCGACAGAGTATCATCGCTCCAAATGCGTTCAACGACGAAAGAGTTAGCTCTGCGCGTTCCAGTTCTTTAAGCTGCTGATGAATCGATGATTCGATTCGATCCAACATCATGGAGTCCCAGCTCACAACAATGCTTGCTCCCGGCGAATGTTCCGCTTGCGCGAGCATGTCCGATGCTGCAAAGTCGGGATTCGTTGTAGCGTCGGCCAACACAACGACTTCACTCGGTCCCGCGATAGAATCGATGTCCACGTCTCCGTAAACAAATCGTTTCGCCAGTGCGACAAACAAGTTTCCAGGACCAACGATCTTGTCCACTGCAGGTATCTCGGGAATTCCATAGGCCAACGCTGCGACCGCTTGTGCACCACCAACCGCATAGACCTCGGAGATGCCGAGCTCATGGCAAACGGCAAGTACGTCTGGATTGTACGCCCCTAGAGAGGTTGGCGGTGCGACAACGACTATTTGTTCGACACCAGCGCATATCGCTGGGATCGCGGTCATAAGGACGGTAGACGGATAAGCGGCGGCACCTCCGGGAACACAAATGCCAACGCGACGAAGCGGCGTATAGCGTTGTTCTAAAACAACACCCCTGCTTGGTTGGGTCACAATGTTCTGGTGCAAAATCGCCGACTGAAACCCGGAAATATTGTCGCGTATGCGACGTATTGTTTTCAAAAATTCCGGTGATGCATTTGCGTGTGACTGTTGCAAAAGATCAAAAGGCACTCGAAGCGTTTCTGCGGAGGTACTTGGATTATCTAGCGCTCGCGCGTAGTGAAGCACCGCTTCTGTTCCCTTACTTTTCACATCGTTGCAAATTCGCTCGACAACGAGTTGTGGGCTGAGCGGTTGACCGAAGACCGCTATGGTTAACTGACGCCCCCGATCTGAGACCACGGAGCCATCCGGGCTCAGCTTCTTTCGCAATCGAGAAATATCCGAAGCAAAAGTACTTTGATTAGCATCGAGTCGCTCGATGCAAAGAGAGTTGTTTGTCATGAAAATGCAGGGATCAACCGAGGGTGGCGAGCTGCGCTTCTGTGAAGTTCACATTGGACGCGACCGACTGAATATCGTCATGGTCTTCGAGAAGCTCGAGTAACTTCATTACGTCAACCGCAGTCTCCGAGTCTACTTCAACAGTATTGCTCGGTATCCGCCTGACTTCTTTGAGCTCGATAGCGATAGTCTGAGCTTCGATTGCATCGACAACTGCGGTGTAAACGTCGGGAGTGCATGTGATTTCGAAGTGTTCGTCCACGTCGGTTACATCCTCCGCTCCATTCTCCAAAACTAACTCCATCAGTTTCTCGAAATCTATAGAAGTCTGCTTGACGACGATTACGCCTTTTCGTTCGAACAGGTACGCGACGCAGTTAGTCGAACCGAGTCGACCGCCGTGTTTTTCGAACATTTTCCGTACTTCTGGAGCGGTACGATTGCGGTTGTCTGTCATGATGTCGCAGAGAACGGCAACACCACCTGGTCCGTATCCTTCGTAGAGAATTTCTTCAACGTCTCCGCCGTCCAGCTCGCCGATGCCTTTCTTGATCGCGCGTTCGATGTTCTCACGTGGCAAGGAAACAGCTTTTGCATCTACGATAGCCGTCCTCAACCTTACGTTTCCGTTTGGATCACCACCGCCTAGCTTGGCCGCGACGATTATGGCCTTTGAGAGTTTGCTCCACAGCTTACTTCGTTTGCTATCAACCAAAGCTTTACGATGCTTGATGTTGGAATACTGTGAGTGTCCGGCCATTTGCTGCTCCAAAAGAGGAGTGTCGAGGAGTTGGTTGATTTCGAAATTCGGTCCAGATCCACTGGAAATGACCTATCGTGGCTTTTTCTTAGCTGAATTCGAGTTACTTGCGCTTTTGGATGCAGTCTTTGGAGGTTCTATATTCTTTACTGGAGTGATTTTCTTAGCGGGAGGAGACGCTTTGGTTGGGGGCACCTCTTTCTTGGTCTTTGGTTCTATCTTTTTCGTTGCATGTTTTTCAGCTGCTATTTTGCCGGTCGTTTTTGCTTCCGGTTTTTTAACATCAATTTTCTTTGTGTCCGGCTTTTTCGTTTCCGATTTCTTAACTTCAGCCGAAGCAGGCTCGCCTTTCTTTTTTGTTTCAGCGACTTTACCTGGTAAGGTGGCCGAAGGCGTTGACTTTGATTTCGCTGGAGGGGCAGGTTCCTTTTCTGACTTCTTCGAAGCCGGCAATTCAGCTATGGGAGTTGCCTTGGACGAGTTCTTGGTGGATACGCTGCTCGCACCCGCGGATTTCGTTTTTGAGGGGCTTGGGGCTGGGCTCGGAACGGGTGTCTCAATAACCGTCGACTTAACACCTTTCTTGGGAGCTGGTTTTTCAACCACTTTTGCTTTGGGTGAAACGCCAAGTTCCTTGAAGACAGCGACAACACTGGCGTTCTTTGGGCTCTGTTGAAACTCCACTGCAAATTGATGCAATAGCGATCCAAACTCGAAGCCCTTGCTCTTTGGAATCGCGCGTTCAACACCCGGCAGACTTTTTTTATCCGCTTCAGCTTGGGTAAGAACTTCGCACTGAACCAACACTTCGAGGGTCAGCGAACCAGCAGGAATCGCATGACCGCCCAACGCATTTTGTGAGACGTAGTTGAGAACGAAAGGCGTCATGCCTTTCCACGCGGAAATTTCCTCGGTCGCTTTCGTAAGGTTTGCTTTCTTCATGTCATCGATATCGTATTGGTATCGAGCTTCAAAGAGAGACTGAAGGCACCGTTTGATTCGGTGGCCGGCTTGGGTCGCGTTGTGCAAACTGCTGAGCGCTTCGCCTAACTCGATCACCGTCGTCACGCGAACTTCGTTCCAATCGAAATACGCTTGCTGGAGTTTTGCGAATGCCTCGTCTGCCTGCTCTAATTTTGCATCTTCCAAGCAGCAAGCGTATATCAAGTGTTCCAAAACGGTACGCTCACCCGGTTCAGGCAATGCCTTAAAGTGCTTTTTCAAGGCCTTGTGCAGTTGCTCGTATTTCGCGGCTCGATTGCTCATGTTGTCGATTATGTAGTCTTGTGTTGCTTGGGGCAAAGGCAGTAAAGCTTGAGAGTTAACGTCGTGCTATTCGTCTACGGCATGAACAGGTTCACCAGCCGATGGGTCGAGTTCGGGCGATGGGTCGAGTTCGGGCGAAGTTGTATTGGTTGGCACGTCAGCGCCTGCGCCGGTTAAACTTGACACGTCAACGACTGTCTCGCTCTTTTGTTTCTCTAGCGCGATTTGGTCCAGGATTTGTGCGACCGCTAGGGATTTCTTAACACCCTCGTCGGCCACGAAAGTCAGCTTGGGGGTGTAACGCGTGTCGATACGTTCCGCGATTTTGGCTTGTAAGAATCCGGCTGAGTTTTTTAGTCCTCTCAAGCTGGTCGCTTGTTGGCTCTCGCTGCCCATGATGCTGATTAGAACTTTCGCTTCACGCATGTCTGGAGCAACCTCGACGCCAATCACGGTGATGTTCTTTACGCGGGGGTCGCGAATCTCGGTCAAAATCGCCATTGCGACGACTTCTCGAATGGCTTCCCCAGCTTTTAGTAATCTTCGTGCACTCATAAACGACTACGACCTCGACAATTCAAGTGTTCTCGCGACTTCTTCGATTCGATACGCTTCCAAAACGTCATCGACCTTGATGTCGTTGAAACCTGCGAGACGGATACCGCACTCGAGTCCGCGTTGTACTTCCTTTGCATCGTCTTTAACGCGTTTCAGAGTTTCCAAAGCGTAGTCGCCAATGCGGCGTCCCTCGCGATTCACGCGAATACGGCACCCGCGTTCGATAGCTCCTTGAGCAACGTAACATCCAGCAATCGTTCCAACGCGTGAAACCGTAAAGACCTGCTTTACCAGTGCTCTACCAAGTTCAACGACACGTTCTTCGGGCTTGAGACGCCCTTCGATCAGTGCCTTGATGTCCAACGCTAGGTTATAAATGATCTCGTAACGGCGAATTTCGACGTTGCGAGCATCGGCCAGGATTCGAGCCGGTTCATCGGGAATAACATTAAAGCCAACGATGACCGCTTGCGAAGCACTCGCCAGCGTAACGTCTGCTGCAGATATACCACCGACAGACCGTTGCAGGATCTTGATCTCCACCTCCGGATGGTCGAGTTTGGTAAGTTCCTTTTCGATCGCTTCGAGCGAGCCGCGTGCATCGGCACGAATGATCAAGTTCAGGACAACCTTGTCTTCCTTGACGCCGAGCTTACCGGACTGAAGCAACTCTTGGAACGTTTCGAACGAAACCTTGGGCGACGTGCCGGATAGCGACTGAGAACGCACGATGACTTCTCGGCTCGCAGCAATCTGTCGAGCTTGCCCGATATCATCCAAAACGTAGAACCGTTCGCCAGCTTCGGGAGCTTTGTCTAGACCTGTGATATTGATCGGCGTTGAAGGGCCAGCTTCGGTCATTTGCTTGTTGCGTTTCATCGTGTCGTACAACGCTTTGATTCGACCGAATGTTGAACCGCAAACGACGATGTCGCCGACTCGCAATGTACCGCTTTGAACCATGACCTTGGCGATAACACCGCGGTCCGAAGCTTGTTCGCTTTCCAAGCAAACACCCATCGCTGCCCGTTTTGGATTGGCTTTGTAGTCATGCATTTCCGCGACGGTCAAAACCGTTTCCAGAAGCTCGTCCATTCCCTCGCCAGTGATGGCGCTGGTTGGCACGACTTCCACGTCACCGCCCCATGCGGACGGTGTCAAACCGAACTCTGTCATTTGAGTCATGATTCGATTGATATCTGCTCCAGGCAAGTCGCATTTGTTTGCAGCGACAACGATAGGAACGCCAGCCGCTTTTGCGTGCGAGATGGCTTCTTCGGTTTGAGGCATGATGCCGTCGTCTGCTGCGATAACCAAGATTGCAATATCGGTGACGTTCGCACCGCGAGCTCGCATTTCGGTGAACGCTTCGTGGCCCGGAGTGTCCACAAAAGAAATCGCTCGGCCATCTTTCTTGACTTGATAAGCGCGGATCTGCTGTGTGATCCCGCCTGCTTCGCCCGACACGATCTTGGTTCCGATCAAATAGTCAAGCAACGAAGTCTTGCCGTGGTCAACGTGGCCGAGGAAAGTTACGATTGGCGGACGGGTGATCAAGTCCTCTGCACTATCCTCAATGTCATCCATCTTGCCGATCAAACTGGTTTCGAGCGTTTCCGCTTGTCGGAACTCGAGTTCGACACCAAGATCCGTGGCGATCAATTCCGCTTGATCTTGATTCAGATAAGAATTGATGTTTTGCATCGTTCCCATAGTCATCAGCGAACGCAAAATACGGGCGGCCGTAACACCTGCAGCTTCCGAAAAACTTCGGATGGTGCAAGGCATTGCAAGAACAACTTTTTCTTTTCGAACGGCTGTCGGAGTTGGTTTTCGACGCGGACCGCGACCACCGCGTCGGCCTCCGTCATCATCCTCCAATGAAGCCAAGTCTCTGCTAGTTTGGATGCGAGGTCCGCGATCTTTGCGGCTGGACTCAAGACCCGCCAACCCTTTTTTCTTTACCGGAGCTTCTTCTTCGACGACTGGTTTCTTGGCTTTGAGATTAAGTTTATTCTCAGCGTTTGCCTTGAAGTCGGCCAAACCAGAATGCTGTGTTTGGCTCGGTGTCGAAGCTCGCCCGCCACCCATCTGCGTCGAGCCAGGCTTTGCAGGAGTCGTCGGACCAGCTGGTTTTTCAGCCGGTTTCTCCATCCCCTTGCTAACGCCTCGAATCACGTCAGGCGTCAATTTAACTATCGGTTTCTGTGTCGCTTGTTCTTGCGGCTTGGCTGACGGGTGAGGCGTGGCTGACTTAGGAATCTTGGCTAGATTGATATTTAATACGGCTTCACGCGTCTTGCGAGGCTTGTCTGAAGCAACTTTCGAATCAGCAGGCGGTCTTGGGCTTCCGATAACCCGAACTTTGCCACTCGTATTCGCTGGGGAATAAAAATCCCGACGGGCTTGCCCCTCCTGGGACCGTTCCGGTTTACCCTCGGCAGTTAGATTTTCCGAGACTGCGTCTGATGGATCTTGGCCCGGTAGCGCGTCATCTGTTTCCGTTTGCGTTGCCGTGAGGTCTTCGCCTGTCGATGAAACGGAGTCAACTACTTGGCTGTTTTCCGCAGCGGCAGTCGACACACTCTCAGCCGATATGCTTGTGCTTTCGTCCGCCGAAACCTCCTCTGGAGTCGAAGCTTGAGCTTCCGGCGCTGCGTTTGTTTTAGACCTAAGCGATGAAAGATCCCGTTTGGCACCGCCTGGCCTTGCACCCAAATCGCGAATTGGCGTGTCCTTAATCGGTTCACGCGTCGCGGCTTTTGGCGGCTGAGTTGGCACCGCTATGTCTGCAGCCGGCGGTGCCTTCTTTTCATCGAGGTGCTTCTTTATCCTCGAAATCTCTTCGTCTTCGAGACTCGCGAGCGCGCTTCCTTTGCCCTGAATCCCCAAACGGGTACACAGGTCGACAAGCTCCTTGCTGTCCAATCCTAAATCTTTAGCCAGCGAATAAATTCGTACTGCCACTGAGCAAAATTCCTTGGGCATAAGCCCTGTGAAACGAGGCAAGTCGACCGGTCGTCCGGTGTTAGTTGCTCACCTGTCTCTGCGTAAAGTTATTTCATTAGGCTGCCCCCACGCTGCTGTAGCGGGTCACCCACCCGATTCGACACGACACATGCCGAACGATTTCCTGTTCCCCAAAGCACAAAATGCTTCGAAGAGTAAAACTTATGCTGCCTATAATGGTACTGCATAAATCATTCTTGCGTTAGACGTTTCCGCCAGTTTGCTCTTCAGAACCAGGCTCTTCCTTAGGAAGATCTACCGGAGGAACCGAATCTTCGCTAGACACTTCAGGGAGCGGCTCGTCCGATATTTCAGCCGGCGGAGGAGGGGGCGGTGTTACAACCCCCTCTTTCCGATCGAGTTCTTCCGTGGCTTTTCTTTCGCGTTCTAATTTGTCTTGGTGCTTGCGCTCTTCCTCGGCCGCTTCTTGTTCAAGGGCTTTCGTATCCGCTTGCTCGACGATCGCATCCACCTCTTCCTCGGACCAGTTACCCATCTCCATCAACGCATCGGGCTCAATGACCGACAAATCATCGTAAGACAAGTATCCCTGTTCGACTAATTGTTGGGCAACCGACTCGGTCATCCCCTCAATTTCCATGAACCCCTCCATGGCACGCTCAATCTGGCGTTCCAATTCGGGAGCGGTCATAATCTCAATGTCCCAGCTGCAAAGCTTGCTCGCCAAACGCACATTCTGGCCATATCGCCCAATGGCCTGGGACAAATGCTCTTCGCTAACTAGGGCGATTGCTCGTCCGATCATGTCGCAAAGCAATACCTGCTCGACTTCAGCCGGCTGCAATGCATTGGGGATGAGCACCATCGGGTCATCGCTCCACCGTACAATATCGATGCGTTCGCCAGCGAGTTCACCCGTCACGTTTTTGATTCGGTTTCCACGCATTCCAACGCAAGCACCTACGCAATCGATTCGCTGATCGCTGCTGCTGACGGCAACTTTGCTACGATAACCCGGCTCGCGGCTGATGGCATTGATCCGGATAACGCCGTCGGCAATTTCCGGAATTTCTTGCTCAAACAGCCGTTGAATCAGGGTCGTCTTGGTGCGGGAAAGAATAATTTTGACACGGTTTCCGGCGGCTTTTACTTCATAGATCACCGCCCGAACGCGTGAACCGTTGTGATAACTTTCACCTGGAATCTGCTCGCTTCGAGGCAAAATCGCTTCGACGTTGCCGAGCTGAACAATCGTCACTCCGCGTTCGGTTCGCTGAACAATTCCGGTAACAAGCTGCCCGATTTGAGCGAAGAACTCCTCCATTCGAGCATCGCGTTCGGCCTCTTTCAGCTTTTGAATGATGACTTGCTTGGCGGTTTGGGCACCGATTCGGCCGATTTCGTCTTCGCTCAAATCGCGACCGTTAACCGTCGCTAAAATAGCACCACCATCACGCGCGATCTTAACCACGACATCGGCTTCCTCTCCGAATTGGCGTTTGGCGGCGGTTACTAAAGCAGACTCGATTGCCAAGATGACCAATTCCGGGTCAATCTGCTTTTCTCGATGCAACGAATCAACAATTCGGAGCAATTCTTGTGGATTCATTCCGCTGATATCTGTTGGGTTGGTAGTTTTTAATGGGGCGGTGGTGAATTCAGAGCCCCGTTTTCACTACCTCCTGTGTCTTGCGCAACAACCGGAAAAGCTATCGCCATTCGGTTTAAATGTCAACCGCCCTTTGGCCTTAAAGCCCCTGGGCGCATCTTGCTCTATACCGATAATGCCAACATGAATTCGTCTAACGATTACGACACCATTATTATCGGCGCGGGAATGAGCGGTTTGGCCGCTGGCATTCGGCTTGCCCATTACGACCAACGGGTTTGCGTGCTGGAAAAGCACTGGACGATCGGTGGCCTCAACTCGTTCTATCGAGTCAATGGTCGAAATTACGATGTCGGTCTGCATGCTATGACCAATTTCACTGAGAAAGGGGCAAAGAAAGGTCCCCTAGCCCGACTCCTCAAGCAACTGCGATTTCGCTGGGACGATTTCCAATTGGCAGAGCAAAAGGGCTCGCGTATCGCTTTCCCAAGTCTTTACCTGGATTTCAACAACGACATCCAATTGCTCCAGTCCGAAGTCGAGGCCAAGTTCCCACATCAAAAGGATGCATTCCAAAACCTCCT
>Ga0163144_10027700_pt1 | contig 10962 bp, 8 predicted proteins | sample OliLak19BULKMAT1_FD_123175 | JGI IMG/M metagenome (GOLD analysis project Ga0163144, IMG submission 123175) | Freshwater microbial mat bacterial communities from Lake Vanda, McMurdo Dry Valleys, Antarctica - Oligotrophic Lake LV.19.BULKMAT1 | ecosystem: Environmental > Aquatic > Freshwater > Lake... | reverse complement strand
GTCTTATTAAATAATTGACTCCCTATACCAAAGCCATCGGATCCTGATTTCTGAAAACTTTCAATATTATCTAAAGTAACGCCACCAGTCGGTAATAACTTTATTTGATTAAGAGGCCCTTTTAGCTCTTTTATGTAATCTGGCCCAACTATAGTAGCCGGAAATATCTTAACCATGGATCCACCCATTGACCATGCTTTGTATATTTCTGATGGGGTAAAAGCTCCCGGGAATATTGTAATTTTTTTATCTACACATTGCTGAATTACATCTTCATTAATAATTGGTGTTACAATAAACCGGGCTCCTGCATCAAGGGCTTTATTTAAATCCTCTTCATTGCAAACTGTTCCTGCTCCTATATTCATGCCCGAAGAGAACCTATCCAAAGCGTACCCGATCATCTCCTGCGCTTCCATCGTATTCATGGTTATTTCAATATTCGTAAGGCCGGCATCAAAATAGACAGGTAAAATTTGCTTCACATCCTCAAAAGACAAATTTCTTACTATCCCAATTATTGGAACCTTTGAGAATAATTCCCATGAAAATAATTTCTTGTTCATAGTTCTAGCCTTTTTGACAGTTCATTTTGAAATATTATTATTTGTCCCGCTATTGCTGCTTTATCAATGAACTCATCAGAGATTATAATCGTCCTTTTTAAAAGATCAAGTTCCTCAAAGGCCAACTTATAAAATTCAAATAGGTTACTCGCACTGCATAAAATCAACTGGCAGTTTACATTTTGTATAAGTTGTTTCAACTCTGTACCTATAAGTAATCCACTTAAATAAAGAAAGTTTTGTTTCTTATTTAGTTTATTGAAAAGCTGGTTTGTTCTAACGGTAAATAAACTATTCAGAATATGAGATGATTGCGATTTGTCAACACCTAATTTAAACGCGTCTAATTCATTTTGGGAGAACTTATCTAAATCACCAGTTTCAATGGATTGTTTTAAAATGCTGTAATTAATCATAAGGTTGAATACTTCTCCGGTCATAAAAGTTTGGAAGTTGACTAACTGGCCATTCTGCAGGAATATATGTTTTGAATGAGTACCCGGGAATACCAAAACTGCATCTTTCAATTCATCTTCTGACAGTGAAAGTGATGCTGCAAATCCAATAAATTGCGTTTCTTCTCCCCGCATTACATCAGTCTGACTTCTGACACCTGAAATGAGTATAATGTCGTGAGAAAAATTTTCATGGGAATTAAAATGCCGGATCCTGGCCCCACTTCCATCGGCTGGAAAAGGTAACATCGCATAAGGAACCTCTTCCATGCCAATAGATGATGATGCCATTCCGGAAATTACAATTGAAATGTTATCTAGGTTAATGGATAGCTTATAAGCTAAAATGTTTATTTGCTTATTTAATTGCTGCCGAAAAAATTGATCCCTGGTAATGTCATTTTTTTCTTCTTCCATTTTCCATGCATTGAACGTATTGGAAACGCCCTCAGTGGAGCTGACTTCACCAATGATCTGTTGATCAGCTATTTTTATTAATTGCAACCGGAAAGAAGATGTACCCCAATCACAACACAACAGATAATTCATCATTCAATTAAATTTCCCCCATTCTTATGTTTCTCCGCCTCGTACGGAGAAAAGACAAGGATTGTTAATAATAGTGGTTTAAATTTATCCCCTGTTTTTACATTGATAACTATTTTCTATATTGGCACATCATCGCTAACTTTAATTCCTGGCCAGTGTGCATTATTTTAGGGGGAAAATACAGAACATTCCGGAATCCGCAGTAACGAGTGTGTATTTAGTGGATGTTGGTGCATATTTCTATTTACCTAGTGAGTGACTATCAATTTGCCAGCTATCTGTTCTAAAAGGAATACATGGCGTCCCTTCGTTGTCATATAAATTGGCGGGAAGATTACCTGTCCAGGCGTACCGGATTGCCACAGGCCGGCGAACCTTTTCACTATAAAGTATTACGGATGATTTATCCCTTATTATAGCTTTTGCCGGACAGAATATTTGGTTTTCACCGGCAATGGTAAATCCAGTAATTGCCTCATCACCTTTTGTAGTTAAACCACCGCGAGTATCGCTAAAATTAAGCCGCACAGAATCCAGGCTTACTGTGTAGCTTTTCAATACGGGCCCTATCGTTACATCAGAATCATGGTAAGCAATTTTTTTTGCTGCAAGCCAAAGGCGGTACCCTACAGTTTCTTTTTTTGCTGGATGAATATTGGTAGAATCACCAACGTCGATTGTTACTGCCATGCCTGTATTAGGGTACTTTAAGAGGCTGGCCTGTGATTCGCGTAATTGGGCCAATTCAATACTGTTGCCGTAGTCGGGCAATTGAACAAATAAAAACGGCAGTTCTCCTTGTTTCCATTGAATACGCCAGTCTGTAACCATCAATGGCAACAGTGATTTATATTGTTGAGCACGTCCCGCATTTGACTCACCCTGGTACCAAAGAAATCCTTTTATAGCATAAGGTATCATTGGGAACACCATAGCATTAAAGAGGCCTGTGGGCTGATTTTTATTAGAACTTGCTACCGGAAGTGCAGGTTCTATATTAGAGTTATACTTCCAATTGCCTCTTAATGAAATAAAAACACTACTGTCAACAGAATGTAACAACGGTGCATCCACAAAATTACCGATTCTGCCATTGCCCCATTCATTAAGTAACATAACGGAAAGAACATTTTTTCCCTTCCTTATCAATTTAAGAGGAACTATATATTTTCTTTCTGTTTCTTCATTACCACGGCCAATTTCTACTCCATTAAAGTAGGTTATATCTTTTCGTATTATAGTCCCTAAATTTAAATATAGGTCAGCAGATTTACCATTGTTGGGTATCTCAATTACCCTTCTGGCCCAAACTAAAGCATAAGCAGGAACATTCATGCGGGATGCTTTTAAGGGATAGTCAATACTTTTCCAATTTGAATCATCGTAATCTAATTTAGTTACGCCGTTAATTAGGCCACTAGTTGCCTTATTAACGATAACATTTCGTAGCGAATCAATTTTTGCCGCATAGATATCCAACACAGACCAATCAGTTGTATCATTTACTATGGCGTTTACTGTATCAATAAAATCCGGGTGGGTCACCAGGTAGTCGGCACTAATCCAAGCTTCAATAGGAGTACCGCTATAAGAGGAATGAATAATACCAACAGCCACTTTTTTATCTACATGAAGCTGTCTTGCAAAAAAATAGGCAACGGCAGAAAACTTCTTTACATTCTCTGGACTGCAGACAGCCCAACTTCCTTTATATATTGATGTCGGAGTGCGGGATGATGTATTTTTTACCTTGAACTCCCGGATGTTGGGATAGTTTGCATCTGCAATAACCTGCTCACTGTTTTCCACCGGACGGTCAATGGAAAAATTCATATTTGATTGGCCGGAAGCAAACCATACTTCTCCTATCATTACATTTTTAAAAGTAAGCGAATCACTACCCTTTACAACTAATTGATATGGCCCCCCGGCATGCATGGCAGGCAAATAAACCATCCATTTCCCGATTTCATCTGCATGTACTTCTGCCTTATTTTCAGCTACGGTCACTATTATTTTTGATGAAGGAGTTGCAGCGCCCCATACAGGTACTGCGACTCCTTGTTGAAGTACCATATTATCCGAAAAAATTGGCGGTAAGCTAATGCTTTTATTTGTTTGTGCAACTGTCTTGTGGCTGATGTTAATGATAAGGGATAGCAAAGTAAGAACGATTACCCGTAACGTGTAACATTTTCTAATTCGTTTCATAATTGTATTTTATATAAAACTTATTACCTTATAAATGGCGCCTGAAGACTTCGCTTTGAACATCTCTGCAACAGGCAGATAATTTTATATAGTTTTACCGAGCCCATGAAGTTCCCTGCTTTTAGTGCTGTTTGATCTTGAATGGAGAGTTTTTTTGATTGTTGAAGTGAAGCGCATACTCGTTCATTAAAAAAACGTTTATAATTGTATCGTTGCATAGCCTGATTTTTTTATTCCATTATTGACTGAATTTATATCTCCCTTCTTTCGGGATCACATATTGACTATTACTACCAATTGTGAATAGCGCCATCGGGACTTTTTAAGTATGGATGGGGGTACTTTGTGTTTGCTGTGATTTCCATGATAAAATCGGCTTTGGCGGGGTCAAACTTCACCCCAAGTCCAGGGCTCTGCATTAGGTATAGCTTCCCATTTCTAAAATCAACTAAGTCTTGATTGAAATAAGCTGGCTTTTCAGGTGCACCACCAGCGAGCTCAATCATGCATCGTGCAAAGCTGCTCGACCCTAAAACATGCACTAAGGCAGCCGTGCATAAAGGCCCGGTAAAATGGGGTATCATTCCCAGGTAATGGGTTTCGCATAATGCAGCAATTTTCTTTAGTTCAGAGATGCCACCCACATTTGGAAGGGTAACTCGGGTATAATCAATAAGGTGTTGCTCAATCAACTCGTTTATATCCCAGCGGTCCCCGAACTGTTCGCCCACCGCTATCGGTACATTAGTCATTGCACGGATGGTTTTGTAAATGCCGGGGTTTTCCGACCGGATGATATCTTCTACAAAATAAGGTTGCAGCTTTTCAATCTCTTTGCAGATTTTAATTCCTTCTGTCAGGTCGAACCGAGTGTGCAAGTCAATGGCCCATTTCCCAGCACCGCCTACCGCTGCATCTATTCGTTTACAGAAATCAATTGTCTTCACGGCATTTTCATAAAAATCAAAAGGCTCTTCCGACTTTCGGCCTGTTGCACCAATCCGGTAACATCGCAATCCGGATCTTAGACAATCTCTTGCTTTTTCCTCTTCGGTTTCAGCTTTTGAAGCCGCAAATCCAGTAGCGTAGCATTCCACATAATCTCGTGTGGCACCGCCCAACAATTCATAAACAGGTACGCCTAATGCTTTACCCTTAATGTCCCACAAAGCCATTTCGACGGCACCCACTGCATGTAACTTCTCTCTCCCGGGCGGGTAAAACATCCCCCGGTACAAATACTGCCAAATATGTTCAATACGAAAAGGGTCCTGCCCAATCATCATCTGGGCGCATTGGGCAATCATTTCTGTAGTGCCTCCTTCTCCGATGCCAATAATACCGCCATCCGTTTCCACTTCCACAATTCCCCGCGCCTGATTGAAAAGTGGCTTCGTATATCCCGGTACGCCATAATACCTGATTTTGGTGATCTTCAATTTTGAACTAGTACCGGCTTTTGCGTATGTCAGCGGAAAAGCTGCAATAATACCGAGAGAGGTTAATGTTGCAGACTGTATAAACTTTCTTCTTTGCATATAATTTGTTTGTAAATAAAATCTGAATGCATTATTTGCTGAAATGGACTGGATCTTTTCTGCATCTTTCAATGCCCCAAGTAAACTTTTTATATGGCTCTATGTCTGTCGTTCCATCTTTTTCTTATGAAAGAGACGATGCTAAGACTTATGCAGGGCCATAAATGTAGAAGCTAAAACATCGCCTCCCAAGACTAATATTTCCTTGGTAAAACATTAGGTGAATCAAGAGAGGCCTCTTTTCAGGGGCTTCGTAACAATACTTGAATCGAGAATGAAAAAGACGTGTGATTACTTTCATTAGTATCCGGGATTCTGCGTCAGTTTTGAGTTCAATTGAATTTCTCCCAACGGTATTGGCAACAATCTAAACGTAGCAGGAATAGTGCCGTAAGTTTCGTAAAACCGAAGCTTGGGCTGTTCATTGTTTAAGCCGTATTTCTGTGTAGCATAGGGAAATATAACCAGACCGTCTATGTCAAACACCGGCTTATCCGTAGCAGCCAATTTTGTGTAGTTGTCAGAGCGACCGTAAACGATCCGTCCACTCAACGCCTTAGATAGCAAACCCCAGCGTTTTAAATCTTCCAAACGGAAACCCTCAAAACAAAGTTCCACTTTGCGTTCGCGCCGGACGATTTTACGTAGTTCGGTTGGGTCTGTCGATGTGACCTTCGGGTAGTTGGTGGCATTTATGTTGGTAACACCTGATGCATTTGTATTGCCGTAAGCACGGGCTCTTACCGTATTTATAGCGTCCAAAACACTTTGGTCTATTTGCCCCGCTTCCATGGAAGCTTCCGCATAAATCAACAATAATTCGGCGTACCGGCACAAAATAAAATTCTGGTAGTTATTATTCGGAATAGGAATGTTTGTTGAGTCCATATACTTGTATGTGCAATAACCTGTACGGGCTGCAAAAGCATTTGTTACTTCCTGGTTCGCTACAGAACTGGTGGTACCTAACTTTATTACTGTTTTTTCTCTTTCGCTCAGGCTCGATGCAAGCACCGTTGTGCTTCCTGCCGCGGTCAATAATTCTTTTGATGTCATAAATTCAAAACCGCCGAAAATTACCCCCGGTGTTTTAATAGTAGTACCATCCCAAACACGAGGCAACATCACCGCCCCGGCCAACCGTGGGTCACGGTTGACAAACGGATTGGTCGGGTCGTAAAGTGGCGACTGGTCAATTGTCTTGCCGTCAGTGCATTCAAATGAAGCGACCATATCCTCGGAAGGAAAGCTCATAGCCGTACCATTGGTATTTCTCGTGCCGTTGAAAGCGTGCCATGCATTCTCTCGTTGTGTTTGCATGAACTGGTAATCAATTATTATTTCGTCGTTGTTCTGACCCAAATAAGTAAACAAGTTGCGGTAGCTGGAATACATCTTGTAAACACCCAAATCAATACAGGCTTTTGCAGACGTTTTAGCGACTACCCAATCGGCGTTGTATAAAGCAATACGGGCTTTCATGGCCAAAGCTGCGCCTTTTGTAAGCCGGCCACGGTCTTTAGTGGCCGTATATTTTGCGGGGAGGTCAGCCATAGATTCGTCCAGTTCTTTGTAAATGAACTGCAACACATCTGATTTTTTTGTCCGAACAATAGTTAAAGATTCATCCGTGGATAGGAATTTTGTTACAAGCGGTACATCCCCAAATTTTTGAATGAGTTCAATGTAGCAGATAGCCCTTAACACACGGGCTTCACTTCGTACCCTTTTAAAAGTTGCAGGGGTTGATTTACTTTCTGCCTTAAACATGTTTTCCAACAGGGAGTTAGTACGGTTGATTCCCGCATAACAATGCGTCCAGATAAGCTTAGGCAGGTCGCTTGCAGCATTCAATGTCCCTAACTTAAAAGGAAAGAAGGCCGACCTGGAATATCGGGCACTTAAAATGTCAGTGTACATATCTTCCGAAAAACAGCTTGGTGCATTGGGGTATTCAAAACGGGTAGCAATGTAGTTGTAGCAGGCATTAACGGCTGCTACAATCTCATCTTCGGTGGAATAAAATGTTTCATTGGAAGGCTTATCCAATGGGAAGCGGTCCAGATTTTTGTTGCAGGCGAAGAGTAGAATTAAAAACAGCGGCAACAACTTTATTATGCGATTCATATTATAAGTTTTTAATGTTCGTAATTAAAAGCGTAAGTCTAAACCAAAGCTTACTGTCTTTGTATTTGGATAGTAATTGGAACTGTTAACAGAACTAGGCGCTTCCGGGTCAATGGTATTGATGGCCAACTTATCCTGCGTAAACAAATTAGTTCCAGAAGCATAGAATCGCAGACTAGAGAGTTTGATGCGCTTGAGCAGAGATGGGGAAAGAGTATAGCTTACTGTCAGGTTTTTGCACCGCAGAAACGCCGCGTTGTAAAGAAAAAAGGAATTATTCTCATCGTTTGAAGTGCCTGCAGCTATACGTGGCCAGGTAGATGACTGAACCGTTGAAGGATCATCAAAAATAAAACGGTTTAATTGGTAGGTGTAATAGGTACCGCCATAAGCCGCTTGCCGTGCGGCATAATATAAATCTTTTTTACCAACTCCCTGGAAGAAGACGCTTAAATCCCAACCCTTAAAACCAAAGTTGAACGTAGCGCCGTAGTTGTAACGAGGCACGTTAGATCCGATAATTTTTTTGTCATTGGTTTCGTCAATTTTACCGTCTCCATTTTGATCTTTGTAAATAAGGTCCCCAACTTTTACATTTGTATTCAGACGTGGATATTTTGCCAAATCATCAGTTGAACGAAAAATGCCGATGGCTTCGTACCCATAGAATGCCTGGTACTCTGCACCTTCAAAAATTACATTGAGTCCATATTGAGGTTTTCCATTCAAATTAATCACTTTGTTCTGCACGTCGGATAAAACAGCGTCAATTCCGTACCGGAAGTTCTTGCTATTGTCACGCCAACTTATTTGTAAATCCCATCCTGTATTTTTTACTTCCGCTATGTTTTGCTCCGATGGATCTAATCCTATGATGGCAGGAATATCACGTTTGTACAAAATGTCTTTCGTATTCTTAATATACATATCAAAGGAGCCTGTAATTTTGTTGTTGAACAAGCCAAAGTCAACACCGCCGTTTAAAATAGTGGTTGTTTCCCATGTAACGTCGGCGTTGGGCAAAGTGGTTTGCGCAGCACCTTGTGCTACGTTTCCGCCAAAAAAATAAGGTTGATTGATGGACACCACACCGAGATAAGGATAATTACCGATATCCTGGTTACCCAATTGTCCCCATGAGCCTCTGAACTTAAGACTGCTTACCTGCTTTATGCCTTTAAAAAATGGTTCCTCCGAAATGCGCCAGCCAGCCGAAAAAGAAGGAAACATTCCCCAGCGTTTATTGGGGGCAAAGCGTGATGAACCGTCATAACGCAAATTGGCTTCCAGCAGATATTTGTTATCAAACGAATAGTTTACCCTTCCAAAATAAGAAGCAAGAGCCCATTCACTTGCACCACCGCCATTGGTTTGAAAATTGGCATCACCGGACGAAAGCACGAGGTAGTTAGGGAACAGAAAATTTTGTCTTGTGGCAGAAAAATTATCGTTCCGGTTTGTCAGGTATTCTGCACCCAACAGTACTGATGTGGTGTGCTTCTTAAACGATTTATTAAAGCGCACCAGGCCTTGATAAAAGTTTTCAGTAGTATTGTTATTTGAACTGGCAAGACTATTGTTGCCAGCAGGATAGGTACCCATGGAACCATCAATCCGTTTGTACGGGTATGCCAAGATACTTGCATCAGCAACAGTGCTCAAAAATTTAGGCGCATACGCGACTTCAAACTTCAACCAATCAAAAACACTATAAGTACCCCTTAAATTTAATTGCACTCTTGAAAACACCGACTTTTGCCTGCCCCCTTTGTTGATTACCGCGTGCGGATTAGCACCATTCCACCCCTCGCCCAATGTACCGTCTGCCCAGACGCCGGGATAAAAATTAGGCAGTTCCGTCACCATGCGAAAAAGTTCACTGATGCCGCCATTCAGGTTTGGCCGGTTTGCATCTTCCTTGCTTAAAAATCCATCCATTGAAAAAGCAAGGCGGGTAGTTGCCTGAAAGTTGGTATTAAACCGAAGGCTAAGACGACGAAAATCAGAGCGGTCAATCAGCGCCTTTTGGTCTAACGCCGAAAGAGAAACCAGGGCTGACATTTTTTCGCTTCCGCCGCGAATAGTCAGATTATGTAACTGCTCCGGCGCTGATTTTTTTACGACTAAATCAAACCAGTCGGTGTTGAAGTTTGGTTCAGTACCTACATTGTTACGGTAATTATCAATGAATGCCTGGGTATATAAATTAGGCCGACCAGTGTTTCTTTCGCTTTCGTTTTTAATTACAAGCCACGTAGCGCCATCCACTGTTTTAGGCAAATCCGTAGGCGACTGCCAGGCTACCATACCGTTGTAGGTAACCGACATCGGTTCGCTGCTTTTACGCCCGCGTTTAGTTGTAATCAGTATTACGCCATTGGCCGCCCTTGAGCCGTAGATAGAAGCCGAGGCTGCGTCCTTCAACACCGAAAGATTTTCGATATCGTTCGGGTTGATGTCATTAATGGCGCCTTCCACGCCGTCAATTAAAACGAGGGGGCTTGCATTGCCTAAAGTGCCGATTCCCCGCACACGTATTGTACCGCCATCGCTACCAGGCAAGCCAAAGTTTTGCGTAACAGTTACGCCGGACATTTTACCCTGCAAAGCTTGCGATGTTTGAGTAATTGGTCTAGTAAGTAAGTCCTTTGTGTCCAGTGTGGTTACTGAACCGGTGAGGTTCACTTTGCGCTGCGTACCATAGCCAACCACTACAATTGGTTGAAGTTCTTTTGAGATCTCCTTCAAGGTAACGTTGAGGGTGTTTCGTCCCAAAACACTAACCTCCTGTGCGTCGTAGTCCAGGTACGAAAAGATTAGCACCGCATTAGCGGGATTAGCCACCTGAATGGAAAAGTGTCCTACGGCATCGGTTGTGGTGCCGGCCTTAGTTCCTTTTACCTGTACGGAAACACCAACCAACGCTTGGTCTGTTCCCGTTACTACACCTGAAACCATGGTTTGACAAATGGCTCCAAAACTTGTGCATAGAAGCAAAGCTGTCAAAAAATGTAATCTTAAGTGAATCGTTGATTTCTTTTTCATACCTATTGTTTTGCAGTTATTAATTGAAAATTTAAATTGTGTGTTAGAAGCGGGATGGCCGGAACGGGAAGTCTGAAAATAAACCTGCGTACGCTATACCGCATCAATATAAATTGCCATCCCCAGTAAAGGAGCCAAGGTAATCGGATGCAAATAAATTTGATTAAGATTAATTGCAATGAATACAGGTTGCTTTCACATACCACGCTCTTGGGGGAATTCGGAAAGCGATCCCGCTTTTCACAAGAAAAGAAAGCGAAGGATACCCTTACCTTTAAGAGGAACAGTAGCAAATAAAAATTATTGCCGCCCACCAGGCTGGCTGGTTGGCATAGACAAATCATTTTAATTTTTCGCATAGCAATCAGTTTTTATTACAGAACTTTTTGTTTCACTAACCATGCTTCCAATAACATATCCCAGGATGCTACTAACGAGTCTTTCACAGGGAGTCCAAATGCATGAGGCCCG
>Ga0163144_10027698_pt1 | contig 10963 bp, 11 predicted proteins | sample OliLak19BULKMAT1_FD_123175 | JGI IMG/M metagenome (GOLD analysis project Ga0163144, IMG submission 123175) | Freshwater microbial mat bacterial communities from Lake Vanda, McMurdo Dry Valleys, Antarctica - Oligotrophic Lake LV.19.BULKMAT1 | ecosystem: Environmental > Aquatic > Freshwater >... | reverse complement strand
GCTAGTCTCGTCCGCGTGAACGCTTCGGCTATGACCACCAACAAACCGATGACTCCAACCGGGATTGAGGCTTGCTGCAAGGAGTTCAAAGCCGCCTCGGCGACTTTGTTTCCAGCCTGCACACTGAACATCGACGGCAATATCATCGGCGAGAAGAAAAGAACGCCCCAAACGATGAGCAACAACGGCCCCAAAATTTCTTCGCCCCAATTGAGATACGCCACAGCGAATGAAACACTGGTCAATCCGAGCACAGCCAACATCCCGAACAAATTGATGTTCTGGAGTGCTTGGGGGACTAGCGGTCCGATCGCGCTGCTTGAGGCGGAAAAAGTGTAGATCAGGCCAGCGACACCGATCAAGGCGGCCAAACCGCCACCGATCAAAAGGAATCGGAACAAGGCGTCCAAAATCCCGGCCAACTTGTCGCCAGCCGTTTCGACACCTGGATTTCTTTCTCGTTGCGACATCAGCCCTAGTTTAGCGTGATCGGCAGGCAAACAATTGCGCCGAAAAGCACTTGCTCCATGATGTTTGACGTTTCATCCCTATCTAGAGGTTCGACTAGCCTTTGCTGACCCGCTCGATATAGGCACCATTGCGAGTGTCGATCCTCACGACATCGCCCTCTTCGATGTGCATCGGAACCTGGACTGCTGCTCCAGTCTCGACGACCGCGCCCTTCATCACGCCTCCGCTTGCAGAGTTGCCCTTGACCCCGGGCTCGGCCTCGGTGATCGCCAACTCCATAAAGTTCGGGCACTCGTACCCAAGCACGTTCCCGTCCGCAGTCAACGCCTGCACCTCGCATTCGTCTTTCAAAAACTTGGCAGAGTCGCCGATGTCCTCGCTCGGGACACTGACCTGCTCGTAAGACTCCAAGTCCATCAAAGTCAAGTCCGTTCCGATTCGGAACAAGAATTGGAACGGTCGCTTTTCCAGGAAACAGGGGTCGAACTTTTCACCGGAACGGAAGGTCTTCTCAAACACGTTCCCAGACTTGACTTTCTTCAGCCGAGTCCGCACAAAAGCACCGCCCTTCCCGGGCTTGACATGCTGGAAATCCAGAATCTGATAAATCTCGCCATCCATGTAGAAGGCCATTCCGTTACTAAAATCACTCGTGTCAATCGCCACTGTTCACCTATGGAGCCCATTTTGGCACGTCGGCCCCGCCGGGCCGCAGGCATCTTGCCTGCGAGCGATGCCCAGGGTTCCCACCTCGGACTCTAAACATCCGGCAGTTGGCAATTCTCGTAGCTCCGTTTCCAGTCGTATACTGGAGAGGAAATGGCTCGTCAGATCGTCAAATGGGCAGGTGTGAAAGTGATCGAGAAGACGGTTCCATCTCCAAATCCGAACGGGGATTGACGTTCCTGGTCTGGACACCTATCCTTCACAAATACTTCCGAGGATTCACCGGCGTGCCGTTGACACGGACCTCGAAGTGCAGGTGCGGCCCGGTTGAGTACCCGGTCGATCCCACTGCTGCGATCGAGTCACCGACCCTTACCCTCTGACCATCGCGCGCAATGATCCGCGAACAGTGGCCATAGAGCGTCGAAATCCCGCCTCCGTGGTCGATGATCACCGTGTTTCCATATCCGCCTCGCCATCCCGTCGAAATCACCACGCCGGAACCAGCTGCGCGAATAATTGTTCCCTGCGGAGCCGCAATGTCCAGCCCAGTGTGCAACTTATGCTTTCCACTTATAGGATGTGTCCTATACCCAAACGGGCTCGAAAAACGACCGCGGACCGGCAGCATAAAATGACCCTTGTAGGGCGTCACCCGGCCCGAATTCGCTTGCTGATAAGCGCGAATCTGGACTTCAATCCGTGAGCTTTCCCGCTCCATCTCTTCAAGCTCTTCCTGGAGGTCGTTCCTCTGCGCCTTCAATTGGACAAGTACGACACGCTTTTGAGCCATCGCCCCGTGTAAGTCTTGCTCTTGCATCTGCTGTCGAGCCTTGAGCTCCGCCACCGAATCGACCAGCTTGTCCTGTCTCTTCTTTTTGAGCGCGATCTCGTCCCGAAGGCTTTTCACATCGTCAAAAAGCTCATGGTCGTGTTTGGCGATCCGCTCCAAAAGCGACTTGCGAGATGCAAAGTCAGCAACGGTCCTGGATCCAATAAGCACAGAAAGTACGGTCTTGTTTCCCGAGACGTAGATGCTCCGAAGGCGACGACCAGCAATAGCCTTCTTTTCGATCAATTTCCTATGCGCTTTGTCGAGTTCGACTGAAAGCTTTGTTTGCTCTTTCTTGTGTCCATTGAGCCTTGTTTTCGTGTCAGCCAACTTGTCTTCGACATTCGTGATCTTCGCATCGAGGTTCTCTACTTCTGATGCTACACCCCTGACCGCCACCTTGACCGTGTGCAGCTGCTTCTGGACTGCTTTCTTCTTCGTCTGGACAGTTGTCAGTTTTCTTGTGAGGTTCTGTGCCTTTGTCTTTTTGCTCGACTGCTGGGCAGATGGAACCGCAATCAGATTCGCTGAGAGGATCAACAAGGCAACAGTACGGAGAAAGGTCAGGCTCACTCAGTGCTCCTCTTGAATTGCAAGGGCTCTCTGACTGCGACCATCGAACACACAAGCCCATAAACTGCCCCGGCGATACCGAGGAAGAAGATCGCCTGTCCCACAGGAAATTGTCCGAGCTTGCTGAAAGCATAGAGGCTCCGAACGACAGTCACCTGCACGACTCCGTGAGCGAACCACAAGACAAGTGCGGCCAACAATCCGCCGATCGCGCCCTGGACGATGCCTTCCATCAACATGGGAGCCCAAACCATGAAGCGAGTCGCCCCCACCAGCTGCATGATCCGAATCTCTCGCCGACGCGCCAACACCGTCATCCTGATCGCGTTGTAGATCAGAATCCCACTCGTCACCAGCATCAATCCGCCCAGCACAAATCCCAGCATCTGGACGAGACGCATGGAGTCCGCGAGGAAGTTCTGCTCTTCTGCTGGAAACTTGACGCCACTTGCCTCGACTTCCTTGAACGCCTGGATCTTCTCTGCAACGGAGTCGAAAACTTTGAGGTCGTCCACATGGACGACATAAGAGTTCGGTAACGGATTGTCGATCTCTAATCCTTCGACATCGATTTCCGGGTTCTGTTTGAGGAGTTCTTTGAGCCCCTGGTCTCGACTTACGAACTGTACGCTTGAGACTCCTTCAAGTTTCAAAAGCCTGTTGCTCAGGGCCATCGCCTTGGCGTCAGAGACCTTGTCGCTGATCAGAACCTTCATCTCAGCCTTCTTTCCGAGGTCGGACACAAAACTCGCAAAACCGACGTAGGCGAAACCCATCCCTCCCAAAAGGAGCAGTGCCATCGCCGAGGTCGTGACTGCGGCAAAAGACATCCACTTGTTCCGCCTCAACGCGCTCAACGCCTCCGAAATCAAGAATTCGATTCTATCAAGCATCCCTTCGCTCCTCTTGAAGTGTCGTATTCAAATTCTCTGATAGGGACTCTCCGTCCAACGTCGGGTGATCGTTCATTGCCAAGGTCCTCGTGATCTCTTCCTGGACACTTGTAGCTTCTTGGCGATCGCTGCTGTCTCCCACAATCTTGCCTTGCTCCATCAAGACCACCCGGTTCCCAAAACGCTCGACAATCGGCATATCGTGACTTGCAACGATCACAGTCGTGCCGCGAAGGTTGAGCTGCTGCAAAAGCTCTACGACTTCGATACTGTGGTCGGGGTCCAAGTTTCCAGTGGGTTCATCTGCAAGGAGCAACGGCGGATTGTTGATCAAAGCCCGTCCGATTGCCACCCTTTGTTGCTCGCCTCCGCTCAGCTCCCGGGGGAAGGCGTCGGCTCTTTGGAGCATGTTGACCCGTTCCAAAATTTCTGGCACAAGGTTGCGAACCTCACGTTTGGTTCGTCCACAAGCTCGCATCGCATAGCTGAGGTTCTCCCATACTCGCTTGTTCGGCAAGAGCCCAAAATCTTGGGGAACGATCCCCATTTGGCGGCGAAGAAGCGGGACATCGCGGCCTGGAATGCGGTCAAGATCGCGTCCATCGAGGAACACCTGGCCCTTCGTGTGCCAGACCTCGCGAGACAAGCACTTGAGCAGTGTGCTCTTTCCTGACCCAGTGGGCCCACAAAGAAAAACGAACTCACCTTTCTGGATCGAAAGAGAAATTCCACGGAGGCCGTGAACCAGATCGCTATAGGCGACCTCAACGTCCTTGAACAAAACGTAGGGGGCCGCGTGCTCCGTGGCCGAGGGCCGCATTCCCCACATGGTACCCGCCAATTCTCAGATTGGTCCCCGAAATCAGTCCAGCATGGTTGCTAGATAAAGTCAATTCGACCCCAAATGGCTTGAGGATTGCCCGGTTTTTTACATGATCCCCATCTTGGTCGCCACGATCACCTGGCAAAACGACCTGGCAAAGACGCTTCTGGATTCTGTGACCGCACACTACAAAGAGGCCAAAGCTTTCTCTTGCAAGATCGAATACAGTTGTACAAGGACTCCAACCGGCAAGCGAGTCGGCACATCGGACTCGATGTCTCTTCTCTTTGAAATGCGCGAGGACACCTACACAGTCAGACCACTTTCTCGATCTCTTGCCGGAGTTTTTCGGGCGGGTCGCCAACAAGCAAGTGTCGATCCGTTCCTGGTCTTCGACCACCACTTGACTTTTTGGCTAGGTTTTCGGGCAACCTCGCTGACTAGAATGCTGGTTCCCAAAGACGCGACTGGACCGAGATACTCGCAGTTCCAAGTCAGCCCGACCAAGGTCGCGGTGTACGAGACTTACATCGACAAGTCCGCTGTTCCCTTTCAGATCACCTACGCCATCGACCCGGTCGCAAGAAAAATCATGTCCGTCAGCGTGTGCGGATACCTGTCCTCGATCAGCACTGATGACGACTCTAAAACCCTGTGGAGCGAGTTTGTAGAGGTCATCGACCAGAAGTTCGGACGCTGACCAGTCCCCGCGTGATTCGCGCGACAGGGTATCACACTCTTCGTGTCCATCGTCACCGAAGAACGCCTGAGAGTCAGATACGGAGAGACAGACATGATGGGGCATGCCTACTATGCGAATTATCTTCTCTGGTTCGAGCAAGCACGCGGTGCGTGGTGCCGAGACCGTGGATTCACCTATAAAGGGCTCGAAGATTTAGGATTCAAGCTCCCGGTCGTCGAAATCTGGGCACGGTACAAGGGCGAAGTCAAGTACGACGACTGGATCACGATCAAGGTCTGGGTTGAAGAACGGAAGCGCGCTGCGATCAAGTTTACATATGAAATCTTGAACGAATCGACCAACAACGTCGTGACCGAAGGGTACTCCTGGCATGTCTTTGTCGGCTCAACGATGCGTGCAGTCACCATTCCCGAAGAAATTAAGAAAATGCTCGACCGAAACCCCGCAGAATGGGAAAGGTTGCTTTAGGTTGATTCGTTCCGAACCACGACGCCCAAAAGCATCGACACGGGTGGGACCGTTTCGAGATAGAGAAGTATTTGCTAACTCCCAACTGCCCGACCATCAATGCCTAGCCTCTCGCTGAGGAGCGAAAGTAACTCTGGTGCCTGAAGTGCCTGAAGCGGCAACCGTGGATTTGGTGTCGTTATGATTCCAAGCGAATGGAGGACAGATTTATTTCCTTCTGGCTGAGCGAGTTGTAGCACGGCTCGTAGGACTGGCTCGATTAGAGAAAACGAGATGCCCGCGCCCGGCTCGTCACCTACGGCCCATTGGCTGACTACCCGCACAAGCCATTGAGGGACGACGTTGGCCGCACCGCTGATCGTGCCAGTCCACGCCTCCGCCAAAGCTTCCATCAAGATCGTTTCGTCGCCGACAAACAGCGATTTCCCAGGAGGAACGACGGCCCGAAAAGCAACCAAATTCAACACGTCTCCGCTACTGTCCTTGACGCCGACCACATTGGGATGGCCTGCCAACCGCCCGACCAGTGCCGCCGACAGAGTGACCCCGGTCATTTTTGGGTAGTTATAGACGATCACAGGCACCGGTGAGGCAGAAACGACCGTAGTCATCCATTCTTCAACACCACTTTCCGTTGCTCGACGGAAGTAACTCGGCGGCATCAAAAGCACGGCATCAGCACCGTTCTTGCCTGCCTGTGAGCACAGCCAATTCGCTTCGGTAAGGCTCGGAGTCGCGACTCCAAGAATCACTCGCAACTTACCGCGACCACTGTTGGCGACACGCAACAGGTCGCGTTTTTCAAAAGCCGACAATGAGGGACCCTCGCCGTTCGTGCCAGCCAAGACTACTCCTTGGCACCCGGCAGACTCGAAATAAGCCAACAGCCGAAGGACAGAACGATCGTCGACGGCGCCATTCTCGTCGAAAGGCGTGACCGAGGCTGGATAGACTCCCGATGGCAAAAGGTCAGGCATATCTCCCCTATTATGGGGGGCCAGAAAGTGGCATTGGATCAGGCCAGTTGCAAAATTTGATACAATGCATCATAACGCATGGATGGCGACAGTCGGGTCAAGCTTGTAGTGAGTCTGTTTCTGCTCGCTGCCAGCGCGTTTTTCGTCGCAGCAGAGTACGGGCTCATCAGCGCGAGACGCACCAAGATCGAAGCTCTTGCCAAAAAGGGAAACCGGTCGGCGAAGCTCCTCATGTCGGCGTTCCAGAAAATCTCGAACTATGTAGCCGGAACACAATGGGGCATAACGCTGATCGGAATTGTGATCGGCTCCTACACCGAGCCCTGGATGCACGCGCTACTTGAACCTAGCTTGCACGCACTTCCGGCGAGCCTGGTCAAGGTCATTTCGATCCTTGTTGTCGCGTTCCCATTGGTCGTTTTCGGCGAGCTGATCCCTAAAATTTATGCCATTCGGTACCCAGAACGGACAGCATTGGCGACCGTAGCCGTCCTTAGGCTCCTCACAATTGTCCTGTCACCCTTTGTGTGGCTTTCACACAAATTCGCGGCCCTCATTTTGCGCCCACTTGGCATCAAATTAGACGAAGAGACCGAAGACGCGGTGTCGCGAGAGGAGTTCGCGATCATGGTTCAGGCGAGCCAAGAGGAAGGGCACTTCGAAGAGTCTCAGGCAAATGTCATCAACAAGGCCCTGAAGTTCGACAAACTCGACACCGGCGACGTGATGATCCACCGTCTCGACATCAAGTGGATCGACAAAGGATTGGATCGAGCCGGCCTCGCCGCCGCGATGCGCGAAATTCCCCATTCACGCATCCCAGTTTGCTCTGCGGACATTGACGAAATTGTCGGCATCGCCTACCTGCAAGACATCGTCCGTGCCTGGGATCGTCCAGATTTCACTCTTCTAGCCGTGACCCGCCCTGCCATCTTTGTCCCTGAAAACTTGACGTTGGACAAAGTCATCCACCGAATGAGGGAGTCGAAGACGCAAATACTCATCGTTCGGGACGAGTATGGAGGTACCGCTGGGCTACTTACGCTCGAAGACGTTGTCGAGGAGGTCTTTGGAGAGCTCGAAGACTCGCTCGAAAGTGAACGTCCTCCGCTCGAAAGGGTCGGGGCCCACCGGGTCACAGCGCGGGCAGACGTGCGGTATGACGAGTTGCTCGAGTTCCTTGATTTCGAGGAAAGCGAAAGCTCGTACACGACCGAGACTTTGGCGGAAATCGTGGTCAACACCCTTGGAAGGATGCCAAAGCTTGGCGACTCTGTGTCTGTACCGTTTGGAACATTGCGAGTTGAAAACATGGCACGCGGAAGAGTGACCAGAATCGCCCTTTTGGTCAACTCGACAAAATTGCCAGGTTCGAGTTAAGGGGTCTTTCCTGTGCGGGTTCGTGACCACAACGTGACTTCCGGTTTTGGCTTTGCCGCAATAGGAACTTCCGGCTCTGAGGAATAGAACGCCTGACCGTTTCCAGGCGCCGGACGATCAAACGGGACGATCGAGACCGTACCGTTCGGATAGACGACAACAACGCTGAACCCATAACCTCCTATCGAAGTCCAAGCCGGATTCAACGGCCCGCCTCCGTTTCCAATCACGATCTGGTAGGGCCGCTTATCAGCTTCGAGTTCCGATAGACCTACCATAGCCGGTTCTCCGCAAAAATATGCGACGACTTTCGATTTGCCAACGATCAATTTTCGGGCTGACTCCGATTGAGAATGAGCTGTGAAGTTCGTCAGAAGAGTGTCCATAGTGAAGCCTCTTGGATTGACCAAGGGGCGGGCGCCAAATATGAACACATGTTCGATGTCCTTGTCCGCCTCATCTTTTGCAAGCTCGGCACTTAACCATTTGGTGTCGATTCCATCCGGATGCTCGGTATCGATAAAGACCATCCTGCTCTTGCCTTTGGTGTACGCGTAGTCCATATGAGTCGCTTTGGCGTTGATTTTCGACCATCCAGCACTTGTAGTCCAAGATCGCCATGCCTCGACCGCCAATGGGTCAGCCACGCCGAGGGCGCCACGGGCTTCAGAACCCAGTACACAGTGGAAATCAGCCTTTGTCGAGCTTTTGATAAATGCACGGCTGGCTTCGAGCCTCTTGACAAGGGTCTTGCCTCCATCACCGGCACCGTTGAACACAAGGCCGCCTAGGCTGACAATCCCGGAAATCGGAGCTCCAATCCCTGCGATATCTTTGAAAGTCCGATCCATTTGAGCCACATTTACTGTGCTCAAGTGCGAAAGAGGCAAATCCCCGCCGACACTTGGGCTTCCGAAGAGGACAATGATCTCACGCGGATTGTCGTCTGGCCTGATGTCTCCTGGCCTTACTCGAATCGCTCCGCCTGCAGGTTTGGCTGTAACTGGCCCTTGAGCCCATGCCACTGCGGTCATTATCAAGCAACTGGAGAAGACGGTTACGGCTAGCCGGATTGATCGCATTTTTTGTTCCAATCTATTTTGACGCTTTTCGACTAGTCCCGTGACACACAAAGGGTAATAATCGGGCAAGACAGGCTAAAATGCCAGCGTTGATGCGACGTGCAATCTATCCGGGCTCATTTGATCCGCCAACCCTCGGTCACCTAGACATCGTCGAGCGAGCCTCCGGCCTCGTCGATGAACTTGTCATGGCGATCGGGACGAACAGCGACAAGGCTCCCTTCTTGCCCGTTGAGGATCGAGTCGAACTGCTACGACAGTCCACCGCGCATCTTGAGAATGTCACGATCAGCACGTTTGCTGGTCTGCTCGTTGACTACGCCCGCTCCATCGAATGCCACGTTTTGATACGCGGGTTGCGTGCAGTGAGCGATTTTGACTATGAATTCAGGGTCACAATGGCCAACAGGCGTCTGGCTCCGGAAATCGAGACGCTTTTCCTCATCACCCGCGACGAGTATTCGTTCTTATCAAGCTCAGTAGTGCGAGAGGTCGCAAGACTCGGCGGGGATACGAGTCTGTTCGCTCCAAAGATCGTCTCTGACCGAATCGCCAAGATGGGGCACTAGCGGTCGCGACATTGGAGGTGATGTCTAGTTTCAACCCCCAACTGTCTCCTGCCTAAGAATCGCCATGTACTCTTGATACACAAACTCTCGGTCACGGTTACGGCCCGTAGTCTCTTGGAGGATTCCGAATTGCTCAAGTCTTTGCACAATGTTGCTTGCCGTTGGAAATGTGACGTTTTCAACAGTAGCAACTGATGAAATCGTTGTGTAAGGGTAGCGGTAGAGCCATTCTAAGACACGGAGCATTCGCCCAGTGTTGTCTTTACTCGACACCAGTGCCCGGTGACCTTCTCTAAGTTTCAGTATGCGAAGAATTCTTTCGTAGCCGTCCTTCGCCGACTCGGCGATCGCGATTAGAAAAAATCGAACCCAAGCCTCCCATTCACCTTTGTCCCTGACGTTTTGCAAGAGGTCGTAGTACGTGGTTCTGTGTTGCTTGAAGTAGAGCGAAGGATAGAGTAGCGGCTGTCTTAGGACCTGGGTCTCGACCAAGAGGAAGGTAATTAGAAGCCTGCCCACGCGACCATTGCCGTCAAGAAAGGGATGGATCGTCTCGAATTGAGCGTGGACTAGGGCAGATTTGATGAGCGGCGGAAAGGAGTCTGTGCTGTGAATAAAGTTCTCCAAGTCTCCCAGAGCGGTCATCATGTCACTGGGAAATGGTGGAACAAAGGCGGCGTTGTTCAAGGTGCTGCCTGAGTGGCCGATCCAGTTTTGGCTTCGTCTGAACTCTCCAGGTTGCTTTTCTTGACCTTGCACACCTTGGAGCAACACTCCGTGGATTTCGCGTATAAGGCACAGGGAAACGGGCAACTCCTTGAGGAGTTCCAGCCCTCTGTCCATCGCTTGTTGGTAGTTGAAGGTTTCGTCAGCGTCGTCTGGGTCAGTTGATGGGGCCAGATTCGCTTCCACTTTCAACAGATCGTCTAAAGAAGACTGGGTTCCTTCGATCTGGCTGGACAAAACCGCTTCGCGCAGTGCGTGCATGTAAATGAAAAGGGCAGGATTCGGCATGAAGTCGGCGGCGGCATCCAATCGCGCAAGCATCCTGTCCGCATACGAGTTGTCCGTAATGAGCTCTTTGGTAAAATCCAGAGCTGGTATTGGCGGCAATGGAGATGGAACAAAGGCACGGTAACCTGTAGGTTGAGTCACGTAGCGTCCAGCTCTAGTTGAATCCACGACCGTTATTATAGCAAAACGCCAATTGCTTTATTTACAGTCAGCGTTATTATAGTCCATTTTGATTGACGAAACCCTGATTGAAACAATATTGGATTTTCTTTAATAACAAGGCAGCCTACTCAAAACTAATTTAATAGGCCAGCCTGCCCCGAGGCGTAACACACCAATATCCATTGTTGGGAACCAATTCTGTAGAGTCGAACTCAGCGGGCGGATTCCTATCTTAGCCGAGTACAAGGCGGTCATTCCCTGAACCTAGACCACTGTCATTTCCAACCAGTTCGCACCAACCTTCCCATCGACCTCGATCGGCACGTCCATCGGGATGGCCGTCTCCATAT
>Ga0163144_10027694_pt1 | contig 10964 bp, 7 predicted proteins | sample OliLak19BULKMAT1_FD_123175 | JGI IMG/M metagenome (GOLD analysis project Ga0163144, IMG submission 123175) | Freshwater microbial mat bacterial communities from Lake Vanda, McMurdo Dry Valleys, Antarctica - Oligotrophic Lake LV.19.BULKMAT1 | ecosystem: Environmental > Aquatic > Freshwater > Lake... | reverse complement strand
ATGTTTCTACAAACAGAAGCGCAAGTATTAGACTCATAATCCTACCTCAAACTAGGTGTATATAATCCAAAGAAACTCAGTAACCAAACTAAAATAATGATTGCTACAATTATGTAGACAATATTCTTCATTGGTGCAGGTAGACTAATCATGTTTATGATCATATACACTACATAGATAACGGCTGCTGCTATAAGTAACGAAACTAAAATACTAATCATTAAAAACCTCCTTAAAATAATAATTGTGCTATGTACGGTAAGAGAAACATCACGGCTACTCCTGCGATAAGTGCTAAGAATAAAAATATAGATATATAAGTAAGTACCCCCATTAGTTTCGCTTCCTTAATGGCTCGCCTTCGTGTTTACTTGTTGCATCGGCCACCTCTTGATTAAATGTATTTCCCACTGCTATCCCTTTATTCATTGATTCCATAAATGTTCGTACCTGTACTAATATAATTGCGCTTTCTTGCATATACTTAGCGCTGTTTTCAGCGGCGAGTGTCATATATTCTATGAACTTATTTTGTTCGGGGCTTCTTCCTTGAAGAATCTCGATATACTCCTTCATTTTCTTTTCGTTGGCTTCTGACTTCCCTTGCAGTATGCCAAGCTGTTTGCTGAGTTCGTTTATCTGTTCTTGGTGTGATTTAATTAACGTAAGCTTTTCCTCTACGAGCCGTGAAGACTTTTCTCGTTCGACGAGTGCGGTTTCTTTCAGTGTTTTAATTAAATCATCTTTTGCTTGATTTGCGCCTGACTTGAACTGTGAGTACGCAAAACCAATACCGGCTGCGAGCACTCCTAGTCCTGCTAGTCCTCCGAATATGTTTAGTGGATTATCCATAATAGTAACTACACCCACGGAATAACTGATAATCGCCCAGAATTTACGTTAAGAGTGTTAGCACTCGCCTTGTATTGGATTGTTATCGTGTGGGAAGCATTTGTAAGGGCTGTTTGTATGAGGTGTGCGCTCACATTAGTAGCTTTGGATGCAGTATCAAAATCTGTTTGACAACAAGGGATCGTACCAACTGCTACCCCGTCTACCATAATTTGTGCAGAGTTGGTCGAAGCTCCAGAGTTGTACCAAATAAAATCTAGCAATATGAGTACATTAGAGCTCGCCGTAGGCGTAAAAGTGACGGTAAGACCTGAATCAGTATATGAGGTTGATGATGTATTTACACTTGCAATTGTTGAGACTTGCGAGGTTTGAATTGTTGAGCCGCCACTTGAAACAGCCCATGAAGGGTCGGCTGTGGCACCGTTTGTTTTAAGGAAATAACCCGATGTACCGGGTGCAAGTCGGGCAATATTTCCAGATGAATTTCTAAAAAATACGTCGCCCTGTGCGTCTGATCCTAAAGTGAATTTAGGTGAGGATACATTTACAACACCTGAACCCTTACCGAATATAGAAAGACTTATGTTAGTATCCCCACCTGTTGCTCCAATTGACGGCGCGCCTGCGGTGGCTGCGTTTGTTACAGTAAGCTCATTTACTGCGCTTGTTGTCTTAGCAAGGATTATTTGCTCATTGCCGGAAGTATCGACAATTTGTTTTAATGCCGCTCCTGCGGTATCTGTTCCGTCAAGCTTATCTTTGAGTCGCTTTATATGAGCCTGTGAGATAACACCCGCTACAACTGCACCATTGCCGTGAGCTTTTGCGCTGTATCCTTCTGCGCCCCGGGTTACGCCTGTGAGTTCATTACCTGTTATTCCTGTGTATTCTATCCATTCAGCTACTGAAGTATCCAGTGTAGAAGCCCAATCAAAACACAAAACCCCCCCGTCTGTTGGAAGTCCTGTAACTGAGGTTAAAACTAACCCTGTAGTTTGAGAATTATTAACCCCACCACCCACGTTAAGGGTCGTAGAAAATGCTTGAGGTACGCTATAAACTGTCGCCATATATTGCTATTTAACGGCTCTTGAAGTCGAGGGGTAAGAGATTTAGACTACCCTAATACGGTTAGTAGCAGGTAGCGGCTTTCCCTCAAGAAGAAGCCATTTATACGACATCCCCAAAAACTTGAAGTCTGATATTGCATTAGCGTCGTCAAGTTCAATTTGAAGTGAGCGGGCAATTTTAGTCAATATTAGCTCCATTGGTTGATCGGAATTTCCAGAAGAACCCGCCGCTCCCTGTGAATCACCCGCAAGGAATCCACCCGGAATGTCAAACCCAGACCCAATACCTGAGACAATAGGGGTTATATTGAAAGAAGATGAAGTAAATATTCCATCGTTGATTATGTATCCGGTAAGCCCTCCCCCTACAACGTCTTTGAACCAGAGAACGGGATTTCTAAAAATCTTATACTGATCAAAATAGTTTTGCATGAAGTTTTTTGTTTTGATCTGCCACGATACCGCCGTTCCGTTATCATCTGATCCAGTGAACATCTTTACGATGTAGCCTGTAGTTTCTGAGCAGTAATAGAGGTTTTCTGATCCGGTAGAGTCTAAATAAGGAAAGAACGCATTTGCTTTTATATTTGTCCATTTGCCAAGCCACGCCCCAAAATGTGAATCATACGGGAATACGGTGTCGTTCGTTGTGGATGATCCTGTAGCTACACATAACCCGTACACCCCACGATAGTAAAACGATGAAGCATTTGCCAGTTGTCCAATATTTGCGCTATCAAGGTATGACCCGCCTGTTATCTCAAGGGACTTTTCGGTTGTTCGTAGTGAGTTAAAGTAATTAGCGACATTTCCCAGTGAGTAGATCGCTGCCTTACCATCTTTTTTAGCCAGAAACCATAAATCGTTATTAACTATTTTGACTGAGCGGTAGGATTCGCAACCAACCTCATTAGTAATTAATTCAACTTGCGGTAATCCGGTTGAGGTAAAACTAAACTTCCATGCACTACGGTGCTTAAAGACAATGATAGTATTCTGGTAAAAGTAAATCGCCGTGATAGAATCACCATCATTTTTAGAGATATCTACCCACCCGCCACTATATGCCGTTGAAAAGTCATCAATTTGTGTTCCTGATCCTGAGTATGACATTCGGCTAGGATTAGTTGTATCACCCGCTACAAACAACCTCCCGAGTGCATAGATAATCATCGAGCCTTTTTGCCCACCTGTAGAGTTGCCTTCTGGTGGGGTAATGATTGCACTGGCTGTATCTGTTCCGGTGTCGCTGTATGAATTGGTCGAAGAAGTAGCGAGTTTTGTTTCTCCAACACCGTTAAACGCTGCACCCTTACGTCCGTAAATGTTATAGCCTACGGCACTTGCTACCGCTGTCCATGCTACGGCGTTATAGTTAGACGATGTTAACGTTGCATTGCCTGTAGTTGTCGCTACTGAAACACTCGCTAGAGTCTCCCCTGTTGCGTTGTAGGCACTAATTCTATATGAATAGTTAGTTGTTCCTGCGGATCCGGTTGGTGTCACTGAGACCCCTACAGGAGTTGTAAGTGCAGTAAATGTAGTAGCCACGGGAACACCGCCGGAAACCGTAATCTTAATAAGTGGATCAGTTCCATTTTCTACATAGAGCGTATCCCGAGCCATGACAAACTCAGTTCGTTTTCCAGTTGTCATTGTGGCCCCGCTGATCGCTGTAGGAGCGTTTGCGGTGTCGTAGTACATCAGTGACGTGCCGCCTTCACGAATGATAAATGAATTACTAGAGGTTGCACTGGTATAGTAGGGAGTACCACCGTAGACACGAGATCCAGATGCAGAACCAAAGTTTATCGTTCCCTCTCTTTTCTTTACCCCATCAACAACCAGCTTCATATTTAAAGCAGCGGATAGTTCGTGATCATCAATTAACGAGTTGTCTTGAAGTGTATTTACACCCTTTTGGAATCCATATATGTAGTTTGTTTTCTCCGGTGCGTCTCTGCCTTGTGGTCTGATTATTGCCATTATTATTGCCTTATCTGAGCGTCTTCGGGCTCACGCATTCCAAATCCTAATGATCCCCATCCTTTTGACTGGTGTTCTGTTTCACACTGCCTAATAATTGCCTCATATTCTTGTAAAGGAACGGAAGCTTTGGCCTGTTGTGCGATGCTCATCCAGTAGCGAGCTTCGGCATAACACGTAAGTGCTTCGAGGTATTCATCTGGAATGAGGAAAGTATCTGCATCGGCGGTTCGCTTTGTAATCCGCTTGTAGTATTTAATGTAGTGAACGGCGGCGTTGTTCCCGTCGGTTGGGATAAGATAGTAGTTACCCGCAAAACGGTAAAACTTAAAACTTCGTCTGAGTGTTGGAAGTGTTACCACGCCTACGGTATTTGTATAATCACGGTTATCCGTATAGGGAATTTGATCATAGAAGATATTGCTTATTTTAAGTTCAATGAACTCTTTTAAGTCGGTTGGTTCTGCGTATCCTGTTGTAGAACCTGTGTTCGTGTTTGCCGCTCCTGAGCCTTGTAGGAAAAACCAATTATGACGGCGTGCAAAGTCAAAATAAGCCATATTAACCCACTCAAGGCGTTGGGCTGCGGTTGTTCCTGATGGTGCTGCTGATTCTCCTAATCTGTACGCAAGGTTGAGTTGTAGGTTTGCTACGGTTAAAGCCATGCGTGTATTGTGTTGTCCCTACGTTCGAGGGGTAAGAGATTTAGAGCGTGTTTTTAATCTTAATCCTTTTTAGCCTCATCGGTTTACCCTTAAATGAGAGAGCTTTTATGTTCGTTGAAAGACCCGGAAGTTTAACCGAGCGTTGTATATTTGTCGCAAGGGATATCTTTCTCGTTTTTGTTTTCTTAGCTTTGTAACTTACTCCACCTGACTTGATTGCCTTAGATTTGAGGTTAAGCAGTCCCGTTGCTGATTTGAGTTGTTCAGCGGTTATCTTTCCTTCATCGTACTTCTCAAGTAACTTGCCTTTAAGTGACGATATCTCACTTGTTTGCTTGGCTCGTATCGCTTTATCTATTGTCGGATCGCCTGTAAATTTGGTATCTAGGTAACTCTTTGGTACGTCGTAGCGATTCCCGTAGTCCTTGATCTGTTGTCGAAGTTCAGCGGCTTTTGCTGCATCGAGTCCGTTATCCTGCATGGTACTAACAAGATCACTCGTGAGTACTGTGTTTTTAATAAGTTTTTGTATTTCTTGAGGATCGTTTACTTGTGAGGCTACGTACTTCGCCTTGTTTTCTTTTTCAAGTAAATCTATTTCTTTGTAGTGTTCAGTGTCATAATCAAGTTTATATTTCTTCGCTACCGCTTTTTTCTCGCCTTCGCTTGTTGCATCTCGAAACTCTGTGATCTGTTCTTTCTTTAGCTCTTCATTCACTTTTATCTTTTCAGTATCGAGTGAGCCTTCGGCGGCTTCGGACTTTTTAACTCCAAAGAGCCGTTCAAGAAATGGCGGTGTTGCTATTGCTTTCTTTTCCTCGATCTTTTGATCTTTCTTAGCATACCCTTCATACTTTTTATCTTCTGCGACCGTGTTTCCTTCTGCTATAAACCTGCGTACGACTGGTATTTTATTAGGATCTATTCTCTCGCCGTTTGCAATTGATTTTGCAGTCTCATAAATGTTTAGTGGTACTTTAGAATACCCGCCAAGTGTTCCATCGACAAAGTTCTGTACCTGTAGCGGTGATAGGTTGAGTACTGAACCTGCATACTTATATGCATCGGGTGTGGATTTCTTTACTTGCTCTGCTGCGGGTTTATTCTTTAAATACTCCGGTACAATATCACGATTCATAAAGAAACTATGATTAGATGCTGCTTCTGCTGGTGGCTTGAATATCTGAGGTAGGTTTGAGCCAACCGTTCGGGATAATGAATCTCCGAAGGTGTCTCCACCTTCAAATATTGGTAATGCTCCACCTAAAAAGTTAAGTGCAAACGCTTTAAACTCTGGTTTCTTTTCGTTTGCAAGATAGTTAATGAGATTTTCAGTTGGGTTAGCTACTGTCGGAACTATGTTTCCCTTGGGGAAAGTTACGTATTTTGGTCTTCCTTCTTCATCCTTACCTGTTACGATAACGAAGTTTGAATCTTTGACATATTGTGGAATACGATTATATTCCTCTTGGTGGTTCATAAGGTTATATACCGTTGTGAATATTGCTGGTAAACCAGCATAAAGGGAGAAGCGAGCCGTTACCCCTTTTGGATCATCACCTATTGAACGTAATAATTTATCAAACCCTTGAATACCTACATTAAGAAATGGTGTAATTGCGTTTGCAACTTTCATCTTTGAACCCATCCGAGCAAAATCCAGCGTTCCATCTCGTGATTCTAAAGCTGCCTTTAATGGATCGCCTGTTGAGTCCAACGCACGTTTATATAATCCTATGCGGGTAGGTTGTTCGGAATACTTACCTACTGCATCAAGCCCGCTGGTGAGCCAACCGCCTAATACTTGAATTGCTTTTTTATTCCCTGAATCGGCTATCTCGTCTTGAATTGCCTTTCTTCCTCCGATAGCGTCAAACGATATTTTGCCCCCGTTTTTCATCCATCCCTCAACAATTGCGTCTTGCCCCGTCTTCTCGTATTTTACTAAGTGGTATAAACCACTAAAGTAATCAATAAATGGTCGGTAGCCGTACTTTGAGGTAATAGCTGCGTCCATTTGATCCTTAACGACGTTAGGGATCATGAAGTCAATGTTTCTCCCCGTTGCGCCTTGTCTTAATACTTGAGCGGGTGCAGCCATAATCTTTAATACCGTATTCATTGATTCTTCGTTTAATCCCTTAACTGAGCTTTCAATATCTTTTGGAACTTCATAATAAACTTTCTTACCGCCTTCCCATACCGTTATCTTCGGAACAGAAGCATCAACGGTACTTTTCTTTATTTCGTTAGGTAGAAATTCGCCCATCTTCGCAATTGAGGTAGCAACTCGATTCTTAGCAACTGCTGATTCTAGCTTGTATGTATTGGCGATTATTGATTCTGTTGGTGAGTAAATCGCACGTTCTGAACCCTTTATTCCTTTAATAGGTGTCGTTCCCTGCATTGCCTTATTTGTTGGAAGTCCTAAGAAGTTATCTACTTCCCCCATAACCCGTTGAAATGGTACATATGACTCATTTTTACCCTTGATTGCTGCATATCCTGCATCATCAATAAAACCTGCATCTTTAAGTGACTGTAACCCTTTATCCTGATAATTATAGAGTTGTTTAGCGATACCATCCAGTTTAAAAGTATCGTACTTCTTAGAGAGTGAGCTTATAACCTGTTCTGCCTGTGCTTTGTCTGACCCGAGTACGTCACGTCCTGAAAGCTCTATATCTCTCCTCGCTTTTAAGAATACGTCTAAATCTCCTCGATCAATATTGTTATCTGTTAGTTGTTTAAGTATCGGTTTTAGTTCCTGATGGTGTCTGAGTTCTGCTGTTCCACCTGCGCCAAGTAAACGTTTAACTGAGTACTTAGGTGAATTCTCTGAAAGAATCTTCACACCATTTTTAGCAACTTTATCATCAAGGCTTTCTATTGGTTGAAACTTATTTACCCAATTAGAATAAAAGCTGTCCCAGCCTTCTTTTAATGTTCCCTTTTGTGCTTTTGACTGAGACACTATCTTTGACTTGGCTTGTATAAGTACCTCATCGTCGGGTATAACTTGTTTCCCTATTGGGGATTGCGGGTCAAACTTACCTGTTTGATCTCCTAGTACTTTATTGACGTTAAAATCTTCAGGCCTGAACGATCCTTTAAGACCTGTTGCGCCTACTTTATTTGAAATGTCGGTTGAGTTACCTTGAAAGTTTCTAAATAGTCCTTCCATTTCCTTTTTATAAGGTGAGTTGTCTGGTATAGAATTTAATATCCTCTGTACCCCTAGTACGTCGTTATTCTTAACGGCATTCTCAAGGTCTACTTGATGCGCTGGTCGTGAACCTTGTCGTGGTGCAGTGACGACATCATTAACAAGTTTAGGATTTTTAGAGTTTAAGCCTACATCTTCAGGCAATATTGAACGTCCTGTTTGCTTTTGGAAATTAGTAAGGTCAACCGTTTTAGGATCGTTTACACCTTCGGGGATAATTGGTTTATTCTTCAAATTCATCATGATGTCTTTGAATTCTTTATTTGGTTTTACCCCGAGTTCATCGTTTCCTTTAACAAGATGATCTATTGCAATGTTTCTGTAGTCTTTCGCTTGTGGTGCTTGTGGTGTACGTCCGTAGCGTCCAGTTACATCTCCGTCGGTATTTTTGATTATTCCTCCCGGAAGTGCGGGTTCTGGCTTTCTGAGATTAGTATTGACGTAATCGTCAATCATCTTGTCGGCTCTAGCTTGTATATTCTCTTTGCCCGGTATACGTACATAACCTTCCTGATTAAATAAAGCCTCACCAGCGATTGCCCGTCTTGCAGTGTTTATAAGTGAGTTATCTAAGTCTTTAAAAAAGTAGGGAACATTAGTAGGCGTTGCGCCATTCTTACGGGATAAAATATATTCCCACGCCTGTGCTTGAGTTGGTGCGGCTTGGTTTTGTAGTTGTGGTAAATATTTAGCTGTTATTGCTTGTAAGTTACCTAGTGCTTGAGGATTTGAGAGATCGCCGCTTTGCATACGTCCCACACTGTCTACAAGCTCCTTCTCTGTGTATTGATCAATATAGAATGCATTAGCATACTGTTTTAGTAGCGGGTCGTTACGGACATTTGGAGTTGGAGACTGTATTTGTTTAGTGATTTGTGAGTTTACATAGTCTGTTGCGTTTTTCTTAGCCCCTTTAATTACGTCAAGTGCTGTTGGTAGAACTGACCCGATTACTGCACCGCCTATTGTGTTTTGTGCAATGGTTGGGGCTGCTCCCCTAAGTTGATCTTGCCATGTCTTAGCGTTTGAATTGTCCTCAAAACCATGAAATACGCCTGATCCAAAACCTTCTTTTGCGCCCTGTATTCCGTTTATAAGAAGCTTCTTCGAAACTGATGCACCCTGCCGGATATTAGCCATGCTCTTGAGCGCCCACGCATCAAATATTGGTGCTGCTACACCCGCGATATTACCTACTTTGCTCTGAAAGTTCTGATTGATTCCGTACTCTTGATTCAATGAGGGATTTACATATTTTCCCGCTATTTGATATCCAAGCTTCGTTATGGGGGATTTGTTTTGATCGTATTGGGTAAATTGCTGGCCTGTTGCCCCTTTTTGTAGGTTACGACCAAGATCAAACATAGGATCAAGAATCCCTTTACCTATTATATTTGCGTAATTTGTGGCTATTGCTCCCGGTGCGTTTAGAGTAAATGCTGCCGCTTGTCTGGCGCTAGCCTCGTCCTTCCATGCCTTCATAGGATTAAAAAGCGGTGACGTTGCGGGTGCAAATGCATTTTGCACGGCTCGTGCTGCTGCGGGTAACACTTTAGCAAATGCCCCAGCCGCTGCACCATTAGGCGAGAATTGAGGTATTAACCCGTCTACCCGTGTTTGCTGTGGTGAGTCGATAAAGTTTTGCGCTCTCTCCGCCACTCCTCCTACACCATTCAAGAATTGTTTTAACTTGTCATTGAAAAAACCCATACCCAGATAATGAGTCTAGGAATATCGAGGGGTAAGAGATTTAGAAATTTAAATACCCACGCAGAATATCAGTAAATGATTTCTTCTTTTCGGTTGGGTTAACATACCCTGGTTGTTGATCTGCAAGCCCATCCTGAGGTACTACGTATGTTGAATTTGCATTCTGTGTCTCTGATCCAAGTTGTTGTCCTACTTTCTGTGCATAAGAATTAGCGTTCAATCCGTTAATTAATCCCTGTGTATCTGCACCATAGTTTTTATATGCTGCTGCCTGTTGTGCGAATGCTGCGGCCTGTTGCTGTGTTGCCTGTGCCTGTTGTCTGATGTTTTCGAGTGCTTGTTGAATTGACGAAGCTTTTGCAATGTCATTGTTCGCAAGGGCCGACTGGATAGCATTTTTACCTGACTGATACTGTGTTGCAAGCTTTGCAAGTTCTGATTGTGATTGTCTTTGAAAAGCCGTTACTTGTGTATCTACATCGTTAAGCGAACGGGATTTCTCTAAACCTGTACGTCCTGTTTGTTCGCTCAATGCCTGATCGCCTCTGAACTGCTGTTCCTGAAAAGCTGATGAGTCAAGTGTTCCGAGTCCTGAGAATGTACCTTGTCGCTGTCTTGAAAGGTCTTGATAGGTTCTTAGTTGCTGTTTGAGAATATCCCCATATTGTGATTCAAGATTAGTTTTCTGTGAGTTGGCTTGATTCTGTGTTTCAGACAATGCGCCCTCAATATCTCCTTTAGCTTGTCCGTACTGTTGGTCAAGAATGCCACCCTGATTGCGGATATCATTTGCAGCTTGATCAAATTGTTGACGGTATAAACCTATTTGAGCGTCATCTCCGCTTGGAGCTGCTGGTGCTGGTGCTGGTGCTCCTCCTCCGCCTGATGTTTGAGGAGCTGGATTTGGTGCTGTAAATACTGGTTTTGTGTTCTTTGTATCAAAACTTGCAGGTATTGCGGTTGAATATCCTAGTTTTGCATTAGCCGCCCGCTGTTGCTGTTGGCGTATAATGTTAGGGTCCTCCATACTAACATTAGCCGCCCGCTGTTGCTGCATTCGTACAATGTTAGGGTCTATACTAACATTGGTATTATAACTTGCGTAAGGTGAAACTGCCATATATCGGGATATTAGAATGGGGCTATTCGAGAGGTAAGAGAATTAGACGCTAGTGCTGGCATATACTTATGACAAAAAGCGGGAAAACCCAGGGCTTTAGTCCTGGGATGAAAGCGTCTACTTGCAAACACTTACAGAATGTTGCATAATATCTGTAAGATGTTAAAAGCATACAAGTATCGTATCTTCCCCAGCACAGAGCAACAAGAAAAGCTGTCTCAACAGTTTGGTTGTGTTAGATATGTCTCTGACATACTCCCACGGCTAAAGCCAGTGGGGTTCTCACTCTTCATCGCTCAGCCTATTGGCTACCGCTCAGAGCAAGTTTGTTT
>Ga0163144_10027693_pt1 | contig 10964 bp, 10 predicted proteins | sample OliLak19BULKMAT1_FD_123175 | JGI IMG/M metagenome (GOLD analysis project Ga0163144, IMG submission 123175) | Freshwater microbial mat bacterial communities from Lake Vanda, McMurdo Dry Valleys, Antarctica - Oligotrophic Lake LV.19.BULKMAT1 | ecosystem: Environmental > Aquatic > Freshwater >... | reverse complement strand
TCTACCAGGTCAAGAATCGCAGCGGCCAGGATCCGCTGAACTACCCGATCAAGCTGAACAACAAGATCGCCGCGCTGGCCGGGGTGGTCGAGAGTGCCGACAACAAACCCACTGACCAGAGCTACACGGTGTTCAAGGAACTGTCGGCGAAGCTGGATGCGCAACTGCAGGCGATGCAGAAGACGCTCACCACCGAACTGCCGAGGCTGAACGCCGCCCTCAAGCGTGAGAAGATCGACGCCGTGGATCCCAAGGCCAAGCCCGCCGCGGTGATACCACCGACCCCAAAGCCTCAGTGACCCACAGCTCACCGTGGCTCGTGGGGCATCGGGGGGGGGTGACGGCCAGTTCGCTCGCCGGCACCGTTGTCGGGGCTGGGGGCTGGGGGCTGGGGGCTCGGAAAGACTCTCAAGCCCCAGGTCTCAAGCGGCCTATTGTTTCAGGTGGAACGGCACCGACGTCGTGACGACACGGGGCCGGAACAAGAGCGCGGCCTTAAGGGTGAACGCGCTCTGGTTGTGCAGCAAGTGATGCCACCAGTGCTTGACGACGAATTCCGGCAAGACCACGGTGATGTAGGCCTCCGGGTTCTCGCGCTTGAGCCGATCGATGTACTCGAGCAGCGGCTCGGTCATCGAGCGGTACGGCGACTGCAGCACTACCAGCTTCACGTGCGAGCCCCAGTGCGGCCAGTCACGCTTCAGCGCGACCAGCGATTCCGGGTTGACGTTGACATACACGGCGCGCACGTCCGCCGCGAGGGAACTGGCGTATCGCAGCGCCTCGATCACGGCGCGGTGGACGCCGCCGATCGGGACAATCACGATGTGGCCGTGGGGGGTGGTGTCGACCTCGAGTCCGGACAGCGACAGCTGGGACGCCACATTGTCGTAGTGGCTGCGCGTGGCGCGGAACACCATCGCGAGAAACGGGATCAGCACCACGACGATCCACGCCCCGTCCAGCCCTTTGGTGATGGCCACGACGAGTAACACGATGAAGGTGACGACGGCGCCGAAGCCACTGATGCTGGCGCTGACCTTCCAGCCCGCCTCCCGCAGCCGCCGCGCCCGCAGGAACATGCCGGTCTGCGACAGCGTGAACGACAGGAACACGCCGATCATGTAGAGCGGAATCAGCGCGTGCGGATCGCCGCCGAAGACGACGCACAGGAATCCGGCCGCCACGCTGAGCGCGACAATGCCGTTCGAGAAGGCCAGCTTGTCACCCAGGTTCATGAACTGGCGGGGCATGAAGCGATCGCGGGCGACAATCGACGCCAGCCGCGGGAAGTCGGCAAAGGCGGTGTTCGCCGCCAGCACCAGGATCAACATGGTCGCGCCCTGCACCACGTAGTAGGCGACGTTGCGACCCCCGAACACGCCGCGGGCGATCTGCGACACGACCGTCTCGGTTTCGCTCGGCACGATCTGGTAGGCGTGGGCGAGGAAGCTGATGCCGGTGAACATGGTGATGGCGAGCACCGCCATCAGGCTGAGGGTGCGCGTGGCCGTGCGCGCCGCCGGCGCCTGGAAGGCCGGCACGCCATCCGATACCGCCTCGACGCCGGTCATGGCCGTGCAGCCGTTGGCGAACGCCGACAGCAGCACAAACAACGTGATGGCGCCCGTGTCCAGGGTGTGCATCGGGTCCGTCGTCACGACCGGTACGGCCGTCCCGGTGAACACCTGGTAGGCCCCGGCGACGATCAGCGCCACCATGATCGCCACGAACGCGTAGACCGGAATGCCAAACAGCTTGGTCGACTCGCGCAGGCCGCGCAGGTTGCCGAGCATCAGCATGCCGATGAAGCCGAGGCTCAGAATGACGCGGTTGACGTGCAGAGAGGGGACCGCTGACGTAATGGCTGACACGCCGGCCGCAATGCTCACGGCCACGGTCAGCGTGTAGTCAATGAGGAGGGCAGCCGCAGCCGCGAGGCCGAAGTTGGCGCCGAGGTTGTCGCGCGCCACGATGTAGGCGCCGCCGCCACCCGGGTACGCCTGGATGGTCTGGCGATACGAGAACACGACGATCAGCAGCAGGGTGGCAATGAGCAGGCTGATCGGCTGGCCCAGGCTGAGGCCGGCGATGCCGCCAATCATGAGGACCCGCAAGACCTCCTCGGTGGCATAGGCGACCGACGAGAGGGCATCTGACGATAGGACCGCCAGGCCACCGAACAGGCCAAAGCGATGATGATCAGCGTGATGTGAGGCGATCGGACGGCCGACAACCAGCCGCTTCAGCGGTGCAAACACGGTCTCTCCACTCCGCCTACGAGGTTAGCTGTCGGGCTCAGGGGTGGTGATCCCTGTCGCGCTGCATGGCAGACGATTCGCCCCGATTTCTGGGTCCCCCGTTCCGTCGCATGGCGGCGGACTCGGCACGCTTCGATCATGCGCCTCGCGGCGGTGCCCGTCAAGCACGCGCCGGCTGTGCTGGGCTAGAATGGTGAGATGCGCGTGGCCCGGAAGTTCCTGGTGAGCGGTCACGTGCAGGGCGTCGGGTTCCGGTTCTTCGCCCAGAACGCCGCTCGCCGCGACGGGCTGAGCGGTCACGTCACCAATCACCCCGACGGCTCGGTCGAGGCGGTGGCGGAAGGCGAGGCCGAGGCGCTGGAGCGTTTTGAGCGAGCCCTGCACCAGGGGCCGTCGCGATCGCGCGTGGAGCGCGTGCGGGTGGACGAGGCTGTGCCGACCGGCCTGCACGTGGGATTCGAGATTCGATAGCTGACCGTAGAGGCGGGTCGTTAGACCCGCCCAAGATGCGATAGGGACTCATGGACCATCTGAAGGCGAAGATTCGACACGTGCCCGACTTTCCCAAGCCGGGCATCCTGTTCTACGACATCACCCCGTTGCTGTGCGACCCCCAGGGCTTCCGCGACACCATCGACGCGATGGCGGCGCCGTACATGGGCGAGGACATCGACCAGGTGGTCGGCATCGAGAGCCGCGGCTTTATCCTCGGCGCGGCCGTCGCCGCCACCTTGGGCTGTGGCTTCGTGCCCATCCGCAAGCCGGGCAAACTGCCGGCCGCGACCCACAAGGAAAGCTACAACCTCGAGTACGGCACCGACACACTGGAGATTCACCAGGACGCCTGCGGCAACAACCCGCGGATCCTGGTTGTCGATGACGTGCTCGCGACCGGCGGGACCGCCCGCGCGGCGATCGACCTGGTCAAGAAGGCCGGCGGCAAGATCATCGGCGTCGCGTTCCTGATCGAACTGGACTTTTTGAAGGGGCGAGACAAATTAGCCAGGGAGCCGGTCTATTCTGTTCTTCATTACTAGCGCCTGTAGCTCAGTTGGATAGAGCGCCGGTTTCCTAAACTGGAGGTCGCAGGTTCGATCCCTGCCAGGCGCACCACTCGAAAGTTGAGAGTTGAGAGTTGAAAGTTGAAAGTTTAGAGCCATGAAAACTACTGAACGGCATCACCTGAAGGACAACGAACTGGCCATGGCGCTCACCCGCGCACAAGGCTGGATCGAGCACAATCAGAAGAACCTCCTGGCCCTCGTGGCGTTGGTGGTCGTGGTCGGCGCTGGCATCGCCGCGTACTCCATGTACAGCCGGAGCACCGACAACAAGTCCCGGGCGCTGCTCGCCGAAGCCATGGTGATCGAGGAGTCGCGCGTCATGCCGCCGGGCCCGCCCGCGGGCACCAGCACCGACCCGACCCAGACGCCCGGACAGGCGCCCGGCACCTATCCGACGCAGCAGGCCAAGCTGGAAGCGGCGCTGCCGAAGTTCATCGCCGCGGCCGACGCCTATCCCTCGTCTGACTCGGGCCTGACCGCGCGCTATCACGCCGCCACCGTCCTGGTGTCGCTGACGCGCTTCGACGAGGCCATCAAGCAGTACGACCAGGTGATTGCCGGCGGCACCAGCCTGATTCAGCGCATGTCGCGCCTCGGCAAGGCCGAAGCGCAGCTGCGTGCCGGGCAGTTCGACCCGGCGATTGCCACGCTGAAGGCAACGGCCGAGCAGGCCAACACCAACCTCCCGGTGGATGCCGTGTTGATGGAACTGGCCCGCGCCTATCGCCTGGCAGGCAAGACCGAAGATGCGCGCAAGACCTGGACCGAGGTCGTCGAGAAGCACGCTGATTCGCCGTTGGCGACCGACGCCAAGGTGGAACTCGACAAGTCGAAGGGTTAGGCTTAGCGCTTCGTCACGTCACGCAAGAACGTAAATTCCGCCGAGGGCGTCAGCTTGACGCCCTCGATTCCTGTACGGGACACCGCGACGTTGGTCTTGTTCCACAGGCTGATATACGGCGCGTCTTCAGCCACCACGCGCTGCGCCTCGCCAAACAACCGGCGCCGCTCAGCCTCGCTCTCCGCCGCCGACGCGGCATCGATCAAGCGATCGACCTCGGGATTGTCGTAATAGCCACGGTTGAAGCCCGACGGCGGCATCTGCCTGGAATGAAACACGCGCCGCAGCATGTCGGGGTCCGACACGCCGACCCACTGCAGCGTGAACAACTGGAAGTTGCCCTTCAACACGTCGGCATAGAGCGTGGCGAACTCGTACGACCTGACATCGAGGTCAATCCCGGCTTGCTTCAGGTCCTGCTGGATCACCGCAGCCTGCAGCCGGATGAACTCGTTGGTTGAAACCTTGAGAGTGAGCCGCAACCGCGGCGCCGGCCCATCCCCGTCGGGATCGGGATAGCCCGCTTCGTCGAGCAGCGCCTTGGCCTTGGCCACGTCGTGCGTGAACTGGAACACGTCCGGCTCGAAGGCCCACGACACCGGTGGCAGAATGCCGACGGCCGGACTGGCCAGGCCGCGGCGCAGGTAATCGACAATCGCCTGGCGATCAATCGCGTAACCGATGGCGTGACGGACGCGGCGGTCGCGCAGCACCGGGTCACGCATGTTGAAGCCGACATAGGCGTAGTCAGTGCCGGGCGACTGCACGATCGCCAGGGTCGGGTCGGTTGCCAACTGGTGCACCACGTCCGGCGACAAGTCATTCACGACCAGATCAACGGTTCCCTTGCGCAACTCGAGCGCCCGCATGATCTCGTCGGGCACCACCTTCAGGACCACGCCCGCGTTGGCCGGCGCGCCGCGGAAGTACTGGGGGAAAGCCTCGAGCACCAGGCGATCGTCGACGGCAAAGCTGACGAACTTGTACGGCCCGGTTCCCACGGGATGATCGCGCAGGTCAGCCGTGGCGCCATTCGGCACGACCGGCATCACCAACTGGATCGGGAACGAGCCGAACGGCTCCTTGAGCGAGAACCTCGCGGTGTAGCGATCGAGCGCCGTGACCTTGTCGAGCACCCGGTAAGCGCCCTTGCGGGCCGAGATGAACGACGGGTCGAGGAACGAACTGAAGGTAAAGACCACGTCCTCGGCGGTCAACTCGTGGCCGTCGTGAAACAACACGCCGTGCCGCAAGACCACGTCGTAGGTCAGCGGATCGCGCTGTTGCCAACCAGACGCCAGCCCGCCGGTGACGCGCAACTGGTCATCAAGCGCGAGCAGGTTGTCGTAGATCAACTGATGCGCGCGCTGCGACGTTTCGTCGGAGCCGACCCGCGGATCGAGGCTATTGGGCGAGCTGAGGACGGCGATCGTGACGATGTGGTTCGGCGGTGGAGCGGTCGTGCAGGCCGCCAGCAGGCACCCGAGCACTGCAGCACCAATGCACCCCAGCACCCCAGCACGTGAGCACTTCAGCACCTGTTTATTCGTCAAGCGACTTCTTGAGCTCCTGGAGAATCTGCAGGGCATCGATCGGCGTCGTGCGATTAATGTCGACCTCGCGAATTCGGTCGCGGAGTTTCTCGTCAGCGGGGGAGGCTGCCTGGAACAAGCCGAGCTGCTGCTGCGGTACGACCGGCACGCCGCTGAGCGACGGCTTGCCACCACGCGCCAGCTCGTCGTGCTCGAGCGACGCCAGGATGTCGCGGGCGCGGGCAATCACGCTGGCCGGAAGTCCGGCCAGCCGCGCGACCTGGATGCCGTAGCTGCGATCCGACCGTCCCGGCAGGATTTTGTGCAGGAAGATGATGTCGTCTTTCCACTCGCGCGCCGTGACGTGCGCGTTGACGACACCGGGGATGGCATCGGCCAGGTCCGTGAGCTCGTGATAGTGGGTGGCAAATAGCGTCTTCGGCCGCGCCCGTTCGTTGGTGGCCATGAACTCCGCCACCGCCCACGCAATGCTCAGGCCGTCGAAGGTGGCAGTGCCACGGCCGATCTCATCCAGCACCACCAGGCTCTTCGAGGTCGCACCACTGAGGATGTGCGACGTCTCCTGCATTTCCACCATGAAGGTGGATTGGCCGCGGGCGATGTTGTCCGAGGCGCCCACGCGCGCGTAGAGCCGGTCGATCAACGCCAGCTTGGCCTCGCGCGCCGGCACAAACGAGCCCGTCTGCGCCATCAGGCAGAGCAGTGCGACCTGCCGCAGGTAGGTCGACTTGCCGCCCATGTTGGGGCCGGTCAGGATCACCAGTTGGTGGGTCGTGCCGTTCAGGGTGATGTCGTTGGGTACGAACGCGCCGGCGGCCAGGCGTTCCACCACTGGGTGACGTACATCCACAGCGACCATCTCGTCGCCGTCGTGGACATGCGGCTTGGTGTAATTGCACACCGTCGCGGTTTCGGCCAGGCCGGCCAGCACGTCGAGGGCGGCCACGGCGCGCGCGGTATCGAGCACCCGCGGCGCCTCGGCGGCGACCCGCTGGCGCAGCGTCTCGAAGATTGCCAGCTCGCGCGTGACGATCCGCTCATCGGCACCGAGCACCTTCTCTTCGTATTCCTTCAGCGCGGGCGTGATGTAGCGCTCGCCACCGGCGATGGTCTGCTTGCGGATGTAGTCGTCTGGCACCGCGTGCAGGTTCGACTTCGAGATCTCGATGTAGTACCCGAACACGCGGTTGTAGCGGACCTTCAGCGACGAGATTTTGGTGCGGGCGCGTTCGCGTTCTTCCATCTCGGCGATGACTTGTTTGCCGGAGCGGCTGATGATCCGCAGCTCGTCGACGTCCGGATCGAAACCATCGCGCACGAAGCCGCCCTCTCGGGCCAGCGCCGGCGGTTCGTCCATGATGGCCGCTTCCACCCACTGCCGCACGTCACTGAGATCATCGAGCTCGCCAACGAGGCTCCTGACGAGCGGCGCCTGGCAGTCGGTCAGCATCAGCGCGAGGCGGGGGACCGCCGCGAGTGAACGGCCCAACGCGACCAGGTCGCGCGGGCTGGCGGTCGACAAGGCAATGCGGGAGATCAACCGCTCGAGATCGAGAATCGACTTCAGCGTCTCGCGCAGCTTGCCGCGCTCGGTGGTCTTGACGGCGAGTTCTTCGACGGCATCGAGACGATCGCGAATCGCTTCCAGGGCGGTCAGCGGACGCAGCAGCCAGGCGCGCAGCAACCGGCCGCCCATCGGGGTGATGGTGCGATCGATCTCGTCGAGGAGCGTGCCGGCACGGCCGCCGTCCATCGACTCCACGATCTCCAGGTGCTTGAGCGTCGTGGGGTCGATCAGCAGGCCATCAGCCACTTGCCGCAGGCGGACCGTTCGTACGTGCGCCAGGTCGGCCTTCTGCGTGTCGCGCAGGTATCGCACCAGCGCACCGGCGGCGCACACCGCCCTCTGCCGGCGCTCGAGTCCAAAGCCTTCGAGGCCGCTGACCCGCAACTGATCCAGCAGCGTCTGGCGCGCCGATTCCAGTTCGAAGTGCCAGCCGTCGATCTCGGTGACCGGCACCGCGTGCTGTTCGATTTCCGGCAGCAGCGCGCGGGCGTCAACGGCCGAGGCCACGACCATCTCCCGCGGCCGCAGCACGGCAATCTCGGCGCGCAGCGAGGCCAGACCGTCCGCTCCGGAGTACTCCGCGACATCGAATTCACCGGTCGACAGATCAACCAGCGCGACACCGTATTCGGCCTGGTGTCCGGCAGTCGCCTTCGTGGCCACAATCGACATCAGGAACGCCGGCTCGCGGGCCTCGAGGTAGGCCGAATCGGTGAGCGTGCCCGGCGACACCACGCGTACCACGTCGCGTTTGACCAGGCCCTTGGCCTTCTTGGGATCCTCGGTCTGCTCGCAGATGGCGACGCTGTAGCCCTTTTTCACCAGGCGCGCGAGGTAGCCATCGGCGGCATGGTAGGGAAAGCCACACATCGGCACGGGCGTGCCAGCCGAGTCCTTGGACCGCGACGTCAGCGTCAGGTCGAGGGCGCGGGATGCGACCAGCGCGTCCTCGTAGAACATCTCGTAGAAGTCGCCCATCCGGAAGAAGACGAGCGCGTGCCGGTACTGGCGTTTGGCCTCGAAGTACTGGCGCATGGCCGGCGTCAGCTGCGCACCCGTCAGCGGCGCAGAGGCAAAAGATGGTGGTTGGGACACGGTCGCGGCTCGAAAAGGCGTGTCGTCGAGTATACGATGGCCTCACCCGAAACTGTGGTCATTCTCTCCCTCGACACCACCACCCGCGGCGGCAGCGTCGCCGTCACGCGCGAGGCGCAACTGCTGGCCCTGGTGCCCGGCGACGCGACCCGTTCGCACAGCGAGCGCCTGCCCGGCGAGATCGCAGCCGCGCTGACGCAGGCCGGGCTGTTGCGCGCGGACATTGACCTGCTGGCGGTCGCGACAGGTCCTGGCGCCTTCACCGGCCTGCGGATTGGCCTGGCGGCTATGCAGGGGCTGGCCATGACCCTTAACCGGCCGGTCATCGGGATCTCCGCACTCGATGCCCTGGCGGACGAGGTGCCAGAGGGCACCGCGACGCTGGTTGCGCCGTGGATGGACGCGCAGCGCGGTGAGGTCTTCGCCATGTTGCTCGAGGCGGCCTCCCGGCACACGCTGGAATCGCCGCTGGCCGCGCCTCCCTCAGCCGTGCTCGCGGCCTGGCGCACGCATCTCGACGGTCACACTGCGGTCTTCATTGGCGATGCGGCTGAGCGCGACGCGGCCCTGATCGCCGAGGCCGGAGCGGGGCAGTGGACCACCCGCACGCCGCCGCCACTGGCGCCCGCCCTGGCGCGCCTCGCCGGCATCCGCGCCGCACGCGGCGAGGCCGGGCTGCCGCATCAACTGACGCCGATCTACGTTCGCCGTCCCGATGTCGAGATCGAGCGCGAACGCCGGGGCCGGCCGTGACAATCGAGCGGCTGGCCACGGCCGCCGACCTGGACGGGGTGCTGGCCATTGAGGACGCGTCCTTCAACAACCCCACGACACGGGAGTGGTACGAGGCGGAGCTGAAGCGTCCCGAGGTCTGCTACATCTACGTGCTGCGCACGCCAGAGTGCCCGGTGGCCGCCTTTTGCGCGTTCTGGCGGGTGGTCGATCAGATTCACATCAACAACCTGGCCGTCCTGCCCGGGTGGCGGGGCCAGGGCCTCGCCAGCCATCTGCTGGCGGAGGTGATGGCCGAGGCGGCCCGCCTGGGCGTTGACAGCGCCACCCTCGAGGTCCGCCGCTCGAATACGCCGGCGCTGCGGCTATATGCGAAGGCGGGTTTTGTCGAAGCCGGCGTGCGGCGGAATTACTACACCCAGCCGGTGGAGGATGCCCTCGTTCTCGTCCGCCAATCCACGACCTGACCGTGCCGCTTTTCCTTGCCGCTTCCTTTCACGAATTCAGGGGTGTAGACTCCGAATCATAGGGGCGGCACGCATTTCCAGACCGACCCCGGACGGAGGCGGAGAGATGGCTGAGGACTTGAAACATCGGCTTCTCGAGACCAACGAGGAATACCGCGAGTTGGCCTCCAAGCACCACACACTAGAGGATCGCCTGCACGAACTCGAAGCCAAGCACCACCTGTCGGACGAAGAGCAAGTCGAAGAAGTCAGCCTCAAGAAACGCAAACTCCACATCAAAGACCAGATGGAATCCCTGCTCCGGCAAAACGGCGGCGCCGCGGCATCGCAGCCCCTCCCGGCCTAAGGTTCGTACGCCGGGCGATTGTTTCGGGAAAACACGCCCGGCGTCTTATTATCAAGAGGATGCTTATCGATAAGGCCGGCCTGCCCTTTCTGGGCGTGGCCGTGATTCTGGCGCTCGGCGCCGGCGTGTGGTTCGGACGCGCCTGGTCGATCCCCTTTCTGGTTCTCGCGGCCTTCTTCGCCTTCTTCTTTCGCGACCCCGACCGCACAATTCCTGCGGGTGGCAACCTGGTGGTCTCGCCGGCTGATGCCCGTATTACGGCGGCCGGCGACCGGGTCTGGCCCGGGGCACCTCCGGGCGACTGGCAGGTCGTCAGCATGTTCCTGTCGCCCCTGGATGTGCACGTCAACCGGACCCCGGTGGATGGCACGGTGACGCGCGTGGAGTATCATCCCGGCCAGTTCCTGCCGGCCTACCGCAAGGAAGCCGGGCAGTTGAACGAATGGACCGAGGTCTGGTTTGACCGCCCGGGCGGCGCGATTGTCGCCCGGCAGATTGTCGGCGTGCTGGCGCGGCGCATTGTCTGCCGGCTGCAAGTCGGCGACCGCGTCGAGCGGGGACAACGCTACGGGGTCATGAAGTTCGGTTCACGCATGGATGTGTTTCTGCCGCCGTCCGCGACCGTCCGCGTGAAGGTCGGCGACAAGGTCGTGGCCGGTGAGACAACGATCGCAACGCTGGAGTCGTAAAGTGGAATCGCGGCACGGATCGCCCATTCGCCTGCACGCTTTCAATCGTGGCCACGACCGGCGCGCGCTGCGTCGCGGCGTGTCGCTGCTGCCCAGCCTGTTCACGCTCGCCAACCTCTTCTGCGGCTGGGCCTGCGTCGTCCACGCCATGCGCGGAGAGTTTGCCACCGCCGCGCCGTTCATCGGCGTCGCCGTGGTCCTCGACATGCTCGATGGCCGCATTGCCCGCATGACCGGCACCACCAGCGAGAACGGCAGTGAAAACAATAGACATCGCGTGATTACATCGAACAGTCTGCGAATCGCCATACCGCTGATTGTGAGTTTGCTGCACGGCCAGAATAGACTA
>Ga0163144_10027692_pt1 | contig 10964 bp, 8 predicted proteins | sample OliLak19BULKMAT1_FD_123175 | JGI IMG/M metagenome (GOLD analysis project Ga0163144, IMG submission 123175) | Freshwater microbial mat bacterial communities from Lake Vanda, McMurdo Dry Valleys, Antarctica - Oligotrophic Lake LV.19.BULKMAT1 | ecosystem: Environmental > Aquatic > Freshwater > Lake... | reverse complement strand
TCATGTGAGCCTCCGGAGTGATGTGGCGTGAACACCTACATCGTGACGGAGGCTCGCGCTATTTTTCAAGCCTGCTAGCGTCCAAAACCGCTAGCAAAAAGTGCGAAAGTTGAACTTAGTGCTGCGACCCATTTTGCGCACTTCGCACGGCCGGGCAAGGGCAATCCTGCATGCGGAATCCTTTGGCTGCTATACTTGCCACGGTCAATCGCCTGTTCCCATTGCAGAGCCCACACTCCGGCCCCTCCCCACGGAGAGGGAATTCAACCATGAGCGAACCCATCATCACTGTTTCGGGCCTGCGGGGCGTCGTGGGCGAGAGTCTCACGCCGGCGGTCGCCGAACGGTACACGGCTTCGTTTGCCGCATTGGCGCCGCCAGGCCCCATTATCATCACGCGCGACGGCCGCGAGAGTGGCCCCCAACTGGCCGCGGCCATCCAAAATGGCCTGCACGCGCAAGGTCGCGATACGATTGACGCCGGCGTTGCCGCCACGCCCACTACGGGCGTGCTGGTTCGGCAGTTTTCTGCAGCAGGCGGAATTCAGATTTCCGCGAGCCACAATCCGCGCGAGTACAACGGCATCAAGCTGTTTTCGGCGGAAGGCCGCGTGCTGCCGGCCGCGGCCGGTCAGGCCGTGCTCGACCACTACCGCGCTGCTACCGAGTCAGAGCCCGACAACAGCCCTCGCCATCGCTCCGGCAAGTCCATTCCGTGTTCGGACACCACGTTGCGGCACGCCTCGCTGGTGCTGGCCGCGGTTGACGCGTCGCGAATCCGCAAACGCCGCTTCCGCGTCCTGCTTGACTCGAACCATGGCGCCGGCAGCGTGCTGGGTCGCCGGCTGCTGGAGGAATTGGGCTGCGATGTGACGGTGCTGGGCGGTCAGCCCGACGGCCAGTTCGAGCACCTGCCGGAACCCACGGCCGAGAATCTTGCCGGCGTGCTGTCGACCGTCCGCGATTGCCGCGCCCAGATCGGCTTCTGCCAGGACCCCGACGCCGATCGGCTGGCCGTCGTCGACGAATCAGGCCGGTACCTGGGCGAAGAGTACACGCTGGCCATGTGCGTCGACCACGTGCTTCGCTCGCGGCCAGGGCCGGTCGTGACCAACTGCTCGACCAGCCGGGTGTCCGAGGACCTGGCCGCGCGCTACGGCGTGCCGTTCTTTCGCTCGGCGGTGGGCGAGGCCAACGTCGTCGAGGTCATGCAGGCGCACGCGGCAGTGCTGGGGGGCGAGGGCAACGGCGGCGTGATCGACCCGCGCGTCGTGCTGGTGCGCGATAGCTTTCTGGGCATGGCGCTATTGCTCGACGCGATGGCCGCGCGACAACTGCCGGTGAGCCAATTAGCCGATGAGTTACCGCGGTACGAGATCGTGAAAACGAAGATCTCGCTCGCACCAGCCAAGATCGCTACAGCGCTGTCGGCCCTCGAAAAACACTTTGCCGATGCCAAGTGCGATCGCTTAGACGGACTGCGGCTCGACTGGCCCGGCAAATGGCTCCTGGTCCGCGCCAGCAACACCGAACCGATCGTCCGCGCGATTGCCGAAGCCCAAACCGCGGCCGAAGCGCAGCGCCTCTGCGACGAAGCAGCGCGGGTGTTGGCCGGCGTGTAGTGTGCAGAATATGGCTCGGTTAATGCACCACGCGGAAGCTACTTCGCCCAATGCCTCGCAGGGACGATGAGAGACTCGAACCCCCGACATCCACGGTGTAAACGGCAAGCTGCCGAACGCGGAAAACAGCTAAACCCTGGGAGTTTCGCGATTCTATCGCTGATTTGACTGTTGCAAGCCATTGCGAGAAGCTCCGAGATATAGCGGTATTCGACACGTCGCGCGGAGCGCAAAAAGGTAGATGCCGTTTTGCGCTAAGATGGGGCACCTGCTAGAATGCAGCAATGGAAGCGACCCTATACCGCCGCCGCTGGCAAATTGCATTGTTCGCCTGGGTGCTGCTAGCGCTGGCGGCCGCGATAGTCGTATTTCGGAATGCTGGTTTGGAAAAACGCCCGGGACTTTGGTTCGATCTGACCGCAGCCTTGCCGCCGGTAGCCGCGGTTGGGGCTTTATACCTCAGTTGGAAGCAGCGACGACGAGATTTACCGCTACGGTCTTAGATCGCTACCGCACGGACCCGCGACCTGCGCGGAGATCCTTCCCGCCACGTCCTCGACGTTGTCCTCAAACACCATCAAGGTTTGCACGGGCGAGTACCGAGAGTGCCGCTGGACATCCGCTACGTTGCCGTTCGAGACGTGCAGCGCTGGGTGATGCTGGAATCACGCCTGCGTTTGGTGCGCAGGGGGGGCCGACTACCCCGCCCGGCAGAAACAAGTTGCACCACAACTACCCAAGACCTATGATCGCGGCATCAGCCATCGAGACGACCGCAATGCCTTGTTGTCGCGAGCGTTCATTAGCTTTAAGGGTGCAGCAATGGCAATTCTCGTCACTCGATCCATGCGGGTGAAACGCACATCCACGGCGATCTGGTCACGGTCAGCAAATTTGCGAATTGCGCTCGTCGGATTGGTAGCGGCAACCTGGACCGCCAATCCCGCAATTGCACAAAATCGGACAGATACGCCGGCAAGCTCCCTTCCGACTGCTGCAGCTGGCCCGAAGGCAAAGGGCCAAGATTCAGTGACGGCCGCGCCGCCGTCCACAACCGCACCGGATCCTGCGAACGAGGCTGCGATAGAGACGAGAGTCCGCGAATTGATCTATGTTCTCCGTCTGCATCGAGTCTTTGAACGTACGGACGAATGGGGGGCGGCGATCCGAGAGCTAGTCGAGATCGGACCACCGGCGCTTCCCGAACTGCTCCTTGAGTTGAAGAACTCGGAACGCAACGCGACGATCCGGGGACTCTTGTTCACGCTTCGAGCGATCGACGCCCCACGGGCTCTTACGATCGTAGTTGAAGCGCTACCCAAGGCGAAGAGGCTCTCGGGAAGCGGTTCGGATTGCGGAGTCCAATTCGCAAATCCTGAATTGCAGAAGTTCATGAAGCAGCATGAGAACTACCAAGATACTTCGGACTCCGTCTCCTACGGTCGCCCGATCAACGAGATCATGTCGACCCTGCACAAGCTGGCCAGACAACCGCTGCCTGATCTCACGAAACAAGTTCCTCGATCCTGGACCGTCGGTCATTGGCAAGATTGGTGGAACAAACCAGGGCGATCAAAACTCGCGGAAATCCACCTGCCATCGCGAAAGGAGGATCTTGTCGAACGTGATGGTGTTCGTCGTTTTGGACCATTGTTTCCAGTCGGCCCCGATCAGCGGCTAGGCGCGGTCGTAGATGTCACGCTAGTCAATAGCGCATGCGCCGACGCCCTTTCGTGCCTGGACCTCGAAACAGGCCGGCTCTACGAGAATCTCGAAGGCTTGCATTACGGACTTGGTGAGACGTACGGCCGGCTTGATTCCCTGAAATGGCAACTCAAACATGGAATCGATCTGACCGCGCACGACTGTCCCGACATGCACATATGGCTTGTCGAGAATGACCGTTGGGATGCGCTAAACTCTGAAGTGCGGTCCAAATCGCCATTCGACGTAGGACGTGAAGCCGCATTTCTAACGCCATTTGATAAAAGTCCCACGGATCTCAAACCGGATCGAGTCGGTACGTTCCTCTTCACCACGCGTGAGGGAAGCCGTGGTGCTTTGCGTGTGTATCCTATGGAACAAGGTAGCCCAAGCCGAAGGCTTAGCTACCGGTTTTGGAATCGCGATGCCGTTAAGCCTCACACGGGCCTCGATCGGCTTCCCCGAGGCAAGGGCGAATGGCAGCCCGCCAAGATCGTCATTTTGAAAGAACCCGGATTTGACAAGCAATGCTTGTACGACTTCGAGAAAGCGACGATCGATGTGCTGCCTTCGTCGATCTCGTCGCCCGGTCCGTTGCCCGACATTGAAGCATTGCTGAAACGGGGCGGCATTTTGAGAAATGATCGCATCGCGGCATGGGCGCGCGAACGGGGGATCGATCTTGCCACGAGTCGCTCTGGAGTCGGCTTTGGCTCTCCGCCCAGCGATGATGTACTTAAGAATCTACATAACGGTCAGATTGCGCAGCTAATGCTTCTCGACGCGCGGGATGCTTTGGTAACTGCAGAGGCATTCAGTAGCCTCACACTGGCGCATGCAAAGGACATTCTGGCTCGGAATCCGTCGTCGTTTCAGTTGACACACATGAGTCCGCCACTAAGCGCCAATGCGTCGCCAGCAACGTATTTGTTCGAGACAAAGTCGGGGCTGATCGGACTTCTCCAAATATTGAAGGTTGGAGAAAGGCTGTCTTCGATTAGCTTTCGGTACGAATTGGCACACACTCCGGTGAAGCCTTCCGCCGACCAACAGTGATGAGCATTTCCTTCAGAGTGTCGCACCATCGATTCGGAGCTCAACGAATGAGATTCTGGGTACACGCCGCCGTTGCGGTCACTGCCAGTTGCATTTTGGCCGCAGCAGCAACGGCTGAGGCGCCGAAGTCGAAGAACTACGTCCTTTTTCCCATCAAGACCGACTTGCAACGGGCGCTCTTGTTTTCCACGCGAGCAGATGCGTATGCGCAATTTGACGTGGCAGAAATGGTCACCGAAGGAAAGTTGGATATGTCTCGGATTGATGGCGAGTCCCTTGCTAAGGAATTGGCGGCCTTGGCACATGGGATCGGCAAGCCAAAACCGAACCTGCAGCTCTACTTCCGCTACGCTGGTGTCGCGCTCGATCCCGAGCCGACGAAGACGATGGAAGACGCGATCACGGCCGTATGCCGGGTGGCGGGGTTCGCCAAGGTCGGGCAAGGGACGACCGGTGAGGGGGGAACCTGGCAAGACAAAGTGGCCAAGTTCGCGGGTCTTGAGGAGGATGGCGACGCAATGGAATCGCCGATTGAGGACGAGTTCCTGCGCGCGTACCCGGTTCGTACCAGACTGTCGCGCTTTCTACTTGGCGACGTTGAGTACGATTGTGTCCTAGAGCTGCGGCAATCGATCGATGGTCGTTTCAAAAAACTTTCCGTCGTGCCGCGCCAACTGATCAATCAACGGGTAACGGAACTCAAACTTCCGCAAAAGCGAATGTTGACGTTTCGATGTATGACAACCAGGGCTGGTAGAAAGACGGCGGAAGAATACTTTACGTCAAGAGGCAACAAGCCGGCGCTCGTCGACGCCTTTGTTAAAGAGCTGGGATTTCAACGCAGCACGTATGGTTCAACGCCGATGAGCGTCAGCCCCGAGGACCTGATTGGCAAGCAAGCTCCAGACTTCACGCTCGATGGACTCACGGGCGGGCAAATCCATCTGCAGGAACTAATTCACGGTCGAGTGGGAGTGATCGCCTTCTGGGGAGTAGCCTGCGGTGCATGCCGAGTCGAAGCCCCTCACCTCACCGAACTGGCCAATCGTTACGGGAGCAAGGGTTTATCTGTGATAGCTGTGAACGGCTACAACGAGCAAAAGGAAGACGTAGAGCGATTCGCCCGCGAAAAAGGATTGACGCACTCCATCGCATTGATGGGAAGGGCCGTCGCCGAGAAAAAGTACACGGTTGCTTCGTACCCGGTCACGTATCTAATCGACCGTACCGGCGCGATCGTCGACTATCACCTTGGCTTCGAGCCGGGGGATGAGAAGCGGTTGGCTGAAGTCGTCGTGCGGCTGCTGGCCGACGGCGGAAAAGCGGACGATCTTAAGTGACCGACGCACGCTTTTGGATACCCGATTGTCCAAAGTCCATGAGCTCTGCCGATCGAGTCGATTCCGATGCGACTCAATCCACCGCGCATGTGCCAGTCACCATTTGGCGTGCAAGTCGCCTCGCCCCATAGATCGTATAAGAATCGCACTGATCGTGATTCACCAGATAAAAGGCGATCGTCATGTCTATCGGTCATTGCATTGCTGGTGTCGTGCTTGTCGTCACTGGCGGTCTGGCTGTCAATGCGTATCAGGAGCAACCGTTGCTAGGCGGCGGTCCAGTCAAGAAAGGGCCAGCGATCGATGACCAAGAAATCAAATCAATACTTACGTAGCTCGGACCTGCGTTTGAGGAAGCTGAGCTTCGGCGGACTGAAGCTACGAAACGTGTGAACGATCTAAAAATGGAGCTTCTTCGGCTCTTGGGAGATGGCATCGATCTCACGAACGGCGGACACGGCACACTTGTACTTGCAGACAAACCACAGCCTGCACCGAACTCTCCAGAAAAAAGGCACGTCTTCGCGTACCCATTACAATGTGAAGCTCAGTCAGTAGGCACAACGACAATCCTTGCTCGGAATGCGGATTCGGAAGACACGATGACGATAAAATGTTGAAAGCCGAATTGGAGCTTGCAAACTCGCAGCGAATGAAACGACAAGACGGACTCGTCGCGTTGGCTCAGAACACGAAGTTGGCGACCGCATCCCAATCACCTTCTCCGGTTGGTCGGTATCAGTTCATCGACAGAGGACCAAACTCAACGATCGTATTTGATATCGTCGCCTCAACTCCGCGACCGCGGCAGCACTCGGTAGTAGCGGTGCCGGAGAGCACATGTGTCCGCATCGGAAATGAGATGCAATACGACCGGTTCGTTCCGCACTCCCGAACCCAGCCGGGCTGTTAACCCACCGAGTTCTACGCTGCGCCCCATGCCTCCTGCCCACCTGCTAGTGATTATGAACACGTTTTCTGGAATCCTTCTCACCGTATTCGTCACGTCCGCGGCATTCGCGGACGACAACATCCGATCCGTCACCGCACGTGGCGACATTCGCCGTACCGCCCCTCCCGCGCCGGACGCGAGCTGGGTTCCGCTCTACCAGGGCAACGGGCGGTTCGGCTGCTGCTACGGCCCCTCCGGCCTGCACCTGAATCCCGGCGTGCAGTCCGTGTTTGCGCTCCGCGGTCAGACCCACTTCACGCACCTGCGGCACTGGATTCGCGGCCGGTACAACGCCGATTATCTCCTGCCCGTCGCCCGCATCTATTGGTCCGAGGAGCCGCGCTTCGCATCAGACTACGAACAGCATCAATCATTCCATGACGGCACGGTACGCACGCGCTTCGCTTCGGACACTTTCAGCGCCACCGTCACCACCTGGTTCGACCCCGTCCATCGCGATATCGCCGGCTTTCGCATCGAAGTTGCCGGAAACGCGCCGCCCGTCGTGATCGCGCCGCCTCGCCAGTTGTCCCTGCACTACGAACAGAAGCTTCAGGCGAGCTGCGAAGGGCGCATCAGCGGCCAGATATGGCGCGGGAAGGTTCGCTGCCTCGATCGGACCACCGACATGGCCGTTCAGAGCAGCGCCGTCCTCAAGGAACACCCCGCCGGCGTGCAGGTTTCGCTTAAGCCGGGCCGCAACGACATCGTAGTCAACGTCGGAAGCGATCCGTCCGAGCTGCCGGCCGCGCAGGAATCGCTCGACGCGACGATCAAATGGTGGCACGACAAGTGGAACGCCTCCGGCTGGCTCGACTTGCCAGACGATGACGCGCAAAAAGTCTGGGTGCGCACATTGGCCTACACGCTGTACTCACACAACGACGACGGCTTCGGCTGCTCGCCTCCCACGGGCGTGTCGGGCGGCGGATGGCCCTTTCCGTTTCCGTTCGACAGCGGCTGCCGCCAGCCGCTGCTGCTCTGGACTGGCCAACTCGACGAAGCCCGCAAATGGGTCGAGTTTTGGGCGAGCGACGTGGAGGGCATGCGCGCCTACACGAAACGAATCTGGCACGTGGACGGTATGATGCTGCCGCACGTGTTCCCTTTCGGGTCGTTCAAGGACTATCACACACCCGAAGCGCCCAACGAGAACTATTATCCTATTTACCTCGCTGGGCACATGGTGCGGATCGCCGACCAGACCGCGGCGATGGTCAACGATCCGAAGTGGACCGCACGTTTTGCCCACCCGCTCATCCGCGGCGCGGCCGAGTTCTATCACAGCATCGCAAAGCTAGGCGATGACCGGCTCTGGCACTTCACGGTGATCCCGTCGCTTGGTCTCGATGAATCCGGCGGGCTGAATCAGCCAGATTACTACTCCACCTTCGTCAGCGCGGAATACAGCTTTAAGAAAGCGATCGAGCATGGTCTCGACACCGATGGATCGATGCAAAAGATCCTGCGGGATGGGATCGCTTACCCGGCCCTGCTCGCAAAACAGGGAATGTATTACTCGAACGCCGGCTCGGGCGCACGCGATTTCGGCCGCCAGAAACATCCCGATCAACTCGCGCCGCTCGTGCATCTGCCAGTTTCATCCAGGCCCAGCGAGCCGCTCGCGCTGAGCTACCGCAAACGCTATGAAATCACCGCCGATGCGAGCCAGCCCCGGTTCGCCGGGCAGACGCTCGGCGAATTCATCCTCGCCAGCGCCCGCATGCGAGACGTGGACGGCTGGCGAAAGGATTGGAGCATGGTGCAGCCCGCGCGGTACACCGATCCCGACTGGATCCAGTTCGTCGAATCGAGCGGGTCGAACCTGACCTACTATGTGACCACGCACGGCATGTTCGGCCAGGCGATTCTCGAAGCGGTCGTCTCCACCTGGTGGGGCCCGCTCGATATCGGCGCGTGCATCCCTTGGTCCGGCCAGGTCCGCTTCGGCAACATCCGAACGCCCCTGGGCGTCACCGTTTCGGGCTCGCTCCGCGACGGCAGGGGCGAAGCGCGCCTCCGCGCGTGGAGGCCCGCCACCTTCGATTGCCGCGGGCAGACCATCCGCATGGACGCCGGCCAGGTGAAGAACATCGAGCTGCGCTAGCCGCAAGCTTCGGGTTGACGATACAACTACGTCATTCTGGAGTGGGCGTGCCCCACTCAGAGCAGAATGGCGGTTGTGCCTACAGGAACGGCATCAAAGGCACGGCGAGACCGAGTGTCGGAAAAGTAAGAAGCCGACCTCCGCGTCCAAATGAGCAAGGTTTCTCGTCCGACGCGGAGTTCGCATTTTTTAAAAATCGGTGGCGGCACGCCGCGCGAATCGCGGCAACCTGAACGGCGAGGTCGCGGACGATCATCGATATTCGTTCAATCGCCTCTTACGGCTCGATCCGAAATGTGCTGGCCGCGATGTACCGCGTGCCGCCCTGGGGATGGCCGTCGTCTTTGTTGAAGTAGTAGGCGGTGAAGATCGTCCCATCGCTCAACTGGCAGCCGACGGGATAGCCCAGATCGCCCCAGTCGCCTTGTTCGTGTTTGGCTTCGTTCCACCGTTTACCGTCGTCCCGGATGATGAACTCCTCGCTCCACGTCTTTCCGCCGTCGGAGCTGACGATGCCGCCGATTCCGGTGGGCATGCGACGGCGTGCGAAGAGAACGAGGATCCGCCCATCCTTAAGTAGCACCGGCCACGGCGAACGGTACATATGTCCCTCCTGGCCGGGGTTCTTCCAGGCATCGGCGCCCTTTCCCGAGATCACGGTCGGCTGACTCCAGGTCTTGCCATGATCGTGTGAACTGACCACGGCCAGGGCGTTCCGCAGTCCCTCGACAGGGTAATAGCCCTTGGCCGACAGGTGTACCATGTAGCACTGCAGTTCGCCGCTCGGCAGCAGCAGCAGCGTTGCATAGATGAACTGTCCTTGGCGCGACAGGTCCACGATCGGTCGGCTCCGGAACTGCCACGAGATTCCCTGGTCGGTGCTGGAAAAAACCGCCGGCTCGCCTTCCGTTTCCTTGCCGTCACCCGTGAGGCCGGCCATGGCGAACGACGCCAGTAGCGTTTTCCCGTCGGGCATGCGGATGACCGGCGTGTTGTGACGCGTGATGGCGTACTTGTCGCCTTGCGGGTTCTTGATCACGCTCGGAATCTTCTCCCAGGTCTTGCCTTTGTCAGGCGAGCGAAGAAAAAAACAGCGGCGCGGCGGAGGCGTTAGTTCCCACATGTTCTGCGAGAAGAACATTGACTCCGGCTCGAACATGTCATACTGCTCGCGCTCGCCTGTGCGATCCATGACCGTCTCGGGGTGCTTGAAAAAAGCAACCCGATCGAACACGACCTGCTCGTTTTCCTCGGGCCAGGTCTTGCCGCCATCCATCGATCGCTGGAACAGACACACCGCGCGCGATTGATAGCTCACATGTCGCACGTCGTCGTAGACCTGATACTTACTGGGAGCGTGGAAATGACCCACGACGAATTCGCCGTTGCCGAAGTCCTGGAAGCCCACCATGCGAGGATGGCCGCAGTAGGTCGCTTTGTCGTAATGCAGGACGGAATGCTCCAGCTCTGTGATCCGGGGCCGGTGCGCGAGCGGTGTCCGTTGCTGGACGTTGAGGAAGTCCGAAGCAGGTGATGTTTGCGCGGCGGGGGGTGCGGAGTCCGTGATGCTGACGAGCCCGAGGACAACCGACGCCACCACACCGGTCGGAACAAATCGCATCATCTGACGCCTCCCTGAATTCATGGATTTCCCAAACACCTACAAGATAACGATTGAACTGCGTTGGCGAAACCTTCGGCCCCTCAACCGAAGTGTTCGTCCCCGCGACAAGGAATCGAACGGGGCGATTTGGGGGCCGCGCCTGATTCAGGAATTGCTTGCTTATGACTTGATATGCCTCAACGTCGGCAGCCGAGAAGCCCGCTACCACGGCCAGGTGGTTCTGGCGTTGGCTGGGTGTTGTGGACGGTGGCTGCGGCAGATAGGATCAGACGGCTGTGGGACCTGCGGCATTGCACGGGCTCCGGTGCGATATAACACGGCGAATTGACCGGCAATCCATTACAACTTGTTACGCAGGATGACACTAGTAAGGCGGACACAGTCATGGCACGTGTCTTGTTATTGTGCGTGGGGGCACTTATCGCACCGGCGACGAGTTCCGGCGGAGAAATCGGCATCCCGTTTGTCATCGCCAGCGGCGGCGCGCGTTTTCCGGATGTGGCTTACAACAGCGTCGACGGCACGTATCTGGCGGTGTGGGTCGATTACAGTGTCCAGT
>Ga0163144_10027691_pt1 | contig 10965 bp, 8 predicted proteins | sample OliLak19BULKMAT1_FD_123175 | JGI IMG/M metagenome (GOLD analysis project Ga0163144, IMG submission 123175) | Freshwater microbial mat bacterial communities from Lake Vanda, McMurdo Dry Valleys, Antarctica - Oligotrophic Lake LV.19.BULKMAT1 | ecosystem: Environmental > Aquatic > Freshwater > Lake... | reverse complement strand
TTTCGCTGGGGTTGCCCTGCGACGCGGCTGAAATGGCGGTGATTTGCGACATCGCGCATTTTTCGGAAGTCGTGGCCCAATTGCCGAAAGGCTTGGCTTCCAATATTCAGGAAAAAGGCGTGAACCTCTCCGGTGGTCAAAAGCAACGCTTAGCCCTTGCGCGCGGCATTTTCGCGGCCAAAGACAGCCACATCGTGCTGTTGGACGAACCAACGAGCAGCGTAGACCCCAAAACGGAAGCCAAAATTTACGAAAAACTGTTCGAGGCTTTTTCCGACAAGGTGATTGTGTCTTCCCTGCACCGCCTGCACCTGCTGTCCCGATTCGACTATGTGTACGTGATGGAAAACGGCCATATCGTGGAAGAAGGCACTTTTGAGGAACTGCGGCAATACAGTCTGGTTTTTCAGGAGTTGTGGCGGCACCAGGAAGAAGGGATGGAACAGGGGTGTGATTTTTTGGCACCCTGACTACAAATAAGCGGGCAATCGGGCATCTCGTTGTCAGAATATAAAGATGATGTTATCTTTGCGCCTTCTTGGAAAAAAAAGTAGTCCATGTACAAAGGCAAAAAAGTGATTGTGGTATTGCCTGCTTACAATGCAGCCTTGACCTTAGAGCAGACCTACCGCGAAATCCCGTTCGATCTGGTGGATGAGGTGATCCTGTGCGACGACGCCAGTCGCGACCATACCCTGACGGTAGCCGCGCAGATCGGCATCAGGCACATCATCGTACACGAACAAAACAAAGGCTACGGCGGCAACCAGAAATCGCTGTACAACAAAGCGCTGGAACTGGGCGGCGACATCGTCATCATGTTGCACCCCGATTATCAGTACACGCCCAAGCTCATCCCTGCCATGGTGAACATCATCGGCGATGAGCTTTACCCGGTGGTGCTGGGTTCCCGCATCTTAGGCAAAGGCGCGCTGCAGGGCGGTATGCCGCTCTACAAATACATCGCCAACCGCTTCCTCACCCTGACCCAAAACCTGTTGGTCAATTATAAACTTTCGGAATACCACACCGGCTACCGCGCTTTTAGCCGCGAAGTGCTGGAAGGCATCAATTTCAATCAGAATTCCGACGATTTTGTTTTCGACAACGAAATGCTTTCCCAGATTATCTACGCTGGTTTTGCCATCGCGGAGGTGACCTGCCCTACGAAATATTTCGATGAGGCGTCTTCCATCAACCTGCCGCGCAGCATTCGCTATGGTTTTGGCGTGCTGCGGGTGTCAGTTCGGCATTTCTTTCAGCGGATGGGGGTGGCGAAGTACCGGATGTATTTGCAGCCTCCTAACTCCCGGAGGGGGAATTAATTGAAAATTGATTAAGCATGATTGTTGATGTGGAAGAAATCCGGTTGCTGGATAAAGTAGACGCTGTGTTGCGCATCGGCGAGCCTTCGCAAGGCGCGGATGAGATGGTGCGCATTGGGCGGGAGAAGGGGAAGAAGGTGTATTTTTCGGTGGAGGAGATTGAAGAATGAAAATCCAATACTGCTCCGACCTGCACCTTGAATTTCGGGAAAATAAAAAATTCCTGGAGTACACGCCCATTCAACCAACCGGCGAAATCCTCTTGCTCGCCGGCGACATCACTATGTTCAAGCTGATCGAGGAACAGGACGATTTTTTTGACTACCTCTCCAAAAACTTTGAAGCGGTTTACTGGATTCCCGGCAACCACGAGTATTACTATTGGGATGTAGCCAGCGTAAAAATGCCCTTGTTTAAAAAAATAAGAAAAAATGTGTTTTTGGTGAACAACCAAATCGTGGTCTACAAAAACGTGGAGCTGATTTTGAGTACCTTATGGAGCCATATCCCACCCCAATACGAATGGATCGTGCAGCAAAATATGAGCGATTTTGCGGTGATCAGAAACGGTAAACGGCCTTTTACGGCCACCGATTTTAACGCCCTGCACCAAGCTGATTTTGAGTTTATTAAAGATGCCCTGTCAAAACCATCAGACCTGCAACGCATCATCGTGACCCACCACGTGCCGACGCTGATGCACTACCCGGAACAATACCGAAATAGCCGGATCAACAGCGGTTTTGCGACGGAGTTGTACGATTTTATCGAAAGCAGCCAAGCCGCTTACTGGATTTACGGCCACCACCACAGCAATATTCCGCCCTTTAAAATTGGCGACACAACCCTGCTCACCAACCAGTTGGGCTACATCATGAAGAACGAATACCAATTGTTTAACCCTTCGGCGGTTATTGAAGTCTGAATACTTTCCGCTACTTCAAATACACCTCTTCAAAAAACGCTTTGTAGACATCCAGGTTTTCTTCCGTGAGCAATTGCCGGTAGTTGTTCTGTCCAACAGCCAACACTTCAAATGCCGTAGCAGTCGGTATAAACTTATCGGCGTTCAGTTTTACGCCGTTGTAATACTTCATGGCATCCTCCTTGTTGTTGAAGCGGCGCATAACGAGCACGGGGATATTTTTCTCCTTCCCGAGGAACATGTTGGAGATGCGCAACTTATCTAATTTGTGGAACTCCTGGTTGTAGTCTGACACTTTCGTTTTGTTGCTCTCCATACTCACATTGGCGTCTTTGAACACAATGAGGATGTAGTGTGGTTCTTTGTCTTCTTCCTTGTATTTGGAAGCGACTAAGGCAATGTCATTAGCGCCACCCGGCAGTTTGGCACCGCCGGATGCGCCCAGCAAGCGCAAAATTTCTTTAGCGCGCCGTTGCTCGTCGGTATCCGGGTATGTGGCAATCACCTTTTGCAATTCCCCCACATACGCATCTTTCCCCCTCAGATTACCGGAGCACATGGCCATCAGCAGGGCATATTTAGGTTTCAGCGGGTGTTTGCCCATCAACGCGGCTAACGCTTTTTCACTGCGCTTATACACATCCGCGAACAGCCCTTTGCTAAAATTGCCGTAAATTTCGTCGTACTGCAAATTCAGTTGAAGCTCTTCGTTCAGGTATTTTGAAGCAAACGAAGGATCCTTCAGGATGCGGGCATAGTTCGTAGTCGGGTACCGATCCAGAATCCTGTCATGATAGTGCCGGGCCTTAGCATCATTGTTGAGGTCGGTGTAGCACAGGTAGAGGTAATACCAGGCATCCAATTCGTAGTTGCTGTTTGGATAGCGGGCACAAAGATCTTCCAGTACGGCCACCGCTTTTTCATAATTCTGGAGCCGGTCGCGGTAGAGGGTTCCCAGTTTGAACATGGCTTCGCGAATTTTCAAATTGGCTTCGCCTTTTTGCGCATCTGTTTTGGGAATACCTACAAGCAGTTTGTCCACTTCTTCCTCGGTTAGCGGCGCATTGGAAATGGTTTCTGCCACGGGCGCGCCTTCCTCGACAAATTCGGAAGAAATGCGGCGGTTAGAGCGGCGCCAGTTGTCTTCTAATTTGCGCTGCCCCCACTTGGTTTCAAAATCGCGTTTCCCGCGTTTGGCCGATCGGTCGTCGTAAGCAAAAAAGGTGCTTTCCTTTTGCAGGGCGGGTTGCGGTGATCCGGTGATGGCCTGTTTTGAGCCAGGGGGGTCTTGCACCGGTTGCTGAGCAAATACAGCAGCCGCAGCGTTCCGGCGGGCTTCGTCCTGTTCTCTTCTAAGTTTATTGGCCAGGTCGCGTTTTTCTGCCCCGGTCATCGAAGCTAAGCGCAAAAGGCTGTCCTGCAACTGAATGATTTGAATATTTGCAGCAATATCGGTGAGGCTGTTGCTCAGTTTGCTCACATTGGAGTAGCGTTCATCCGTGGAAGCCATCACCTGGAGGGTACTGTCGAAATAAGCCTTCGCTGGCACATAATCCTCTACTTCATAGTACAGGTTAGCCAGCTTCAGGTAGGACTCCGCTTTCTGGGCGCGGTTTTTCCTGCTGCTACTCAGAGAAAGGGTCAAATTTTTGATGGCGTCTTCGCGCTTGCCCTCTTTCAGATCAATTTCTGCAAGCGCGTAATAGATCTGATCCACGTAATCGACATTTTTGGGATCCTTCAGCAGTTTTTCAAGGCTGGCCCGGGCGTCAGTAGCGTTGCCTTTACCACTCAGCCAGGCATTCTGAGCCATATTCAGGCGGCTGCTGAACGACATTTCATAATCCGTGCTGTACTTGAGCGAACGTTCGAACGCCGCATAAGCCGCTTCTCCATTACCCAGTCGCTGGAAGAGTTGTCCAAGAATATAGGCGAAACGCGCTTTAGTTTCTTTGTCGGAAGACAATTCGATGGCTTTTCCCAGATACCCGGTTGCAACGCCGTAAGCCTTGCGCTTGATGTGCAGGTAGGCACCAACGCCGCCCAATTCCGCGCGAACGTCCTGGAAAGTTTCCGGATCATTTTCCAACTGGCTCAGGATACGCTGGGCACCGTCGAAATTATCGCGCTCCACATAAGTTTTAGCCAGCCAAAGTTGTGCTTCCTGGTAGGCTGGCCGGTGCTTGAGGAAATAGTTGTCCGGGTTGCCATCGGCGGGCGTATCGTCTGCCAGTGTAATCAGTTCCGGCGCTTTGGAAACCGGCGCGACCGGCTCCACCGGGGTGTTAGACTTCGGTTCCCCGGATGAGGTTATCGTGGTTTTGGGCGGTGTTTTTTTGCCTTTTGAGCTGCTGCTCTTTTTCTTCTTATTCTTTTTCGCCTGGCGGTTGGCTTCTTTGCGCTTTTTCGCCTGCTCTTTGACCTTGTCTATTTTTTCTTTTTTTGCCTCTTTAGGGTTGCTTTTAGCCTTGCTGCCGCTTTTTGAGGCGGAAGCAGAACTGGAACTGCCTTTTTTTACTTTTTTACTTTTTTTCTTCAGCTTATCCGGGCTGTATTCATCCAGGAGGTAGCGCAGGGTAGATTCTGCCGATTCGTAGTCCTTTTTCAGGAACTGCGCTTTTCCAACCAGCAAATAGCAATCGTCAGTCCATTGGCTGTAGCGGTGCAGGCTGACCACGGTGGCTACTTTCTCCACAGCCTGATCCAAGTCGGCCGCCGCCGCTTGCGGGTTGCTTGCCGCAATGTAAGGGTACACTTCCAGCAACTGGTTGTAGTTATCCTGGTGTTGATCAGCCAGACTGATCATGCTACCATTCACCAACTCATTTGCATTGAAATAACCGTTGTAATGGGCAGTCGTATTGTGGTACAATTTTCCGAGGCCGGAAAGTTCGCCTTTGCGCTTCTGTGTGGTGCAGGCCGTTATGAGCATAACGGACAGCAAAACCAAACCTGCTTTATATGCCTGTTTCAAAACTATAAGAATTTAAAATTCGTTAAAAATGAGCAAGATCTGAGCAAATCCATTGGGGAGACTTAATTTTGCACGCGATCTTTGCTTTCGGCGCACAAAATTATGGCAATATCGCAAGACTTCAAACCGAAGAGCGGGGTCGAATAGTATATAAAACAAGCTAATTAACGAGAAAATGGACGGTGAACAGTCGAAATCACGTTGGGAAATATTAAAAGAGCGGCTGAAGCACAGTTATCGCTTCGTCATTATGACCGATGACACCTTTGATGAAGTGCGCGCTTACCGCCTCACTTTGCTCAATGCTTACATTTTTGTCACGAGTGTTTTGGTGGTCGTAACCTTCGCCGTGGTTTCCCTCATCGCTTTTACGCCCTTGCGTAAATATGTGCCGGGCTATGGCAGTGTGCCCGAAGATACGGCGATCCTGGATCTTTACAGCGAATTGGAGGAGATGGAAAAAGAACTCGACGCTTACCGCAGTTATTCTGAGAATTTTAGAAAAATGCTGGTTGGAGATGTACAAACCGAAGAGGAAGTGCCCCCGGTAGACGTTTCCTACTACGACAGCCTTGCCGCTGCGTCCGTGCCGGTGTCGGAGGCCGAAGAAGAACTGCGGCAGGAAGCAGAAATGGAACAGGTGGGTACCGTGGCGCGCAGTGGCCGCATTTCCAATTTCCCGATTCGGGAAGTGCCGCTGGAGCAGATGTACTTTACTTCCCCGTTGAATGGCGAAGTCGCCGCAGCTTTTATGCCCGACAAAGGGCATTACGGCATTGACATCCTGGCACCAAAAAATACCGCGATTAAAGCGGCGATGGACGGCTATGTTTTTTTCTCCGACTGGACACTGGAAACGGGCAACACCATTGGCATTCAGCACACCAACAACGTCATCACTTTTTATAAACACAATGCGACTCTGTTGAAAAAAGCAGGCAACTTTGTGCGCGCCGGCGAAGGGGTGGCCATCATCGGAAACACGGGCGAACTAACCAATGGCCCGCACCTGCATTTTGAGCTGTGGCACAAAGGAAAACCGGTAGATCCGGGGGAATACGTTGATTTTTAATCAACTCGCTCCTGCCAACTGAAATCCTGCCAACTGTTCAGGATCCCGCTTTCCGCGTGCTCCTGCCAACTGCCAACTAAAATCCTGCCAACTCCTCTATTGCAGAACCACCTTCTTTTCGGAAACCTCTTCTTCTTCTGTCAAATCAACCAAAAAGTTGGCTTTTTTGGAAGACAGGTAGGAATAAATTGCCGGAATCACATACAGCGTCAATAAAGTGGAAAACACCATACCGCCAACCACCGCAATCCCCATCGAAACGCGGCTTTCAGAACCCGCACCCAAAGCCAGGGCAATGGGCAATACGCCCAAAATGGTTGATAAACTGGTCATGAGGATGGGCCGGAAGCGCGACACCGAAGCATCCTTGATGGCTTCAAGGCGGTCGAAGCCCTGCTCCTTCCGCTGGTTAGCAAATTCCACAATCAAAATCCCGTTTTTAGCCACGAGCCCGATGAGCATGATGATGCCGATCTGACTAAAAATATTCAGGGTCTGATCGGTGAGGTACAGGGTGCCTACTGCCCCGGCCAAGGCCAAAGGCACCGTAAACATGATGATGAACGGATCTCGGAAACTTTCAAACTGGGCCGCCAAAACCAAATAAATAAGGATCAAAGCCAAAGTAAAAGCGAACAACAGGCTGGAGGAGCTTTCCTGAAAATCTTTGGAAGCCCCGGAAAGCGCAGTCTGGAACGAATCGTCTAACACGCGCTCGGCAATGCCTTCCATCACTTCGATGCCGTCCCCGATGGTTTTACCTTTGGCTAAGCCCGCAGAAACCGTCGCCGAAACAAAGCGGTTGTAGCGATAAATGGACGGCGGAGTCGTTTGTTCTTCCAATTTAACAATGTTGTCCAACTGGATCAAATCCCCCCGGGTATTGCGCACATAAAGCGAACTCACATTCACCGGTTCGTTGCGTTTTTCGCGTTCAATTTGCCCGATGACCTGGTACTGCTTGCCATTCATCAGGAAATAGCCAAACCGCTGGCCGCTCAGACCCAATTGCAGCACCTGCGCCACATCGAGCACAGATACGCCAAGGTCTTTCGCTTTCTGGCGGTCAATTTCGATGCGCAATTCCGGTTTGTTAAATTTCAAATCAACATCCACGATGTTGAACGTCGGTTCTTTTTGGGCTTCTTCCACAAACTTGGGTAAAACTGCTTTCAGTTTTTCAAAATTGGGTGCCTGAAGCACGAATTGCACCGGTAGCCCGCCGCGCCGGTCGCCAAACGAAGGCTCCTGCGTAATGAAGGTGCGCGCGCCGGTCAGCGATTTTACTTTGGGCATCAGTTCTTCCAGAATGTCAGCCTGTCCGCGATCCCGTTCCGCCCGATCTTTCAAAATTATGGTAATAATGCCGGTATTGACCGTAGAACCGCCCCCAAAGCCGGGTGAAGTGACCGTAATGATGCCGTCGCGCTCAGGGATGGTTTTCATCGTCACGTCCGACAGTTCGTTCATATACGTTTCCATGTATTCAAAGGTAGAGCCTTCCGCCGCAGTAGCTGCTCCGCGCAACCGGCCCCGGTCTTCCATCGGAGATAGTTCGTTGGGCAGGCTTCCCCCTAATGAAAAGATGATCCAGCCGGAAACGGCCATAATGACGAACGCCATCCAGCGCCAGCGCAGGAAACCGTTCAACGAGCGGCGATATCCCTCAATCAGCGCAACGAAAAATGGCTCGGTTACGCGGTAAAACCAGGAATGGTGTTCGTGCTTTCTCAGCAACCGCGAGGCCAGCATGGGGGTGAGCGTGAGGGCCACAAAAGCGGAGATGAGCACGGCACCGGCGATGACGATGCCGAATTCCCGAAACAAGCGCCCGGTAAGCCCCTGAAGGAAAATTACCGGCAGGAAAACCGCAGCCAGTACGACCGTGGTGGCCACCACTGCAAAGAAAATTTCCCGCGAACCTTTCAGCGCTGCCTGCAAAGGCGGCACCCCTTCTTCTATTTTTGCATAAATATTTTCAAGCACTACAATGGCGTCGTCCACTACCAAACCAATGGCCAGTACGACACCCAGCAAGGTGAGCACGTTGATGGAAAAACCGGCTAAATACATGATGAAGAACGCCCCGATCAAAGAGATGGGGATGGCCAATACCGGAATGATCGTGGAACGCCAGTCGCGCAAAAAAAGGAAAATGATGAGTACGACTAAGAAAAAAGCGATGTAGATGGTTTCCTGCACTTCAAAGATGGAAGCCCGGATAAAGGTGGTGACGTCGAAGCCAACCAACACTTCGATGTCTTCCGGCAGGTTTTTTTTGATTTGTTCCAAACGGCGGTACACCTCGTCGGCAATGTCCACGTAATTGGAGCCGGGTTGGGGAATGATGGCGTTGCCCACCATCGGCACGTTGTCGCGCTTGAGCACGGTGCGCAGGTTTTCAGGCCCCAGTTCGGCAAAACCGATGTCGCTGAAACGTACGATTTTTCCGGATTCTTCCTTGACAATCAAATTGTTGAATTCTTCCGCTGTGGAGATTTGCCCCATCGTACGCACGGTCAACTCTGTATTCGTGCCTTCCACACTGCCGGAAGGGAGTTCCACATTTTCGCGTTCCAGTGCGGTGCGCACATCAAGTGGCACCAAGCCGTAAGCCGACATTTTATCCGGGTCAATCCACATACGCATGGCGTACTTCCGCTGTCCCCATATCCGCACTTCGCTCACTCCGTTGATGGTTTGAAAGCGTTCCTTAAATAAGTTTTCAGCGATTTCAGTCAACTCCAGCAGGTTGCGATTTTTGCTGCTGATGTTCAAAAAAACAATGGGTTGCGAATCTGCATTGGCTTTGGTGACGATCGGCGGATCCACGTCTTTGGGCAATTGCCCCTGCGCCTGGGATACTTTTTCGCGCACATCGTTGGCGGCGTCTTCCAGCTCTATCTCAAGGTTGAATTCTACCGTGATCGTACTGCGGCCTTCCCGGCTGGTGGAGGTCACCGAACGAATACCCGCTATGCCATTGATGGATTCCTCCAGCGGCTCCGTGATCTGTGATTCAACAATTTGGGCATTAGCGCCGGTGTAGTTGGTAGAAACAGTCACAATCGGGTTTTCCACACTGGGATACTCCCGGACGCCAAGCGATTGCATACCAATGAATCCAAAAAGTAGGATGACAATGGAAAAGACACTGGCCAAGACTGGTCGCTGGATGCTGGTGGAGGATAGACTTGACATAATTAGGTGATTTTTATTTACTCAAACTCAGTGATCGTCACATCTGATCCGGGTTTGACTTGCAAAATACCGGTGGTAATTAACGTATCGCCGGGGCTCAGGCCGCTCGTCACTTGAATATAGGTATCCTGACGAACCCCCGTTTCAATATTCACCGCTTCGGCTTTTCCGGATTTATACACATATACTTTTTTGCCGTTCAACTCCGGGATAATCGCCTGCGTGGGGATCATGATGGCTTTGTCGGATTTGGAAAGATTAACCGAAATATTCGTAAAAGCTCCCGGCAAAATCCGCCCCTGGGGATTCGGTGCCGATGCTTTTAGTTTTAAGGTACGCGTATTGGCGTCAATGTTTGGTTCTTTGGCAACCACGGTAGCGGAAAACTTTTCGTCGGAGCCGTCGAGCCGGAAGTTGATGCGGGTGCCGCGCGCCACCTGGCGGCTGTATTTTTCGGGGATGGAAAACTCAATGTTAATTGGGTTGATGCTCACCAATTCCACGATCGGCGAACCGGGTGAAAGGTAAGCGCCATCGCTTACCTGGCGCAAGCCCAGCAAACCTTCAAAAGGCGCCCGGATGGTGCGTTTTTCGATTTGAACGCCCAGTAGCGATATTTGCGCTTTCACCTGATCGGCTTCTGCGCGGGCGATTTCGTACTCCTGAAGGCTCACGCCTTCTTTTGCATAGAGGCCCTGAAGGCGCTCTGCAATTTTTTGGGTCAGGTCTTTGCGCACCTGCAATTCGCGCATTTGTGCCTGCAATTCCTGGTTGTCTAATTGCACTAATACCGCGCCTTTTTTCACCAGCATGCCTTCTGAAAACTTGATGTCGGTTATCTTTCCGGCCACCTCACTGCTAACGAATACCTTCTCATTGGCCACCGTAGAGCCGTTCACCGAGATGTAATCCGTCAGCTCACCGGATTTGATGAGCATGGCTTTGATGGGAATATTTTCTTGTTTGGGCATGCCCGAGCCACCGGTTTCTTTACCCGGCGGTGCCGCAGTTTCGGCTGAAAAAAAACCAGTTTGGAAAAGCCAGAATGCGCCGCCAAAGATGACCGCTGCCAAAACCAGCGCCAGAATCCGAATAGTCCGTTTGCTCATACGTTGAGGGAAGTTGGTGTTGAATCCGTAGAATAGGCCCGGGGTTGAGGTACAAGGGGCTAAGATACAAAAAGGTTGGATGTGGAGGAGAGAAGATTGTGGGGTGGGTGAAATGCCGAACAAGCGGTATGTGACCGAAATCAGTGGGGATAATATCCTGAATATTGAACAAAAAGGCGCGTTCAAAAGTTTTCTTATCTTTGTTCAGGCGCTCGGGAAGTGCATATATTAACGTGTTAGCGGTCAGCATAAAAGACGGCACGGATTAAAAAAACATTAACTCAAAACAAAAAAATGAACAAAATTGAAATTCCATTAAGGGTCGCTGAATTAATAAGGGTCGCTTTCTCCGGGCAAGG
>Ga0163144_10027690_pt1 | contig 10965 bp, 12 predicted proteins | sample OliLak19BULKMAT1_FD_123175 | JGI IMG/M metagenome (GOLD analysis project Ga0163144, IMG submission 123175) | Freshwater microbial mat bacterial communities from Lake Vanda, McMurdo Dry Valleys, Antarctica - Oligotrophic Lake LV.19.BULKMAT1 | ecosystem: Environmental > Aquatic > Freshwater >... | reverse complement strand
TTGGGGCTGCGATCAGTGTTCAACGGGCTGGTGCCGCGCCCAACAACCACGCGGGTGCGTGTCCGAGAGATCGGCGGGGGGTGTTCTGGGAGGATAAAGGGCGTTTGAAAAGCCTATCCTCCATATGCTGCAGCGGGCACTGCCGTTGACGGTGCTGCAGTACCGGCGCGACCGGCTGCTGGTGCAGCAGGTGAGGCAGGCGATGGCGGCGCATCCGCAGCACCTCCACAGCGCGAACGACATCGCTGCCTTGCTGCATATGTCCGCGCGCACATTGCACCGGCAGTTGAAGGACAAGGGCGCCTCGCTGCAGGAACTCAAGGACGGGGTGCGATGCGAACTCGCCAGGGACCTGCTCTATCGCAGCGGCAAGCCGGTCAAGCAGGTGGCGGCGGCAGTAGGCTTCAGGAGCGAGAAAAGTTTCCTGCGGGCGTTCAAGCAGTGGACGGGGGTGACGCCGACGCAGTTCAGGTCCGACGGCAAAGGAAGCTCCTGAGGCTGCATGCGCTCGGCGGCCTGAGTCTTGCACTGGTTACTTGCTAAGAACCGGCCACTCCTTTTACTCCCGAGATTGCCGGACATCCCCAGCGTGCTGGTTGAAACCGCTTTCATCAGCAACCTCGACGAGGAGTCGCGTTCACCGTGCCATGCGGAAACCCTGTTTACTTCCAGAGGCAATCGTGGCTAGTATCGATACAGGTGTGCCAAAGTGTTCGTTGCGGCATTTGCCCAAGTACCTCATAAACCGGGGAGTCTGCGCCATGTCATACCACCGTCAGCTCGCCGGCACTGTCTGCCTTTTAGCAGCATTTGGTGCACCCATGGCGCAGGAAAAAAGGCCGATTTCGATCGGCACTGGTTTTGCCCAGGGCGTCTATTTCCCGATGGGCAGCGGGCTCGCCGGTTTGCTGTCGAAACATGTGCCGGGATACGCCGCCTCCGTAGAAGCCACCGGCGGTTCAGTCGATAATCTCAAACTGCTATCCACCCGTCGCATCGACGTGGGATTCTCGATGGCGGACGCAAGCTGGGATGCGTATAGCGGCCTTGACAAATTCAAGGGGGGCAAGCTGCCGGTGCGCGCTTTGCTGGTGCTGTATCCCAACTCCCTGCACATCGTTACTCTTGAGCGCGCCGACCTCACCAAGCCTGCGGACCTCAAGGGCAAGCAGGTGGCAACTGGTGCGGCGGGCAGCGCGACCGAAGTCATGGCGCTTCGCCTGCTTGAAGCCTATGGGATCGACAAGGATGTCAAGCGCCAACGCATGAGCCTCGAGGACTCGGTTGCGGCCCTGAAGGAAAAGAAGATCGATGCGCTCTTCTGGAGCGGCGGCGTGCCTACCGCGGCGATCAACGCCATCGCTGGTTCGGGCGAGCCGAAATTCAAATTGCTTGACCACGACGAGGCCGTCGAGGACATGGTTCGAAAGCACGGCCCGCTTTACGCGAAGCACGTCATTCCGGCCAACGCCTACGCCGGCGTAAGCCGCCCCACCAAGGTGGCCGGCGTGTGGAATATCCTGGTGGTTAACGAATCGCTGCCGCCCCAGGTGGCGTACGACATCGTGAAGGCCATCTTCGAGCACAAGGGCGACATGGTCGCCGCGCACAAGGAAGCCGAGAATATATCGCTGCAATTCCAGAAGAATTCCGCTTCGCCGATACCGTTCCATCCGGGCGCTCTCCGCTATTTCGCCGAAAAAGGCATCAGCCTCAAGTGAGCCCGCTGCGAATTTCGTCCCCGCTGCCCACTTTGCACAGGTGACGGCGTGATGCGCAGCGAGGGGAACGACGCATGAAGAGCCTGAGGACGCTGCAGGCGAAGTTCATCTTCGGTATCCTGCCGGTGGTAGTGATCGTGGCAGTGCTTTTTTCGGCCATCTTCGCCGTCCAGAATTACCGCCAAATGCGGCAGGCGCTTACCACCAAGCACCGCGTTCTCCCAGACGTTTACAGCATTGCGCTGGCCGCGCTTTCGAGCACTTTCGAACCGGCCTCGATAGCGCGCGTCATCGGCTCGCTCGCACTGGATCCCGACGTGGCGCAGGCCACCGTGCTGGACGACGAGGACACGGTTCTAGCGCAGATAGACGCGGTCAAACTCGAGCCCGCAGAGGATCGGAAGGTCATCGAACAGATGATCGTCGATGACACCCGGGCGGGCCGCCTCAACATCAAGGGCAAGATCCAGGTCGTGTTTCACGAGCGGGCACTTGATAAATCCATGCGCGATGGTTTGGTCCGCGACGGAAGCCTGGTGATGCTGCTGGTGTCAGCGATCGTGCTCGCAGCGGTGATCGCCAACCGGATCATCATCGGCCGCCCTTTGGAGCACCTGCTGCGCGCGATCCGGCGCGCCGACGAAGAGCACATCCGTGAACCGGTCCCGTGGTCATCCCGCGACGAGATCGGCCGCGTCATCGACGCCTACAACAAGTTGCTGGAGCGGCTCGCGCGCGATGAGGCTGCCCTCGGACAGCGCACCAACGAACTGACCCGATCCGTGGCGGACCTGCGCGCACTGGCGCAAGTGGGGCAGGCCGTCAATTCCACCCTCGACCCGGAGAAGGTCCTGTCGACCATCATCGCCCGAGCGGTGGAAATTTCCGGTGCCGACGCCGGCACGATTTACGAGTACTCCGCCGACGCCGGCGTGTTCGAACCGCGCGCCAACTACGGCGTCAGCGCCGAAATGATCGACGCGCTGCATGAGTCGCGCATCGGCCTGGGTGACACTATCGTGGGCAAGTCCGCCGTGCAGCGAATGGAGGCCATGGTCACGGCCTTGCGTGAATCCGAGATTGGCAATCGCGATACGATCGTGGGACAGTGTGCCGCGGAACGCGGTCCAGTGCAGATGATCGACGTGGCCGAAGTTTCGGACTACCGGTTGCGCGATCTGCTGCTGGCCGAGGGCGTTCGTTCGGTATTGGCGGTGCCGCTGCTGCGCGAAGAACACATCATCGGGGCCCTCGTTATCCGTCGCAGCGAGCCCGGCGAATTCCCGCAATCCGTGATCTCACTGCTTCAGACGTTTGCAGCCCAATCGGTGCTTGCGATCCAGAACGCACGGCTGTTCGAGGAGATACGTGAAAAGGGCGAGGAGCTTGCAGCGGCGAGCCAGCACAAGTCCCAGTTCCTCGCCAACATGTCGCACGAACTTCGCACGCCGCTGAACGCCATCATCGGGGTGACCGAGATGCTGCTCGAGGATGCGCGTGAGCTCAAGCGGGTAGACGAGCTCGAACCGCTGGATCGCGTACTGCGTGCCGGCCAGCACCTCCTCGCGTTGATCAACGACATTCTCGATCTGTCGAAGGTCGAGGCCGGCAAGATGGAACTGCACCTGGAGTCTTTTCCCGTCGGGCCGCTGATCGAGGATCTTGTCAGGACGATCCAGCCACTCGCCTCCAAGCGCGGAAACGAGCTCGTGGTCGATTGCGCAAGCGGCTTCGGATCGATGCACGCCGACCTTACGCGGGTGCGGCAGGTGCTGCTTAACCTGACCAGCAATGCCAACAAGTTCACCGAAAACGGCAAGATCACGATCAGCGTGCATGGCGCCGTCGAGGAAGGTCGCTCCTGGGTCACGATGGCTGTCAGCGACACCGGGATCGGCATGACCCCGGAACAGGTGACCCGCCTGTTCCAGGAATTCATGCAGGCGGACGCCTCGACCACGCGCAAGTACGGCGGCACCGGCCTGGGGCTCGCGATCAGCCGGCGCTTCTGCCAGATGATGGGTGGAGACATCACGGTCCATAGCGAGGTCGGACGGGGCTCGACCTTCACGATCCGTCTTCCTTTGGAGGTGCTGGAGGCGCAGCCGATCGCGCTTTCCCGGACCCCGCCCGTCCACCGGACGCCAGCGAAATCCGCCGCGTCGGCCACTGTGCTGGTCGTGGACGACGATCCGACCGTCCGCGATCTGACCGAGCGCTTCCTCACGCGCCAGGGCTTTTCGGTCGTCACGGCTGACGGTGGACTGGAAGGGTTGAGGCTGACCAGGGAACTGCACCCCATGGCCGTCACGCTGGACCTCATGATGCCCGACCTCGACGGCTGGGCCGTGCTCTCGGCGATCAAAGGAGACCCCGAGCTGGCGCACATCCCCGTCATCCTGATGACCATCGTGGAAGAGAAGAACCGGGGCTACGCACTCGGCGCAACGGATTACATGGTCAAGCCCGTGAATCGCGAACGGCTCAACCAGATCCTGCAAGGAATTCTTGGAACGGCGGGCGGGCGTGTTCTGGTCGTCGATGACGATGACATGATGCGGCGCGGGCTTGTGCAGGCGCTTGAAAGATCTGGATGGACGGTGAGCGAAGCCGGCAACGGCCGGGTAGCGCTGGAGCAGCTGCCGGAGACCTGTCCCGAACTCGTTGTCCTGGACCTCATGATGCCCGTCATGGACGGATTCGAATTTCTGGACGAACTGCGCAAACACACGCAGTGGCGTCAGCTGCCCGTTCTGGTCGTGACCGCCAAGGACCTGACGCAGGAGGAGCGCCTTCGGCTGAATGGGGAGGTGGAACGCGTTTTGCAGAAGGACGCGCCCACCCGCGATGTCATGCTGAGCGAGCTGAGCGCGGCCCTGACCGCGTGCAAGGAGCGCAGCCGCGCACGCAAAGCAGCAGGAGAGTACGCGTGAGAATTCTCTATGTCGAGGACAATGACGACAACGTCTACGTGCTCAAGAACCGGTTGACACGCGCCGGATTCAGCGTGCTTGTCGCAACGGACGGCGCACAGGGGGTGGCGGCGGCAACGGCCGAAAGGCCCGATCTGATCATCATGGACCTGACTCTGCCCGTGATCGACGGCTGGGAGGCGACTCGACAGCTCAAAGCGGCGCCGGGAACAAGACACATTCCCGTCATTGCGCTGACCGCGCATGCAATGAGCGGTGACCGGGAAAAGGCGCTTCAGGCCGGATGCGACGACTTCGACACGAAGCCGGTGGAAATGTCGCGGCTTCTCCAGAAGATCCAGGCCCTGCTACCCGGAAGTGCGACGCCATGAGGGCCGCCAGTCGCGCGTTGCTCGTGGTCGACGACAACGAGGATAACCGCTACACGTTGACGCGCCGATTACAGCGGGAGGGCTATACGAATGTGACGGCCGCCGTCGACGGCGAGCAGGCACTGGCTTTTCTGCGCGAGCGGCCCTTCGATCTGGTCCTGCTGGACGTGATGATGCCCCGCTTGAACGGGTACGAGGTCCTGGAACGGGTGCATGCCGACCCTCGGCTGCGCCACATTCCAGTCATCATGATCTCGGCTCTCGACGAGGTCGAGAGCGTCATCCGCTGCATCGAACTGGGCGCGGAGGACTACCTTTCCAAACCATTCAACCCGACGCTGCTGCGGGCGCGGGTCGGCGCGAGCCTCGAAAAGAAGCGTTTGCGCGACGAGATCGCCGAAGTTCTAGAACGCATGGAAGGCGAATTAAGTCGGCACGCGCAATCCAGCTCGGCATGGTCCCGACCGATTTCCAGCTTCCGAGTGCGGCAGGCGCGCTCGAAATATTCGCCACGCTCGAGCCGGCTCGGCAGATCGGTGGCGATCTCTACGATTTCTTCTGGGGCGCGGACGGCCGGCTTTACTTCGTCATCGCCGACGTCTCGGACAAGGGAGCGCCGGCGGCGCTTTTCATGGCGCGCACCAAGACCATGATCCGCATGGTGTCGACGCTTTCCACCCCGGCCGCCGGTGTGGCGCTCGAACCTCACGTGATCATGACGCGGGTCAACGAGGAGCTGTGCGTCGACAACCGGGAGGGCATGTTCGTGACGGTCTTCCTGGGCATTCTCGACCCGGCGAACGCGTTGATCTCTTTCTGCAATGCCGGGCACAACCTGCCCTATGTATTGAGCGCGAACGGCGTCATTGCGCTCGACGGCGCGCGAAGCAAGCCTCTGGGCATACGGCCGACGTTCGCCTACGCGACCGGAACACACACGCTTGGCGCGGGCGACTGCCTGTTCCTGTTCACCGATGGAATCACCGAAGCCATGGATCCGGAGGGCGGCTCGTTTTCGGAGCAGCGCCTCGAGGAGGCGCTGCGGCCTCTGGCTGGAGAACCCGCCCGCACGGTGATCGGCAGCGTCCTCGAGCGGGTGCGTGAATTCGCCGCGACCGCCCCGCAAGCCGACGACATTGCAGCCATGGCTATCCGCCGGTCCGCCTGAGCATGCCCGAAATCACCATCGCCAACCGCGCCAATGAACGCACGCGGGCGGCGGGTGTTCTAGACCAGTTTGCGGCCGAGCGACTGATTGCCCCCGAAACAGTGGCGCAGGTCCAGATCGCCCTGGATGAGATCCTGGTGAACATCGCCGACTACGCCTACGATGACGACGCCGAGCACCAGATTCATATCCGCTTCGAAATGATCGGCGGATGTCTCGCAGCCGTGATCGAGGATGACGGCGCGCGGTTCAATCCGCTGGAAACGCCGGCGCCGGATCTGGGCGCGCCCCTGCGCGAGCGCCGCGTGGGGGGCCTGGGAATACACTTTGTGAGGCAACTCATGGACGAGGTAATTTACGAACGAGTGGGCGAGCGCAATCGGCTCGTGATCAGAAAATTTTTGAAAGCCTGAACCCGGGAGCATTGCATGGAAGTCGTCGAAACTCGATCCGGTGCTGTGGTGATCGTGGAGCCCCTTGGTCGAATGGACAGCACGACTGCGCAGCCGTTTGGTGACCGAGTGGTGAAGCTTATCCGGTCCGGGTCGGATCATCTCGTGATCGACCTCGGGCAGGTGCTCTATATCAGCAGCGCCGGATTCCGTTCATTGCTGATCGCAGGCAAGCTGATCGATGAACTGCAAGGCAAGCTGGTCCTGTGCGGGGTGTCGGCGGAGGTCAAGCGGCTGTTCGAAATCGGGTGTTTCACCGACCTGTTCGACATCTGCGCTACACGCGATGAGGGTGTCCTGAAGGCCACATAACAGCTGCGACTTTTCCACTTCTTGCTCGCCAGCTGAGCAGCATGTATCCGGCCAATTTGCTCTACGGTGTTTCCGACCGGCCGAGTGCCGCGGTTTGCCTGCTGAACGCCGTACAGCACGTGATGCTGCTGGCACCAACGCTGGTCTATCCGATTCTGGTCATGCGGGCAGCGGGCGCCGACGAGTCGGCTGTCGTCTCGGTGGTCAGCCTGTCATTCGTGGCCCTCGGAATAGGGTCCGCCCTGCAGAGCGTGAAGCATCCGCAGATCGGGTCCGGGTACCTGCTGCCGGTCACGCCAACGGCGGCCTACCTCCCGGCCAGCCTCGCCGCGATCCAGCTTGGCGGCTTGCCGATGCTGTTCGGAATGACGGTGCTGGCGGGAATATTCGAGATCATCCTGGCGCAGTTCATCCGCCGGATGCGGCCGTTCTTTCCGGCCGAGATTTCAGGCGTGTGCGTGTTCCTGATCGGGACTTTGCTCGGCGTGCTGGGAATCCGGCTGCTGCTGGGTCTGGACATGTCCGGTAATGCGCAGAGCGCAGCCACAGGCCGCGAAGTGGCGCTCGGCATCTTCACGATCGCCGTGATGATCGGCTTGAACGTGTGGGCTTCGGGACGCTGGAAGATGTACTGCGCCATCTTCGGAATCATGGGCGGCTACCTGGCGGCAGCCGCGCTCGGCGCGCTGGATGCCAACGCACTCGCCGCACTGAAGTCGGCGCGCATCATGGATCTGCCGAGCGTGCCGACGAGAATGCCAAGCTTCTCCTTTGAACTCGCGATTCCCTTCATGATTGGCGCGCTGGCGTGTTGCCTGCGGGGCATGGGCGACATCACGAATTGCCAGAAGATCAACGACCGAAACTGGATCCGGCCGGACCTGACCTCGATCCGCAACGGCATTGTCAGCGACGGCATCGGGACGGTCGCTGGGGGCATGTTCGGTACCATGGGAAGCAGCACCTATTCATCGAGCGTGGGCATGTCGACTGCGATCGGCGTAACGGCGCGGGTGATCGGCTTCTGGGTGGGCGGCCTGCTGATCCTACTGTCGCTCTTTCCCATCATCGCCGCCCTGATGGTGTCCATCCCGAACTCGGTGATGGGGGCGGCGATCATATTCACCGGCTGCTTCGTGATGATCAACGGACTGCAGATCATCACGTATCGGCTGCTCGATGCTCGCCGGACCTTCATCGTCGGCATCGCGCTCACTTTGAGCCTGAGCCGGGACATCTTTCCGGGCTTCTACAGCGGCTTGCCCGAAGCCATGCAGCCCTTTGTCGGTTCCAGCCTGATCATCGGACTGCTGGCGGCCCTGGTCTTGAATGCCATCTTCAGGATCGGTGTGCGAAGCCGTGTCAAACTGGTATTTGCTCCGAGCTTCGATGACCACGACACGGTTCGCACTTTCCTCGAACAACAAGGGGCCAAATGGGGAGCGCGGCGTGACGTGATCGAGCGCGCAATCTTCGGCACCGTGCAAGCCATCGAAGCCATTGCGGATCATGCCCGCCTGGAAGGTCCACTCGAGATCGAAGCTTCTTTCGATGAATTCAACCTTGACATAAGAATGACCTATCGAGGCGATGAGTTCCTGATTGCCGAACGCCGGCCTACAGACGACGAGATCCGCGATACGGATGACGGCCTTCGACGCCTTGCGGGATTTATGATCCGGCGCAACGCCGACCGGGTCCGGTCGCTTCGCCGAGCCGACCGTTCGGTGCTCGAGTTTCATTTTCAGCACTGAACATGAAAGTTGCCTTCTACGAAGCGTCGCGCTCGGACCAGGCCTATTTGCGGGCGAACCTGTCCAGCGAACACGATGCGGTGTTCTGTGCGCAGAACATTGACGGGCAAAACATCGCACTGGCGGCCGATGCGGACCTCATTTCCACCTTCATCTATTCGAAAATGGACGAGCAGGTCGCGCGCGCACTGCCGAAGCTCAAATGTGTGGCAACGCGCTCGACTGGCCACGACCACATCGACCTGGCCTATTTCAAAAGCGCTGGAATTCCGGTGCAGAACGTTCCGCGCTACGGAGAGAATACGGTCGCAGAGCATACGTTTGCGCTGATCCTGGCGTTGTCGCGAAATTTTCACAAGCTCTACACCAAGATGATGATGGCGTCCGAGGAGATATCCCGGACCGGAATGATCGGCTTCGATCTCCATGGCAAGACCCTCGGTGTCGTCGGTGCCGGCAAGATCGGGCTTCACGTCATCAGAATTGCCAAGGGATTCGGCATGAAGGTGGTCGTGCACTCGCGCAGCAAGGATGAATTTCTTGCCGACCTGCTCGTGTTCGATTACGTGAGCCTGGACGACTTGCTGGCGATGTCCGACATCATCACCCTGCACGTGCCGCTGACGGAGCAGACCCGGCACCTCATTAACCTGAGCTCGATTGAGAAGATAAAGCCCGGCGCGATGCTGATCAACACCGCGCGTGGGGGCGTCGTTTCCAACGATGCCCTGATCGCCGCGCTGGATCGCAAGATACTGGCGGGCGCCGGGCTGGACGCCATGGAAAGCGAAGAACTCGTACAGCAGGAGATCGATCCGGACTCCAGCGAAAGTTTCGCCGGCCTCGGGAAAGGATTGGGCCTGGTCTACCGGGATAACGTCGTCTTCACGCCGCACATCGGCTACTACAGCGTCGAGGCTTTGCAACGCATTCTCGATGTGACGATCGCGAACATCCACGGCTTTGCCGGCGGAAAGGTTCTCAATCCCGTGCGGGCGTGAGCCGCTCCTCCAGCAGGGACCGCGTCATTTCCGGATCGTGGCGAGGCACGGCCGGGAATCTCCGCGGCCGGACCGCATCACTTGCGCTGGCTCCACGGCGGCGTCGGGAAAACCGGTCTGTCCGCCGCAAGCTGTTCCGGCCACACGATTTTTTTCTTGCCTTCGTGCCACTGGAATGTCTGCATCTTGTGCGCGACCTGAAATCCGTCCGCATCGACCTTGAACGCGCCGAAAGCGGTATTGCCGAAGGCTTCGTCGGGTCTGGCGCCGACTGGCTCGATCGCTACAAGCCCTTCATTGAGGACGGCAAGACAGTCGTGGCCAGCCCCCACAAGGTAAGCGTCCGGTGAACCCATCTTGAACTGAGCGGCTGCTGCGATAACGATCGTGTCCACGTAGAACTTAAGTGGACACGATGGCAAGCGAGCAGACAGCGCGACGGCGGCGCTACAGCAGGGAGCTGAAGTCGCAGGTGCTGGCCGAGTGCGGCACGCCTGGGGCGTCGGTTGCCAAGGTGGCGATGTCGTACGGCATCAATGCCAACGTCGTGCACGGCTGGCGCAAGCTGGCCCGTGGTGACGGCGAAGGACCCGTCATCAAGCCGCGGGAGTTCGTTCCGGTGGTTCTCGATGGGGCTAGCGCGTCGAGCAGCGCGGAGCGCGGCATTGAAGTCGAACTGCGCCGCGGCGCCGTGACGATGAAGCTGACTTGGCCGCTGTCGGCGGCGGCCGACTTCGCGGCCTGGACCCGCGAGCTGCTGCGGTGATTCGCGTCGACGCGGTGTGGCTGTCGACCGAGCCACTGGACATGCGTTCGGGTACCGAGTCGGCCCTGACCCGGGTCGTCAACGTCTTCGGCGCGGCCCGTCCGCATCATGCGTACCTCTTCGCCAACTGCGCTGCGTTCAAACTGAACGCCTCACAAAGAAAGGGCCACACATGCTTCGTGCAGGCAAGGCACTACGGTTCACGCCCGACGAAGTCGCGACATGCCGATCACTCGGCAACGACTTCGACGGGGCGCGAACGCAGGACGACATCGACCAGGCGCTGACCGCATGGGTCGACACGCTGGCTGATGTACGTCCTGATCTGCTGGACAGCATCGTCTCGGAGATGGCGAAGGTGCAGGGTGTCAAGCCACCCCTACGGCTTGAGCGGGTGCTGGTAGCCGCCAACACGGCCGTGCCTTCAACCGGTTCTCTTCGGCGATCCTGATCCAGCGGTCGGCGATCCGGTCCAGATAGACCAGGT
>Ga0163144_10027687_pt1 | contig 10965 bp, 9 predicted proteins | sample OliLak19BULKMAT1_FD_123175 | JGI IMG/M metagenome (GOLD analysis project Ga0163144, IMG submission 123175) | Freshwater microbial mat bacterial communities from Lake Vanda, McMurdo Dry Valleys, Antarctica - Oligotrophic Lake LV.19.BULKMAT1 | ecosystem: Environmental > Aquatic > Freshwater > Lake... | reverse complement strand
GGGAGGAATCCGGCGAAGTGTAGGGATCGTAGCCGTACTCGTAATAGCTGGAGTCGTAAGATCCATCATCATACCAATTGACGTCGCTGTCGTAATACCCTTCTGCCAGGATCCGGGGATCAAGCGGCACTCCGGTCCCGGCGATCATGAGGGCGAGGAGAAAGGCTACCGGGCGACGGAGAGCGGAGAGCGGAGAGCGGAGAGCGGTAATCTGGAAAAGATGGCGGGGCGCTTTCATCACTGGAGAAGAGAAGCGAATTTCCAGGACACCGGCAAGATTATTCTTCGGAAATTCCCAACGACTCACTCGCGCCACACCACCTCACGGCTCAGCATCGTCTCCCCATCGAAACGGAACCAGGCTTGAAACTGCTTTCCTTCCAGTAGCCCGGGCAACCAATATTGATCATCAGCCCACATCCGCTCGTAAGGAATTTCACTGATCAGAAACCACTCGGGCTTGGCCTCCCTCGTCTCGGTCGGGGTTCCCGTGAAGTCGCTACCGAGGAAGACGGCGCAGTGGAGCCGCAGCCCGTCGGTAAAATCAAAGTGCAAATCCCCCCGCTCCTCAAGGTGGCCGACTTCCAGACAAAGCTCCTCCCGAACTTCCCGGATCGCGGCGGCAAGGGCGGTCTCTCCGGTCTCCAGCTTGCCTCCGGGGCCATTGATTTTGCCCGCACCGAGCCCTGTCTTTTTGTGAATCAGGAGGACTTGATCCCCTTCCGTCAGGAAAACAAGATTGGCCAGCATGGTGGGCTGCCAACAATCTGGAAATGGCTCCACTGCGGTTTGTTCCATGAGACTCACAAACCGGCCGGGACTGGAAGACCGGGCGGCAACGAGGCGGTCGGGCGAGTCTCCGCATAGGCATCCATGCCTTCGCACGTGCAGACGAGATGGCGATCTCCCGCGACATTGTCGATCCGACTGACCGGAGGCCAGAACTTGCGCTCCCGCACCCAGGGAAGTGGGTAAGCAGCGTGCTCGCGCGAATAAGCCCGCGACCAAGTCTCGGCCAAAAGCGTTTCCGCTGGATGGGGAGCGCCTTTCAGAGCGTTGTCCTCCGGATCGGCCAGGCCGTTGGCGACCGCCTCGATTTCTCCGTGAATGCCGGCCATGGCCTCGACGAAACGATCCAACTCATCCAGCGACTCGCTTTCGGTGGGCTCGATCATGAGCGTGCCCGGGACCGGCCACGACATGGTGGGAGAGTGGAATCCGTAGTCGATCAGCCGCTTGGCGATATCCTCGACATCAAGACCGGTGCGCTCACGGACCGGCCGTAGATCAAGAATGCACTCGTGGGCGACCCGTCCTTGTTTGCCCCGATACAGCACCGGAAAATACGGTTCGAGCCGGGTCGCGAGGTAGTTGGCATTGAGAATCGCCAGTTCCGACGCCCGGCGCACGGAGGGCCCCATCATGGCCAGATACATCCACGAAATCGTTAGAATGCTGGCACTGCCCCACGGCGCGGCACTGACTGGATGACCCGGCGCGTCGCTCCACTGCGGATGCCCCGGAAGAAACGGAACCAAATGCGCCGCGACCCCGATCGGACCGACTCCTGGACCCCCGCCACCGTGTGGAATGCAGAAAGTCTTGTGGAGGTTGAGGTGACAAGCATCCGCTCCCAGATCGCCGGGGGTGCAAAGTCCCACCAGCGCATTCAAGTTCGCCCCATCGAGATAGACTTGCCCTCCGGAGTCGTGGACCACTTTACAAACCTTCCGGATGCCCTCTTCGAACACCCCGTGGGTGGAAGGATACGTCACCATCACCGCGCCGAGTCGGTCCGCATGTTCAACGGCCTTGCTCCGCAAATCGTCTAGATCGACGTTGCCTTCTGCATCGCAAGCGACGGCGACGACCTTCATGCCTGCCATCACCGCACTGGCAGGATTGGTGCCGTGAGCGGAAACAGGAATGAGGCAGATATTCCGCTCGGCATTCCCTTGTGACGCATGATAACGCCGAATGGCCAGCAGTCCGGCAAACTCTCCTTGCGACCCGGCATTCGGCTGCACGCTAACTGCGGCAAACCCGGTGATTTCGGCGAGCCAGGTCTCCAACTCTGCGATCATTTCCCCATACCCAACCGCTGCGGAGCCGGGCAAAAAGGGATGCAGCCCTCCCACAGTCGGCCAGCTCAGCGGCATCATTTCGGCCGCAGCATTGAGCTTCATGGTGCACGAACCGAGGGCGATCATGCTCCAATTCAGGGCGATGTCTTTGCCCTCGAGGCGGCGAATGTAGCGGAGCAATTCGGTCTCGGTGTGATACCGATGGAACACTCCCTGAGTAAGAAATGCGCTGGTTCGTCGTAGTAATGCAGGAATGCCCGAACTCGCCGGCCCGGTCGGCAGAGGCACATCGAAGGCGGCAAAAAGCAAACGCCACTCCCCCGTCTCAAGGGCCGCCTCATCGAGCGAACAAGCCAACATATCCGACTGGTCCTCCCGCAAAAAGATCCCGAGCTCCCGGCAGCGGCTCAGGATGCTCGCTCGCTGCGAAGGGGAAACCGATACCGTGAGGGTGTCGAACCAGGTCTCATTGACCAATGCAAACCCCGCGACACGCAAGGCTGCCGCGAGTGCATCCGTGACACTGGCAATTCGTTGGGCGATGCCCTTGAGTCTTTCCGGTCCGTGGGACACCGCGTAAAAACCGGCCATGACCGCGAGGAGCACCTGGGCGGTGCAAATGTTCGAAGTGGCTTTCTCACGACGGATGTGCTGCTCGCGGGTTTGCAGCGCAAGCCGCAGGGCAGGTCGTCCGTCGGCATCGCGGGATACGCCGATGAGCCGACCTGGCAGCCGCCGCTTCAGGGCATCCGTGCACGACATGAAAGCCGCGTGCGGTCCGCCATAGCCTAGTGGCACTCCGAAACGCTGGGCACTGCCCACCACGAGATCGGCGCCCCATTCTCCCGGAGGCCGCAACAACGTCAACGCGAGCAAGTCGCAGGCAACGACGACTAGACCACCCGCAGCGTGGCAGGCCTGAGCGATACTCTCCCCCATCGCAAGCCGACCGTCCTGACCCGGCACTTGCAGCAAAACGCCGATGAGGTCCTTGCCAGAGTCGGCGAAGTCCCAGCTCTCCGGATCACTGATGACGAGTTCGATCCCGAGGGGTTCCGCCCGGGTCTGGAGCACGGCGATGGTCTGGGAAAAACAGCGGTTGCTCACGTAAAATCGGCGGGCTCCGGTCCGGGAGGAAGCAGCCAGAGCCATCGCCTCGGCTGCCGCAGTTGCCTCATCGAGCAGGGACGCATTGGCCACGGGTAATCCGGTGAGTTCGCAGATGAGAGTCTGGAAGTTCAGCAGAGCCTCCAACCGCCCCTGCGAAATTTCAGCCTGATAGGGCGTGTAAGCGGTATACCAGCCTGGATTCTCCAGGATGGTGCGTTGGATCACCGGAGGAATGACGCAATCGTAGTATCCGCAACCGATGAAGGCCCGACCGGTATCGTTTTGCGACATGATCGCTCGCAGCCGGGCCAGAGCACTTGTCTCGGAAAGGGCCGCCGGGAGCGTAAGCTCGTGTTTGATCCGCAAGCCTGACGGGATGACTTCGCCAATCAGCGCATCGAGGCCATCCACTCCGAGCACATGCAGCATCCGATCGACCTCGGCAGGCGATGGGCCGAAATGGCGTGCGGAAAAAGGCGGGGCGGATTCAGGAAAGGTGCTCACGGTATTGGGCGGCGCTCATGATGGTTGCCAACTCGGAGGGATCGCTGAGGCGGATCTTGATCATCCAACCGGCTCCGTAGGGATCCTCGTTGATTGGCTCAGGGGCTTCTGCGAGGGCTTGATTCACTTCGACGACCTCGCCGCTCACCGGTGCATAAATATCATTGGCCGCTTTGACGGATTCGATAACGGCGATGGCCTCCCCTTTGGTCACCACGCGACCGACGGCCGGCAGCTCCAGATAGACAACGTCTGTCAACTCGGCCTGAGCATGATCACTAATCCCGACAGCGGCCACGGCGGGATCACTCGGGTCAACCCACTCATGCGATTCAGCGAAATGGTAATGGTCGGGGGCGGTCATGAAGGGTGTTTCTTACCAAAGCGAATTTCAAGCCGGAGACAATCGCGAATCTCACAGAAACGGCTTTTTCACCACCAGAACCGGGTGGTCCTGGTTCCGAATCCTGACGGCGAGAGAGTGGCCCACTTGGGCGTGTTCGGCTGGCAGGTAGGCAAGTCCGATGCCGAGTCCCCGAGTGGGGGAAAGCGTGCCGCTGCTGAGTTCTCCGATGACCGTTCCTTCTGGGGAGACCACCTCGTATCCATGCCGCAGCGGCGGGGTGCGGCCTTCGCAAAGCAGGGCGGCCAAGCGGCTCGGGAGGCCGTCTTCGCGTTGACGGCGGAGGATCTCCGATCCGACGAAACCGCCCGGTTTGTCCAGCTTCACAAAAAAACCAAGCCCTGCCTCCAGCGGGGTATGGACCGGATCCAAGTCGGAGCCGTTGAGCGGGTAACACTTCTCCAGCCGCAAGGTATCCCGCGCGCCAAGACCACAAGGAACCACCCCCGCCGCGAGCAAGCGATCCCACCACGAAGCGATTTGCTCCACCGGGGCGAACAGTTCGAATCCATCTTCGCCGGTGTAGCCCGTGCGACAGAGCACCACATCGGTCTCACATCGAATCGCGTGTCGAGGCGGAAGCACGAGCTCCGGGGCAAGCCCTTGCCATGCGGCGGCGGCCTCGGGTCCCTGCACCGCGATCGCTCCCCAGGCGTCGCTTTCGTTCGTCAGAGAAATTCCAGTGGGCTGATGCGCTTCCATCCAGGCAAAGTCCTCGGCGATCATCGAGGCATTGACCACCAGCCAGTATGACTCCTCCTCGACCCGATAGAGGAACAAATCGTCGATCACTCCGCCGCGGTCATTCAAAAGCAGCGTGTATTGACCGGCACCGAGGGCAAGCGAAGCAACCTCATTGGTCAGGAGCGAGTCGAGCCAAACGGTCGCCCCGGCACCACTGACGATGAACTCGCCCATGTGGGAAATGTCGAACATCCCCACGGCCTCCCGAACCGCCCGATGTTCCGTGCCGATCCCGGAATATTGGATCGGCATCTCCCATCCTGCAAATTCCGCCATCCTCGCTCCGAGGGCGAGGTGTGAATCATGAAGTGGTGAGCGCCGCATGGGCGGAGGTTCGCGCACGATGGAACAAAGTCAACGGAGGGAGCCTTGCCGCAGAAGGCCCCCCACGGAAACGGTTAGCGGCCCTGCAACTGCTGCGCCGCTTTCTCCGGACCGAGGTGACGGATATCGGTGGCGGTCTCCAGGAAGATGCCATCCTCCGCGATGTTGACCGAGTGATCGCCAACCCGTTCCAAACTCCGCACGATGAAGACGAGCTGAAGAAACGGTTTCACTTTGAGCGGACTCGGTTCGGTGTCCATCCGCTTGCTCAGATCCTTGATGATACTTCTATGGGCTTCGTCGAGGGCCTTGTCACGTGCGTAAAGAGAAAGCCCGAGCTCGCTGTTCCCTTCCGTGAACGAACGCATCGCATCGCGAAAGATGCTCATGGCCATCTCATAGAGTGGCTCGATCATGATCACTTCCTCGATCTCGGGGTGCTTTAGGACGCGCCGAGCACGCCGGGCGATGTTGCGAGCCTCGTCGGAGATCCGCTCCAGATTGTTAGAGACCCGCATCCCGGCGATGACTCCGCGCAGGTCGCCCGCGACGGGATTATACCGCATCAGAATTTCGATCGATTCCTGATCGATTTTCCGCTCCAGCTGATTGACCTCCTCCTCCTCGACGATGGCTTCGTTGCAAAGCTCACCGTTGCGGGTGAGCAAGCCGCGGACCGCGTTCTCCAGATTCTGCTCCGCCAGGCTGGCCATCCGCAAAACACTGCTCCGAACTTCGCGCAAGGCGTTTTCGAAATTTCCCAAAGTATGAACTCCATCTGCCATCGTATGTTTCCTTTCTTACTACCAAACCAATTGTCGCGCCTATCCGGTAACATCACCGGGGTGCCCCGCAAGGGTCAAAAACGTCTCATTCGCTCCCTTGTCACACTCAAACCACCACCGCCTCAGCGGGCGCAGGCGTGCGATACGGTGCCTCTGGACGAGACACCTCTTCAAAATCTTTCTCATGTTCCCGAAGCGCCGCATCGGAATCGAACGCGGCCATGAAATCCGTGTAGTGAACCAGCTCGAACACCCCCGGTTCGGGCTCTACGATCGCCGTAAGTGACTCGACCCAGTCGCCGGAATTGAGATAGTGGATTCCGTTGTCGAGCTGTTTGTCGGCGGCGGTGTGGATGTGTCCGCAGATGATTCCTTTGCAACCGCGCACGACGGCAAGCTCTTTGAGCTGGTCTTCATAACGATCCACGAAGCTGACGGCTGATTTGACCCGGGATTTGATCGTCTTGCTCAGGGAGAAATATTCTTTGCCCCGAATCGCTCGCCAGCGGTTGTAGAGCCGGTTAATCCCGAGAAGTAATTCGTAGCCCTTGGCCCCGGCGATCGCCACCCAGCGGTGGCTCGTCGTCACCGAGTCGAAGCCGTCTCCATGAACGACCAGATACGATCCTTGCGGAGTCTCGTGGATGTATTCATCATCGATCTGGAGATTGCCGAAGTCGATCGGGAGGAAGCGCTCCAGGATGTCGTCGTGATTCCCCCGCAGGTAGATCACCTCTGTGCCCTGCTTTTCCATCTTTTTCAAGACAGTGCGGACAAACTTGGTATGGCTGGGAAGCCAGCGTCCACCGCCGCGCAGAGCCCACCCATCGACGATGTCGCCATTCAAAACGAGCCGCTCACATCTGGTAGCCTTGAGGAAGGCGATCACCTCATCCGCCTTGCTGTCGCGGGTGCCGAGGTGGATATCAGAGAGAAAGATGGTGCGGTATTCGTTCTTTTTCTTCATAGCTAATTATGCGGCGGCAACAGGCTCAAGAGCGGGTGGCGCCGCCTTGGGCGTCGGTCCCGATTCGATGAGCCGGATCAACTGGGCTTCAAAGCGCTTGACCACCTTGCGCCAGCGGACCTTACGGGCGGAGATGCGGGCCTGCTCGCGAAGAGTACCGGAATCAGACATTGCGGCTTCGAGAGCGACCTTGAGGTAGTCTTCCTCTTTGTCGAACTCGGCGACGAATCCGTTCTCGCCATGAACGATGTGTTGGCGGGCCGCTGCATAATTATAAGCGACCACCGCGAGACCACTGGCCATCGCTTCCAAAGTGACGTTGCCGAACGTTTCGGTGATGCTCGGGAAAATGAATACATCCGCCGACGCGTAATGCTGCGCCAAATCCTCTCCACGCAACACACCCGGGTAGATGAATTCAGGATGTTCCCTTTTGAGTTCGGCGAGGCGCGGGCCACTCCCGACAAAGACACCTTTGAAATCGGGGATGCGCTTTTGCAGTTCGACGAAGGTCTTGACGATCAGCGTCAAATTCTTTTCCGCAGCGATCCGGCCCACGTAGAGACCGACCAAGGAACCCTCACGAGCGCCCCAGGCAAGCCGCAGAGCCGCCGAGCGTTTCTTCGGATTATAGAGCTTGGTATCAACGCCCTTGGGAAGAAGCTCGAGATTCTCAAATCCCTTCTTGTCGAGCTCGGCGATCACATCGTAGGAAGGAACGAAGGTGCAGGTCGAGCGATTGTGCACGTGGCGCAGGTATTTCAAAACCGCTCTCTCCATCAGCGGCATCTGATAGTGCGCCATGTATTGCTGGAAGTTCGTGTGGAAGCCTGAGGCGGAGGGGATTCCGAGAGCCCGTGCCGCAGAGATCGCCGAAGCACCCATCGGCGTTTCGGTCGCTACATAAATGATGTCCGGACGGCTGCGATACCAGCGGGCCTGAAGAATCAGCCTGATCGGAAATCCGAAGCGCACTTCGCGATAACCGGGGAAGCCGATCGATGGCACCCGGAGACCCTCCTCATCACAGGCGAGGGCGGACGGACGGATGACATCCACCTCGTGGCCGCGCTCGCGCAGGCCGTTGACGAGACGCTCCATGGTGGTGGCGACTCCATTGGCTTGGGGCGTATAAGTATCTGTGACAAATGAGATTTTCATTGCGATTCAGATTGAGTTTCAGTGGTCGGAGACGATTCTAGAATTGTGAGGCTTAGACTCTTGCAGAGTTGTAACCATCTTATAAAAGCACCATGTCGGGCCGCTGTCGCATCAATTTACCAGATGCCGAGTATCGACCAAAGCAATGTTCCATAAAGCGACAGCTTCGTCACTTTCACTATTCCCCTCTTTAAAAAGTTAAGAAATACGAATAATGATGGAAATTTGAATTTTTGGCACTTTTTGGACGAAAATTCTCCAAGAACAGGTGTTACATCGCTCGCATTCGCATCTCTTCCTGCCGCAAAATATTTCCGATTTCCGAGCGCTTTGCTTCCCTTTGCAGGCGCCTCCTACCGCAAAGGCAGTAAAACCGCCCCGAGCAACACCATCGCCAATCCGACGAGCGACATGATGATCATCATGATGCTGACCGTTTTGAAAGTCTGGATCGGGGTCATGCCCGACATCCGCCCGATCAACCAGAAGCCACTGTCATTCGCCCAGGAGATCGGTTTGGAACCACACCCGATTGCCAGCGCCAAGTAGATCGGCGCATACGCCAGCGGGCTGGCCATGGCGATCGGAGCGACAATCCCACCGGCGGTGATCATGGCCACGGTCGCCGACCCCTGAGCGGTGCGCACGAGCGCGGTGATGAGGTAGGCCAAGGGTAAAAGCCAGAGTGACTGCCCGTGGGGAATGCTTGCACTAATGGTCTCGGCGATTCCCGTATCTCCGAGGATCACGCCGAAGGCACTGCCCGCAGCAGTTACCAAAATGATCGTCCCACCGCTGGCCAGGGCGCTCTGCACCGCTTCCCTGGTCGAACCTCCCGTGACTGCTCCTGAACGGATCAGCAGAAAAACCGCGACACCTGCGGCCAACATCAAGGCGATGTGTTTATCCCCCAGGAATTTCACAATCGGATGACTGAAGCCGACTGCGTCGCAGATCGTTTGTCCGGCGATCAAAACCAAGGGTAGCAGCACCGGCAGGAGAGAAAAACCGAGCGTCGGCAAACGATCCAGCACGGGGGCGGACTCCCCTGCCCCATCCAAAGTCGGCAAATCAATCTCCCATCGCAAATTCGCCCAATACGCATAGGCCACCCCGGCGCTCACCGTGCCCGCTCCGACGATGAGTCCGCCGATCATCATGCTGCCTATGCTGACTTGATCACCAAAAAACCCCGCCACTGTGAGCGGTCCCGGAGTCGGCGGGACAAGAGAGTGCGCCATGGTGGCACCGGCGACGACGGTCAGGATATAGAGCAGATAATCTTTGCCAGTGCGTTCGCGCAGCGCTCTGACCAGGGGCATCATTAGGAAAAACACCGTGTCGAAAAAGACGGGAATTCCGAGCGTGAACGCGCTCAACGCCAAGGCGATCGGAGTGCGCCGCAAACCCAGCAGGGCCATCAGGCTCTCCACGATGCGCCGCGCCGCCCCCGAATCGAGCAGGCACTTCCCCACGATCGCCGCCATCGCGATGATGATGGCAAAACTCCCGCATCCCTTTCCGAAAGCGTCGACGACTCGGGTGACGAACCAAGTCTTTGCGACCTTTGTGGCGGAACCATGAGCCAACTGCAGATCGACCGGAGCACTTCCGATTTGCTCCGGTGGCAAAGCACGCAGAGCCTCACGTGACTCGGTTTTCAACTGCGCCCAATAGACCTGCTCCGGAGCGGTAAGCCCCGCCACCAGCAACGCCGCCCCGAAGAGCGCAATGAAGGGATGCCACTTCAGCCAACCGATCGCCACTACGACCGCAAGCATCCCCACCACCAACAATGCCCACGGACTCATACTTGGAAAACACGCCACCTTACCAGGAGAGATGCCGGGTCAGCGCATCGTCGCGAAACGAGCGGAGAGCAACTGTTCGGTGCTCTTGTCGCCCTGCTTGGCACGGGTCTCGTCGATCCACTTCTGCTCAAGCTGGTTTTTGGTGGGGCGAGCCGTCTCGTAGAAGACACCGAACTTACCGGGATATTGCAGCGTCGCTATTTGATACGCTGCATTCTCATTGCTGACGTCGTGGCGGTCGTTATCTTCTGGGGTTCCGTCCCAGGTTTTCTCCTCGATCACTTCGAAGATGCCACCTTTCCGTGGATTGCCGTCGTCGAAAATTCCGGGATAGAAAATGACACACTCGGAGAGCACCTCGACCACACTGAAGCCAGGATGCAAAATGGCCCGCTCGAAGACCTCCATCATGTGCTTGACCTGAGTCGCGTGGGTCCGGGCCACAAAACTAGCTCCTCCATAGACCAGTTTTTTCATCGGATTGATCGGTTGGTCGACCGAGCCGGTGGGATCGGTCTTGGACTTGAAACCTTGCGGGCTGGTTGGACTCGTCTGCTTCTTGGTGAGGCCATAGACGAAGTTGTCCATGACCACGTAGGTCAAGTTCACGTTCTTGCGGGCCGCGTGATCGAGATGATTTCCACCGATCGAGTAGCCATCGCCATCGCCGCCGAAGGCGAAGACGTGCAGGTCAGGACGTGAGAGACTGACCCCCGTCGCCAGGGGCAGCGCCCGCCCGTGGATGTAGTGAATGCCGTGCCCGTTCACGAAATAGGGAAAGCGCGACGAGCACCCGATCCCGGCGATGGTGCAAATCTTCTCGTGCGGAAACTGGAGCTTCTCCAACACTTTGAAAAACGCCGCGAGCACCGCGAAGTCCCCGCACCCCGGACACCAGGTCGGGTGGTCGGCGCTGAGATCCTTTTTGGTGAGTGGTTTGGTGGGGGCTGCGGTGGACATGGGGGGGAGTTTCAGCTTTTCAGCTTTTCAGCTTTTCAGCTTTTCAGCTTTTCAGCTTTTCAGCTTTTCAGCTTTTCAGCTTTTCAGCTTTTCAGCTTTTCAGCTTTTCAGC
>Ga0163144_10027686_pt1 | contig 10966 bp, 12 predicted proteins | sample OliLak19BULKMAT1_FD_123175 | JGI IMG/M metagenome (GOLD analysis project Ga0163144, IMG submission 123175) | Freshwater microbial mat bacterial communities from Lake Vanda, McMurdo Dry Valleys, Antarctica - Oligotrophic Lake LV.19.BULKMAT1 | ecosystem: Environmental > Aquatic > Freshwater >... | reverse complement strand
GTGGTTGTCGTGGTTCGTTTTCAGGGGCCACGTGCGAACGGCATGCCTGAACTTCACAAGCTCACCCCACCGCTTGGTGTCCTCCAAAATCGCGGGTTCCGGGTGGCGCTTGTCACAGACGGACGCATGTCTGGGGCGAGCGGCAAAGTGCCAAGCGCCATCCATCTCACCCCCGAAGCGCTTGGGGACGGCCCGTTGAGCAAAGTCAGGGACGGCGACATGATTCGGGTCTGCGCCGAATCGGGCATATTGTCCGCGCTGGTTGATGAAGCAGAATGGGCCGCAAGAATTGCCGCGCCCCCGCCACCGCCAGCGAGGGGAACTGGCAGGGAGTTGTTCACGCTGTTTCGGCAAGGGGCAGACGAGGCCGAAAAGGGCGCATCTGCGATGCTGGCGGCGATGGAAGCCTGATGAATTGCATCATCACAGGGTCTGACGCGACAACGCAACGGGCCTGATCGGTGGAACTGGTCGCAGCAGATATCGGAGGCACGCATGCCCGCTTTGCGCTCGCGACGGTTGAATCGGGCCGCGTCACCGGGTTGGGTGAACCAGTCACATTAAGGACGGCAGATCATGCCAGTTTGCAGACAGCGTGGGAGGCCTTTGGGGATCTGGTCGACCGACCGCTGCCGCGCGCAGCGGCCATCGCCATTGCCTCACCGATAGGCAGCGGCATCATCAAACTGACCAACAATTCGTGGATCGTCGATCCGTCAAATCTCGCGCTCCGTTTGGGGTTGGATCAACACATTTTGGTCAATGATTTCGGCGCAGTTGGCCATGCCGTCGCCCAGCTTCCCAACGCAGACTTCATCCACCTCGCCGGACCTGATTGCCCATTGTCGGACTTGGGCGTCATCACGGTGTGCGGCCCCGGCACCGGACTGGGCGTCGCGCAGATTTTGCGCGCGACAAGCAGCTATCATGTCATCGAAACAGAGGGCGGGCATATCGACTTCGCCCCGCTCGACGCGTTTGAGGACAGGTTGCTTCAGGACCAGCGCAAGCGGTTTCAACGCGTTTCAATCGAACGCATCGTCTCCGGGCCGGGGATCGCCAGCATTTACGACATGCTCGCAGTCATTGCGGGGAGCTCGGTGCCAAGGCTTGACGACAAAGCGATTTGGGCGGCCGCCTTAGACAGCAGTGACAGCCTTGCTGTGGCAGCGCTTGACCGCTTCTCGCTTTGCCTTGGGGCCGTGGCAGGTGACCTGGCGCTCGCGCAGGGTGCCAAGGGCGTCGTCATTGCGGGCGGGCTTGGCCTCAGGCTGAAGGATCATCTCTCACGGTCGGGCTTTGCCCAGCGATTTGCCGCCAAGGGCCGTTTCCGGTCAGTGATGGAAGCGATCCCGATAAAGCTGATCACCTATCCTCAACCCGGCCTATATGGTGCCGCAGCCGCCTTTGCGCAAAGGTTCAGCCAGTGACGATTGATGCCATCATGCGGACAAGCCCGGTTATCCCGGTAATCGTTATCGACGATATCGCAACCGCGCTACCGCTGGCTCAGGCGCTGGTCGCAGGTGGGCTGCGGGTGTTGGAAGTAACGCTGCGCACACCGGCAGCGCTTGAGGCCATTGCTGAAATGAAGCAGGTGCCCGGCGCAATTGTGGGCGCGGGAACCGTGCTCACTGCTCAACAGTTTGAACAGGCGATGGATGCGGGCGCCGACTTCATCGTCTCCCCAGGATTGACTGCGAGGCTCGCAGAACCGATAATTGAGAGCGGGGTGCCATTTTTGCCGGGCATCGCGACCGCTGGCGACATGATGCGCGGGCTTGAGCTGGGGATCACGCACTTCAAATTCTTCCCGGCCGAAGCAAGTGGCGGCCTGGCAGCGCTCAAGGCGCTTGCGGCACCGTTTTACCAATGCCGCTTCTGCCCAACCGGCGGCATCACTGCGGCTACTGCACCACAATGGCTGGGCTTTGCACCGGTGCTGTGCATTGGCGGCAGCTGGATCACGAGCGGTTCGATGGCAGACGTTGAAGCCAAGGCCCGGTCAGCCGCCGCGCTGCGCGGCGCGGGTTAACGCTTAACGTTCGCCGCGTTCCCGGCGGATCGCATACCATTTCTGGACGTTGGAATTGTGCTGCTCAAGCGTGTCGGCAAACGCGTGTCCGCCCGTCCCATCCGCTACGAAATAGAGCGCGCTTGACTGCTCGGGATCGAGGACCGCATCGATTGAGGCACGGCCAGGGTTGCAGATCGGGCCTGCCGGCAGGCCCGTCATCGCATAAGTATTATACGCATTTTTGGCACGAATCTCAGAGGCGAGAATGCGACGGCCAAGCGGCCTGCCCTTTGTGATCGGATATATGATCGTGGGATCAGCCTGCAACATCATGTTGCGCCGGAGCCGGTTGGAATAAACCGCCGCCACCAATCGCCGTTCCTCTGCCTTACTCGTTTCCTTCTCGACAATCGACGCAAGGATCAACGCCTCTCGCGGGGTCGTGACTGCAATGCCGGGCTTGCGATTTTCCCAGGCCATGGCGAGGTATGACACCATCGCATGCTGCATCCGCGCCACCATCGCAGGACGCTCATCACCGCGCTGGAAACTATAGCTGTCGGGCAGAATCGTGCCCTCGATCGGGTCTTTAACCTTCCCGATCAGCCCTTGCGTGGCCATTACGCGATCCTTCACCAAAGCCGACGGCATCCCCTCCGGGATGGTGACAAATCGTTGCAACGTCCGCCCGCCCTGCAGCATCTTGAGAATATCGGCTTGGCTTAGATGCGCAGGAATACGATATTCACCGGCCTTGATCGGTGTGCTTGCACCAAACACCCGCGCCAACAGCTTGAACCGCATCGCTGATGGGATCGCGCCCGCTTTTTCCAGCCGATCGGCCGTAGATATGAGCGTACTTCCCTCGGCCACCTCGAACGTCAAATTCTTGGGAGCAGGGCCGCGCCCGCCCCAATCCTGGACGATGATGAACAGCGCGACAAACGCACAAACCACGATCGGCAGGCCAAAACAGCCAAGTTTGCGCATCATCGTTCCTCTCAGCGGATCAAATCGCCTTTAACACCAGGCTGGCATTGGTCCCACCAAATCCGAAACTGTTATTGAGCACCGCCTTTACCGGCCGCTGCTTGGCAACATGCGGCACGAGATCGACACCCTCGCAGCCATCGCTTGGATCATCGAGGTTGAGCGTCGGCGGCACGATCTGGTCGCGCATCGCAAGGATGCAGAAGATGCTCTCCACCGCGCCCGCGCCGCCGAGCAGATGGCCAATCGCGGATTTGGTTGAGCTCATCGATAACGAGCCGATTGCGTTGCCGAACAAGCGGCGGACCGCGTTGAGTTCCAGCTCATCGCCCAACGGTGTCGAGGTTCCATGCGCGTTGATATAATCGATATCGCCAAGCGAAAGGCCCGATTTCTTCATCGCCATCTGCATCGATCGGAAAGCCCCCGACCCTTCCGGATGCGGCGCGGTGACGTGATAGGCGTCGCCCGACAGGCCGTAACCAACGACTTCGGCATAGATTTTTGCACCCCGCGCCTTCGCGCGTTCATATTCTTCAAGGCAGACAACGCCAGCCCCCTCCCCCATCACAAACCCGTCGCGGCCCTTGTCATAGGGGCGGCTACCGGCTTCTGGTCGATCATTATAGCCGGTCGAAAGCGCGCGTGCCTGAGCAAATCCAGCAATGCCGATAGGGCAGATTGCCCCCTCCGAGCCGCCTGCAAGCATGACATCGGCGTCATCAAGCGCAATCATCCGCGCGGCATCACCAATTGAGTGTGCGCCGGTCGAACAAGCCGTAACGACCGCATGATTGGGACCCATCAGACCGTATTTAATCTGCACTTGTCCTGAGATCAGATTGATCAAGCGGCCGTGAACGAAATGCGGCGAGACACGCCGAGGCCCGCGTTCGTGCAGCACGATTGATTCACTGGCGATACCGGGGAGACCGCCAATACCGGAACCTATCGAGCAGCCCGCACGGAAGCGTTCCTCTTCGCTCATGTCGGTCAGGCCAGCATCCTCAAGCGCCTGACCGGCCGCATCAATGCCGTAGATAATGAACGGATCGACCTGGCGCTGGACCTTATGATCGACCCGCTTGCCCGGATCAAAGCCATAAGCGTGATCGGCGGGCTTTACCTCGCAGGCGATCTGGCAGGCGTAATCGCTCGCATCAAACCGCGTGATGACCCCGGCACCGGAACGCGCGGCGATAATATTGGCCCACGCAGTTTCAACATCTGCGCCCAACGGCGTGACAAGGCCAAGCCCGGTTACGACGACACGCCGCATGGCAATCTCCATTGTTTGACCGGAAAAAACAAAACGGCCCCCCAATCTGGACAGTATCCAGATGTGGGAGGCCGCTCGGTCATACTCGCCCCGCCAGGGGCAATTGGCTCTTCAGGCGCCTCGCAAGCGCGATTCAACCCCAACGCTCAGCCCTTATGCTCGTCGATATAGCTGATGGCATCCTTCACGGTGCCAATCTTTTCGGCTGCGTCATCCGGGATTTCAACGCCGAATTCCTCTTCAAATGCCATTACCAGCTCCACGATGTCGAGGCTGTCAGCACCCAGATCATCAATGAAGCTTGCATCTTCGGTCACCTTATCGGCTTCGACACCGAGGTGCTCGACGACGATCTTCTTCACGCGATCGGCGGTCTCGCTCATGCTTTCATCCCTCTCTCAGCATTGGGTTTGTGTTAATCAACGCACCTAGAGCGCGCGCGGAACGGTTGCAAGGGGGCGTGGTGATCATCATCCAGTCGGCTCCAGCGTCCAGCCTGTCCGCGTGGCCAAACCGGGCAAATTGCCGACCGCATGGTGCCCGATTGGGCGGGCCCCGAGCGATATGGTTCAAGAAAACCAATTCAATCGTCGCCGCTTGATCACAGCATTGCCATCCCGCCATTTACATGGATTGTCTGGCCCGTGACATAGCCCGCCTCACGGCTGGCAAGATAGACCACCGCTGCGCCGACATCGGCTCCCTGACCCAAGTGTCCCGCCGGAATACGCTGCGTCAGCGCATCCTTTTGCGCATCGGGAAGCGCATCCGTCATTGGCGAGGTGATAAACCCGGGCGCCACGCAGTTCACCGTAATGCCCCGGCTCGCCAGCTCCTGCGCCAGCGCCTTTGACATGGCGGTCAGCCCGCCCTTGGAAGCGGCATAATTGGCTTGGCCCGGATTGCCGGTCGCACCCACTATTGAGGTGATTGAGATAATCCTCCCAAAACGCGCCTTCATCATTGGTCGCGAAACCGCGCGCGCCAAGCGGAACGCAGCTTCCAGGTTGACTCGGATCACCTGATCCCATTCCTCGTCCTTCATCCGCATGACCAGATTGTCGCGGGTGACGCCGGCATTGTTGACAAGAATATCAAGCTTGCCGCCAAGCGCTTCGACAGCTTGACCGACCAAGGCATCGACGGCAGCACCGTCGGACAGATCGCAGGGCAGAGCAACATGATCGCCGCCCAACCCGTCGCGAAACGCCTGTAACTTTGTGGCATTTGAGCCGGACACAGCGAGCTGCGCGCCCTGCGCGGCCAGCGCCTGCGCGATGGCCGAACCGATCCCGCCCGAAGCACCCGTCACCAGCGCTGTCATGCCCGAAAGATCAAACATCGGCTTTTCTCCTCACAGCGCCTTTGCCAGCGATTCAATATCATCCATCGACACGATATTCTGCGTCTCCGCATCGGCAACCGTTCGTCTCACCATCGGCGTCAGGACCTTTGCGCCAAATTCAACAAAGCAGTCGATATCAGCCGCAGCCATATTGAGCATGGTTTCGCGCCACCGCACGACGCCTGTCACCTGATCGACCAGGCGTGCGCGAATTTCGTCAGGGACGGTAATTGGCGCGGCGAGGACGTTGGCAAAAAGCGCCACAAGTGGTGTGTCAATACGCGCTGCCTTGAGCGCATGGAGCATCAAATCAGCCGCAGGCTGCATCAGCGAGCAATGAAAGGGCGCGGAAACGCTAAGCATCATGCCCTTTTTTGCCCCCATGGCCTTCGCCATCGCCACCGCGCGCTCAATCGCTTCCAGGTGACCGGAGAGCACAACCTGTCCCACCGCGTTGTCATTGGCGACGGCGCACACTTCGCCCTCAGCGGCGGCCTCTGCAACGGCCTTTGCCTGATCGAGCGTTGCACCCAAAAGTGCCGCCATCCCGCCAATTCCGACAGGCACGGCATTTTGCATCGCGCGGCCGCGAATCTTCAACAAGCGCGCCGTCAGCGGCAGCGTCATGGCACCAGCAGCACATAACGCAGTATATTCACCAAGTGAGTGCCCCGCGACGAAATGCGCTTTTTCAGAAATCCGGATATTGCCCTCGCGTTCAAGCACCCGGAGCGTCGCGATCGAATTGGCCATGATCGCTGGTTGAGCGTTCTCGGTGAGCGTGAGCGCCTCGTCTGGACCTTCGGTCATCAACCTGAAGAGATGTTGCCCAATCGCTTCATCGACCTCCTGAAACACTTCGCGCGCGACGGGGCTGGCCTGCGCCAGCGCCTTTCCCATGCCCACCACCTGGCTGCCCTGGCCAGGAAAAATAAACGCGCGCATGTCTCCGGTTCCTCAAAGTGACGGGCGGTCGGACTAGAAACCTCAACCCCGATTGGCAAGCGGCCTTGCTTTGCGCGACATTTTCGCTAAACGACAGCGTCATCGGAGTGAGGAGGATGCCTTTTCGCCCTGGTCATATTTTACAGACGACAGCCGGAGGGGCGTTTCGCATGGTGCGGGCGTCAGCGATCAGCCAGAATGAAGGACATAAAATGGCTCTTTACGAGCATGTGTTCCTTGCGCGCCAGGATTTGGCACAGGCGCAGGTAGAGACACTGGCGGAAGCCGCCACAAAGATCGTTACCGACAATGAAGGCCTTGTCGTCAAGACAGAGAATTGGGGCCTTCGCTCGATCGCTTATCGCATCGCGAAGAACCGAAAAGCGCATTATGTGATGTTGGAAATCGACGCGCCTGCGGGTGTCGTCGCTGAACTTGAGCGCCAGACGCAGATTAACGAAGACATTATCCGTTACATGACGGTCAAGGTTGACGCCCATGAGGCCGGACCTTCTGCGATGATGCGCAAGGGTGATCGGGATCGCGATAGCCGTCGCGGCGCTGATCGCATGGATCGGGGTGACCGCATGGATCGGGGTGACCGCATGGATCGTGGTGACCGTCCGGACCGGGGCGATCGCCCACGCCGCGACTTTGACGGCGAATAAGGAGGTATAGAGCAATGGCACGACCTTTTTTCCGCCGCCGCAAAAGCTGTCCTTTCTCAGCAAAGGATGCGCCACGGATTGACTATAAGGATGTCCGCCTGTTGCAGGGCTTTGTCTCCGAACGTGGCAAGATCGTTCCATCGCGGATCACTTCGGTGAGCGCGAAGAAGCAGCGTGAACTTGCCCAGGCAATCAAGCGCGCCCGTCATCTGGGCCTGCTGCCCTATATCGTTAAGTAAGGAGCGCCCCGATGGAAGTCATTCTGCTGGAACGCGTCGACAAGCTCGGCGCTATTGGCGATGTTGTTACCGTGAAGGATGGCTTTGCGCGTAACTTCCTGCTGCCCAACAAAAAAGCGCTGCGGTCAAATGCAGCCAACCGCAAAGTGTTTGAAACCAACCGTGATCGGATTGTGGCCGAAAATGCCGCACGCCGCGGCGTGGCGCAGGAAGAGGCAAAGTCGGTTGACGGCGTAACGGTCACGATGATCCGCCAGTCGTCAAATACCGGCCAGCTTTATGGTTCGGTTGCAGTCCGTGATCTGCTTGAGGCATTGGCTTCCGAAGGCCACAAGGTCGCCAAGAACGCGATCGTTCTCAACAAGCCGATCAAGGCGATTGGCGTTTATGATGTGAAGGTCTCGCTCCATGCCGAGGTCGCGGTGATGATCAAGGTCAACATCGCTCGTTCGCCAGAAGAGGCCGAGATGCAGGCCAAGGGTGTCAATGTGATGGAGGCAATGTTTGAAAAGGACGAAGCCGGATTCACCGAAGATTATGATCCCAATGCCGAGCCAGGTGCCACCGCCGAAGTGACGGCTGCGCCTGAAGCGGAAGAACCGGCCGAAGCGTGAGGCTTTGATCCGCCAATGCTTGAAAAAGGCCGTTCGGACAATTCCGGGCAGCTTTTTTTTTGGCGATTATTGCCGCCGCCGCGTCACCGCCGAGTGGTTCGCGGTTTGGCCGTCCATAATTGCACAATCGGGAAAAACCCAAAGGCAAACTGCCCGATAAGTCCGATTGTATTTGCCGGGCCAAATATCGCCCGCAACCGGTTGCCAAAGGTCTGCCCGGTCAAGATGCCCCCGACCCACGCATCGGCCAGGAATAACAGGAGCAGCGCTACAGCGCTCATCCATAACCGCGCCGCAATTGTCGCCGGGATATGAAATCCGGCGACAAGCTTTCGACAGACCCACCAGGAGAAGCCGAGCATCAACGGCAACTCCACCAGCACCGCCTGCCACATCGCGATGCCGGGCCAACGCGCGACCACGAGTGTTCGGATTGTTCCCAGAATGAAGCCAAGCGCAAAAACGACTGCAAAATACGCGGCACCGGCGAGCAGGAACCGTGCCCAGATCACCGACGCCCGAAAAGTTTTTCTATGTCGCCATGCGCCAGCTTGATCCAGGTCGGTCGGCCATGGTTGCACTGGCCCGAATGCGGCGTCACCTCCATTTCGCGGAGGAGCGCATTCATTTCAGCGACCGACAGCACCCTGCCTGCCCGCACCGATCCATGGCAGGCCATTGTTGCGGCGACATCATCAAGCCGTTCCTTTAGCGACAAGGCCTCGTCATAAGCCGTAAGCTCGTCTGCGAGATCGGTCACCAGGCCGGTCACATCACCCTGCCCCAACAGCGCCGGGACGCTGCGCACGAGCATCGCGCGCGGCCCAAAGCGCTCCAGATCGAGTCCAAATTCGGCGAGTTCGGCGATCCGAGCGTCGAGCCTGTCGCAGGCCGCCTCATCGAGCTCGATCACCTCTGGCAGCAACAGCGCCTGTGCGGCAATGACGCCTGCCGCCATGCCGCGCCGCATCCGCTCCAGCACCAGCCGTTCATGCGCTGCGTGTTGATCGACGATCACCAGACCATCCTCCGCCTCAGCGACAATATAGGTTTGTGCGACCTGGCCACGCGCGACGCCGAGCGGAAAGGCAATAGGTTCGGGCGGTGGCGCATACGCGGGTTCACCGCGCGCCTGGGGCGGTGGACTGAGGAAGGTCGGGCGACGGTCATTGACAGAGAAGCGCGATCTATTGGCTTCCGGCCAATTGTCGCGACCGACCAACGGTGGCAGCAACGGCTCGCTCTGCCATGCCGATAGCGCGGCCTCATCAGGACGCTGCGCGCTGCGATGGCCCGCCGCGTCAAGCGCGCGCCTGAGCCCCGACACAATCAGGCCGCGCACCAGCGCCGGATCACGAAAGCGCACCTCGGTCTTGGCTGGGTGAACATTCACATCAACCATGTCGCTCGGCACATCGAGGAACAGCGCGACGATTGCATGCCGATCCCGCGCGAGCACATCGGCATAGGCACCGCGCACTGCACCTACCAGCAAGCGGTCCTTCACCGGACGCCCGTTGACGAACAGATATTGATGATCAGCGACGCCGCGATTAAAAGTTGGCAGGCCAGCAACGCCACCCAGCAGGATGCCTTCCCGCTCAAGGTCAACCGCTACGCTGTTGTCTGCCAGTGCCCGGTCAGTCAGTTGCGCCACCCGCGCCGGACGATCAGGCGAAGCCGCGACGTTCAGCGCAAGGCGACCGTCATGCTCCAGCGCAAAACCAATCTCGGGCCGCGCCATGGCGAGGCGGCGCACCACATCCATGCAGGCGGCATATTCGGCCTTTGGCGTGCGCAGGAATTTACGCCTTGCCGGCACCCGTTCGAAAAGACCCTCGACGCGAACCCGGGTACCGGGTGGAATGCCGGCAGGGCCTTCGTGGATCAGCGCGCCATTATCGACTTGCCGCGCCCACCCCTCAGCGCCCCTGATGCGACTTTCAATCGTCAGCCGAGCGACGCTGGCGATTGACGGCAGCGCCTCGCCACGAAAGCCCAATGTTGCGACCGCCTCGATTACGTCATCTGGCAGTTTCGAGGTCGCATGCCGCTCAAGCGCAAGTGTCATGTCAGCAGGCGACATGCCTGTCCCATCATCGGACACCTCGATCAGATCGATCCCGCCAGTCGCTAGTTTGACCATTATCTGGTGCGCCCCGGCATCGATAGCGTTTTCAATAAGTTCCTTCAAAGCGCTGGCGGGTCTTTCGACCACTTCCCCTGCAGCGATGCGATTGACGAGATGTTCGGGAAGACGGCGTATTGACATGGTTAACGCTCTAGCCCAAGCGGCGGGCTTGCTCTACCCATAGCAGAGAGAAAACCGAGCGGGAGGTTCATCCCTGCTCTGCGCGGAGCGATATGTTATTGCGAACTGCCTCCTGCCGCAACGCAGCCGGCCTTTGACGGGAATGTAAATGATTTTCTCGCGATTTTTCAACTTTATGTCGCATGATATGGCGATCGATCTCGGCACGGCGAATACCGTGGTTTATTTGCGTGGCCGCGGCATCGTGCTCAATGAATCATCAGTTGTGGCGGTCGAAACAATTAATGGCGTCAAGCGGGTCAAGGCCGTTGGCGACGATGCCAAGCTGATGATGGGCAAAACGCCCGACAGCATTCAGGCGATCCGTCCGCTGCGAGACGGCGTAATCGCCGATATCGATGTTGCCGAGCAGATGATCAAGCATTTCATCCACAAGGTACACGGCGGCACCCGCCGGTTTATGCGCTGGCCGCAAATTGTGATTTGTGTTCCTTCGGGCTCGACCTCAGTCGAACGCCGCGCAATCCGCGATGCGGCATCCAACGCCGGGGCAAGCCAGGTGTGGCTGATCCTGGAGCCGATGGCGGCGGCGATTGG
>Ga0163144_10027685_pt1 | contig 10966 bp, 9 predicted proteins | sample OliLak19BULKMAT1_FD_123175 | JGI IMG/M metagenome (GOLD analysis project Ga0163144, IMG submission 123175) | Freshwater microbial mat bacterial communities from Lake Vanda, McMurdo Dry Valleys, Antarctica - Oligotrophic Lake LV.19.BULKMAT1 | ecosystem: Environmental > Aquatic > Freshwater > Lake... | reverse complement strand
GTTGGAATCGGCAGTGAGAAGTTTTGTACTGGTACAGTGTCAAATGGTTTTGCTGCTCTAGCTACTCCTGTGTGATTTAACAACCGACCAGAGTTCTCACCGGCTCCCACTTTCACAGACAAATTGTCTTGGGTTAAAAAAACAATCAAATACTCATCTTTCGATAGTTTCAAATCTTTATTCTCGAGCCTCACATTCAGGAATTTCTTTTGGGCGTCCGGCATCGCAATAAGCTTAATTCTCAATTTCGATATCTGCGCTCTTTTGCTGATTGCAGCGGTGGCCGCGCGTTCATCTCTGCCCACAAAACCTGTTACTCCATCAACGATCATCTCAGGCGTATACACTTCACTTTGCTTGAGCGCTCTGGCGTAGCGGCGCTGCCTTTCACTAAAGAGCGCAGCAGAGAACGGATCTTTCCAGCCCAACCAATTCCAATAATCAACATGCTCACTGAGCACGATCGCTTCAGGATAGTTCTTCGACAATGTGGCAAGGAGCTTGTCCGCCGGAGGGCAACTGCTACATCCTTGCGATGTAAACAACTCGATTACCACCGGACCTCGATTGGCCTCAACCGATAACGCCTTAGAACCGACTAAAGAGCATGAGACTGAAAGAACGGCTGCAAACAATTTTTTCTTCACGTGGACACTACCATTTTGTATTTCTGTATGCGCTGATGTTACGACGATCGTTTCGCGGTCCGAAGCTTGAGATAGCATAAAAACTAGTGGCGGATTGTCACTGAGTTTTAGTTGTTCTGTGATTGAGCTACAGCAAGACGTTGCGGGTATGCGTGTGTCATCAGGTGGAAGGCTGTTTTGAAATCGTTGCTTACCAACATTGACAGTTAAGTGTAAGCGATTCTAAGCTTGATATAGATATTTGAGTAGCAGGCAGCCCGCGAAAAGTTCACGCATCGCAGTAACACTGCGATAGTTTCGGTTCTTGATTTTTGTCAGCAGGTGATCCTGATGATCAACTTTTTCAACTTTGATAACTTCAAAGGTCGAACGAGTCTAGCTGTTCGCGAGCGAGCGCGGAAGCGGACTGACGCGGAGCTACGACTTCCGGTCTGCAAAGATCTGTTTACCTTTGTTTGCGCCGATAAAATTGATTTAGATACGTTTGCGGTTACTTCGAATAAAGATATTCTTTTGCGCAGTGTTGAAAATTCGGAGTTCAGACAACTGGCATCAACGCTGGCTTCTTTGAATGATTGGTTTCAGCTATTGCCCGCGGAGTGGGTGGTAAATGAGTTCGCGCCGTTGCTTGAACGATTACCGGTGCAGGAGTCCATCAAGCAGTCAATCTATAGAGCCAAGACGTTGGTAAAAATCCAGGTGACAGAGAATTTTGATTCGTCATTGAGCGGTTTTCAACTGCTCAACTTCGTAACCGCACAGTTCGCGAAAAAAGTAAGAGGGCTGGTGTTTGAGCCTTGCTCATTCAAGTTGTACCGTTTTGATGATCCGATTCTCAAGCAGTTTGATTTCAGTGAAAGCGAATTACCATCGTTGTTTCCATTTCTCAGCGTTTTGTCCTCTACTCAGTTTGGGCAATGTCGACTGACCACTCATGGGTTGCATCGTTTTGGTTTGCCGGAATTCCAATTTGAAAATGTCAGTCAGTCGATGTGCAGTTCAAGTGCTTATTTGATGAATGCGTTGGCTCAGAGTTTAATCGGAAAAGTTGAACAATCGAAAGCACGCAACGTGACGACGCTATCGCTTGATGAACCATATACGGTATCGACGAATGACGTAATCAGAGGCAATAAGGGAAATCTGCCGTTTGATGCCTGCATTCCTGGAAGTGCGGAGCTTGGACTAAAACTGCGCGAACAGGGCGAAGATTGCGTCAGGCTAGTTTCTAATTGGGACTCGGATGGGGACAAGACACTTGCCGATATTCTGTCGAAGCTGAGCTTGATTTGACGTCAATGGAGCCAATTTAAGGGTAAATATCGGTTGGTCAAGATTTAGCCAAACAGTTTCCACTAGTAGCCGAATTCTCGTCGGTGAACCAAGCTTGTTTCCCAAACTTTGTGGTCTCCGTATGAGCCATTCAACATTGATCGCAAAGCCAAGGATGGTAAAGATGATGGTGTTTTCCGGATGAGTCTGGCACAGTTTCAAAAGAACTTCGTGCGAATCACTCACCTCAAGTGCTGGAATAAGCGAGTCTTAACTCGCATCAATGAGTCTGATCTTGCACCACATTTTGTCGGGGCCGATACCGTCAATGGTGCTACCATGCGTATTCGGTGACTTCCTCTCGCACTTGCAAATCCGGGTTGTCGTCCAAGTCGCAGTCTTCATAAATTTCGTCAAGGGCAATTCTAATGCTACGGTTTGAGCAATTTGCAACCAGCAGCTCTCCGCTGTTTACAAACTCACTTGAACACCAGTTGTTTTTCTCGTCTCTCAGGTAGGCGGTGATTCGTTTGCGCGATTGCTGAACAATAAAGTACGCTTTTAACGACTCAAGTCGCTTGTAAGCAAAAAGTTTTTCGCGTCTGTCTATCGTTGCCGTTGATTTCGACAATACTTCAAAAATAGCCACCGGAGTCTTCGTGTACAGGCTGTCTTTGTCGTAGTCTCCGCATTCAACGAAAACATCTGGGTAGTAAAAGCTGTTGGTGGCATCAACCATCACTTTCAAATCGCTGATGTGAACTCTACACCCACTTCCTTTGAGCTGAGCCTTCAACGCGAGTCCGATGTTCGATGCGATCACGGAGTGGGCCATCGTGCCGCCGGACATCACGTAGATTTCGCCGTCAAAGTATTCGTGTTTCTCGCTCGACGTCTGCTCCATCCGGAGGTATTCTTCCACGTTAATCGGATTGATTGGATTTTCCATTTCTGCTCTCCGCTTTTAAAAAGAACTAAATTGGCTCCGGACTTGGTGGCATCTTACAGACTGATATGCTGGGTGCTAATAAGTTCTCAGTGATTTTCAATGGTTTTGCCTGAACGAATGGCTTTCCGCACTTCTATTTTTTGAATTATGCCACGGTTTCCTTGCCATGTTCAAAAATTCGCAGCGTTCCTTGAATCCGTTCTAGTATTGTCGCTGGCTTCGCGTTTCCGTTCTGCAGGTTGCGATTTTTCATGCTCGTTTGACATGAGCCATCCCCCAAGGCGGACCTGTAACGTTCTATACCTTGAGACGATGTCTTTAAATCAGGATTATATGGAAATCGGTTGTGCGCCGTCACTGGAGGGCTTATTGGCCGAGCTCACGTGTACGCGTACTACTTGCGCTTGCTGGTTTTCGGCTTCCAATATTTCAATAACCAATCAAGAGCGCCATCAGTGTCGCCCCAGTCGCCCATTGCGAAGAGCAAGTAGTCAACGGCTTCTTCCGGGCTACCAATCGCCATCGCATGCGGAGCTTGGGCGGGCAACTTTCGAAAATCACCCATGTACTCAGGAACACACGGATTGCTCTTTAGCGATCTTTCAAGCGCTTCGGTAGAGGCTTCGCACGGGCCGAATCGCTTGAACAAAAGAAGCGCTTTTGAATAAGAAAAGTGTGTGGTGGGATCATCTGAATATTGCTTAAGCAGCTCGTCAGCGTCATCTAACCGATTGCGTTTAATCAGCACAGGTAGAAGAATGTAACGCACTCCTTGGTTGTCATTTGGATTTAACCGAACAAGTTCTTTCCAAAGATCTATTGCGCCTTCGATGTCTCCAGCTACATATTTTTCGTGAGCCAATCCGTCGACCGCGCGCATAAATGGTCGCGTTTCCATCATTGCCCAAAACGGAACGTCAGACTTTTCAAAAAACTCTTCGCCAAGGGCTCTGCGACCGGCAGCAACACCTTTCTCTAAATACTCAATTTTTTCTTTCGAGGTTTTCGCTTTTGTTTCCGCTAGCAGCAGAAACGCATCGGCGCAGTCTGCGTATACTTCAATGGCTTGCTCCGCCAGTGCAATTTTCTGTTTATTTGATGATGCATCAAATGCTTTGTACATAATGTCTTGCGCACGGTCGCGCGCAGACACCGACAACGACTCGAGCTTGCCCGAGTTGATGCTGTCAATGTTTTCCATGAGAAACTTGTTGAGGTCGTCTGCCGATTGGAAGTTTTGTCCTGACAAAAGCTGCGTCAGTTTTGCAGTCGTTGCTTCGAGCGCCCGGCGGTCAGGAATGTTCGCTGAAGGTGTGGCGCGATTTTTGTCTGTTCTGCGTTTTTTTGACATTGTTTTGCCCTTGTTCTTGAGCCCGCATCAACGCTCAGAATGATATCAGATGGCCTTAAAGACGCTTCAGAAATCTCGCAGTATTCGCTGGTAAGCAGGTGAGTTGTAAGTATGCTTATTAAAGCTCACTTTAATTAGCGATCGGCTTATTAAAGGGAAGTGCGGTATCCTTTAATAACGGGTTTGGTTATTAAAGGAAGCTTTAATAAGCGTGGAATTTGATTTCAACGACAGATTGGCAGAGAGAATTCGCTGCTGTGGGAGCGAAGAAATTACTGGGCGCTCGTCACACGCGTGCTACTCCGCTTGACCTGCATGGATGTTCTTAAGAGTCTCCTTGAGAAGGTCCACCAGCGCGTCTTGATGGACTGCCACCGTGTAGCTGGCGAATAACGCGAGCGTCATTTGTCGCTTGAAGCGCAATTGGACGTGAAATAAGCAACATGAATTTTCCTTTGCCTTCGAAGGTGTATAGCAGTCTCGGTTTTCAGCGAAAAGACACGAGAGTTGTTGTGCTCGCGTTGTGGAAATCTATTGTCGATGATGAAATTTTGACGCGAGCAGCAGCCATCTCTTTTTATGCGATGCTGGCGTTTGTTCCCTTTATCGGCGTTCTATTTTCCATCGCAATTGAAATATTTGCGCAAGGAAATTTTCTTAATTTGCAGGTTGAGGGCGTTCAGCAGCAAGCATTCGGAGCACTTGAAAAAAACTTGCAAGTGGTCATTCCGAAAGCTGGTTATCTGGTCGTGCTTGAGCAGATCCACCGAATGCAGGCATCAAATCCGGTGGCATTATTATCACTGGGCTCAGTGTTTTCTCTGTGGGCGTCATCTTCCCTTTTTATGGCAGTAATGGATGCGTTGAATCGCATATACAGCATAAAAGAAACGAGCAGATACTGGCAAAGACGTGCGATAGCGATGTCTATGACGATCATTCAGTCAGTGATTTTGATGACTTCGCTTATTACAATTGTTTGCTGGCCCCAGATTTTAAACTTGCTTGGTTTGAGAGATGTCGCCGCAGTGATGGTAAGTGTCATACACTTTATTTTTGCTTTTGGCACCACTGTTATCGCTTTCGCTTTGACATTCCAGATTAGGGCTCATTGCACTCAGCGCACCGCATGGGTGACACCAGGGAGTTTCTTGGGCTCAATCGTTTTTCTTGCTGGGTCTTATTGCTTCCGCTTATATGTGCAAAGCTTCGGTACTTACAGTGAAGTCTATGGCTCGCTTGGTGGCATTATTGTGTTGATGCTATGGTTCTATGTTTCCGGAGTCGTGCTGCTCTCGGCGGCGGCCTTAAACAAAGTGCTGGATGAAGCGCCTTGACTTGTTTCTCCCTTGTAATTGACTAAAGGATTTGGATATGTCAAAAGCGATTGATGATAATGAAAATAAAGCATACGAAAGGCTAATCAAGCGCTTTCCACTTCGTCCAATTCGCGACGATGAGCAAAACAATTCGGCTGCTGAAATTTGCGACATGCTTCTCGATAGACACGATGTACTCCTGCAAGCCGAGCGTGATTATCTTGAAATTCTTTCTGATTTGGTGACTAAGTATGAATCGCGGTGGGACAGTGATGTTCCAGAAATGTCCCCTAGAGAATTAGTACAGTATTTGATGGAGCAAAACGGACTTGCCCAAAAGGATCTCGTACCAGAGTTTGGATCTGCCAGCAGAATTTCGGAATTTCTAAAGGGCGAGAGGCGCCTCAGTCTTGAACAAGCGAAAAGAGTTGCAGAACGTTTTAGTTTGAATATTGCATCGTTGATCGAAAAAACGAGATGAGTAAATCAGTCAAACGAAGGGCAACCAGCATTTAAACGCTTCGCCATCGATCATTACGAATGACTCAGTGAGACGGTTCGCGTCTGTCACAATAATATTGTACCTGCGTCTCGGGTTTGCGCTGTGCGAATTTCTTTTCGACAAACCAGAAGCGATTGCTTGAAAAAGCAACCGCAAGTGGTGCAAGAAATTTCTACAATCTTTTCGAAAGTTCCGTCGTTCTTTTTCTGCGATCAGTAGGTCGTAGCGGACGTCGGCAGAGGCTCAGTGGATGTGGTGCCTGTGGGGGCGGAGGTTTGCGTTACTGTCGGCTTCTGTCCTTTCTGCCAATCAACTTGATAGTCACCCTTGTTTTGAGTGTCTATTGTCGTTGCGCCACCCTGCCCTCTTGTAAAATCGGTGTTTTGATCGTACCCATACTGTTGACCGGTTTGTGCGTTGGTGTATGATTTGCCACTGTTGTAAGCACCCTGTCCTGTTTGTGCATCGTATGCACCTTTCTTGTAGCCAGCGTATTGGTTGCCACTGGCGGTGGTGCCACTGACACCGGTCTGTGCTACACCGCCCACGCCTCTTTTCCAGGCTGCACCTCCGGCGCCTTGATACGAACCGCCCGCGGCGCTGGTACCTGCGTAAGCACCGCCGACGGCACCAGCATTAGGGGTGACGAACCCTCCACGCGCACCACGAAAAGTGCCACCATTGGGACCAGCAAAAGATCCAGCCGACGCGCCGGCGGCACCTCTGCCATAACGCACGCCGCCAATCCCTGCGGACTTGCCATACGCCCCTGTACGGGAGAAGCCTCCGGCAGCGCCGTTGGCACCTCTGGCTCCGAACCTTCTTGCTTCTGCTTCTGACTGACAAAGTAACGACAGCATAAGTATTGATAATGCTGTGGCAGTAATCTTGTGCATAATTAAACTCTCCAGGAAATCTGTCTGCTGATGTCCAATACACACGCGACCAAATAAAGTTGCGCTCACTTTTCCCGATCAACATTTGAGGATCGAAATCTGCTAACCGCTGTGGTCATCTGGAGATATAGTGATAGTGTCAATTGTGGACGCCGATCGTGCTAAATACACACTTCCCACTGTGACACTGGATCCGGTTGCTTTCATCGCTGTAAAGAGGCATTGCCAAGAAATGACTGCGAAGCTCAAAGCCAAGTAGCCTGATCGGCGATACACGGAAAGTGGCGGCTCGACAAGAGCATACCGAAGTCGAAAGCATGTCGTCGTCAGTAGACGCACTGCATGCAGTCACCTCCAGCAAGTTCGTGAAACTGGTGATTGGGAAAATTGGGCTGAAATTCTTTCTTGTCGGCGTTCACGATGGTTTAGCGCTTACTTCTTGCGGATCTGCCAACAATATTACGTCCAATTTTCACTCAGTTTTAACTTAGTCTCCTCATACTTGATTCAGTCGAGTTTCGACCTACGGGGACCCAACAAGTCAGACATTTGAAAACGGTCTCAAACGGTATCGTGCAGAGGGCTGTGTCTGTGAACTCCGGCAAGATCCTATCGATCAGCAACAACCGTTGCGTTCAGCATGAGCTGAACAAAGTAGTCCGGGCAATTGATGAATTTGATTTGGCGCCGTGAAATTGCCGCCTGTGAGGTGATCGTGGACACATTCAACACCAGTATCCCTCGGCAAATAAAGCGTATTTTGTTGATCGAAAACAATCCTGATGATGCGGAGATGCTTGAATTTCAACTCCAGCCACTTAAACAAGACGGATTGGAATTGGAGCACTGTGATTGCCTTGCAGCTGGTTTAATCCGATTGGCTAAAGACGACATCGATCTCGTTTTTCTCGATCTGTCGTTGCCGGACAGTTCCGGCATTGCTTCGGTCAGCCAAGTGCACAGAGCGGCGCTCGAAACCCCACTGATTGTTTTGACAGGGACTGACGATAAGGCTGTTGCACTGGAAGCAATTCGAAGTGGTGCTCAAGACTGCCTTATTAAAAGTGAAATGGATTTACCTACCCTGTGTCGTGCAATTAGTTATGCCACTTATCGACAAGAATCAGCTGGCATAACTGCAAGACTGGCGGGTATTGTAGAAGCTTCTGATGATTCAATTATTGGAAAAACGGTCAGGGGAACAATCACAAGTTGGAATGGTGGAGCTGAGCGCCTATATGGATACTCGCAAGGCGAGGCAATCGGAAAGTCCGTTGAAATGCTAATTCCGGACCCTTTGCCTGGGGATCTTCAGCGTTTGCTAGCACCTCTCATCAGAGGCGAGACAATTCGCAATCCTGACGTTTTTCGCATAAAGAAAGATGGGGAAGCTGTTGAAGTCTCAGAAACAATCGCACCGATTAAGCAGGTGGATGGTACCGTAACTGGTGCAGCGTCAATTGCTCGCGATATTACCGATCGCAAACTTTCGGAGTCTGCATTGGTAGATCTTAAGCAGCGACTCACTCTTGCATTGGAAGCTGGGGATGTTGGCGTTTGGGACGTAAATCTAGAGGATGGTTCGATCTGGCACTCCTTGCGCCATGATGAGATTTTTGGGCACAAGTCGGCCAGATTGGATTGGAATTTCGATACGTTTTTTAGTTATGTTCATCCAGGAGATCGGCCTCACGTAACTGAAATCGTTAAACAAGGAATTAAAACTGGTAGCTTCAATTTGGAATGCCGAATCATTAGAGCCGATGGAGTTATGCGCTGGATAGCCGCGCATGGCAAGACTGTGAAATCTGTGGGCAACAGACGAGCGCACATGATGGGAACAATTACCGATATCACTGAACGTATGCAACAAGAAGAACAGCGTCACTTGATGTCCGTAATGGAACAGCGCGAAGACGTTATGGCGACTCTTGCTCATGACTTGAAGAACCCATTGATCGGCGCAAATCGCGTACTGGAACATTTAATCGGAGGACGAGTTGGACCAGTCAGCGACGAGCAAGTAAGTATGCTTACGTGCGTGGTTCAAAGCAATTGTGGTGCCTTAAAACTTATTCGAGATCTGATCGATGTTTACAAATGGGAAAAGGAAGCAAATGCGCTAAGCCTAGAGAGTATTGATTATTCACGGCTGATCAAGGAATGCGTGGATCGTGCCAGTCTGGTGTCTAAACAACGCGGCATCCATATAACCATAGAACTCCTGGAAATCACGGGTGTTGTTCGGGCCGATTACTACGCTATTGAACGAGTGTTAACGAATCTCCTAGACAACGCAATAAAGTTTTCACCAGGCGGCGGAAATGTAGTTGTGCGTTTCTTTCAATCAGGAAACATGGAAAACATACTGGAGGTTGAGGACCACGGAGCGGGCATCAAGCCAGAAGATCAATGTCGATTGTTTAAGCGGTTCTCGCAAGGCGTGGATGGTAAGCGATACTCCGGCGGAAGTGGCCTCGGTCTCTATCTATGCAAACAGATTGTAGAGTGTCATGGCGGAACAATTGAATGCGTTAGTCAATTAAACACATCAACGATTTTTCGAGTGCGGTTGCCTGCCGCTAATATGATGACTCAATACGACGTCAAGACTCTGCGAGGAATCCATTCCAGAACATGACACAACAGATACGCCAGACGTCCCAATAGTTCAAGATGACCTCCGTTTATTCACCGCTAATTTTTGCAGAATTCGCTTCATCTTTTTTCGCCAGGTCGATCTTGTTTGCCTTGCGATACGCGTTTGCTCTCGCTCGATATAGCGATGCATTCGCTTCAGGTGCAAACTCAATTGCACTGGTGTAATCTGCTATGGCTTTATCAGTTTCACCGAGTTTCATGTAAACATCGCCACGTTTTTGAAAAGCCATTTCGTCTTTTTTATTGAATGCAATTATGCGACTGTAATCAGCGAGTGCCGATTTGAAATCACCGAGCGATTCGTGACATTGCGCTTTCAAAAGATATGCTTCGTCGTCACGTTTGTTGTCGCCAGCAACGTGTGCAAGATCGTCGATGGCGCCTTTGAAATCTTTCAAATTCATTTTGATTCGCGCGCGCACCACATAGCTCGCGCGGTCGGGAGCGAGCTTGATTAGCTGATCTGCGTTGTTCAACGCGAGTTTGTTTTCGCCTAAATCACAATATGCCCGTGTCATTGCGGAGTACGTTTCTGGATCGTTCGGTTGATTTTTTAGTGCCTGAGTGAAGTCTGCTAACGCGTTTTTATACTGCTTTAACTCAATGTAGACAACACCGCGTTTTTTGATTGCGGAATTATAGCGAGGTTCAATTTTTATGGCTTTTGTGAATTGCTCGAGAGCGTCTTCGTATTTTTCTAATTTGTTGAAGATGCGTCCGCGATTGTAGTAAATTGTTCGATTTCCGGAGTTCAATTTCTGAGCGCAGTCAATGTAGTACAGTGCTCTCGTGAATTGGCTCTTATCAATGCATTCCCGCGCTTGTTCGACGAGTTTTTGATCATCAGTGACTGCAAAGCACGGTCCCTGTATCAGAACTAATGCCACTAAAAGTAGTGGCAGTGAAGATAGGCGATTTTGCGGCGTTTTCATGTATATCACTGGTAACGTTTTTGAGCCGGTCATCAGATTATCATCATAGCAATCAGTTGCGGAAAGGACAGGCAATACATGAGAAAAATGGTTACCACAAGCACCGTAAAGCTCCGTCCTTTAGGGCGGTGATATAAGGTGCGACCGCCGTGGCGGTCAAAGGGGTGTTTGTTGTTGCTGAATATATTGCTTGATTATCGAAATCGGAGCGCCACCGCACGAAGCGGCGAAATAACTTGGTGACCACAAAACGCCTTTAAAGAAGTTATTGGCCAAACCAGGGAATTCTTTTCTTAAAAGCCGCGAAGAGACGACTTTAAGGCTATTGACCAGTTTCGAAATTGAAACTTTTGGTGGATAATTGATCAAAACGTGGACATGATCTTTCTCGCCGTCAAACTCGACAATCACCGCTTCAAAGTCCGCGCATACGTCGT
>Ga0163144_10027684_pt1 | contig 10966 bp, 9 predicted proteins | sample OliLak19BULKMAT1_FD_123175 | JGI IMG/M metagenome (GOLD analysis project Ga0163144, IMG submission 123175) | Freshwater microbial mat bacterial communities from Lake Vanda, McMurdo Dry Valleys, Antarctica - Oligotrophic Lake LV.19.BULKMAT1 | ecosystem: Environmental > Aquatic > Freshwater > Lake... | reverse complement strand
CGGGGGCTCCCGCAAACGGCGCTCATCCTGAATGACCTCCGCCTCGAGTTGGCTGCCGTTCCACTCAGGCTCGGCACGGCACGGGCCGCACGGGTGATTGAGTTCGCGAATCCCCTAGCCGATCGACCGGGCGAGTCACTCAGCCGGGTGAGCATGCACGAGGCCGGCATCGAGGCGCCAGAGCTTCAGGTCGAGCTGCGCGGGCGAAGCGGAAAGGTGTACATCGTTGACTTCTACTGGCGCAGGTTGCGAAAAATCGGCGAGTTCGACGGCCGAGGGAAATACAGCGACCCTGTGTTCCTTCGAGGCCGCACACCCGAGCGCGCGCTCCTCGATGAGAAGGCGCGGGAGGATGACCTGCGTGCCGCCGACAACGGGATGTGCCGCTGGGGCTGGGAGATCGCCGTGTCGCCATCGCTGCTGCGCGCGCACCTCGCGGCGGCGGGCATCCACTAGTTCGCGGGCCTTGCGGCGGCTCGCACCCACTAGTGCGCGCTGGTTTGTTGACCGCGCGGCGGTTGCAGCGGGCGCGCGGTCGACAACGGGGCGCGGATACACACGGAGGCCCCGACCGGCGGGAGCCCTCAGTCGGCGATACTGAGTAGCACGTGACCGGATGCCACGGTCAACCCGACTGTCGCGTTGACGCCGGTGATCGTGCCGTCCTTGTGCGCCGTGATCGGTTGCTCCATCTTCATCGCTTCGAGCACGAGAACGAGGTCGCCCTTGACAACGCGGTCGCCGTCCACGACCGCGAGCTTCACGACGGTCGCTTGCATCGGCGCCTTGACCGAGTCGCCAGTGTTGGTGCTGACAGAGCCGGAGCTGCGGCGCTTCGGCGGTGCCGTCAGCGCAGCCCCTCCGCCGCGAGCCGCAACCAGCTTGGTCGGGATGGAGACTTCCACTCGCTTGCCATCGACCTCCACCACAACGTTGTGGCGCGCGGGCGGCGCAGAGCCGTCCGGAAGGGATCCGCTCCACGGTTCGATGTCGTTGACGAAGTCCGTCTCGATCCACCGCGTGTAGACCGAGAATGGGCTGCTCGTGAATGCCGGGTCGCGAACGATCTTGCGGTGGAACGGGAGCACGGTCGGCAGGCCGGTGACCTCGAATTCGTCGAGCGCTCGTCTGGATCGCTCGAGGGCATCCTCGCGACTCGAACCGGTGACAATCAGTTTGGCCAGCAGTGAGTCGAATGACCCCGTGATCACATCGCCGGTCGTGACGCCGCTGTCGATGCGCACCCCGGGCCCGCCTGGAAAGCGCAAGGTCTGCACTGGCCCCGGCGACGGCAGAAAACCGAGACCGGGGTCTTCCCCGTTGATGCGAAACTCGAACGAGTGGCCGTGCGGCTGCGGGTCGTCGTAGCCGATCGCTTGCCCCTCAGCAATGCGAAATTGCTCTCGAACGAGATCGATTCCGGTGACTTCTTCTGAGACCGGATGCTCGACTTGCAGTCGCGTATTCACCTCGAGGAACGAGACGGTGCCGTCTTGCGCCACGAGGAACTCGCAAGTCCCGGCTCCCACGTAGCCAACTTCGGACAGAATCGCCTTCGACGAGCGGTACAGCGCTGCGTTCTGCTCATCGGTAAGGAAGGGCGCTGGCGCCTCTTCGACGAGCTTCTGATGGCGCCGCTGCAATGAGCAGTCGCGGGTCGAGATGACGACGACGTTGCCGTGGCTGTCGGCGAGACACTGTGTCTCGACGTGGCGCGGTTTGTCGAGGTACTTCTCAACAAAGCATTCCCCCCGCCCGAACGCCGCGACGGCTTCGCGGGTCGCCGATTCGAAGAGTTCGGGTATCTCTTCGCGCGTGCGAGCGACCTTCAGCCCTCGACCCCCGCCGCCGAATGCAGCCTTGATCGCGACCGGGAGTCCGTGAACATCCACGAACTCGAGCACTTCTTCTGCCCCGCTCACCGGGTTGAGCGTGCCAGGGGCGAGCGGCGCCCCGACCCGCTCGGCGATGTGGCGGGCACTGACCTTGTCACCAAGTTGCTCGATGGCTGTCGGCGACGGACCGATCCAGATCAGCCCGGCATCAATCACGGCCTGCGCGAATCCAGCGTTCTCGGCGAGGAACCCGTAGCCGGGGTGCACTGCATTCGCCCCTGAACGGCGCGCTATCGAAAGCAGTTTCTCAATGACGAGGTAGGTTTCGGCGCTTGTCGTACCGTCGAGCGCGTAGGCCTCGTCGGCGAGCTTGACGTGCCTCGCGTCACGATCCTGGTCCGCGTAGACGGCGACCGAAACGATGCCACTGTCCTTCGCGGCCCGGATCACCCTGACGGCGATCTCTCCACGGTTGGCGATGAGAACCTTCGTGATGCGAGCCATAGCCCCTTAGCCTATTGGGCTGCCGCCGCCCGTCTTTGGCCAGACACTACAACAAGTGCCACGAGCAACTGTGATTTGCAACAACGCCGTCATGAGATCGTGCCCGGGGGTCGCGCGAAGGGTCGCGCGACCGGTCGTGCCATGGGTCCTGCCATTGCCCGAGCCAGCTCAACGATTCCACAGTTGCGGCCACTCGACGCCGAGTCGAGTCACGCAGTCACGCAGCAGCGAAACTGAGAGGCCGACGACAGCGTGTGGGTCGCCATCGACCTTGAGAATGAAGGCGGATGCCCGCCCATCTATCGTGAACGCGCCCGCCACCCGCAGCGGTTCCCCGGTCGCGACGTACGCCTCGATCTCTGCGTCCGTAATGTCCGGCGCGAAGCTGACGTGTGCGCTCGAAACGCCGCCGAATGCGGCCCGCTCGCCGACGCCAATACCCGCCCGATGATCGATCACCCACAGCCCCGAGTGCAGCGTGCCGGTTCGACCGCGCATTGTCTTCCAGCGCTCGATGGCGAGTTCCGGTCGATGGGGTTTGCCGTGAGACTGCCCTTCCAACTCGAACAGCGAATCGCCCCCAACCACGATCCCGTCGATCACCTCACCGTCAGCCGAACGACCATCCACCGCTTCAGCCTTGGCGCGAGCGAGCAACTGAACGGCGTCAATCGGAGATATATCTCCCGCCGCCGCCAACACGGCATCCTCGTCGACGGCGGGATCAATCAGTACTGGCTCGATGCCAGCCGCGCGCAGCGTCGCGAGCCGCGCCGGTGATGTGGAGGCCAAGTACAGCCGCACGGTACTCCTATGCTCGGTTTGTGGGTGGATGCCGTGGGTGAGTCGCTCGGCGCGCTTGTCGAGCTCGACGTGACGAACATCGCTCACGGCGGGGTCAGTGTAGCCCGACACGAAGGTCGGGTGATCTTCGTTGCCGACGCCATCCCTGGCGAGCGTGTGCTCGCACGCATCAGCGAAGATTCGAAGAAGTCGTTCTGGCGTGCGGAGACGGTTACCGTCGTCACCGCAAGCGAGCACCGGGTCGAGCACGTTTGGTCGGCGGCGGCGCTTGATCGTGATCCTCGCGACCGCGCGGGCGGAGCCGAGTTTGGCCACATCGCGCTCGCCCATCAACGCACGCTCAAGGCGCAAGTGCTCGCAGACGCCCTGCTGCGGTTCGCGAAGATCTCGCGCGAGACGACCGTCGAACCCGCACCGGGCGACACCGACCGCGGTGGTGTTGGGTGGCGAACGAGGGTGCGATTGCAGGTCAGTGAGTCCGGGCAGCCGGGACCCTTTGCGGCGCGTTCACACCGAGTCATCCGCGTGACCGACCTTCCGCTGGCGACGCCGGAGCTTGCGGCGATCGCTCCGCTCGGCGAGAGGTTCTCCGGGGCCCCGTACGTCGATCTGGTTGCACCATCGCTCGGGACCCCAAGACTCATCGTCGGTAGTCAGCGCCAGAGCACGATCACTGAGGTGGTCGGTTCTCGAGAGTTCCAACTGGCGGATGCCGGTTTCTGGCAGGTCCACCGCGCTGCTCCCGAGCTACTCACCGCAGCCCTCCAGCGCGCGATCGATGCCGATCGCTTCGACCCAGCGGCAGCCAACCTCGATCTCTTTGGCGGCGTCGGTCTTCTCGCCGCCGCGATGGGTGATCGCTTCGGCGCCGAGACCGTCATGACGACTGTCGAAAGTGACCCGGTCGCGACGCGCTTTGCCGCGAGCAATCTTGCCGACTGGCGGCACGCGAAAGCCGTGACTGGGAGGGTCCAAGCATGGCTGCGTTCGATGTCAGGGCAGTCAAGCTCCGCAGATCGCGAACTACACGCGCGCGCCACCGTGATCCTTGACCCGCCACGAAGCGGTGCCGGGCGAGAGGTGGTGCAACACCTGAGTGACCTTTCTCCCGCTCAGATTATCTACGTCGCGTGTGATCCGGTCGCATTCGCCCGCGATGTCGGTTACTTCGCCGACCGTGGATATCGCCTGGCGGACCTTCACGCTTTCGACCTGTTCCCGCACACACATCATTTGGAGGCGGTCGGCACGCTCCTTCGCCTCTAGCGCGGCTCCTCCGTTGCGAACAGCATGGCAAGTACGATGAAGCACACACAGCGTGCTCAACGAAGGATGCAGATGGCCCAGGCGATTCTCAACGAAACCGAATCGGTTGCCGCGAACTCCGGCATTCGAGTGGCTGTTGTCGATGACCACGAGTCCGTGCGGTTGGGCTTGCGCGCGGCGTTCGTTGATGCTGGCTTCGACTTCGTGATCGCCGCGGGTACGGTTCAAGAGTTCGTGGATGCGACGGTCGGCAAAGAGGTCGACGTCGTTGTGCTCGACCTCTCGCTTGGCGACGGGTCAAGTGTCACCAACAATGTCAAGAAAGTGCAGGCGACCGGCGCTGCCGTTCTGGTGCACAGCATTGCCGATCGTGTCGCGAGTGTGCGTGATGCTCTGGCTGCGGGAGCTGCCGGCGTCATAGCGAAATCGTCGGCGACGAGAACGGTGCTGGCTGCCGCTGCGAGGGTCGCCAGCGGTGGGACCCTCAACAATCTGGAGTGGGCAACCGCCATCGATGCTGACCGAGAATTTGCCAAGGCGCTACTGGGGCGCCGTGAGCGTGAGATTCTCCACCTGTACGCCTCGGGCCTGCCGTTGAGGCTGGCAGCGCAGCAGCTGGGCATCGGCTACGCCACGGCACGCGAGTACTTGGATCGCATTCGTATGAAATACGTCGAAGTCGGCAGACCAGCCCCCACCAAAGTCGATCTGCTACGCCGAGCCGTCGAGGACGGCATTTTGCCCGGACTCGATTCCGACGGTGAGGATGTCCGCTAGCGCGTTCGTGGACCGTGCGGCTGCCGCAGCGAAGCAGCCGAGAAGCCCGCTCACGCGCAAGCAAGTTGAGAAGGTTCTCTCCCGATTCGTCGCCGTGGCTGGGCTGGTCTTCGCAGCTCAGGCCATCCCCACCCTGCTGGCCCAAATGAGCTTTCTGGATCCGGCATGGCTACGGATAGTTGCGCCGGTGCTGTTCGGCTGGTTGGTGGCCGTGATGTTCTTCTCGGTCGCTCAAGTTTGGGTGCGAGGATCCCACGGCACCTTTGCTGTGCTGTATCTCTTGGCCGTTGTCAGCCTGCAGTTCGCGGTCATGCCGGGCACTGCGGTCGAGTCTGGACTGAATTGGCTGAACTGGCTGCTGACCGTTGCAATCGGGATGGCGGCGATTGCGTTCTCGACGACGCTTGCGACCGTCGTGCTTTTTGTCGCGCCTATCGCGTTCATGCTGGTTCGGGTGACGCCGTCCGGCGGCAGCGCACCGTGGGTACTCGCCGTGCTTGAGTGCATCCTCGCAATCATTCTCGGGGGTGCCGTGCTCATCATTGTCACGATGCTTCGGCAAGCGGCATCCGCCGTGGATCTTGCCCAGTCGACCGCGATCGAGCGCTACAGCAACGCGGTGCGCCTTCACGCGACCGAGGTCGAACGCGTGCAAGTCGACGCAATCGTGCACGACAACGTCTTGACGACCTTACTGACGGCCGCACAAGCCGAGCTCCCGGCGGCCAAGGCGCTTGCTGCCACGATGGCAGCGAGCGCCATCAGTCATTTGCAGGATGCCGCCCTGATCGCGCCAGACGACGAAAGGACCGTCAGCACCGGCGAGTTGGCGGAGCGAATCGCGCAATCGGCTCGAGCGTTCACTCAGCCAATTGACCTGCGAGTGTCTGAGGTCGCCCATCGTGCGGTGCCGGTTCACACCGCGGCAACGATTCACTCGGCGGCGGTGCAGGCAATCGTGAACAGTCTGCAACACGCAGGAGACAACCGCGTCAAGCGTTGGGTGTCGATCGAGACGTTGCCGGACTCCACGTTCCTCGTGGTTGTCGGTGACTCTGGCAAGGGATTTGTCGTCGCGGATGTGCCTCGAGCTCGGCTCGGGGTGCGGGTTTCGATTGTTGAACGGGTCGGCAATGCCGGCGGTCACGCGCAGGTAGAGTCTGCGCCGGACCGTGGGACGTCGATCACCATCAGGTGGCCGCGTTTCGTGGCGCCATCACGGGAGGCGAGCCAATGAGGATCGGGGTGCCTCGTGCCTTGATCGTTGGAATCGCCGCACTGTTTTCGGCCTACCTCATGGTGCTTGCGCTGTACTCGCTCACCGTTCCGAGAAATCCGTTGCCAGTCTTTGTGGCCATGGCACTGTTCCTCATCGCGACGACGATCAGTCTCTGGCCGGGTGCGCCGGCCAGAATGCCGATCTGGATGGCCGCACTGAACGTTGTCGTCTCGATCGCAGTGACCGTTCTAGACACCAGTCAGATCGACCCAAATCGGGAGGGCGGCGTCGGCTACTCGACCTGGCACATCGCGGCAGTGGGTGTGCTGATGACCATCACGTCGACCCGCAGACGCAATGCGTTTGCGTGGGTTGGGATGGGGTTTCTTGTGGCTCAGACGGTCTGGTGGGCTGGCCCACTTGGGCTCCTTGGGCTTGGCGTCGTTGGGAGCATCACGTGGGTGGCGATCTCGCACATTCTGAGCAACGCGCTGGCGAAGGCGGCGCGCGACGCCCAGCGCTTTGCCCTCGCGGAGCGGGAGGCAACCGACTGGAAGGCAGCCCAGGATGCTCACCTTTCTGAGCGCCAAATTAGACTCGGGCAGACCAGTGCGATGGCGTTAGAGATGCTCAAACGCATTGAAAGCTCCGGCGGCCAGTTGACGGGGGAAGAGCGTCGCGAATGCCTCTTGCTTGAGCGAGCGATCCGCGATGAGATTCGCGGGCGTACGCTGCTCAACGACGCAGTTCGTCACGAAGTGATGGCGGCGCGGCGCCGGGGCGCAACCGTGACCTTGCTCGACGAAGGCGGTATCGATGAGCTGTCGACCAGCGAGCTCGATCGTGTTCTGAACGCGCTCGCGGCAGCAATGCGTGCATCGAGCGCTGACACATTCATTGCCCGAACGGTGCCAGGCGGCTCGGAGATCGCGGTAACGCTTGTTGGTCTCAACAGTGTTGGTGACGGGCACGCAAGTGCACTCGGTCAGGAGGAGGCCGAGGACGACGAGGTCGTTCTGTGGCTTGAGATACCGCGAGCGCAGACGGCCGAGACTTTCGCCTGATTCCGGCCAGCACGCAAACACGGGTAGGCAGCGCCAGACGGGCGAAGGACCGGGGAGCGAACTCAACCCGGCCCTTCGTACATATTCGGGTCAGGACGATAACCCGAATATCGCCCTGACCCGCCCCCACACCGTCTGCCCGCTTACCCTAGTTGGCAGATGGTCGGTGGTGTATCTCTATGAGAGACACCGTCGAGACTCAGTCTGCGCGATTTTGTGGCAGTGCACAGTCGTCCTTTTGGGGGACACGACTCAAGGAGCGAACGAGCGCCAGCGCCCTTCTCCTGGCCGAATCGGCGAGCGCAATCCGGCCTGACTGAGCGCCCAGCCCGAGCGCGTCGCCGAGGCGCTCAACGCATCGGCGGCTGCGAACTCGTCCAGCGCCGCTTCGAGCACAACACTGGCTGCTGCAATCTCCCGGGCGGTTGCGCCGGCCGAGACGACGCGGAGTTCGACCGGCGCTGGCGGCTCGTTCGCACCCGATTGGCCGACAATCGGTTCGATCACAGTGGAATATTCCCGTGTTTCTTGGGTGGCAGTGTCGCCCGCTTCGTGCGCAGCGCTCGAAGCGCCTTGATCACGGCAACGCGCGTGGCGGCTGGCTCGATGACGCCGTCGAGTTCGCCGCGCTCGGCGGCCAGGAACGGGGATGCCACGTTGTAGGTGTACTCGTTCGCGAGCCGGGTGCGCACCGCCGCGACATCCTCACCGGCATCCTCTGCTGCCTTGATCTCGCCGCGGTACAGGATGTTGACCGCCCCCTGCCCGCCCATGACAGCGATCTCGGCGGTTGGCCAAGCGTAGTTGAGGTCAGCGCCCATCTGCTTCGACCCCATGACGATGTACGCGCCGCCGTAGGCCTTGCGCGTGATGACGGTCACGAGCGGCACTGTTGCTTCGGCGTAGGCGTAGAGCAGTTTCGCGCCACGGCGGATGACCCCGGTCCATTCCTGATCGGTGCCAGGCAGATAGCCGGGCACATCCACGAGCGTCAGGATCGGGATGCTGAAGGCGTCGCAGAACCGCAGGAAGCGCGCGGCCTTCTCGCCAGCCTCAATGTTGAGTGTGCCTGCCATCGCTTGCGGCTGGTTGGCGATCACGCCAACCGTTCGACCTTCGACGCGTCCGAAACCGACCACGATGTTCGGGGCGTACAGCGGCTGCGTTTCGAGAAAGTCTCCGTTGTCGACGATGCGCTCGATGATCGTGAGAACGTCGTACGGCTGGTTCGGGCTGTCCGGGATGATCGAGTTGAGTTTGCGGTCATCGTCGGTGATTTCGAGATCAACGTCGCTCTCGTAGACGCGCGGTTCCGCGAGGTTGTTATCCGGCAGAAAGCCGATGAGGGTGCGGGCGTAATCGAGCGCGTCATCCTCGTCGCTGGCGAGGTAGTGGGCAACACCTGAGATCGTGTTGTGCGTCAGCGCACCGCCGAGTTCCTCCATACCGACGTCTTCGCCAGTAACGGTCTTGATGACATCCGGGCCGGTGACAAACATCTGGCTGGTCTTGTCGACCATGATGACGAAGTCAGTCAGCGCTGGCGAGTAAACCGCGCCGCCGGCAGCGGGGCCCATGATGATCGAGATTTGCGGGATGACGCCGGAGGCCGCGGTGTTACGTCGGAAGATTTCGCCGTACTTGCCGAGGGCGACAACGCCTTCCTGGATGCGCGCCCCGCCGGAATCCAGCATGCCGATGATCGGCACCCCGGTCTTGAGGGCGTGATCCATGACCTTGATGATCTTCTCGCCAGCGACTTCGCCGAGCGAGCCACCGAAGATCGTGAAGTCTTGGCTGTAGACGGCAACTTGGCGGCCGTGGATGGTGCCGAGACCGGTGACAACGGCGTCACCGTACGGGCGCTTGCTCTCCATGCCGAAGGCGTGGGTGCGGTGTCGCACGAACTCGTCGAGTTCAACGAACGAGCCGTGGTCGAGCAGGGTGTCGATGCGTTCGCGCGCAGTCTTCTTGCCTTTGGCGTGCTGCTTCTCGATGGCGGCTTCACCGCTGGCCGTGACGGCTTCGTGGTAGCGCGCCTTGAGGTCTGCGATGCGCCCGGCCGTCGTCGACAGGTCGGCAGCGCTGCTCGAAGTTGGCTCTGGAGTCACGGTGTCACTTTACCGTCGAGCGAACGCGGCATCCGTTGCAAAGAGGTAGTTTCGTGCCGCCAGTGTGACCGTCGAAGTTGCAACCCACGCGCCTTTGACCCAGGTGTACATCCCGTAGTCGGGCCACCGCCGGCGCAATTCATCGGCAAACTGGTTCGCATCGCGGCCGTACTTGGCGAGGTGGCGATCCTCAACTTCAAGCAGGATGCTCGGACGTGACGCCTCGATCGTCTTAACGGCACCGTCGATCACCGCCGGTTCAAAGCCTTCGACGTCAACCTTCATGAAGCTGACTGAGCTGATGCCATTCTGGGTGCACCATTCGTCGACGGTGTAAACCGGGGTCTGCCACTGACGCATATTCGGCGGTGTCGGGGCGCCAGCTGGCAGGTCTGGCACAAGGTGTGCGTGACCATAGATCGGGAGTCCGAACTTCACCGGGAGCCGCATCGTGAAGACACCCTGTTCGGAGCCGATTGCTCCGGCGTTGACCTGCACCTGGCCGGCCCCCACTGCTCGGCGCACGCGTCGCAGCGTTTTTTGCTGGCGGGGATGCGGTTCGAATGCGTGAACTCCTCCAGTTGCGCCAACAAGTCGGGCCAAGGGGATGGTGTACATGCCGTGTGCTGCCCCGATGTCGAAGACGTGGTCACCCGGCCGAACCAGCGTGCTCAGGCCCATCAGCTCCGGCTCTGCCCAACCGACGCGACTGGAAAAGCGCATCACCGCATCCGCCGTGCGCAGGCGAAGTGGCGTGCTACTGGCCGCGCCGGGAACGGGGCTAAGGTCAGTCGTCACTCAGGCTTCCTTACGTGGGGCGGTTACGTCGGGGTTACGTCGGGTGCGGTTTCGGGGTGCGGGCGATTGGCACCGGCGGGTTCACGGTCATTGACCGGCGGAGCCTTCCGCCCATCGTAGTAGGGCAGCGCGAATTCGCGACGATCGGTTTCAAGCTCCAGCGACCTCGCGCAGGCCGGATGCGCGGGCCGGTCTGGGTAGCCTTGTCGGATGCGCGTCGAGTGGGTCAGTGAGGTCGGGTCAACCAACGGTGAACTCGTGCGCCGGGCATCCGCGGGCGAGCTGGCCCACCTGACCGCTCTGGCGACGACGAATCAGACCGCCGGCCGCGGCCGCGTCGGGCGCACGTGGGTGGCACCGCCAGGCACCGCGTTTGCCGTTTCCATTTTCGTGGCCGGCGAGCGCGGTTTCGGATGGTTGCCGTTGCTTGCGGGCCTCGCGATGACTCGCGCCGTGCGATCCATGCTGCCGCAGCAGCCGGTGAACCTCAAATGGCCAAACGACGTGCTCGTCGACGGTCTCAAGGTTGCGGGATTGCTCGGAGAGCTCGTGCCCTCCGGCGGCGCGGTCATGGGCGCTGGGCTCAAT
>Ga0163144_10027683_pt1 | contig 10966 bp, 7 predicted proteins | sample OliLak19BULKMAT1_FD_123175 | JGI IMG/M metagenome (GOLD analysis project Ga0163144, IMG submission 123175) | Freshwater microbial mat bacterial communities from Lake Vanda, McMurdo Dry Valleys, Antarctica - Oligotrophic Lake LV.19.BULKMAT1 | ecosystem: Environmental > Aquatic > Freshwater > Lake... | reverse complement strand
GTGCTATCCAAAATAATTTTAGCGTCAGCCAAAAATAAATTACTATAATTAAAAAAAGTACTATCAATCATAAAATCACTGCCGTCACTGATAGGCGTGCCACCGCTCAATGTTTTGGGAAGTTTGTTTTTTTTTGGTGCTTCGACAATTTTAGTGGGGCAAGGTATAAACCACATAGAAAGATACGGCACACAGTGTTTCGGGCTATGTCCTCTATGTTTCTATGTGGTTCAACATAAAATTTGTCAGAGTACCAATTTATTTGACTTTTAAAGTTCCTTCTATACCATCATTGGGTGTACTGCCTGTAAATACAGATGCAAGCATTTGAATTATAGAAACTACCTTATTGTTTTTGGTATCCCAGTAGTAAGCTGATTGTGGCGTAACCTTTATCAGGGAAATGTCAGCATCGTCTTTGCCATCTTTAAACCATGCTTTGGCAAAAGGTGTCCACATTTCATAAATCTTTTCTCTATCGGTATGAATGCTTGCATTGCCAAATACGCTAAGAAATTCGTAACCGGAAGGATTGGAATAAAATAGCTGTACTAAATTGTCCTCTTTAATTTCAGCATTTTTATCGCTTTCGATGGAACTCATAAACCAGATGTTTCCGTGGTCATCTACTTTCTGAGTACTCATAGGTCTGGCAGTTATTGGCAGTTGGGTGAGGTGGGTACAGAAAAAACAAAGTGATTCGTTTTTGATTAGCTCCTTGAGCTTACTTATCGCATCTTGTGCTGATAAGTTTTGCTTGTTTTGTTGTGCTACTTTTTCCATTTTGTGTTTGATTTATGCAGAGAATGAGTTTTCTCTGCTCGCAAAATTAGGTTTAATTGGCATTATAAGCGTTGCATAATTTGTAGAATAAGTTACATTATTATCACATTAAATAAAAGGGAGTTGAAATTAATTCCAAGTCCCCTTTTTTGTAAAAATTACTGTTTGTAAAGGGCGCATTTCAAAATCGTTCCATATAACGCTCTCCAAATTGGAGAGGGCAAGGGTGAGGTCTTAAGAAAAGGTTTTGAAATACGCCCGTTTTGAAACATATTCTTTGTAAATATTGAAACAGTCTCTCGTTGGGTATTACTGAAAGCCTTTTGTGAATGTTCCTATTTACTTTCTTTTTGTTTAATTAATTTATTGTAAACACCCATGATGAGAATTGGGGCTGCCCATTGTCCTACAAAGCTCGAGTCCTTGCTCCGTCCTAAACATTTTAGAGTAAGTGATACTGCCATTGTACCGATTGCGGTAAACAAAAACACGTCAGAAGGAATTTTTTTTGTTTGCTCTTCGATGGCTTTAGTAGTTACATCTTCTTTTACTTTTACATTTTCCATTTTGTATTTGATTTATGCAGAGAATGAATTTTCTCTATGTGCAAAATTAGGTTTAATTGGCATTATAAGCGTTACATAATTTGTAAAATAAGTTACATTATTACCACATACGATGAAATATTTTTGGTTTATTTTTTTTTCTAACTTGAATGCCTGCAAGACAATCCTCTCTATAATAATAATTAATTTCGTGTCAAATTATTTAATAATTGTAATAAATTCACTCATTGGCTCTCTCACTTTTTTGAGTTTTACTAACCAATCTGTTTTCTCATCCCTATAACCCAGGGCTAAAATTGCGGTGCTTTTTAAACCTTGTTTTTTTAGCTCAAGCAATTCGTCGAGTTCTTCAGGATTGAAGCCTTCCATTGGCGTAGAATCCACTTGTTCATTGGCAGCGGCAACTAATGCGAAGCCTAAACCAATGTAAGATTGCTTTGCCGCGTGATTAAAATGTTCTTCAGACGTTTGTTTTTCAAATGATGCCAATAGCATTTTTCTGAAACTATCTGTGGTAGAATCTGGCATATTTCTTTGCTCATTCAAGTAAGAAAAGTGCTGATTGACTCTTTCTTCGGTGTAGCTGTCCCATGCAACAAAAACCATGAGGTGAGATGATTGCTCAATCACAGGTTGATTATGGGCAATAGGCGATATTTTCTTCTTCATTTCCTTATTGCTTATCAAAATAATATGGAAGGGTTGCAAGCCTGACGAAGTGGGACAGAGAAGGGTGGCGCTCACTATAGCATTGATTTTTTCTTCAGGCACGACTGCGCTTGTCATTGCTTTGGTGGCATAACGCCAGTTTAATATTTCTGTTAAGTTCATTTCGATGTTTTTTTAGTCTGGTTGTTTTTGGAGTTTTGAAGGTTTTTTACGCTGCGGTCTTACTCACGGTTCTACATTCTTCTGTACATTTTTTGCGCGGCATAGGCTTCACAAACTTGCACGTGAATGGGTTGCGTGTTCTCCGCCGATATTCATCAACTGCGTGGCTGCCAAGCAAATCACCACGCATTGCCTGTTTTCGTCTTCACACAAATATTCGGGAGCAATTCAAATTTATCCTTTCTGTTTTACAAAAGACCTCTTGCGAAAATCCTTTTTTCCCTCTTCAAATTGGAGAGAGGGCAGGGCGTGAGGTCTTAAGAAACGCTTTCGCAAGAAGTCTAAAGAGATTTGAATTGCGCACCAAACATTCGGTCGTACCATTGTTGCGTGCTACTGTATATGCAGGCAGCTATGAAGACTTGAAAATTTATTACTTGATTTTTTGTAACAAGATTATTATACCGCAAATTTCAACTAATTTACAATAGAAAGTGTTACACAATTTTAAGGGTGATTTACATAATTCACACCTTCCTGATTTTTGATGGGCGCGATTTTTACAAAATATTGATTATCAAATATTTACATTGAAAGAGCGCGAAAAAGCATCTCCTTAAAAAATCCAAGTTAGTCATGCTGTAAGCGTCTCTTGTCGCTTTAGCACCACACAAAAGCAAAAAAACTTGCCTGCCAAAAATATAAAAGTACGTTTTTCCCTTATTTTGGTATGCAGGCAAGGAGCAAGTAACGTACTTGCCTGCCAAAAATATAAAAGTACGTTTTTCTCTTATTTTGGTATGCAGGCAAGGAGCAAGCAACGTACTTGCCTGCCAAAAACCACACAAAAAGTGAGTTTGTCAGTGTTTAGGAAAGGGCAGGCAAGTCCTGCTGTTGTTGAAAAATTGGGTAGCGAAATGTAGCGATACTACAAAGTTACACACAAATTTTCCTAAATATCAATAAGATTTTTGACCAATTAAAACCCTGCTGTTCTGAGCTTACCTTGCTACGCTTCTCTAAAATTAAAGAGTTTGGAGCAGTGGAGATTGCTCATCAAACTATCAAGTCCTCCACAAAATACATATTAATAAAGCCTTTATTTTTGGCTTCTAATTTTCCGCGATAGGTACATTTTGCAGCGTTTTTCACCAACTGATAGGTTTTTTCAGATATATTGACTTTACCTACTTCTCCACTTGTTTCCATGCGGCTTGCCAAATTTACGGCATCTCCCCAAATGTCATACGCAAATTTGTTCTTGCCTATCACCCCTGCTACGACCTGCCCTGTGTGAATGCCTATACGCAATTGCCAAAGTGGTTCTCCTTTGTTTTTTTTTTCAGCTAAAAACTGTTGCATGAACGATCGAATATCCAGTGCTGCTTTGACAGCATCTAAAGCATTCGTTTCATTAGGGGTAGGCACGCCTCCCACACACATATAGGCATCGCCAATAGTTTTAATCTTCTCGAGATGGTGGCGGTTGCAAATTTCATCAAAAGTAGAAAAGCAATGGCCTAGTTCTCTGATGAGTTCTTCTGGAGTAAGTTTTTCAGATATTTGAGTAAACCCTTTAAAATCTGTGAACATAATGGTGGCTTGTTGATACAGTTTTGGGGTAGCGTATCCTTTTTCTTTGAGTTCTTGTGCTACTTGTGCAGGCAAGATGTTTTTGAGCAGGTCGTCTGCTTTCTCTCTTTCTTCGCTAATCAGGGCAGTAAGTTCTACGATTTTTTGAGCTTCGGCCAATTGTTCTTGGCTCTTTTTGAGGTTATGCTCCGTTTCTACCCTTTTGCTAATATCTCTAAAAGAAACAATATGTAAGATTTGCCCTTCAAAAGTGGTCGTCCTTGCCTGAATTTCGACGTGAATTTCTGTGCCATTTGCTCTCCGAATTTTTGTTTCGTAAGGTATGGGGCGTGTGATGTTCCACTCCAATTCATGCGGCGTAATATTTTTATTTACCAGTAAATCAACGAATTGCATCTCTTGGATTTCTTCTAAAGAATATCCGACCAGCTGTATGAAGGCATTGTTTGCTTCTGAAACTTGCCTGTTAGAGTCAACAAAAACAATTCCTTCGGAAGTTACACCCGCAAAACGCCTCAAGCGGTCTTGGATTTCGCGCAGCTGCTCAAGACTCTGTTTTAGTTCTTGTTCTTTGATGAGTGCGTTCAAACTTGCGGCGATGCTTTCTGCCAAGAGTTGTATAATATCTACTTTGGCAGGGGAAGGTTTTTCTGAAAAGGCAATTTCTATTACGCCTCTTGTAAGGTAGTTGTAAACGAGCGGCAATACAATCAAACTGGCGTTTGTATTAAGTTTTCTGCTCGTAAGCGTTTGAAAACGGCCTTCTTCTAAGACTATCAAGGCTTTTTGGTCTTTTGCGGCTTGCCCCATCAATCCGCTACCAAGTGGAATACTTTTCGGAACATTGCGCTCTATATCAATACAGAATCCACCCGTATATATCAATTTTTCTTCGGCTGTATCGAGGTAATACAAACTACCCTGCACGCCTTTTGTGTACCTTACCAAATATTGCAACAATCGTTCAGACCACGATTGCAAATTTTCGTTCTCTTGCCAACGCATAATCTTAGACAAATGCGTTACGGCCTGAAAATACATTTCTTTGCTTTCGTCAGAGAAATCATTTTCAGTATCAAATAAGTTTTGAAAACTTAAGGAGGCAAGTGTTTTTTGTTCGTGCAACATTAGGTAACAATCAAAATTTTGTTAGGTTGGTTTGACAAGTCATAAATAGGTGTAAGGCAACTTTTGACAGATAATATTTCCCCACTTATGGTAGTATAGCATATTTCTACTGTGGTTTTTTCACCTCGTTTTACCTTTTCAATCAATTCTTTGTAGGCAAGCGTGTCATGGAGTGGCTTTCCTAAGATAGCTGTCCTTTCATGCCCTGTAGCTTCCAAAAAATAGTCGTTCACCATTTGTATATTGCCATCTAAGTCCAACTCTATCAAAAAATTTACTTGTTTCAAGGCGTGTAAGTATTGAGACGTTTCGGACTGATAGCTTTTTTGTTGAGTAATGTCTTTCACATATTTTACCACTTTATAAGGCTTTTCATCTGCATTGAAAATGGGGTTGTAACTTCCGCTTATCCAAATCGTTTTTCCATCTTTGGTAATTCTGGGGAAGTCGCCTGCTTGAAATACACCTTTTCTCAAATTTTCCCACAGATTTATATATTCTTGGGATTTTTGGTGGGTTGCTTCCACAAACAATCGATGTTGTTTATCTACAATTTCTTCTGATGAATAGCCGACAGTGTTTAGAAAATTATCGTTTGCTTTCAAAATGGTGCCATTCAGTTCAAATTCAATGACTGCAAAGGATTTATTGACAGCTTCCATTTGCCACTTATAATCAAGCGAAAGTCTTTTCTGTGCCGTGATGTCCAATGCCAATTTAATAATTTTGATTACTTCTCCGTCATCATCTAAGACAGGAGTATAAGTAGCTGAAAGCCAAACCTCCTTGCTATTTTTACCAAATCTACGAAAATCATTGCTTATACTTGTCTTCCCTAATCGGAGCGTATCCCAAAACGTCTTGTATTCCTGTGTTTCTGCCTCTTTAGGTTCCACCAATATCCGATGATGTTTCCCTAAAAGCTCGTCGGTTGTGTAGCCCATGATTTCCAAAAATTTTGCATTAGTACTCATAAATCGTCCCCGTGAGTCAAATTCTGCGGTTGCAAGTGTACTATTAACAGCCCCAACAAGCCCTTTCAGTTCAATTCCCTTTCGATGCATTTCCTCTTGTGTAGCTTGCAACTCTTCCATGCTCTGGCGTAACTCTTCCTCCTGCGACCTGAGTTCTTCTGTTTGTTGTTGGCTGTTTTCCAACAGGTGTTTTGTTCGGTGGTTGCTGATAAAACTTTGCAGGAAAGAAGCCGTATTTCTGCACATACGTTCCAGCAGTTCTTGCTCTTTGGGTTCCGATTTATGGAGCGTTGTGATTTCAATAACACCATAGACTTCTTGATTAAAAATTAAGGGCGCGACTGTCAGGCAAGTCGCACTTAGTCTCCCCAAGGACGAGTCTATGCGGGTTTCCATGTTATCAAAACTCAATGTTTTTTTAGAGCGAACTGACTGTCCGATGATGCCTTGCCCAAATTTGAAACTTGATTTGTCCATAGTTTCCACTGTACAAGCATAGCCTCCTGTGGCTTTTATAAGTTGTTCCTCCTTGTCTATGATGAAGAAAGCTCCATGGACAGCATTCATTACTTGCGCAATATGCTCTGTGATATTTTCGGAAAATTTTTCCAAGGTAGTGTCATAATTCAAGCGCAATACTTCATCAAATTTGCTTAAATTAGAGTCCAACCACAAGCGACTCTCCATAGAGGCTTGTTTGTCCAAAAGTTCTTGCTTGAGTATTTCAAAATCTTGGTAAGAGGACACTAAATTATGTCCATTGATTTCTGTCATCACAATGTTGGAGTTTTATTATTACAGATAGAACGAATACAATCTACAAATTGTTTCAAAATTTTAACCATTGTTTGTGTTTATAAAGGGGCAGGCAAGGAGCAGGTAGCGTCCTTGCCTACCAAAAACCACAAAAAGTGAGTTTGTCAATGTTTAGAAAAGGGCAGGCAAGTCCTGCTGTTGTCGAAAAATTGGGTAGCGAAATGTAGCGATACTACAAAGTTACACACAAATTTTCTAAATATCAATAAGGGCAAAATATTTGGTACTCTGACGAATTTAGTGGAGATGCCTGTATTTGACTATAGCGCGTGGCTTTTAGACCGAAAGAGAGGGTTTTTATAAATCAGATGAGATTGCCTCCACAAAATTTGTCAGCGCACCATCATTTTTTAGAAGTTCTTCAAGTTCTTGAATAGCAGCTACAGCATCAAAGAGATGTTTTTGGGGTTCTTCATCATCTTTCATTCTTTCTTGTTCAGTCATATAAGAAAAAAGGGGAAGCCTTGCCTCCCCTTTGGTATTTTAGGCGCTGCAGGCCAAGCAGTCGGGGTCGTCTAGCAGGCAGGCTTTTCCTTCAGCGAGGTCGAGTGCGGAAATATTGGCTACATGAGCGAGCATTTCTTTGGCGGCGTTCGCTGTTTTGAGTTGGATTTGATGTTCTTTTTGTTCGGCGTTAGATTGCGTTACGGTTTCCATATCTATCGTGAATTTTACGGCTGAGGAAGCGGCGCGGGTGCGCAAATAATACAAGCCTGTTTTTAGTCCTTTGCGCCATGCGTGGAAGTGCATAGAGCTAAGTTTGGCATAGTTAGCGTCTTCCATGTGGATATTCATGCTTTGGCTTTGGCATATATACGCGCCTCTGTCTGCGGCCATATCTACTATGGCGCGTTGTTTTATTTCCCAAACGGTCTTGTATATTTCTTTTATTTCGGCAGGAATTTCAGGGACAGCTTGTATCGAACCGTCGGCTTGTATGAGGCGTTGTTTCATGTTTTCGTTCCACAATCCCAACTCTACGAGGTCGTGCATGAGGTGTTTGTTCACTACTACGAACTCACCGGAAAGCACTCTGCGCGTATAGATATTGGAGGTAAAAGGCTCAAAACATTCGTTGTTGCCCAATATTTGCGAAGTAGAGGCGGTAGGCATAGGTGCGAGGAGGAGCGAATTGCGCACGCCGTGCTGTAGTACTTGATAGCGCAAGGCTTCCCAATCCCAACGTCCCGAATCGGGTTGTATGTTCCAAAGGTCAAACTGGAACTTGCCTGCCGCGATGGGCGAGCCTTCAAAGGTTTCATAGGGGCCATCGCGTTTCGCCAATTCCATAGAGGCGGTCATAGCACCAAAGTACATGGTTTCGAATATGTCTTTATTTAATTGCCTTGCCTGCGCTGATTCAAAAGGGTAGCGCAACATAGCGAACGTATCGGCCAGACCTTGTACGCCAATGCCTATTGGTCTGTGTCGTTTGTTGGAGCGTTCTGCTTCAGGGATTGGGTAATAATTGATGTCAATGATTTTATTCAAATTGCGGGTAGCCACTTGCGTAACTTCATAGAGTTTTTGGTGGTCGAACTTGCCATCTATCACAAAGCGAGGCAAGGCAAGTGAACTTAAGTTACAAACAGCGACTTCGTCGGGGCTTGTAAACTCTAAAATCTCTGTGCAGAGGTTAGAACTGCGGATAGTGCCTAGGTTTTGTTGGTTTGATTTGGCGTTGCAAGCGTCTTTGTAAAGCATATACGGCGTGCCTGTTTCTATTTGAGATTCAATGATTTTGAACCAAAGTTCTTGCGCCTTGATAGTTTTGCGTTGCTTGCCTGCCTGCTCATATTGGGTATAAAGTGCTTCAAATTTTTCGCCCCATACATCAGCCATGCCAGGGCATTCATTGGGGCAGAAGAGTGACCAATCGCCATCTTCTTCCACACGCTGCATGAATAAGTCCGGAATCCACATGGCATAGAATAAGTCGCGAGCGCGTAATTCCTCTTTGCCATGATTTTTCTTCAAATCCAAAAATTCAAATATGTCGGCGTGCCAAGGCTCAAGGTAAATAGCGAATGCTCCCGGGCGTTTATTGCCGCCCTGGTCAACGTAGCGGGCAGTATCATTGAACACACGCAACATCGGGATAATGCCGTTAGAATGTCCATTTGTGCCTTTGATATAAGAACCTGTAGCCCGTACGTTGTGGATAGATAGTCCAATTCCGCCTGCTGATTGAGATATCAGTGCGCATTGCTTCAGTGTTTCATAAATGCCATCAATGCTATCGTCTTGCATGGTAAGTAGAAAACAAGAGGACATTTGAGGCTTCATTGTTCCTGCATTGAAGAGGGTAGGAGTGGCGTGTGTGAACCATTTTTCAGACATCAAGTTATAGGTTTCGATGGCAGACTCGATGTCTTCGCCATGTATTCCTAACGACACACGCATGAGCATTTGTTGAGGGCGTTCTGCGATTTGTCCATTGACTTTTAGCAGGTAAGATCTTTCGAGGGTTTTGAAGCCGAAGAAGTCATAATTAAAGTCGCGCCCATATACTATAGTGGAGTTCAGTGTGTTGGCGTGTCTTTTAATCACTTCATAAACCGTGTCAGAAATCATGCCGGCTCTTTCGCCTGTCTTCGGGTCGGTGTACTCATAGAGTGTTTTCATGGCTTTTGAAAAACTCTTTTCCGTGTTTTTTTGAAGATTGGATATAGCGATTCGCGCTGCGAGTGCCGCATAGTCAGGGTGAATGGTGGTCATGGTAGCACAAATCTCAGCCGCCAGAGTATCCAATTGTGCAGTCGTAACCCCATCATACAAGCCATTGATAACCTTCATGGCGACTTGTACAGGGTCCACATAGTTGCGGTTCAGGCTATAACATAGTTTTTCTATGCGGTCAGTTATTTTGTCAAATTTAACGGGTTCTTTGCGCCCGTCGCGCTTAATTACGTGCATCATAGTTTTTTTTGAATTGTTGAAAGATGAGATGCTTGTATGATTGATTTGGTTTTAACTTGTTAGTAATCAATAACATAAAACAATATCATAAACAACAAAGGAAGAATGAGGAGATAAATAGGCTGATGGTATTATGAAGTGTCCTGGGGAAAGGCAGGCAGGCAAGCTACACACCGTTTCCCGTTTATACACTACAAATATAGCGCAAATTTCGGTAAACAAGAGCCTGTCTTTTAACATAAATGCTAATAGACTGTTTTTTAAACAGTTATATAAATAAAAAAAATTAAAAAAAAATACTTTTGCGTAAAATGGTAGCACTTGTTTTTGGTACGCTGACAAATTTTGTGTTGAACCACATAGAAACACAGCGAACATAGCCCGAAACACTGTGTGCCATATCTTTATAGGTGGTTTATACTTTGCCCCACTAAAATTGCCGGAGCACTTGTTTTTTATGAAAAAGGCAAGCCGTAGGCAAAAGTATTGGGTCAAGCAAAAAGAAAAAGCAACGACAGGCTCGGGAGTTGGCTCTAATGCCCTCGCAGTAATATCTGCAGTGTATATGAACAATACAAATACAACGGAAAATTTATACTAACACGGTTTTTGTTATCGTAATAGCAAATGCAATACCACAGATTACAGAAACACATATGACGCCCTTGCCTACAGCTCAGGCAAGGGACTTTGTTTGGCTATGGGCGCACACAGGCAAGGGCTTTTATTGCTTTTCTCTACACTTTTCTCGCTGGATAGCCAGCGCGTTTGCAAAAATCAGGCTTCCTTAGCGAACTCAACCCAGCTAAACTCATCAATATCCAAAACGATTTGCGCAAAATACAACAAGCCTAGCCCAATGAAGATACCACACTTATCATTCTGATAGACAAAGACAACCTTGCTCAAACTGTAGGGATAGGTGTCAATAAAGCATCGAACAATATAATAAATCAACCAAAAACATTGTTTTTCTAAAAAAATGTCTATCTTTGCACACATCAAAAACAAAGCGTTGGAAAACGCATTAGAAAAATCATATTTCATATTGAAAAAGTAATATCAAATATCTTTAAAAAATACCATAAAATATTAAAAAAATACTGTTTTAACCCACTCATTTATGCGATTATTCAAGCACAAAATTGTACTATTTCAATATATACCCCCTCAATATGCTTAAAACACCGTTTTTGAGGTCGCTGCAGAAATGCTTTGTCCATTGAAAGTTGGATTGCGACAAGTACCATTCTTCCAATGCAACACCACAGATTACAGAAACACATATGACGCCCTTGCCTACAGCTCAGGCAAGGGACTTTGTTTGGCTATGGGCGCACACAGGCAAGGGCTTTT
>Ga0163144_10027681_pt1 | contig 10967 bp, 9 predicted proteins | sample OliLak19BULKMAT1_FD_123175 | JGI IMG/M metagenome (GOLD analysis project Ga0163144, IMG submission 123175) | Freshwater microbial mat bacterial communities from Lake Vanda, McMurdo Dry Valleys, Antarctica - Oligotrophic Lake LV.19.BULKMAT1 | ecosystem: Environmental > Aquatic > Freshwater > Lake... | reverse complement strand
TGGCTTTTCCTTTTTCGCCGTCAGCAATCGCCAACCATGGCAAGCAAAGAATGAGGGCAAACGTGGTAGCCAATTGCATTAGTTTTATTGGGATTCGCATATTTTGCTTTCAAAAGTGGACCCGGCATTTTACAAAGTCCTGCGAGTAATGGTCAACGGCGATCCTGGGTTGACTTTAATTGCCCAATCCGCTTTCAACTGGGACGGTTGGGAGCCAAGAAATCGTTGCGTGGCCGTTGAAGCACAGATCGACATCCGTCCCGCTGGTTCGGGGTCGCTCCTGGTAATTGCTTTTGTAGAGTACGGAGGAATCCGGGATCGGATCTACGATTTTCAAGGATTCCGGACCATTTTGAAGCCTTTCGGTCGCGGCCTCTAAGGAAAAAATGAGGGATTGGGGCTCGGGTTTGCACATCGAAATTGGGAAATCGAGACTATCGGGATGAATGGGCAATGCGGGGAGATTCACATTCCAGAACCCCTTGCCTGGCGGGACCCTCGCCAAAATATTTTCGATGACAAATGCGGCCCGCTTCGCGTTTACGTTCCAATCGCGTTCCACGTCGCGCCGCATATATTGGGAAACCGCAATCGAGGGCAATCCGAAAAGACTCGCTTCTCTTGCCCCAGCAGCTGTCCCGCTATACAGGATGTCCATTCCTAAATTGCCACCGTGATTGACCCCAGAAACCACGAGATCAGGCTGCAATTTCAAGAAAAGCAATCCGACGCGAACGCAGTCTGCGGGCGTACCTGAAACGGACCACTGATTGTTTCGCGTGGAAATGACGGTCAGTGGCAAGCTCGTTGTAACACCATGGCTACAACAGCTTCGGCCAGTGTCCGGAGCGACGACAAAGCACTCCGCCCTCCTCGCAAGAACGGCCACGAGACATTGCAATCCCTCGGCATCAATGCCGTCGTCGTTGGTCAATAAAATCTTCAACTCAAAATCTCCGCATGAATAGAATCGAACGCGGCCAGAACGCGATCGATCGTGTTTGCACCCGTTGATGGGTCGAGTAGATGGCTATGATGTAGCACCAGGGTCGCGTCCGCGGCGATTCGGCTATTGTCGAGCGGTACGGGTTGCCTGCAACGACTGGCCGACCGTTTAACAAAGCCTTTGAATCCAGCGCCCATTTCTATCTGCTGTCCGGTATTGGTTTGATAGTCCGCAAGTTTCCCCAATACCCATTCTCTGGCAGTCGATAGCGGCGATTCGCTTCTATTCGTCATTGTAGGAACAATTTGTTGCACCAGAGACGATTCGAGGATCGACGGATGGACGAGGAGGCCAATTTTGTAGAAGGCAGGCTGTTCGATGGCTCCTGCGTCTTGAAAGGGACTATCTGATTCTTGCAAGGGACACAGAGACAGCCAATCGAAGCGGGACATCGATTTGATCCAATCCAGAGCAGCGTCGAGTCGTAGCAAGTGGTCGGTTTGCAAATGCGCCAATTGGGGTAGGATAACGGTGGCTTGAAGCTCGGAGAGAGCGAAGGAGTCATTGCCTCGTTCGCAGAACACGGTCATGCGTTGGGCATAACGGTCATCGTTGGTCACGACAGCACCGCCGCGTCCGGCCGCGATAAGCTTACTACCACCGAAACTGAAGACCCCAAGATCGCCCCAAGAGCCAGCAGGCTTGCCATTGATGGAGGCTCCGTGCACTTGGCAAGCGTCCTCGATTACGAACAAACCGCGTTGCTTAGCCCATTGGCAAATGCTAGGCATTGGGGCGAGGGCTCCGTGCAAGTGCGATACGACGATAGCTTTCGTGTTCGGTCCAACTGCTTGTTCGAGCGAAGCGGCTGTTGGCACCCAACTGTTAACCTCAACATCGCAGAGACACACCGATGCACCTGCGTCTTGGATAGCGCGGAAATTTCCAGGGAAGTCATAGCCGGCCAAGAGCACTTCTGCATTCAAGGGCAATTTTAGCGAGCGGAGTGCCAGCTCGACAGCAAATGTTCCTGAACAACATAACCTGACATGCTTGCGATCAAGCGACTCTGCAAGGACTGAGCGAAGTTTGACCAGACTTGGGCCTTCGTACTGTCGCCATGATCCATCCTCAGCCGCAGTTGCCAATGCGTCCCTCACGGCTTGCGCTGTGGGGTGAATGGGTGATAGCGGAAAGGGATTGTTCACAGGCGAGTCTTCCGATGGCATTTCGGTATCCTCCATCGGAGCCGAGGAGTTTGTTGATTTAATTAGCCGAAATACGATAGCGTCCGGTTGTGTGCCGCCCCCGACGAGCTTGTCTCGTCGGAGCCCAAGGTTCACAGCTAGGAAGCGTCTCCCCGTGAACGTCCGCATCCCCCTCTCAGGCCAACGCCGTGGCGTTGGCCTGAGAGGGGGATGCGGAAAATGGTTGACGGGTTCGACCCTAGCCCCGGACCTTTACGTCCGATGGGGCAAGCCCATCGGGGCGTTATCTAACGAAACAAAAGGCACTTAGACCGTTAAGTCTAGCGATCCGTTATTCCTCGTCCATGCGGCTACAGGCGTTCTTTCCGTTTGGACCGTATCGATTGGGAGTCGGTTGCTGTTTTGCTGTGCGTAGCGACTCTGTGCATTGTCACGATACGATTGACCGCTCGAGCCTCCGTCACTTTGGAAGTTGGAGTTGGAAGTCCCCGAACCATTTGAGTCAGTACTAACCTCGACTTCAAAGGAACCGACTTTGATTCCTTGTTCCGAAAGCCGGTCCTTTAAAGTTTGAACGTTACTTAGCAAAGCATCGCGGGCTGTAGAGTTTTCGACCTCAAGTTTCGCTGAGACTAGTCCTGCTTCCACCTTGAGAGAGATTTGCAGGGAGCCAAGTTCCGCAGGGTGCAGGCGCAATCGAACTTGGCCACCGCCGTTTGCCAATTGCTCAAAACCTCTCAAAACGCGTTGGACCAATTTGCCTTCTTGGTAGGCTGTAATTTGTGTTCCGGAATTGCTGCGTATCACTTCGCTTCGTCCCGAATCGGATCGAGAGGATGTGGGCTGACTGCCAGAAATCGTTGTACTCGTTGTGCTGGCTTGGGTGGCACTGTTGGTCGCCGAAGTCGTTACTGCCGAAACGCTTTCGATTGCCGATCGTGAATTAGACGATGCGCTAGTGGACGTGTTGCTGAAGGTGTTGCTTATCGGAATCGTCGGAGTGAAGCTTGGAGTAATTGCCGGTACAGGTGGGAGCGGAGAGGAGAGAGTTGTCGCAGAAGCAAAGCTTTGGTCCTTTGGAGTCTCCGCCAAAGCGTCCGCCACCTTTGCCTCGAGCAATTGCGAAGACTCTGAGGATGGGTCACGTTCATCGGATGAAGAATCGTCGCCGGAAGCTCGTTCGGCAAGTCGCACCGATCGTCTGTTTCGCGGTTGGTCACTGTCAACAGCCGATTGATCGACTTGATCCGGTTGGTCGACTTGCTCGACGGTAGGTTTGATTTCTTTTAGCGTCTGGACCTTTTCTCCGTTCCCATCGTTTTGGACTGGTGTTAACAGCGAGATATCTTGACCCGACTTCGAATCGTCCTTATCGTCATCGGACGCGTTCGCAGACGCTCGGCTTTTTTGTATCGCTTTGGTTTTGGCTGCGTCGTCTGTGGTAGCAACTGGAGTTTGACTTTCGTCGTATGCGGCTTGCGAGTCCAGTGCGATAGGCTGCGAGCTTTGGTCGGTGGACGAATCAATTTCCACTTGCGCGTTTAGCACCTGCGAGTTTTGCAAGTCCGAGTTGTCGACAATGGTTACGTTTGCGTTACCCGACGCTTGCGAATTGAGCGTATTGGCTGTGTCGGATGAATCATGCTTCTCAGCCTGTTGGCTCTTCTTTTGTTCTGTATTCCCGCCAATAGAATTGATATGTTCCGGTTTGTCTCTTTGTTCCTCGGTTTTAGCCGATTGGACTGTAGGCTGGACAACCAATTGCTGTTGAGCGAACGCTTGGGTGCTGGCAATGTCACTTTCCTTTTCGCCTTCCGCCGGCTCGTCGCTTGACGAATCCACTGCTTGCGAGGAAGTCGACTCGTTGTTCAGATTCGAATCGGAAGCCGCTGGCGCCGCAGGTGGTGACGCGGGTGCTTCGGGAATCGTAGAAGCGAACTGGCTTATGCTGAGCAGTTCGTCGAAGAATGAGAGCTTGCTAACATTGATGGAATCCGAGTTGGATCTCTTGCGATTTATTGTGGCGCTAGGATCAGGGGTTGAGACTCGGCTAATGGAAGTGTCGTTGGGCATCGAGTTCGTTCCTTGTCTGCTATTCGGCTAACTTGAAATGCAGCCAGCAAGACGAACGGTGCGCGTTTGGTCTCGTTATGGCTGCTGTGGTTTTGAAGCTTGGTCGATTGGGTTGATCGGTCCTGCGCGACGAATCTCCGCGAGTACCTTTGATACCATCTCAACTTCCGCCGTTTCGGTGAATTCGGCTAAGAGCTTTTTTTGTTTATCGGGCGGAAAACCCCGAACAATCGATACAACATCCGATAATTCATCTTTTAAGAGCATCAAAACCAATTGCTTCTTGGCTTCCTCGGGTGCCATGTTTTCAAGAATCTTTTGAGTTTCCTTTAAGCTGTCGTTTTGGCCTCCTTTTCGAATTTGTTCCAACTTGAGTTCAAATTGCTGGCGGCGTTCATCGAAGTCTTCGATATTCTTTTGGAGTCCGCTACGGGTGTCATCGAGCTGGCGTTGTAGGCGGTCGAGTGCTCGAGTGCGGCTATTAAGTTGCAATTCGGCATTGGTCTTGGCTTTGAGAACATCTTCATAACTCGGTGTCGGCGTATCACGGGCGTTGATCAGCGCAGACTCGAGACGCTTCGCTTGAATATCGATACCATTCATAAGTCCGATGACTTGCGATAGGGTTTGACGGCTAAAATTCCCGTTGAACGCCGCGAGTCCGACGATACAGATTTGAGCGAGTACACTTGCTGCGCAGAACCACAAGAAGAGCCCGACTAGTTTTTTCATGGCATTTTCCAAATGGTCATTAAGGTGTTTTGCTTAGGCCGGGTAGCCGAACTAAACCGGAGGGCTCGCGCCCAATGGGACTCACTGTATGAGCGGCAAGGCGCTAGCCGCCGGTATCACGACTAGCCGCCGGTATCACCACTGCGTATTCGCTTTGATTTCCGTCACCCGCGGCTAGCGCCCAGCGGCTCACTCATTCGATTGCTCACCGTCCTTGCGGATAGCACTCATCGCGTGACGGATACTTGACCACTCGTCGAGGCGTTCCTGTTGCTTCGCCAATGCTTCAACATCGGCAGCTTGTACCCGTTGGTCCCGCAGTTTTTCTAAAGATTTGACCGCCTTTTGGCCTTGTACCAACGCAAACTGTCGGCGTTCGAGTTCTTGATTTAGCTTGCCTTTGTGGTCGGCGATTTGGGCTGACTGGGCGGACAGGACCAATTGATAGCGTTGGGCGTCCAAAATTTGATGAAGATTGATCGCACCGAAGCTCGATTGCTTTCTTGCATCGTTCATCAAACGATTCGATTCGTCGATTTCCTTTTGTGCTTCGTCGAGTCGTTCGATAGCCAGCCGAACATCTTGAAGCGCTTTCGCAGCCAAATCGCGATCGCGTTCGCGAATTTTGAGCAGAGTTGCTAAGCGGAATTTGGTCATGGTCGGTTATGCTGCTCTCGCTTCAGGGATTCCGTTTGAAAATGCGTTACCTGTGTTGGTTTGAGCTGCGACGTTGGGTGTAGCCACTGCATTGGCAACGGCAGCTAGCTTGGTCAAATCATCCACGCTGCGTTGCCAGGGGATCAACTCGTGCTGTTCTTGGGCTAAAAATGCTTCGATCGCTGGCCGCAGCTGAATCGCGCGATCGATGAGTGGGCTGCTCCCTTTTTGATAAGCACCGATATTGATCAAGTCTTCGTTTTCTTTATACACGGCCATCATGCTGCGAATTGTTTCTGCTGAAAGCCGCATGTCCCTCGAGATCAATTGCGACTGCAATCGGCTCAAGCTTGGTAGTACATCAATGGCAGGATAGCGTCCTCGGGCGGCGATGCTACGTGACAGGTGAATGTGGCCATCGAGCAGTCCTCGCAGTGCATCGCTGATGGGCTCATTGGTATCGTCCCCTTCGACGAGGACTGTGTAGAGGGCTGTGATGCTGCCCCGTTGGTTGATGCCAGTACGCTCAACGAGTTGCGGGAGCATTGCGAAGACACTGGGCGGATAGCCGCGAGTTGTTGGAACTTCACCGGCAGCCAGTCCAATTTCACGTTGTGCCATGGCGAATCGCGTGACCGAGTCCATCAGAAGGAGGACGTTCTTTCCTTGATCCCGCAATGACTCTGCAATCGCCGTGGCCGTTTTTGCGGCCAAGATGCGTTTCGGTGCGGGTTGATCGCTGGTCGCGACGACGGTAACGCATTTCTTGCGGCCTTCTTCACCCAGGTCGCGATCAAGAAATTCACGCACTTCTCGCCCTCGTTCACCGATGAGAGCGATCACGACGCAATCGGTTTGTGTGCCGCGCGCCAGCATACCCAGCAGCGTACTCTTGCCGACGCCAGACCCTGCAAAGATCCCGACACGTTGCCCAAAACCAATGGTCAAAAAAGAATCGATGGCCCGCACTTGTGTCGGCAGGATTTTGTCGATGGGTGGACGCGTCAACGCGGGGACCGGAGCTGCATCGCATGGCATCTTAATTCCAAACGGCAGCGGCGGCCCATCATCCATGGGTGTTCCAGTCGCATCGAGAACACGTCCGATCAATTCGGGGCACACATTGACTGAACGGTATGTTTGAAACAGTTCCACCGTGTCCCCTTGTCCGACACCGTCGAAATTGTCGAGTGGTGCGAGGATGGTTCGGCCGGCGTCAAACCCGATTACCTCCGCTTGAACGGGCTCTTGGTTGCGACGCAAGATTCTAACCAGAGCACCCACCGGCACGGGTAAACCATCGACCACAACGGTGGTACCGCGAATGCTCCGAACGCGTCCGTTGATGCCGTACGGAACAATGCGTTGCAAGCAATGATTCCAATGCTTGCTGCGCGGAATGCTCGGAAACGAATTGACAAGTGATTGGACACGGCTTGGTTCGGACATGACTACTTCAGTTCTTCCACCAGCCGTTTGAGTTGCATTTGAAGCGATCGATCGATGGTTGTATCGGGGGTTTGCAAGATGACACCGAATTTTCCTACAGCAACATCCTCGACCACTTGGATTTCAACTGACGGCTTCATGTCGTCGACCAGTTCCGAAAGAGCCGTTGAAAGCCGTTGCGCGTCTTCGGGATGAATTCGAAGCAGGATTTGACGTTGCCCTTGAATCAATCGGACTGAGTCCTCGATCCATGAAATCAAGATGGACGGGTCGGATTCGATTTGTCTTGATAGGATCTTTTCCGAGATTCCGATGGCGAGCGTGATTGTTTCGTGTTGCCATTGTCTCAACCACTGTTGGGTCGCGGTCTCTAGATCTTCGCAAAGCGATTTCACACTCAGGGCTGCTTCCTGCACACGTTTCTCGGCGATTTGTCCCGCCATTTGCATAGCCAGTCGTTCGACATGGCTTTCACCGAGGCGAGTGCCTTCCTCTTTGGCTTGTGCCTGAATGCGAGTGCATTCGAGTTGGCTATCTCGCAGCAGTTGCTGGGCTTGTTCGCGAACCGTGTCGATGTACTGCTTGGCTCGCGACGCGACATCCTCCCAATTGAATACCTCGGTTTGCGCGGTATTTGTACCAAGGCTAAACGATTTGGATTTTAAGACGCTGGCCATAGTTGGTAGTACTCCTAAGCTGCCGCCGTAAACGTGACGCTGGCGGTTGCCCCGATGGAGCCGCTAGCGAGCAACTGCATCGCGGTTTCGACAATGCGTGTTTGTGCTTCATCAATATCGCGCAGTTGAAGTGGCCCTAAGCTATGAAGTCGATCACGCAGCCGCTTTACATCCTTGGGGGGAACCAGCCGTTCGACGCGTGTTGCAAATGCCTTGGAGGCTCCACTGAGCGCAAGGAGTACGGTCTGTGGCTGGCATGCGTGTAGGACGGCAACGAAATCTTTGTCCGATAACTGGAGCAAGTCCTCGATCGCTTGCTGGCTGGCCTGCGTTTCGCGATCCGCCGCAGTAGACTTTGGTGCCGTGGACTTTGGTGCAGTTGCTTGTTTATCTTCGGTAGACGACTTGACCGGTACCGGTGAGACTGCGGGAGCGGTGGACTGCTGAACGAACGGCAGAATCATCGACTCATCGAAGATATCTTTCTTGGTCGATCGGATGTGTTGTGATGTGGACGCCATAGCAGACGGTTGCTGGGAAGCATTATCAGAACTGCTGGGCTCTGACAAGCTCGTGGAGTACGTTGCGTTGGAGGGTCGGTTTGTAGGATGGTTCCAGCCCATTTTGGCTGCGAGCACAGGATTGGATTGCGAGATGGCTTCGGTCCAAGTGTCTTGCTGGGCAGCGGGCATGCAAGCCACAATCGCTTTGAGTTTCGAGAGTCCCTCTTCGGTCGCCTGTTTTGGCGATTGGTATTGGCCAATTTTTCGCTCGAGTTCCGACTGGATATCTTCGAGAACGGCAGCGTCGGTCAGATGCAAATGCGGAAGAGCAGCGAGAGTGGTCGCGGCGACGTGCATTGGCAAAGCTTGCGCAATGGCGGTGGCTCGGGCGACCGACACTTGGTTCATCACCGTGGCGATCACGATTGGGCGTTCGCTTTGTAGGATTTCGGCTAGCGCCTCAGCTGGCATGTGTCGCCAGTTGTCGATTGCATTCGAGTTGGTGCGAGCGGAGGTTCCGGTTTGCCAGTCGGGTGGATTTTGTTCCATCGCCACTGCCTGAGGACTTAGCTCAACATGATCGCTCATACCCCTCTGTTGCGATGCGAGCAACGCGGCAGCTGGCGACAAAGTCTCTTTGGGCGCTGACCGATCTGGACTGGCCTGAATGTTGAACGCTTTAAGCAATCCTTGCATCGATTGGAATGCAGCCGCACGTTCTTGCGGCGTAATGGTCCCCATCTGGACCATCGCCTGACGAACGAGTTTGCTTTGGGCGGGAGGGAGCTGCCCCAAAAGCCCACGCGATGTCGAGGCATCTAAGCTTTGGAGCACGATTGCGACGTGCCGAATTCGCTGGTCGGATGCGGTGGACATAAGGTTGGTTGATTGGGCTGATACGGTAAAACGGGTACCCAAACTCGACTTGTACGATTTTGGCATAATTGCGTCCAGCCCGGAATTTCCTAGCATTAGGGGTTTCGAAGCCCTATTCCCGGGCCTTATGCTATCCCTCGGACCACCCGCTCTCCTCCATTGTCTGCCTTACCCCAGTTATCATGTCCAAGCATACGAAGATCTCTGTCACCGAAGTCGAATTCGAAAAGTTTCCCTTTATCTACCGATCCCCTTTGAAATTCGGTGGCCGGGTCGTCAAGGACGTGACCGTATTTCGTACAACTCTGACGCTAGAGGACAAAAGCAAGAAGAAAATCGCCTACGGCATGGGCGAAATGACCATGGGCACCGCCTGGGCTTGGCCCAGCAAGGTCCTGACCCCAGAACAAGTTTTGCGAATTGTTATCGGTCTCGCTGAAAAGATTGCACAAGCTGCGACCAGCCTAGATCCGGGCCTTCACCCGATCGCGTTGGCAACACAACTCAAGGTGATCGCAAAACAGCTTGCAATCGAATTGGGAGAGGCGATGAAGTTGACGGAGCCCATTCCCGATCTGGCTGTGGCTCTCGCAATGTCGAGTACGGACATCGCGTTGCATGATGCTTTTGGTCGCATGCACAATACCAACTGCTTTAACTTGTTGACGCCAGAGATTATCGGTTCGGACCTCTCGCCATGGTTAGGTGAGGAATTTATTGGAAAGCATTTCAATAGCGTGGTGTTGCCGAAAGCTTCGTCCACATTGAACCTGTATCACCTAGTCGGTTCGCTGGACCCGTTGTCCGCCGCGGATCTCAACCGCAAGGTAGGCGATGGATTGCCCGAAACTTTAGAGGAATGGATCAACAAGCAGCAGCTGTCGCATCTCAAAGTTAAGATCACTGGCCAGGATCTTGACGCTGACGTCGGACGCGTATTCGAAATCGATCGGATCGCAATGCGTTGTGCTCCGACGCGCGATTGGTGTTACTCAATCGATTTCAACGAAGCGTGTGAGAACGAAGACTACGTCATCGATTTCCTGGAACGGCTCGATAGGCTTTCTAAGGATTCGACGCAAAAGCTACACTACATCGAGCAACCTATGCAGCGTGACTTGCGAGCACGCAAAGAAGTGACCATGCACCGCGTCAGCCGGCTTAAGCCAGTGGTCATCGACGAATCGCTTACCGACCTCGACTCGCTCGTTTTCGCAAAGCAGCAGGGCTATTCTGGGGTCGCTTTAAAGGCATGCAAGGGAATCAGCGACTCATTGTTGTTCGCTGCGGCGGCCAAACACTACGGAATGAAGATTTACGTTCAGGATTTAACCTGCGTAGGGGCGTCGTTCCTCACCTCGGCGGCGTTGGCTTCGAGGATATCGGGCGTGACAGCTGTGGAAGGCAATGGTCGTCAATATTGCCCGGCCGGAAACAAAGACTGGGAATCGCTGTACCGACCCATGTTTCACATTCTGGGCGGTGTCGTTCCGACGGAACTGCTCGAGGGCAAGGGTCTCGGGTTCGCGTGGCCAAGAAACATGCTTTCGAAGAAGTACGCCAGCCTAGCCTCTTAGCATGGATCGCCACATCCGAATCCTTTTTTTGACACTTCTCGCCGATCGCCACCAACTGGTTCCAGGGCTTTGCCGGCTTTGCCTTGGAACCCACTGAATTGCAGGCTATGCCGCTGTGCCTGGGCTGTGCCTGGGCTGTGCCGCTGTGCCTGGGCTGTGCGACAAATAGCAGTTTGAGCGGAATTCCATAAATTCTCTAGAGTCTGTTTTTGTTCCTTGTTGTGGGCTGATTAGGGTCATTACCAAACGGATTTAAGCCTGAAGGGCTG
>Ga0163144_10027680_pt1 | contig 10967 bp, 14 predicted proteins | sample OliLak19BULKMAT1_FD_123175 | JGI IMG/M metagenome (GOLD analysis project Ga0163144, IMG submission 123175) | Freshwater microbial mat bacterial communities from Lake Vanda, McMurdo Dry Valleys, Antarctica - Oligotrophic Lake LV.19.BULKMAT1 | ecosystem: Environmental > Aquatic > Freshwater >... | reverse complement strand
TCCTGTTCGTCTTCATCCTCTTCAACTGGAGCTTTTTTAGCTACCTTCTTTCTTGGAGCTTCCTGTTCCTCTTCATCATCTTCATCAGGCATTCTTGCACGAGCCTTCGAAGATGCCAGTTTGGCCCTCTCAACCGAGGACCGGCTAGGTCGTTCATCCTCCTCTTCCTCCTCATCTTCAGATGATTTTGTTCCTAAGAACTCATTCATCACCTTAATCTCCTTGGTGTCATACATCTTGCTAAGATCTGGCATGGACTCAAGAAGAACTCTCAGCTTTTCTGGAATAGAAGAAGGCTTCAACAATGGTCTAAGCCCATACGATGTCCCGACCATCTTCGGAACCCCTGCCTTCTGACTTTTGACAAGTTTGAAATCGTAACCGCTGTCAATATCGAAAAGGTTCCCATCAACATCACCGATCCAACTGGCTAGAAGCACATGAATCTGTTGACCGCACATGTACGGCTGAACCTTTCGATCCTTATAGTTCAACAGATTGTAAATAAATCTAGTCTGTGGCCTTAGACGCTTTGCACCCTCCTTGTCACCGCTATTCATCAGCTTCTCGTAGGCCACACACAGTGGACAATCCTCTTCGAAATCAGAAAGACATCGTGCTGGAATCACGAACTGCTTTCCTGAATTTGACACCTTGGGAATAAAGTGAATTCTCAACTCAACCCATGGCAGACTGTCATCCGGCTTCTTCCAATGAGGAAGGAAGCGAATCGAGTTCTCTCCAAGCTCTGGCTTAAACCAATCAATCTTTTCAAAATCGGACTCACGATTCTCAGCCTTTTCTTTGACCTTCTTCGCCATCTCCTTCAACTTCTTCATTAATGCAATGCTCATTAGTCTTCCTTCCCGATCTCATCAAGATGATCTAAAAAATTGTCCAAAATACCAATCAACTTCTCCAACTTCTCTGCCAATTCCACTGTCCCTTCATCAATCACACCTACCGCCTCACAATAAGACGGCAAATTGTCTAATAGAAAATCAACGTGCATCGCGAGAGTCTTGACATCGCTCTTCATGTTCGCTTTCTCAACTTCAACATCTTCCTCAGCCTCGTCAAAGTCGAAGTCGAAGTCCTCATCCTCATCAGGAGACTCTGGATCGTCCAAGTCAAACTCTTCAGAACCATCGGTAAAACTATCAAGCTCGCCACTGCTGCGAAGCTCTTCTGCCAATTGATTCTCAACCTCTTCCACCGCATCAACATCAATGCTTGCATCGCTTCTTAAAGCCCTCTTTGAATCGATATGCTCACGCAAAGAGTCCCTGAGACGATGATATGAAATCGTATTATCCAAAACTGCCTTCTTGATACGCGAAAGCTCTTCTTTTGGAATCTCAGCCTTCTTCTCCGCCGCAATTAAACTATAACAAGCCTCATACGCCGGAATCTTGTACTCCTCATCACGATTAATCCGCATCTCAAGAGCCTCACCCCAGCTCTCTATAATATGAACAAACTTATCAATCACCGAGTAACTCAGTGTTGGAAAATCCGTTTCGACATATTCTTTAAAAGAAGTGAAACCAGCCTTCTCATAGATCTTACTCATATGGATCGTATGAATGGACTTTGCAAATAGAAACCAACTTCTCTGCATATATGCAAAGTTGATTTGTGCCTCTTTTAAAACATCAGTTACACCCTTCTCCCCGCCAACAATAGCCATTGCCGCACCAGACTTCTTAGCCATTACCGCCCTCCCCTTGATTCGTTTCTTCTGTTTGAAGACTTGGTTTGAACTAGATCCTTTTTCATCTCAAGAGCCTTGGAAATCACTTTTAAAATACGCCTCTGCTCATCCACCTCAATTAACTTTTTCTGGTATAAACGGAACTTTGGTTGAGACATTATGACAGCTTTCATTTGAGCCTCAGTGTGCGATTTTTTACCCTCAGTCGAACGAGTAATATTCTCATTTGACTCAGCCCCCGCTCGCCATGACTCAAAATTAAACTTCAACTTTTGATGCTTAGTCTCAGCCTTCTCAGCGAGCACAGCATAGAAGCCAAACAAATACGCAGCCTCATCGACCTCTGTGTCCATGTCCTCTGAGATCTTAAGTGCTTTGCTTATGACAAAAGTTACTGTTTTAGGCAGCAGTCCAGCTATTTCGTAAACAAGATCACGCATTTTGAATCCTCATGCCTTGTTATAAGGATGGAATTCAAAAGTGCTGACAGATTTTTTACATCAACTCTATTTTATGAGCTTCGATATGATTGTTCTTATTATTGTATGTAGACTTGTTGCCAGAAATCTGAACGATATTGTCAATCCGAAGGATCTCTCGTTCTTTTGCCCACACTTTCGGAAATATCGTCACTTCAATTATTTCATCCAAGTCCATCAGTGTTACAAAGCCCATATGCTCATCACGCTTTGTCTTGATGGATCTGACCGCTGTGATCATTCCACCTACAACAACGTATTCACCGCCAGTGTATTCATGGAGTTCTTTCTCCGTGATGCAATACTTAGAGAAAACTGGCATTACCTTTTTAATCTTAAGCTCAAAGAATCCCATGGAGTCATAGAAGGCTCTCATCAATTCTTTTTCTGGCTTTGAAACATATCCCTTCTTACTTTTCTTCTTAGATTCAAGGCACCGGAGGAGATCTCTTCTATCTCCAAACTCATCAAAGGCTCCTCCAAATATGAGAAATTCAATATTGTTCTTCTTAACAGCCTTCTTATTTACTCTCGCATAGAAGTCATCGAAATTCGCATACGGTTGGCTCTCAACAATGGCTTTAGCCGCCTTTGGTCCAACACCCTTGACGCTAAGGAAAGACCACACAACCTCTGATCCATCCACATAGAAACGCTCCCTGGAGCGATTCACATGAGGTAAAATGAACTCAATGCCCATGTCAGATGCCGCACGTCGATTAACCAACATCTCATCGAGATCGTTCTTCCTTACATCCCAGTCCAGCCTTGCCGCCCAGAAATGAGCCGGATAATAGGTTTTCAGATACTGAGAGATATATGCGAGCACAGCATATGCCGCACTGTGAGATCTATTAAACGAATAGCCTGAAGCCTTCTCAATCTGATCCCAAAGCATTATCGCATCAAGTTTCCCTATACGTTTTGAAGCACCAACCACGAACTCTTCTTTAAACTTGTTGAGCTTGTCTTTGTCTTTCTTTCCCAAAGCAGAACGAATTGTATCTGCATCCACAAGAGAGACATCTCCCAACTTGTGGATCACCTCCATGAACTGCTCCTGGAAAACAATCACGCCAAATGTATCGCCCAATGCTTCTTCAACACTCGGATGCACAAACAGGACTTCCTCTTCTCCGTGTTTCCTTTTGCAGTATTGAATGTGCCAGCCGTTTTCAAGACAACCTGGACGGTAAAGAGCATTCGCAGCCGTCAAATCTCCGATGTGAGTTGGACGCATCATCACTAGAAGTGCCCTCATGCCGTCACTTGAAAACTGAAACACACCCTCCGTCCTGCCCTCCTGAAACATCTTCCAAACAACCTTGTTTGGCTTATCGCGTTCTTTTTGCATAATCACATGAACGTAATTATCAATGGTGAGATCGCTATCAATGTTCTCAATCACATATCGAATCACATCGTATTCTTTGACCCCTAGTATGTCAGCTTTCATCATGCCCTGGGCGATGATGTATTTATCCTCTGATTGAGTCGTTATGACACGCTGCTCCGCATCCTTCTTCTTAACACCTTCTGGTATTTCCCCTGGCTTAAAGTTCTTCTTCTGAGTCTTGATTGGAGTAATCTCTGCGATTGGTTCGGAACATATGATCACACCAGCCGGATGCACTCCCTGGCTTTTGACTTGGCCTATGATCTCACTGACCGCAAACCCAAACTTCTCATTAGCAAGAAGCATCTTGAGCCTCGGATCGGATTCAGACGCCGCAACGAGATCGTCCACGTCCTCCTTGTCAAGATCAAGATTGGTTGTGATAGCGTGAATCTCTCGCTGTGTCGCAACACCCATGCTCTTTGCAAAGTCTATGAGAGCCGTCTTGAGCTTCATTCGCCCATACGTTCCAATCTCGCACACACGGTCATGGCCATACGTTTTATAAATGTAGTCTTTGATCTCTCTTCTTCGATCTGACTCGAAATCGAGATCGATATCAGGAAGCTCGCCAGTCTCACAGCGATTCTCATTGAGAAACCGCTCAAAGATAAGCTTGTGCTCAAGTGGATCAATTTTTACGATATCCAACAAATAACTTATGAAGCACCCTGCTGCTGAATTGTGAACAAGGAAGCTGTCAGTTAAAAAATTATGCTCTTTGCCAGAAACGGATAGATCGTAGACATCCCCCTCATAGTCTTCCGTCTCTGTGTCAATGACCAAAGACCATGAACCATTTTTGTCTTTTTTGACTGTTGATGACTCTGCCTTGTCAAGTATCAAATAATATGCGGCACTCGGATTGTAACCCCTTTTATCAATTCTCTTGCTCTCATGGCGGATTGAAGAAAGAATCCCAGACATCAAACATAGCTCTTTAGTCTCATAAGCAAGTCGAGGAGAGGTTGTGCAGATGGTCGTTTTACCCCTAACACTCCCGTCAGAATCTATTAAACCGGAAAGAAGTATTTTCGCCTGCCTCTCGCTCAATTCTCTAAAAAATATCGGCAAAGTTTTCGTCTGACTAGAAATCTCGTAATCTGGAAAGTAACTAGAAATCCTATTGTAAAACGTCTTGTCATTCACGTTCACTTGAACCAAATTCTTCTTCTTCGATCTGCAAACTCTCGGATTCAAACCAAGAGACTCAAGGATGCCGCGTGCCTTATCAAGGAAGTCTTTCTTAGAAGTATTATTAAAAGCAAAGCCAAGACGGAATCCGGTAGAACTTCTCCATCCATTACTGCGTACCACTCTCTTATGCTCGCAAAGCCAGCCGTCCCCCGCCCAATATCCAAGGAGCCACAAAATGTCGTCTGACAACTCTTTGTTGTCCATTCGACTCTCAAGGTTTGGCGTGAAGACGCGATGCCCTCGCCTAACCTCATCAGCCCTGATCCATTTTGGTTCTGAAATATCTATATAAGTGTCGTTGCTATTCTTTTTTGTCTCAATTGCCAGAATTTTATGATCAGGCGTGAAAGCGTTGCCGGATGTAAGACCGAATCTGCTTTTGACGCGTATCATCCTCCCCTTATGTTTGTACTTGTGAACAGCCTCTACTCTTTTAAACTCACCGCCTCTGTTCACAACCAAATCATCGGTTTCAATCTTCGAAATCGCCTTAAATCCATCGGCTGTTAAGACGTTCACGTCAGGATGAAGGCACCCCCTACCTAGCCCTGTGACGATGCCGCTTCTCTTGGCGAACCTGACGACATCCCAAACGATTAAAAAGTAGTCCTCAAGATGGTATTTGGTGATTACTTTGTATTCTTTTTTGAATCGCTGAATGTATGTTTCTTTGTCGGTTCTCATAAGATCTGATTTAAGAAAATCATCAAGCTTTTTGAAACAAATCCTCTTAAACAACTCGCTCGAAGTAGCTCCACCAACAGAACGAAACTGTGGAAGATACCTCTTGTCTTTTGGCATTTCAAAGTCTTTACACTTCTCTAAAACCTCAGTCGTTCTTCTCATTCCATCAGCCACGAACTGTTTCGGAAGATACTCATGATGCTCTCTAAAAGAAGAGTAAACCTGCACCGCACTCTTCAGCCACAGCGAATCGGTGAAGTGATCTTTTGTCACAGTCGCACTATCACTCGCTCCGCCAGCCGCACTGCCCCAAGAAATGTTCTTAAGAGTCTGCTGGATCTGAGCGTGTTCTGGAAGAATGTAGTGACAATCGTTGGTCACAATCTGCTTAAACCCAATCTCATTTCTAAGCGTCTCGTAAAAGGAAAGATTGATAAGTGCCTGCGAATTGAAAAGCTCCCCATCATCGTTCTTGGAGATCGTGTTGTGTCCCTGGAATTCAACGTAGAGATCATCGTTGAAGATTGCTTTGAGCTTATGGAAGGTGCCGACAAGATCGTGCTTCCTGCCCTTTAGCTCAGACCATACCTCGTTGGAGAGAACCCCGCCCTGACACGCTGTTAGACAGATTAGCCCTTCGCTATACTTGGCCAGCCACTCGTAGCCAATCCTTGGCTTGTAGTAGTAGCCCTCAGTGTAACTAAGCTTTGATAGCCGACAAAGATTGCGGAATCCCTCGTAGTCCTTGGCAAGAAGTATTAAGTGAGAGTTTTTGCGGTTATCCGCAGTTCTCTCTGAAGGATCTGGGACAAAATAAAACTCAACCCCAAGGATCGGAATCATCTTCTCAGCCTTCATGAGTTTGTAAAACGCAAGAAGAGATGCCATGCTCCCGTGATCCGTCATCGCATGACCTACAAAGCCACGTTGCTTTAAAGCCTCAACCCACTTCTTTGGATGGAATAAACCATCAGCTATTGAAGCCTCGGAGTGTGCATGGAGATTTACGAAACTCATTGCTCAACTTGGCTCTCTTTTGGAGACTCTCTTTGAGATAGCATTGACTGGATTCTTGCAGCTTGAAGTTCTTGAGCCTCGATCAACTGATTTATGGAAATACAAAGAGCGTGAATAATGGACTCTACGCGATGCCGATTTGGATCATTTATGATCTCTTTTGGACTAAGTTCAACAACAGTCTGCTGACCGTTTACAAGCTTTACACTCTTAATCTTTTTCGTATTCCAATCAAATCCGAGTTCGCTCATCTCATATACTCCTTTTGCCAGATGTTCCCTGAAGAGTGTGTAGACTTAACCGACGCGATATTAAAATCAAGCTCACGCTTGATCTTCTCTGGCACTGCCGATCCATCAATCTCTAAAACTGGAATGCAAATCCTCTTTGCATACTCATCATAAGCAGCAACCTGAGCATTGTATTGATCCTGGTTTATATCCACATTGCGAAGAAGCATCCTGTTGTATGCAGACATCAGTGGCATCTTCATATAAATCACAGCATTTGGTGGTATTAAAAACCTTGTCCCTTTAAAAGTCCCATAGATCCTAGAGAAGACCTCCATCTCAAAATCGTTAATCTGCTCGAAGGATCTCGCAACAGGTATCATCACCTCGTGGGAGTCCCAGAAAGATCTGACAGTGAAGACATCTTTCCTGCTCATAACCTCAGCCGCAAGAAGCTGCGATTTTAAACGATCCTGTGAGATCGTCAACTCCTGTATGAATATGTCGCTATTATCCACAAGAGGAGTCGTCAGGTCTTCATAGCCCTCGCCCTTGAGAATATCCGTTACCATGCCTTTGCCCGAACCAGCCGGGCCGATTATTTGTATCCACATATTCTTGTTATAAGGACGGGAACGGAAAGTGCTGACAAATTATTTCTTCTTGCGCTTCTTATGAAGCTTCGCTTGACACTCGCCAAGCTCTGTGGATTTGGCCTGATAAGAAACAGACTCTTTGCAGGCTTCATCCTTGTCAACTGTGACAATGTAGGTGGGATTTGGATCTTGATCTAATGTTGTAGTCTCAATACAAACCGGACACGGTTCGCATACTTCTTTCTTATGAGCACACGATGAAAACAACGCGATTATTACAATTATACGGACCATTTTAGCTCCAAGCTTTTATAAACCCTAAAAGTTTCATATTCCCAACATCCCCAATTGGACGATCCTTAACATAAACTCCATCACCGTTTCTTTCAACTACAGCATTCGATGGTGATGTATTTCCCTCAATTGTAGTCATACGACCGCCAGCCAACGATAAGACAATGCCAGCGTGCCCTAATCCCGTTCTCTTGCCATCTTTGTAGTGCTCCCATAGAACTATCGTGCCAGGAGCTGGAGCCACTCCAGCGTGAGGTGAGCCGCTCCATAGTGCGAGAACCGATTCAGTCGATACCAACGAGTTTTTAATTACCGGCGAGGTCAACCGGCACTGTGCTGCCAGTGCATCGACCATCTTGACGCAGTATTGAATGAATGAGACACACCATGACTCGCCAGAAGCCGATCCAACAGCCTTCTGGAACATCTCGACAACCTGTCCCCTGTTGTCTCCGCCAGTTTCAGTGAAGCCCTGCCAACGCTTTGCTTCAAAACACAAAAGCTCTTCCTTTAAGCTCATATCAAAGACTCCCTTCTTATGTTTTTGAGATTCTGGCCGAATAGATCTTGCAAGCCCTTCTAGGGAGTCACTAGTAATAGTGGCTCCTCTCTTTCATTTCACGGTCAGATAACATTCCGCCTCATTGTATTTATCTAGTGCAACCTTAACTTCTATATCTTCACACGACCGAGGCATGTATTTCACCAAGTGGGGCCTGATTATTGTTAATAAATCTTATTTTAGTCATTTCACTGCCTCATTGTATTTATCTAGTGCCGTTCTAATTTCTATTCCCTCACAAGACCGAAGCGCATACGCCAGCGCGGTGGCCGCGTCGAGATTTCGCACCATGTGCGCCAAGATTCCCATAAGCGCCTTATTTGTTTGAGGCGATGATTGCACTTCGCCCAGTAGAATACAGTCCTTGTCAACAAATTGTATTGTAGTCATTTCACCGCCTCGGACAGGTCCTTGAGTGCGTTACCGAGCGGGTTTTTTTCATTCGGATGACGCTCGTATGCTTCTCTAACCACGTCAACCACGAGTGTTATTATTTTCCGTGAAGCACGAATCTCGGCTATGAGTGCAGGGATGACTCCACGCTCAACAGGTATCAAGTGCGACCCAAGTATTTTTGGAATCGGACGACTCGTATCCACCGCCATTCTTTCCCACTCGTTTAATTGCTCTTCACTCACTCGATTCATTTCACCGCCTCCAATTCCTCTAGTGATTCTTTAATTGCCAGCATATTTGAAGTAGACGAAACGACGAGCGCAATTTTTGCCGCAACTTGTAAAAGCAAGCCCCAATGATTGCGCATCGTAGAGATGAAATAGGCGTCAATAGCAGCCTGTTCAGTTCCAAAGACAGTATCCTGACCAACTATCTGCCAGCGGTTTGCAAACCATTTCTCCATAGGATCGCTTACGCAAACGTAACCAAAATTCCATAGCCCGTTTGATGCCTTCTCACCCAACGCTTTAAGTTCTGAAATTTTCATTTCACAGAATCCTCTTCTTGTTTGTGACAAGCCGCTTCCTGCGCTCTCGCTTTTGCGACGCATGAATGAAATTGGTCGATACTCTCATTGGACCTGCGCAACCTAGATATAGTAAGAATGCCCACAAGTATACTTAGCCGCTGTACTTACGAGGTAAAAACAATGCTATTACCATCTTTCATTTCACCGTCTCCCACCTACCGTTAGATGTGTCTTTGCGGTCTTTTAAAGTCATTCTTCAACCTCGATTCTGCTTCCTTCGATTCTAACTAAATCATCCCCCCCTGATGGGGGTGTCGCGCGGTGAACAGTTGTTTCGCCCCACAAGCCATGATGCTCCTTGTGCGCCCACTTCCACATTTCTATTTTCTTTTTAGGCTCGACGTACTCTTTCCAGCCTGCCAGCTTGTCCTCCCTAGAAATTTCATCTTCCACTTCGCACCTCCACACATAGTCATGTCTAAAAACGGGTAAACTATCGAGATCCAGAGATTCTATGAAGCTCTTCATTTCAGTAGCTCTTTTTCAAAGAGACTCTTGAGCAATTTGAGAACTTCTCCCTTGACTTCGATGGCTTCGACTTGTGAGACACCTTGGAGTTCTGGAACCCGACCTTCGAGGATGATACGCTTAACCATCTCGATTTCCTCTGTACTCGCAGCTTCTGGAGTGTATTTATCTTCATCCACATGCTCTTCTTCTGGATGCAACTCTCCGCAGGTTCTACACTTAGTTTTTAAACTGGCATACATTGCACCAGAGCCGTGTGAAAGAACCCACCTGTTTTGATCATAGCCCTTTGGCAAAAGGTTTTTAGTTTTTAGATAAAATTCAATATCTTTCCAGATATCAGAATGCTCCTTTTCAGCATCCATCATAATGCCCTTGGCTCTACGCTCTACAAACTTGAGCTGCTCATCAGTTCTCTTTTTAAGACGATCAATTCTGAACAAACAATTAATCATTGACTCATGATCTTGGATCAACAAAAGTGCTTTTTTCATAGCCTTCTAAGCTCCTCTACAAATAAACTCTGTTCGACGAAACTCTTTGCCTCTATCTTTTTAAAAAGCTCATCTGCCACTTCGCCAGGTGTGCTTCGGTGTGATAACAGATTATGATTTCCTAGATCATCTTTCATCCACAGATTCTTGTCTCTTCCGATATAAAGTGCGACTTGAAGGCTATCGGGACACGCCACTGATATGGGATGTGCAGGTATAAGACCTGGATGTTTTGTCAGCAGAGTTTGTTCATGTTTCGTTTGAACTTGGTTAAGCATATTGACCACCTCTTTTGAGATACATTCAATTACCGACCAAAGAGGTGTGCCAGGTTCTGGTCTACCAAACTTTTCAGGAATATTCCCTGCAATCACCGCAGTCATAGAGTCATGGGAGAAGTGTATCACTTACCACCAACCATCAATCTCGCAAAGAGAATCGCCAGCAGGAGTAGCAAAAACCTCCCCATCTCTTTGGTTTTAAAAACTTCTTTCCAGGCAACTTTCATTCATCCTCCTTCGCAAAGCACTGTTTTAAAAGGCATATCAAGACAGAATTTCTACGTAGAAACTTCTACGCACTAAAGCTTTTGGCTGTTTGGCCGATCAGATTAGTGCTGATCAGCTAGGGTGGGCCGAGATCATGACAGTAGGTCCACCTGATCCCATCAAATCTCGCTTAAATCAAACATAAACTCTGAGGATTTTCCAGACCTCTTGAATCCAGTGTGCTGCCTGAGCGAGTATGACTCGGTAAATGGCGTATCTGAAGCGGTCCCTGCTTTGTCCTCCTTCAACGATTATCATCCCACTCCAACCCTGATAACAAAAGAGTTCTAATACGATCCAGAC
>Ga0163144_10027678_pt1 | contig 10967 bp, 9 predicted proteins | sample OliLak19BULKMAT1_FD_123175 | JGI IMG/M metagenome (GOLD analysis project Ga0163144, IMG submission 123175) | Freshwater microbial mat bacterial communities from Lake Vanda, McMurdo Dry Valleys, Antarctica - Oligotrophic Lake LV.19.BULKMAT1 | ecosystem: Environmental > Aquatic > Freshwater > Lake... | reverse complement strand
GAAGCGACGCCGCCCATAACGCTAGCGTCTCTTCAATCGACGCTGTCTGCGTCCACGACCTTCGAATCATCGTTGCCCATGGATTCAGAAATCTTCAGAAAGCGCAACTGTAATGCTAAGCAGGATTACCTTGAACGTGACACACCAAGCGACGGTGACCCTGAAAGTCGCCCCTCCTCGAACGAGCTCGGAGATGCACACATCGTCGAGACGATGTCTTGGCGCCCGGAATCGATCGCCGAATGCGCAAATCCCCTCCTGGCACGGCACGCGCAAGGGGAAGTGAGCGATGGCGGAATGACGGGTACGTCCCCTCCTGCCGCGCAGCGGTAGGGGTGGCCGCGCGCGAGCGCGGACGGGGAGGTTCCCTGAATTCGAAGGGCTTCAGTGCCTGTGGAGGTCCCGCGAAACCTCTCCGTCAGCGCGCTGACGCGCGCTGCCACCTCTCCTATTCGCTTCGCGAACAGGAGAGGATGCGGCCGCGCTGTCGTCGTTTGCGCAAATCCCGCCTTCGCCCCCATCCCCTCCTGCCGCGGAGCGGTAGGGGTGGCCGCGCGATAGCGCGGACGGGGAGGTTCCCTGAATTCAAAGGGCTCTGTGCCTGTGGAGGTCCCGCGAAACCTCTCCGTCAGCGCGCTGAACGCGATGATCGAGGCGGATCGCGTGGTCGTGCTCGCGGGCACGCCGGAATACGTGAACACGCCGAGCAATAGCGGCAAGGGGCAGAAGATCTGGCGGTGTTCGAGCTGCCGTGTCGCGCTTTGGAGCAACTACGCAGGCGCCGGCGACGCCGTGCGCTTCGTGCGGGTCGGCACGCTCGACGAGCCCGATCGCCTGCCGCCAGACATCCACATCTTCACCACCTCGAAGCAGCCCTGGGTCGTGCTGCCGCCGGGCACGCCAGCGGTGCCCGAGTATTACGACCGCGCGCAGTACTGGCCGGCCGCGAGTCTCGAACGCCGCCGTTCGCTGTTGGCGCGTTTCAGCTTCTAGAACTTCGTGACGAAGCCGCCCCCTCTGTCGTCCCTCCTCGAATGAGCTAGGCGATGCACACAAGATTGCACAGCATTTTGATGTGGGTACGAGAGTGCCGGCATCGCGTCGATCAAGACTCAAAACCCGAAGCGCAACCCGCAATTCATCCCCTCCTGTCGCGGCACGCGATAGGAGGGGACGTGCGCATTCGGCGATCGACTCCGGGCGCCGGGACATCGTCTCGACGATGTGTGAATTGCCAAGCTCCACTGAGGAAGGACAGACCGTGCGCGAGCCGCGGTCAAGGTGGTGTGGCGCGGGCGCGTGCTGGGACTCACCACCCCGCGCGGCCTTTCCGCACTGCAGCTCATTCGAGGCGGGCCGACTTGAGGCGCGGTCTTGCGCTTGATGGGTTTGGCGGCGGAGGGTCAGATGATGCGAGCACGTTGGTTCTCCGTCGGCCTGATCACGATCGCCTTCGTCGCGTCGCAGGGGAATCTGTTGCGCATCATCTTGCTGCTCGAGCCGAGCATCCTCGCGCTGCAGCTCGCCTTCACGCCGGAAACGTTCGCGCGCGTGGTGACGGCGTGGGGACCGGAAGGGCTCGCGCGGTATCGCGCTCATTTCCTGTTCGATTTCGTGCATCCCCTGATCTACGCGGGGTTCGGTTGGATCTGGGTGAGGCACACCGCGCTCTTCGCCTGGACGTGGCCATCGACGCGATACGCCTTGGGCTTGGCGCTGCCGGTCGCCGGCTTGTGCGATGTCGTGGAAAATCTCCTGCACTGGCGCCTGCTCGACCTGTTTCCCGACGTCACTCCGACGGCCGTATTCCTCTCGGCGTGTCTGTCGTCGCTGAAATGGTCGCTGGCGTCGTTCTTCGCCTGCGCGATGGCGCTGAACGTCTATCGCTGGCTGCGTCGTCGCGATGTCAAAGCGCCGTGAACGATGGCCTCATGCCGCCTCGTGGCTGCGCTCGATCTTGCGCTTGATGTGTTCGCCCGCGGTGATCGTCGGATAGCGCGGCGCCTCGCCCGGCTGCAGGCAGGTCGGAATGCACGCGATGCGCTGGTCGTAATTGGGATGGACGAACATCCCGATCGACATGCGGCGGCTCTGCGCCATGCCGACCGGCGGGTTCACCACGCGATGCAGGGTCGAGGTCCAGCGATCATTGGTCCAGCGCGCCATCATGTCGCCGAGATTGACGACGAACTCGCCTTCACGCGGCTGCACCTTCGCCCAGCTGCCATCCGGCAGCCGCGCCTCGAGCCCGCCTTCCGCATCGGTCGCGGTGAGGATCGTCATCGCGCCGAAATCCGTATGCGCGCCCGTGCGCAGCTGGCCCGGCTTCGGCGCCTCGGTCAGCGCCGGATAATGGTGACACGACATGATGCTGAAGTGCCGCGTGAGGGTGTCGGCGAAAAAATCATCGGGCAGCGCCAGCGCGGCGGCAAAGATGCGAAGCATGTCGCGGGCCAGGACCTCATAGGCGCGATAGAGCTGAACCAGGGTCGCGTCGATGCCGGCGGGCTCTGTGGGAATCGTGTTGGGGGCATAGCTCGTCGCCGCCTCGGGCATAGTCGCGAAGTAGGCGCGATGATCGTCGACCGGGCCGAGGAACACCGTCTCGCGCAGATCGGGCGGCGTCTGCTGGCCGAGCGTGTAGGCGAGCCCGCGCGTGGCGAAGCCGTGGAAGCCGCGCTGCTTCGATGGGCCGATCGGATGCCAGCGATTCTTGGTCGCCGCTGGCAGATCGAAGAAGTCGAAGAGTTCGCGCTTGGCGCGCGCGAGCAGCTGGGCCGGGAAGCGATGGCCGGAGATGATCAGGAATCCGACTCGCGTGCAGATCTCCGCAACCTGCATTGCAATCGCGCGCTTGCCCGCTGCGTCGCCATCGAGGAACGGGCCGATGTCGATGGTCGGTATGGCGTGGGCGCTGCACATCGAAGGCATTTCCTCCCGGTTCACACGACGCGCGACAATTCTTCATCGACCACGCGCGAATAGCTCGGGTCGCCCGTGATCAGGCCGCCGGAGACGAGCGCGGCCTTGAGGCGCAGAAAAGGTGCCGCCGGGAAATCCGGCTGGCGCGCCCATAGCCCGGCCGCACGATAGGACGCGATGATCCGCGTCAGGCTGTCGCGCGAATGCTCGGACAGGAATTCCGCGACGGCGATCGCAATTTCCCGCGGCGTCGCGTCGAACAAGGCGAGCTGCGCCCGCGCCATGCCGCGGACGAGCCGGTGGCAGGCCTCGCGCTTCGCGCGCGTGAACCGCCGTGTCGCGTAGAATGTCGTGTAGCCGATATCGCCGCGATCGCTGAAGCGATGCCAGACATGGCCGAGCCCCTCCTGCACCAGGCGATCGGCATGCGGCTCGAAGACTTGCACGACATCGACGCTGCCGCGTCTGAACGCCTGCAAGTTCACCGCCATCGGCCGGATGCGGACGCCGGCGATCGTGGCGGGATCGAGCCCGGCACGCTGCAGATCGTCCTGAAAAGTCATCCACGGCGTCGGAACATCGCCTGCCGGCGCGACGCGCAGGCCGTGCAGGTCTTGGAATCGAAACCTCGACTTGCGCGTGCGGCCGACGAGCAGGAACGGATCGCGGGCGACAATTTGCGCAAAGCACACCAGCGGACATTCCGGATCGGCGTCGTGATGGGTCATCACGCGCATCGGCCCGCCCCAGGACACGTCGACGCTGCCATCGAGCAGCTTGGTCGCCGTGCGCGGCGTGCTCGGAGAAACGACATGGTCGATATCGAGCCCCTCGGTCCGCCAGAAATCGCCGGCGAGCGCGAGGTAGAACGGAATGTACGGCACGGCCCGCATGTTCTCGCAGAGCGTGAGTCGGTGAACGCCACGCGCGGCGCGGCGAGGAAGTCGTGATGGCATGGCGTCACCATGAAGCCGCGACGCGCGCCCTGGCAAGGGGCTCAGGCGCTTCGCTGGCAGTCGAGAATCAACGATTGCACAAGCAAGTTTGTCTTCCCTTCTGTAGCCGACCCTGCATGATCGCAACCTGCGCATCGACCGGTCCAGGGGGACCGTGGGGGCGTTCGCGCATGCGAGGGGGAACTCAAGATGTGGAACCGAATCCTGCCATCCGCTGCGGCCGTTGTGGCGCTGGCAAGCTTGGCGAGCAGCGTCGGCGCTCAAGACCTGCCGCAAACAACCATCCGCTTCATCGGCAATACCAGCAGCACGTATATCTGGAGCGAGGCCGAGCGCAATTTCATCGAGAAGACCGTGCCCGAGGCCTCGAAGGGCCGCGTGAAGATCGAAGGCGTGCCGCATGACCAGGCGGGTTTGCGCGGGCCCGAGATCCTTGGGCTGCTGCAGAACGGCACGCTGCAATTCGCGAGCTACAATGTCAGCTACATGGCCGGCGACGATCCTCGCTTCGAAGGCATCGACCTCGCCGGGCTGACGCTGACGGGCGCCGACGCACGCAAGGTCGTCGATGCCTATCGCCCCGTCATCACCCGGCTGATGGCGGAGAAATTCGGCGTGCATCTGCTCGCGCTCGCTCAGAGTCCGGCGCAAGTGTTCTGGTGCCGCGTTCCGATCACGGGAATCCAGGATCTCAAGGGCAAGAAGATCCGCGTGTTCAATCCGTCATTGGCCGATTTCGTCGGCGGCCTCGGCGGCACATCGGTGACGATCCCGTTCGTGGAGATGATCCCGGCGATGCAGCGCGGCGTCGCCGATTGCGCGATCACCGGCACGCTCAACGGCAATACCGCGCGGCTGCCGGAAGTCACCACGCATCTCTACCCGATGCAGGCCGGCTGGTCGGTGCTGTTCTGGGCGGTCAATGCGCAGGCATGGCAGGCGCTCAATCCGGCCGTGCGCAGCTTCCTCGACGGTCAGTTCAAGGATCTGGAATCGACGATCTGGGGCCTCGGCGCCGAAGTCGATCAGGACGGCATTTCCTGCAGCACGGGCGGCGCGTGCAAGCGCGGCCGGCCTTACAAGATGACGCTGGTGCCGGTGACCGCCGACGCCATGACCGAGCATGGCCGCATCCTTCGGGAGTCCGTCGTCGCGAATTGGGCGAAGCGTTGCGGCCGAGCCTGCGCGGAGGAATGGAACCAGACCGTGGGCAAGGTGGTCGGGATCGTCGCGCCGACCAACTTCTGATCGCCCCGGCGCGCAGCATGGAGCGTTTGGTCAGCGGCGCCACGCGGGTCGCGCAGTTCGGCGCGTGGTTCGGCGGCGCCTTGCTGGTCCTCGCCGTCCTGGCGATCGCCGCCGAACTGATCTTCCGCAATGTAGCGGGATATTCCTTCGGCGCCGTCGACGAGCTCTGCGGCTATGCGCTGGCGATCGCCAGCACCTGGGCCTTCGCCTTCGCGCTGGTCCACCGCACTCATATCCGCATCGACACGTTCTATGTCGTGTTGCCGAGGCGGCTGCAGGCGGGGCTGGATCTGGTGGCGCTGCTCGGGATGATCGCGTTCTTCACAGTCGTCCTGCGCTACGGCTGGGATCTGGTGGCGCGCTCGTTCTCGATCGGCCAGCGCGCCATGACGCCGCTGAGGACGCCGCTGATCTTCCCGCAAATGCTGTGGTTCGCCGGTCTCGTCGCATTGATCGTCATTGCGCTGATCCTCCTGGCGAGCGCGGTGCAGGCGATGTACCGGGGCGATCTCGCCGGCGTCGGGCGCGTCGCCGGATCACGCTCGGCCCAGGATGCACTCGAGGAGGAGCTCACCGATATCGAACGGCTCCGTGCGGCCGGACCAGAGCGATGATCGCCGCCTCCCTCGCGCTACTCGGCGGATTGATGCTGCTGAGCATTCCCGTCGCCGCCTCACTCGGCCTGCTCGGGCTGGCGCTGTCGGAGTTCTACGCCTTCCTGCCGCTGCATCGCGCCACCGCGCAGATGGCTTGGAATGCCGGCAATGATTCCGTCCTGCTGGCGGTACCGCTCTTCATCCTGCTCGGCGAAACCCTGCTGCGATCGGGAATGGCGGAGCGCATGTACGGCGCGATGGTGCCATGGCTCTCCTGGCTGCCGGGCGGGTTGATGCATTCGAACATCGGCGCCTGCACCATGTTCGCCGCGACCTGCGGCTCCTCGGTCGCGACGGCGGCGACGATCGGCACGGTCGCCATCGATCAGGCCGAACGCTATGGCTACAACGAGCGGCTCTTCCTCGGCACCCTGGCCGCCGGCGGGACATTGGGGATTCTCATCCCCCCCTCGATCAACATGATCGTCTACGGCGCGCTGACGAATACCTCGATTCCGAAACTCTACCTCGCGGGCTTCGTTCCGGGCTTCCTGCTGGCCGGGCTGTTCATGCTCACGACCTACATCGCCTGCCGACTACGCCCCGCCTGGGGCGGGCGCAAGATCGTGACGTCATGGGCCGATCGCGTGCGCGTGCTGCCCGACCTCGTGCCGCCGCTGCTGATCTTCATTCTCGTGGTCGGCGTGATCTACGCGGGCTGGGCGACGCCGAGCGAGTCCGCGGCGCTGGGCGTCCTCGCCGCGGCCGCGCTCGCCGCCTGGAATCGTCGCTTGAACATCGCGACGATTCGCGCGGCGATCGAAGGCACGATGAAGACGACCGGCATGGCCATGGCCATCCTGACCGCGTCCTATTTCCTGAACTTCGTGATCACCTCGATCGGCCTCACCCGGCAGATCAGCGATGCCGTGCTTGGGCTGCAGATGTCGCCGCTGGTGACGCTGCTCTGGGTCATCGTCTTCTATCTGATTCTCGGTTGCGTCATGGAGACGCTGTCGATGATGATCGCAACCGTCCCGATCATCGCGCCAGTCGTATTCTCGCTCGGCTATGACCCGGTCTGGTTCGGGATCCTCGTGATCCTGTTGATCGAGACGGCGATGATCACGCCGCCGGTCGGGATCAATCTCTTCGTCGTCCAGGGTCTGCGAAAACGCGGCGGGCTCAACGACGTCATCATCGGTGCAGCGCCCTTCGTCGGAACGCTGCTGGTGATGATCGCCCTGCTCGTCGCCTTTCCGAACATCGCGATGTTCTTGCCCAACGCCCTCAACGAGTGATCGCACGGACATGACCGAGTCCTCGCTTCGCGTCGCCGCCGATATCGGCGGCACGTTCACCGACATCGCCTTCATCGACAGGGATGGTGCGATCAAAACGCGCAAAGTGCCCTCGACCCCGGCCGACTATGCCGAGGGCGTGCTGCGCGGCGTCCACGAACTCGGCGCCGAGACCGGCCACGGCATCGCGGCCTACAGCGATCTGCTGCACGCCTGCACGGTGGCGACGAATGCGATTCTCGAGCTGCGCGGCGCGGTCACCGCGCTGGTGACGACGCGCGGCTTTCGCGACGTGCTGGAGATGCGCCGGGTGCGCGTGCCGCGTCTCTACGAGCCGCTCTACGAGAAGCCCAAGCCGCTGGCGCCGCGCCATCTCCGTCTCGAAATCAGTGAGCGGATGGGGCCGCGCGGGGAGATCATCACAGCGCTCGATCCCGACGATGTCGCACGCGTTGCGGAAAATCTCCGCGCCCAGCAGGTCGAGGCGATCGCCGTCTGCTTCCTGCATTCCTACGCCAACCCGCTCCACGAGCGCCGTGCCGGCGAGATCCTGCGCGCCGCCCTGCCGGGCATTTTCGTCACGTTGTCCTGCGATGTCCTGCCGCAGCTGCGCGAGTACGAGCGCACCAGCACCACGGTGATCAACGCCTATGTCGGGCCGCCGGTTCGCCGGTATCTCACGTCGCTGCAACACAAGCTGCGCGACGCCGGCGCGAGCGCGCGGCTGCTCGTCATGCAATCCGGCGGCGGGGTGGCGAGCGCCGATGTCGCGATCGCCAAGCCCGCGCAGATCGTCGAATGCGGTCCGGCCGCCGGCGTGATCGGCGCGGCCAAGCTCGGCGAGCTCGCGGGCTACCGCCAATTGCTCACGCTCGACATGGGTGGCACCACGGCGAAGGCGTCGATGGTCGATGGCGGGCGATTGCCGCTCGCCGAGGATTACGAGGTCGGCGGCGGCATCTCGCTCAGCGGTCCGCTGGTGATGGGCGGCGGCTATGCCTTGAAGCTGCCGGTGATCGACATCGCGGAAGTCGGCGCCGGTGGCGGCAGTCTCGTGTGGATCGATGCGGGCGGCGCGATGAAGGTCGGGCCGAAGAGTGCGGGCGCCGTGCCTGGACCCGTCTGCTACGGCCGCGGCGGCACGCAGCCGACGGTGACGGACGCCAATGTCGCCTTGGGCTATCTCAATCCTGTTGCGCTCGCTGGCGGCAGCGTACCGGTCGATGCGGAGGCGGCGCGGCGCGCGATCCAGGATCTGGTCGCCACGCGCCTGGGCATGGACCTCGTGACTGCAGCAATCGGCATCCACCGCCTGGCCAATGTCGCGATGGTCCGTGCCGTGAAGACCGTGTCGACCTATCGCGGCCGCGATCCGCGCGATTTCACGCTGTTCGCCTTCGGCGGCTCGGGCGGCGTGCACGCCGTCAACCTCGCGCGCGAGCTCGGCATGACGCGCGTTCTCTTCCCGCCCGCGGCCGGTGTCTTCAGCGCGGTCGGATTGCTGCTGGCGGAGCTCGAGCTTTCGGAGTCCCAGGCCTTCCTGATCGGCACCGACGCGCTCGACGCGGGAGCGGGGCGCGCGATCCTGGAGCGGCTCGAGGCCCAGCTGCTGACTCTCCTCGCCTATCGTCGCGACGCCGTGCGATTCCGCTACGTCGCGGACATGCGCTTTCGCGGCCAGGCTTATGAATTGCCGATCGCCTTCACGCTTGCCGAGCTCGATGTAGGCCTCGGCGCCACTCTGCACGACCGCTTCGTCGTCGAGCACGAGCGCACCTATGGCTTTGCAGGCACGGGCAAGCTCGGTGTCCAACTCGTCAGCCTGCGCGTCATCGGAACGGTGCAGCGCGAAACGGGCAGCCCCTTGCGCCCGGTCACGCGTATGCACGCCACGACGTCGCCCCATGACCGCGCGGTGCAATTCAGCGCCGATGGCGCGGCGATCGCCACACCGGTGATCGATCGCGGCGATCTCGATGCGCGCTGGCGCGCCGGTCCCTTCGTGGTCGAGGAATACGAGGGCACGCTGGTCGTGCCGCCGGGCGCACGCGCCCGCCTCGACGAATTCGGAACCATCGTGATCGAGGTGTCGCCGTCATGACGCAAAGCGCGCCGATCGATCTCATCCTGCTCGAAGTGCTGAAGAACGCCTTCGAGACCATCGCCGACGAAATGGCGCTGATCGTCCTGCGCACGTCGCATTCTTCGATCGTGCGCGACTCGATGGATTTCTCGACCGCGATCTGCGACGCCGAAGGCCGCACGCTGGCGCAGGGCCTCACCAATCCCGGGCATCTCGGCAGCTTCTTCGACGCGATGCGCCATCTGCTGCGCCAGCACCACGGTGCGATTTATCCCGGCGACATTTTCATCGGCAACGATCCCTACGCGGCGTCGGGCATGCATCTGCCTGACGTGTTCATCATCCGCCCGATCTTCCGCGACGGCGAGCTGGCCGCCTGGGGCATGACGCTCGCGCATCAGGTCGATGTCGGCGGCATCGTGCCGGGCAGCAATTCCTTGGGTTCGACGGAGATCTTCCAGGAGGGTTTGCGTCTGCCCTTCGTCAAGCTGATCGAGCGCGGTCAGCGCAACCAGGCCGTCTGGGACATCATCGGCCTCAACGTGCGCCTGCCGGAGACGCTGTTCGGCGATCTCGGTGCGCAGATCTCAGCCTGCATGGCCGGCGAGCGCGCGATGCTGGGGCTGATCGATCGCTACGGCCTGGCGACGATCCGGCGCTATGCGGACGAGTTGAACGACTATGCCGAGCGCCTGACCCGCGCCGAATTCAGCCGCATGCCCTCCGGCACCTACCGCTTCGTCGATCATCTCGACGGGCTGGGCGAAAACCCGACGCCGATCGAGATCCATGTCGCCGTGACGTTCAAGGACGGCGAGGCGATCGTCGATTGGACCGGCACGGCAGCGGAAGTGAAAGGCGGCATCAATGCCACGCTGCCCTTCACCAAGGCCGCGACCTATGCGGCACTGCGCGCGATCATGAGCGTCGAGATCCCGACCTGTCAGGGTTTCGAGCGCGCGGTGCGCGTGATCGCGCCCGAGGGCACGCTGGTCAATCCGCGGCCGCCGGCCGCTTGCGGCTCGCGCGCGATCACCGGCTACCGCTGCATCGATTGCCTGTTCGGCGCGCTGGCGCAGATCGTGCCCGACCGCGTGACCGCGGATACGACCGGCGGCTCGACGCTGATCACCTTCGCCGGCAAGCATGAGGGCAGACAGTTCATCTACGCGGAGACGCTGATGGGCGTGTGGGGCGGCACGTCCCAGCACGACGGGCAGGATGGCGTGCCGCACATGGGCGCCAACCAATCCAACACGCCGGTGGAACTGATCGAGTCGGAATATCCGCTGCGCGTGGAGAATTATGGCCTGGTCAGCGACACAGCGGGGCCGGGCAGGTTCCGCGGCGGCAACTCTCTGATCCGCGAGTTCCGCGTGCTGTCGGACGAGGCGATGCTGATCGTGCGCTCCGACAAGCGCGACTTCCCGCCGCATGGGCTGTTCGGCGGCGGCACCGGCGCGCCGTCGTGGAACATCATCAATCCCGGCCCGGATCAAAAGATCATACCGGTGACCACCACGCGCCCCGTCACACTGCAGAAGGGCGACGTGTTCCGCCATCTCATGGCCGGCGGCGGAGGCTTCGGCGACCCCATGACGCGCGAACCGCAGCGCGTGCTCGAAGATGTCCGCGCCGGCCGCGTGTCGGTCGCCGAGGCGCGCACGGCCTATGGCGTGATCATCCATGATCGCGACGGGCTCGGCATCGACGCAGGAGCGACGCAAGCGGCGCGCACAATGAACTGGTCCCCGTTTCGTGGACGCCACGAGGGGTGAGGAGCGTTATCCACGGACGGCCGGTTCGGTCGCTTGCGACGAACCGAACTGGCCGTCGGTGGGTAACGCGGTGGTCGCTCGTT
>Ga0163144_10027677_pt1 | contig 10967 bp, 7 predicted proteins | sample OliLak19BULKMAT1_FD_123175 | JGI IMG/M metagenome (GOLD analysis project Ga0163144, IMG submission 123175) | Freshwater microbial mat bacterial communities from Lake Vanda, McMurdo Dry Valleys, Antarctica - Oligotrophic Lake LV.19.BULKMAT1 | ecosystem: Environmental > Aquatic > Freshwater > Lake... | reverse complement strand
CATGCTTGGCGTTGAAGTTCTGGAGGTTGACGAATGATCATCTTGGAGTTGAAGTTATGACAGTGAAAATGATTCTCGCCGCCGATCAAGGAAACTCGATTGGTTGGTCCGACGGTTCATTGCCATGGCGAATCGGCGCTGACATGCAACGTTTCAAAGCACTGACGATGGGGCATGCAGTTCTTATGGGTCGCTTGACGTACCAATCGTTGAAGCGTCCGAATGGGTTGCCGAATCGTCAGAACATCGTACTAACGAAGCGCTTATATTCAGAAACACGTGGGCAGTTCGGTGAAGTGGATATCATCTCGTCGTTCGATTGGGTCGAACGACAGCAGAATGTTGATCCAAAAAAAGTGTTGTGGATCATTGGCGGTGCGAAGGTGTATGCTGAAGCGATTGAACGTCAAGTAGTTGATGAAATTTACTTCACTCAGGTACATACGATCTCTGGCGGCGATGTTATTCTACCGTTCGATATGTACGGTTGGAAGCTCTTCATCCTCCGCGAGCGGGCTCGCGGCATTGTGTGGAATCTTGACGAACCGTCGAGCTCGTCGGCACAGGGCGAACCGGACATTTCGTTCTTGACATTTAGAAAGATCAAATGAAGAATCCATTCAAGTTGGCACGCCGCGGCTTCGATTCATTGATTGCTAAAGGGCACACGATCTCTGGGACATTAACCCTTGAAGCAGGCAGCACAACGATCATCGATGGTACGATCACAGGTGATTTGATCCATGTTGCCGCAGCTCTTGGTGCCGTCACATTAGAAATGAACACGACTCTTGTGATCAACGGGCGTGTGGAAACAACTCGTGCAATTGTCGTCCCAAATGTCACTGTCACAGGTCACGTCGAATGTGATGTCCTCGAAGTTCAAGGTGTTCTTGCAATTCAAAAAGGCGCTCGTGTTGTATCGAAGATCATTCGATACAAGACGCTGATAGTCGATGTTGGCGCCGTTATCAACGGCACTTTGGAAAGTTTCGAATCTACGAAGGTTCCTGAGTGATGAGTTCGATTCTTGCGAAGATTTTGATTTTTAGTTTCATTGTCGCGCATTTGCTGCTCTTATTTTCCCTCGTTACTTCTCCCAAAGATTTCAGTGAAAATCAGTGCACAACCAAAAATGTATCAATTGCGCACTATATTCATGGGTATCACGCATCAAAAGGCACTTGTAAAAAGAACTGAATGAACCTGCATCTCTGCAAAATCTTCGTACTTCCCTGATGTAAAATACAATCAGGAACATCACCTTCACTTGGAGCACTTCACGAATGTCAGCTTTCTCCTCCATTGCATCAACGTTCGCGAACAAGTTCGCGAAGCCAGAAGTCATGAGTCTCGACACGTATTTCGAGCTTTGCAAGACGACTCCACTTGCATACGCCAGCGCTGCAGAGCGAATGGTTCTGGCAATTGGCGCCGCCCGCATCAAAGATACTTCTGATGACAAGCGCCTCTCACGAATCCATTCAAACAAGAAGATTCGTGTTTACGATGCTTTCAAAGATTTCTACGGTGCTGAAGAAGGTATTGAGCGTATCGCTGCGTTCTTTCGGAATAATGCTGCTGGCCTCGAAGAGTCGAAGCAGATCCTGTATTTGAAGGGGCCAGTTGGTGGTGGCAAGAGTTCGATTGCCGAACGGCTGAAAGCGCTGATGCAAAAGTTCCCGATATTCGTGCTGTACGACCCTTCGGAGAAGAACGAAGAGCTGAAGATGTCGCCAGTCCTTGAAAGCCCGCTCGGCTTGTTCAACTTGCTCGAGCATGGTGAAATGCTTGAAGCTGAGTTCGGTATCGCTCCACGGTACTTGAACACAGTGATGTCAGGCTGGGCACAACAGAAGCTTCAAGAGTTCGGTGGCGACGTCACGAAATTCTCGGTCATAAAGCTGTATCCGAACAAAGACAGTCAGCTCGGCATCATGAAAGTTGAGCCGGGCGATGAGAACAATCAAGACGTGTCAGTGCTGATTGGCAAGACTGATCTGCGGAAGCTTGAGAAGCTCCCACAGAACCACCCGTATGCGTATAGTTACTCTGGTGGCTTGAACCGCACTAACCAAGGTCTGTTGGACTTCGCTGAAATGTTCAAAGCGAACATCAAGACGTTGAATCCGCTGCTGATGGCAACGCAAGAGCACAACTACAACGGTACTGAAGCGATCCCAGCAATGCCATACACAGGGATCATCATGGCTCACAGCAACGAGTCGGAATGGTTCGCATTCAGGAACAACAAGACCAACGAAGCATTCTTGGACCGTGTGTACATCGTTGACATCCCGTACTGTCTGCGTGTCGACGAAGAAGTGCAGATTTACGAGAAGATGCTGCACGGATCCTCATTGGCAAAGGCCCCGATCGCTCCTGGCACGTTGAAGATGCTGGCGCAATGGTCGATTCTGACTCGCTTGAAGACTCCTGAGAACTCGACGATTTACGCGAAGCTCAAGGTGTACAACGGCGAAAACGTGAAGGACACGATGCCGAATGCGAAGTCTCTCGAAGAATACCGCGATGCAGCTGGCATCGAAGAAGGTATGAGCGGCATGAGCACTCGGTTCGCATTCAAGGTGCTATCAGCAGTGTACGACCTTCGACCAGAAGAACAGCAGGCGAACCCAATCGATTTGATGTTCGTGATCGAGCAAGCTACATTGAAAGAAGCTTTGCCTGAAGAGACGCGCGCGAAGTTCATGACGTACATCAAGGATTTCCTGCAGCCGAAGTACTTCGAATTCGTCGAGAAAGAGCTGCGCACTGCGTACCTTGAATCGTATCGTTCTTTCGGTCAGAACATGTTCGAGCGGTACGTGCTGTTCGCAGATGCATGGCTCGACGACAGTCAATGCCGCGATCCAGAAACACACACGATGCTGAATCGTGAGATGTTGAACGGGAAGCTGGAAGAGATCGAGAAGGCAGCTGGAATCACGAACGCAAAAGACTTCCGGAACGAGATCGTGAATTATGTTCTGAAGTACAAGGCAAAGCACGAAGGTATCGCACCAGCTTGGGACGCATACGAGAAGATCAAAGCTGTGATCGAGAAACGCATGTTCTCTGCAACAGAACAAATTATGCCCGTGATCGCGTTCGGCCCGAAGCAAGACAAGGATACACAAGAGAAGCACGATGGGTTCGTTACTCGCATGGTCGAGAAAGGTTATACTGAGAACCAAGTCAAGGTTCTGGTGTCGTGGTTCACAAACAACCGTAAGTCGAGCTGATGATGGCAGTGATGTTGGTCGCAATGGCCTTCATCCTGATCCTGATCGGGATCTGGGTGAATGTAACTCATAACGATTCCGGCGTTCGGTTCGCTGTTCGTTGGACAGCCATCGTCGGTGCCTTTTGTTTCCTAATGATCGCTGGGAAGGTGTACGTCTCATGAAAGATCTTCCAATCTCAACGTTCATTTTCATCGATCGACGTAAGACTGGGCGCGGCAAGTCTCTGCCGAATCGGCAGAAGTTGCTGAAGCGGATCAAGAATTCAATCAAGAATTCGAACCCCGATGATATCGATGCTGGCGGCGTGAAAGGCGGGAATGCTGCTCCTGGAAAGCAGCATTCGAATCCTGTCAAGGTTGCTCAAGCCGCACTCTCAGAACCAACGTTCCGATACGCACGTTCGTCGGGTAACACAGACGTTGTTCTGCCTGGAAATGACCGATGGCTGAAAGGTGACGAGTTTCCGATGGACGGTGGCGAAGATGGTGCTGGTGCTGGGAGCGGGCCTGGCGAAGATGGTGAAGACGATTTCGTGATCAACATCAGTCGGAACGAGTTCTATGATGTATTCTTTGAAGATTGCGAACTTCCTGATCTCGAGCAGACAGCGCAGAAAGAAGTACCTGAAGCAATCATGAAGCCTGCCGGATTTCAAAAAGACGGGAATCCTGGGCAGCTCAGTGTGATTCGATCGTATCGGAACTCGATCGGACGTCGACGTGCGCTGACGTTCGATGATCGCGAAGAACTGGAAGTTCTTCAAGCTCGTCTCGATGATCTGATGGTTTCGGACCTCTTGCGCGATTCGATGGTTCACGAAGATTGGGTTGCTGAAGTCACGAAAATCAATGACCGCATCAAAGAGATCCGTGCCAGGATCGCTGCGCTCCCGTTGTTCGAGAAAGTCGATCACAGATACAGGAAGACTGAACGCGTTCAAGTGAAGTCAGCTGAAGCCGTGCTGATGATGGCAATGGATGTCTCAGGATCGATGGATGAAGATCGGAAGCGCCTTGGCCGGAAGTTCTTCTCGATGCAGTACGTGTTCATCACACGAAAGTATCCGAACACAGATCTCGTGTTCATCTGGCATACAGATCATGCTGAAGAGTGCGATGAAGAAACGTTCTTCACAACTCGCATGAATGGCGGCACTATCATCTCGCCAGCGATGAAACTTGCGCATCAAATTGTGAAGGAACGGTACGACATCTCGTCAACGAACATCTACTTCAGCTATGCAGGAGATGGTGACAATTACCCGGCCGACAATCGCGAAATTATCGCAGAACTCGAAGATCGCGGGTTCCTTGGAAAGCTCCGACATGCCGTGTACGTGCAAGTCGGTACTGAGACTCCATCAAGTGGATGGAGTATGGTCCCGAACGGACAGAGTCAAACTTGGACCACGATGTCCTCGATCGCGAGGACATCAAAGAAGATGCACGTTGTGAAAGTCGAATCTGAAGACAAAGTTTTTGAGGCATTCAAAAAGGTCTATGGCAAGAAGAAGGCAAAGGCATGAATCTGTTCTTCACATTGAGAGATCTGAATACAGAACATAAGAAGACAAAGTAAGAAGACAAAGTAAGAAGACAAAGTACTGTCAAATGCCAATAATCAAAGGATTCAAAAATGTCGGATAAGCTGTTGATCACCTCGCGTACTGATTGGACCGCTTCAATGATCGCGGAGGTGTACAAAGAAATCGAGACCATCGCAAACGAAGAAATGGAACTCGACGGTCAAGTATACCCTAATCAGATCGAGATCATCACTGCTGAACAGATGATGGATGCGTACGCATCCATCGGGCTCCCAGTACACTACAACCATTGGAGCTTCGGGAAGGACTTCTTAAAGACTTCGAAGGCATACGAAAAAGGCCATCAAGGCCTCGCATACGAGATCGTGATCAACAGCTCGCCATGCATCTCGTATCTCATGGAAGAGAACACGATGATGATGCAAGCGCTCGTGATCGCACATGCTGCATTCGGGCACAACAGCTTCTTCAAGAATAACGAGTGCTTCACTCAGTGGACGAACGCAGGCTCAATCATTGACTACATGATCTTCGCTCGCGACTACATCAGGAAGTGCGAAGAGCGATACGGCCTCGAAGAAGTAGAAAAGGTCATTGATGCAGCACATGCTTTAGCTCCACACGGTATTGACAAGTTCAAGAGGAAGCACAAGCCGAAGCTGAATGAAGAACTTCGGCTGAAGAAACTCCTCGAGCGCGAAGATCAAACGCAACTTGAAAAGGACGTGATCCTGCAGAAGACCTCGTTCCGTGACGCAGAACTTGATCACGAAGATGATCATCTTGGCGACAACGAAGAAGAAGAAAACTTACTGTACTTCATCATGAAGAAGGCTCCGACAATGGAGCAATGGAAGCGCGAGATCTTGCGCATCGTGCACAAAGTAAATCAATACTTTTATCCGCAAGGTCAGACGCAGAATGCGAATGAAGGTTGGGCATCGTTCACGCATTACTACATCATGTCTCGACTCGAAGAAAAGGGAATTTTGTCTTCGGATGCGTATATTGCTTTTCTTGATTCGCACGCGAACGTCTTGTACCAGCCAACGTACAACTCACGGCATTACAGCGGTGGTTTGAACCCGTATGCTCTTGGGTTCGCGATTCTGATGGACGTCAAGCGCATCTGTGAGAACCCTACCGATGAAGATCGTGAATGGTTTCCCCATCTGATTGGCGCTCGTTGGCAAGATGCAGTGAAGGAAGCAGCATGGTCGCATCGCGATGACGGGTTCATCATGCAGAACCTCGGCCCGAAAGTTATTCGGGATCTTAAGTTGTTTAGCGTTCGTGTCGGTGAGACAGATGGTGAACGGAAGGCGTTCGTCTCAGAGATTCACGATGAAATTGGATACAAGCAGATTCGACGGAATCTTGCTCAGTCATACGAGCGAATTAATCGTGTTCCACAGATCAAGGTAATCAGCGCTGATCTCGATGGCGATCGAACGCTGTACCTCGAGTACGAATCGTTCATGGGTCGATCGCTAGATCGTGAATCTGCTGAAGCTGTTGCTGATTACATCGATTACCTGTGGGGATACCCAGTGGTTCTTGATGACGGTGAGCCCGAGTCTTGAACATGGAAGATTTGAGTTCTCTGTCTGAACTTCAATTCGAACTTCGGCGCCGCACGCTCATTCGAGAGTACATTGATTTGCTGCCTGAACATCAACGAAAAAAGGCCATTTCGTTTCAACTTCAACTCGATCTGAAGCGACTAGAACTCGGTTCAAAAGGTTTCATTGACCATTGTTTCGCTGAGATCAATGAAAACCTTTTGAATTTATCAGACCAATTTGTCTGTCTAAAGAACTTAACGAAGCTTTAGACTGAAATAGTCTAAAGCTTCGTAAATTATCCCTGAAGAAGATTAGAGCCAGAGTGCGTACATAACAAGGCGCCAATTAGCTACTGTAAGCACTACAAGAGCGTTACTTGTGTTTCGGATAGTTGGTGCCAGTGAAGATGTCGATACCCAACGGAAGCTCACCGAGACTGTGCTAGAGGCCAATTGAAGTGATCTGTCAGTAGTACCAACGTCGATTTCGGCATCAATCTCGTTACCAACTGCAAACCCGTGCTCAGCTGTTAGGCAACGATACACTGCACGCACCATGTCAGGAACTCGTGTTCCTCCATGTGTCGCTATTGAATTGCCAGAAGTTGTTGGCAGTGTAAGCTGAGCACTTTCAAAGCGGCTAATGTGCCCGTTGGTACGAAGTGCACCTGAACCTGCAACCATGTTCACAGTTGTAGCTTTAACAACCAGCGCCGAAACGCCATTGATAACCGTGTCGATCGTGTCAACAGCTGACGAGAAAAAGCCAGAATTAGGATCGCGAATAGCAATTGATGGAATAGAAGCACTTGTGCCAGTTGCTGACATGAATGTGCGACCACCCGATATGTGCAGTGCGTGAAAATTAGTAACTGTTGGTGAAAAGCCGCCAGTACTATCTACAGATGGTGCATTGAAGATAAAAACTGTTGATGCGTCCGTATAAGTTTTGGCTGATGATGAAGTAAAGACTGGTGCAGAAAAGTGTGTTGAAACACGTGTTATGACGTTACCGGCAGTGGTATCGGTATGAGTGCCAGGCCGCACTCGTAGCGCGGTGCCTTGGCCTGAGGATACAGGTCCAGCAAAAGGGTCTCGATCAATTAGTACTACACTAGTAAATGTACTTATACCTTCGATTAGCACTGCTGCATTTGGACTTCCAATGGCTACGTTACCGCCTAAGATGTTGAGGTTGAGGGCTGATGCCGCGCCATTAGACCGTGCTTGAATTTCGTTTGTGTCGAAGACCATATTGAGAGACGCACTAGATCCAATCTGGATTGGATTTGCGGTTGATGCAAGCGTAGTAGCAGTTACAGCTGTGATTGCGACGAATGGTACCGTCAGACTAGCCCCTGCTGTGACTGCACCAGTACTCTTTACTTCGAATGCAAGGATTGTGTACGGATCAGTTGTTGGGTTTGCTGCATTACCTTTGGAAATGATTTGGAAGCCATCGGTAACGTCATTGCTTCGAAGGCCGATTGTGAAGTGGGCATTAGATGCGCCTTCAATAAGGGAGCCGGCGGATGTACCTGCGATCAAACTGTCAATGTCTGTATCTGCTGCAGCCCAGGATCCAAAGGTGCCTGTACCAATGGTGCCAACGCCAGAAAGGATGGCGTTAGAGATAGTCGGCGCGGTGTTCGTAACATACGTAGTACCGGTACCAGTCTGAAGGCTTGTACCAGCAGTGGCACGACCGTATGTGTCTACAGTCAGTTGATTGTACGTGCCCGCGCTAATTGCAGTTGTTGCCAGATCAATGTTGTCGGCATTCACGACAATTCGTGTTGCTGAAGCAGTTCCGATGTCGATTGTGTTCCCGGTCTTCGAGAGACCTGCACCAGCTGTAACTTGACCCAGACCAGTGAATTGAACAAATGTCAATGCAGTAGTACCAAGAACAATCACACCATCAGTAATTAGAACCCAACCTGAGTCGGCATTCGTATTACCTTCGGTAACGAATGTGTAGAAACCAGCAGTAACTTCAATGCCGGGCGAGTTATCAGCATCAGCTGATCTAGCCCAAGCACCAGCGGCGACAACGTACACGCCGTTCTGTGATAGGGTGCTTTGGTTCTTCACCAGAACGCGATCGCCTGCGATCACTGCGATACCGTCAATCGTTTGCGTGCCTGACAATGTGATGTTCGCTGTTGTAGCAACACGACTTGAGGCCTTCATGTCGAGACCTGTTGCTACGTTGTCGACGTACTGCTTCGTTGCTGCGTGAAGATTCAATGTTGGATCTGCTGATAACGTCAAGGGACCTGACATCGTCCCGCCGATCAAATTCACAAATGCTGTATCAAGAGTCGATGTCGAAACTAACTCAACCGAACTATCATTACGAACAAAGAATGTTTTCTTTGTGCTTTCGTTGAACAGCAGTCGACCGTATCCGACATCGTTGGAAAATGACTTCGTAGCATCGATTTGCCAAATAGACGAAGTATTGTTGTACACCCAAACTTGATCTAAATTCAAGTCATAGATCACGTTTGTTGGATCACTGAATGCCAGAACTTTTACAGTTGCGAGCGCTTGTGAATTCGCAGCATAACCATATGATCGAGGACCACGGAACTTTGCCAATAAAGCTGAGTTCGTATCGGTTTCCAAGTTGATAGTCAGTACGCTGCCAGCAGCGTACACTGTTGGTGTAGCCCAGTTCGATGTGTCCACAGTGATCGTATCGCCGTCACGAACAACACGGACCTTTGTTGAACCATCAGTGCCTTGGAACGCTGCCATATTACCCCAGCCCGGTGTCTGAGACACGTATGAAGCAGCACTAGCACTAGCGCCAGTATTGTTGTTACCCCATGTGACTAGCGTTGTGCCGTCTACGATCGTTACCTGGTCATTGCGCGCGTAATTGTATACCAAACCCCATGTCGGAGCGAATCCGCCTGGCGAGCGCACAACAGACAAAGTATTTTGACGCCCTGTGATTGGGTCTACATACCAAGCAGCAACAACAGCAATAATGTCGTCGTCATTATTTCCAGATGAAAGCTTTGCTTCAAGAGTGTACTTCGTATAAGTCTTATTGCTAATGAAACCGATGTATGAATCTGAATTGATTGTTGAAGCGATTGTATCTGTCGGAACATCATACGTCCACGCTGATAGTTCATCAGAGAGTCCTGGCTGGAGCGTGGCGAGGTTTATCGCACCTGACAACTGGCAAATAACATTGAGGTTGTTCGCCCAAGTTTGTGCGGCGCTGAGATTGACTGTGCCGCTTGTGCCATTGAATGTGCCGAATGAAGAGATTCTCGCTGCACCACTCAAACCTGTGCCAGTCACAAGCATCCCAACTGTAACTGTTCCAGAAGTGACAGATGAAATCGTCATTACTGTACTTGCTGTGCCGGAGGGCGAAGCTACGAACGTTACTGCTTGACTATTAGCTCCTGTGTTCGTGTATTGAATGTTGTGCCTACCGCCAAGAGCGGTAACGGCAGTGATAGTGAAAGTTCCTGCATACGATGAATCAGCTGTTGTTGATAACATTGTTACGACTGCACCGACTGGGAACGAAAGAGCAAGTGATGTAGTATTACCTGATATGAATCTGAAATTAGTAACGTTACTAGTACGAGTGAAAAAACCGGGCGAATCTCTAATATGTGAGAACCGCTGCCAAGTGTTGAACACAGTTGCATTCGTGATAACATTGCTTTTTGCTGTAGCCAATTCTGCAGAATCATTCGTAAATGCACCAGACACGACGAGATAATCATTCGAGGCTGAATTTGAGCCGTCAACATCAACGAACGGTACTTGACCAAGAGCGCCAGCTGGAAATGAGTTCGTCAATTTTGAATCGACATAACTCTTGCTTGTAGCGTGAGTAGTCAAAGTTGGAATCAAAGACACGCTTGGCAATGACGTCCAAGTTGGAGCACCTGTACCACCCGAGATCAGAATCTGACCAGCTGTACCAGCTGCTGAAAATAGCGTGGTCGCTGCAGCTGATTGATAATGAATCTGGCCAGCAGCACCACCAAGAAGATTCGTGACTCCGCCGCCTTCCACAGCTAAAGTACCAGATGTTGGCAGCGTAACGTTTGTTGTGCCAGTTGATGTCAGTGTTACACTAAACGCACCTGCTTGAGCAAGCGATGCGCCAGAAACACCGATGTTGGTGATGCTGTTCGCGTTGTTGTCAAGACCGTTCTTGACGATGAAGCGTGTATTGATTGCCATGATTCAATTTCCTCAGTAGCTTGATGAATTAGATGATGATTGCGGAGGCGATCACTTTGAATGTTGAAACCGCGTTCGCTGGCGTCACGAGCAGTCGTAGTTGACCGCTAGCAACATCAGTGTCGAAGGTGCCGAGCGATGCGCCAGTTGCGACGCGTCCAAACTCAGTGATGTATGCGTTCGTGCCGTCGTGAATGGCATTGATTTCCAGGATCTCATAGGCAGATCCTGATGTCGCTTGGATCTGGTATCGAACGCTGCGATATGTTGCTGACGCATGTGTAATAATCACTTGGTTCGCAGTCACTACAGAAGTTGTCAAAGTTGCTGCCGACAGCTGACCTTGGCTACCTACAATCATAGTGCTAGCTGTCACTGCACCAGT
>Ga0163144_10027676_pt1 | contig 10968 bp, 12 predicted proteins | sample OliLak19BULKMAT1_FD_123175 | JGI IMG/M metagenome (GOLD analysis project Ga0163144, IMG submission 123175) | Freshwater microbial mat bacterial communities from Lake Vanda, McMurdo Dry Valleys, Antarctica - Oligotrophic Lake LV.19.BULKMAT1 | ecosystem: Environmental > Aquatic > Freshwater >... | reverse complement strand
TTTCGCGAAGATCTGTATTATCGGCTCAACATTATCAACCTGCTCCTGCCGCCTCTGCGCGATCGGCGTGAGGACATCCCCGATCTGGTCGAGCATCTTCTCCGCAAGCATGCGACGGAAATTGGCAAACGCTTCACCGGCGTGAGTCATGAAGCGATGCGGATCTTGTTGGCGTGTCCCTGGAAAGGCAACGTGCGCGAACTCGAGAACGCCTTGCAACGGGCGGTGATTCTCGGCGACGGCCCGCTGGTGCAGCCGGAGGATCTGCCGCCGGACTTGGCGCCGCTGGTGGATGACCCCAGCCAGGCGGACGACCTCGCGGAGGCGGTCCGGCGTTTCGAAAAGCTGCACATCCAGCGCATCTTGCATCGCTTCCCGGATAAGAAGGAAGCGGCGCGGCGGCTGGGCATGGGCCTTTCGTCACTATATCGCCGCATCACGGAGTTGGAGATTGGGGGATAAGCCCCGTTTCGGTTTCGACTGCCGTTTGTTAGAGTGGAGAGAAGAGTCGCAATTTCTTGACGAATCATGCGTGAGGTCGTTCATGCCTTCACCGTTTCCTGGAATGGACCCTTATCTGGAAGCGCCCGACGTCTGGCAGGATTTGCACGCGACTTTGATCGTTGCCATCCGCGCGGAGTTGAATCCCTTGCTCCCGGAAGGGTATGTCGCGGCGACGGATCGGCATGTGTGGATCGACACGCCCAATCCGCGGCAGGAAAAGAAAGGCAAACCCTACCTCAAGATCCTCGACGCGCGCCAGCGGCGGGTGGTGACTGTGCTCGAACTGCTGAGCCCTTCAAACAAGAAACCCGGAGAGCATTACGAACAGTACCTTGCCAAGCGGGAAGAGGTTTTCGCGGCCGGCGTCAACTTGGTCGAGATCAATCTTTTGCGTGCGGGAACGCATCCGCCGCTCGGGGAAATGGACGCGGAGGACTTGCAGTATTACATTCTGGTTTGCCGGGCTCAACAAACGGCGCGTGCGGAAATCTGGGCGTTTGGCGTGCGGGATCCTATTCCAAAGTTCCCGATCCCCTTGACGCCGTCCTTGGAGATCCCCTTCGACCTGAAACCCTGTCTGGATCGTTCTTATCGCGAGGCAAGATACGAACGGGAGATCGACTACAGCCGACCGCCCGTGCCGGCGTTTCGAGAGGAGGAGGCGGCGTGGGTGCGGGAGATCGCGGCGCAACTTCCCTTCGTTTCAGATCCATAAGAAATGCGAGCGACGGCTGCACTATGGAATAGCCGAAAGTGGCGGAATTCCGTAGCGCGTCAAGCCTCAGCAAGAATTGATGAAGAAATCGGCGTGTTCTCTTCTTCTTCTTCTCCTCCCCATTCTGGCTCTGGTTGATGTAGCGAATAAGCAAGCAAGTGCCTAACCAACCCGTGAGCCTTTATGATGAAATTGAGCCCGTCTCCGTCGCCAAGCGCCAACGAGCAATTATTTGCGCTCAGCCAGGATCCAAATTCGTCAAGTGACGATTGGTCAAGTCGGTTGGGTCCGACAATCCGCGCGCACTCTGGCTTAGCGCTGATTTTGTCGTCCGGGAAGAACCACACTTCATCAAAGCCATAGAAAATCGTGCAGTCGCCACTCAGGAGAAACGAAGTTGGAATGATAAATCCATCGCCGAGCAACTTTGCTTCCTTTGCAATAGGCTTTAGTTCAGGGCTCTTTCGGAGCAGCTTGCTTGGGGCGGGATCGCTATCTAGCGATGTGACCAGAGCATACTTCATTTTCTTGGAATTGCGCGGGAAGTGCTCCAGAAAATCGCTGATCGAGTTGTCAAACCAACCAGCGACGTATTCCTCGAATTTTACGATGCCATTGGATTCGTTCTTCATATCTTTTCTCCCGGCTTTGGGTGCCGCCACTTCTTCCGGCGCAACTTCCCCTTCGTCCAAACCCAATCATGCACATGGGGATTCGGATGTCCATGGTGATTCGAGTAATCAACATTCTTGATGGCCCAACCATCTGCCGCGTAAAACCGGCGCTGAATAATTTTTCCGTTTTTGTCCCGTCTCACTCTGGAAGTGTTAGGATTGCTTCTTGTGGGAAGGCTATTTCTGGCCATTCTTGCTTTCCTTAACGGTGACGTTCCAGACGCTCGAATGCCACCGGTTAATATAGTACCGAGATCGAACGGAAAGCGCAAGAAAAAAGATCGGAAGTCAGCCGAAATCGTCGCATTAAAGTCAATCCAAGGAAGGGACAGGCGAGTTGTCAAAAGCCAATTGCGTGGCAGAACCGGGAATTCTGTATCAAGGGGCTATTTCATAGCGCAGCCGGGAGCGACAAACAGCGATGAAGTTGCGAGGGTTCGTTTTTGTCGCGATGGGTCTTCTCGCGTTAGCCGCGACTGCCGTGCAAACGCGCGGCTGCGGAATACCGTCCGAGAGTCCCTCGGAGAAATCAAGTCCGGATGCGGCGCGCGAACGCCTGGCTGCATTGTGGGTCGGCTTGCATGGGGTCGACCCGCGCGGCGAGCCGGTCGAGATGGCGTTCTTTTTGAATGTGCCGGAGGAAACGGTCGCGTTTTTCGCCGAGCGAATTCCAACGGCGAGGAAACCGAAGCCGGGCGAGGTCGAATCCTTGATCGAGGAGTTAGGCAGCGTCGATTTCCCGCGCCGCGCCAAGGCGTCCGCAGCGCTGGAGACATGGCATCGAATGGCAAGGCCGGCGGTGCAAAGCGCGCTATATCGAAAAATGCCTCTGGAAAAGCAGCGGCGGCTTGAACAGTTGGTCCATAAGATGGATGATATCGGCCGGTGCCCCGAGATCTTACGGCAGAAGAACGCCGTTTGGATTCTCTATAAGCTGAACACCGTCGCCGCACGCGGATTGTTGCGGCAGTGGGCGGCGGGGGCGCCGGAAGCCTACCTGACTCGGGAAGCCAAGGATCGGCTCGCCTCGTTGGAAAAACCCGCCCGTTGACGTTTGAACCATTCCCGTAACGACGAGACCCACCCATGATTCACATCCCCGTTTCCCGCTGGGGCGAGCCTTACAAGAGCCTGGACATCGACAGGATCACCCACTTCGATACCGGCGAGGTGATGTGCGAAGTGAGCCGGGCCAACGGGGCGCTGGTCGAACGCGATATGCGCCACGCCAAACGGGCGCGCGATCTCTTGACGGAAATCCCCATCCAGGAAGTTCTCGAAAAGGTCAAGAAAGCGGCCGACCTTTACACCAAGGCCGAACTGCCCCTGGGCGACGGCGCCCAGACGCCGAACGACTTCGTCCGCCAGCAGTCGGCCACGACCGGTCTGCCCGAACACATGTGCCGATTCAACATGGAGAAGAATCACTTCGTGTTGACGCAGATGGACAAGCTGCTCGACTCGCTCACGCGCGGCATGGATCTGGATTTCTTCACGCGCGGTTACGGCGTTGAATCGCGCGGCGTGCCGCTCAGCTATCAGTCGCAGTCGCCGGTGCTTGGATTGGTGTTGCCGTCCAATTCGCCGGGCGTGCATACGTTGTGGCTGCCGATCATTCCGCTGCAAATCGGCTTGATCTTGAAGCCGGGGCCGCAGGAGCCGTGGACTCCCTATCGCATGACGCAGGCGTTCATCCAGGCGGGCATCCCCAAGCAAGCGATCGCGATCTACCCAGGCTTGGGCGACGTGGGTGCGGCCGTCTTGCAGCATTGCCCCAAGAGCCTGATCTTCGGCGGGACCGCGACGGTCGAGCAATACAAAGGCAATCCCCGCGTGCAAGCGCACGGCCCAGGCTACTCCAAGATCCTCCTCGGCGAGGATCAAGCGGACAACTGGGAAAAGTACCTCGACATCATGGTCGACAGCATCTTCGTTAATTCCGGGCGCGGCTGCATCAATTGCTCCGGCGTGTGGACGCCGCGGCATGGCAAGAAAATTGCCGAGGCGATCGCCGCCAAGATCGGACCCGTCGAGCCGTTGCCGCCGGAAGATCCCAATAGCGCCCTGGCGGCGTTCACCGTGAAGGGGCAAGCGGACGCCATCAACGCCCAGATCGACCAGGACGTCAAAGAGTCCGGCGCACATGACATGACGGCGAAATACGGGGCGCGGCTGGTGAAGAAAGAACGCTGCGATTATCTGCGGGCCACCATCATCTACTGCGAAAGCCCCGAGCAAGCGGCCGCGAAAAAGGAATACATGTTCCCGTTCGCGACCGTGGTGGAATGCCCGCAGAACGAAATGTTGGCCAAGATCGGCCCGACGCTGGTGTGCTCGGCGATCACGGGCGATCCGAAGTTTCAGCGGGCCTTGGCGGACGCCACGCACATCGACCGCCTCAACATCGGCGCCCTCAAGACCATCCAGCTGAACTGGCTGCAACCGCACGAAGGAAGCATCATCGACTTCCTGTTCCGCAATCGGGCGTTCCAGTTCGACAAGGACATGGTCAAGATATAGCAAATCGGCGAGCCGGGCGGCGTAAGCCCCCGGAGTTTTTCTTCGTTCGCTGATAGTTCCCTCCGGGGACTAACGTCGCCCGGCTCGCCATTGGTCTTTGATGGTCTTGCCGGGGCGCGAATCGAGTTCTAAATTAACTTTTTGATTTTCTGGGCCCAATGAGAAGACGAGTCAGCAATGCCGCATAAGAAAAGCGCGAAGAAGAGCCTTCGCAAAGATGAGAAGCGTCGCGTGCGCAACAAGGCTGCCCGTAAGGGGGTGCGCGTTCAAGTGAAGCAATTCGCGCAAGCCGCCAAGGATGTCACGCCGGAACAACTCCGCACCGACCTGGTCGCGGCAATCAAGAAGTTGGACAAAGCGGCGGCCAAGCGGGTGCTCCATCCCAATGCCGCTGCCCGGAAGAAGTCGCAACTGGCACGCCATTTCAACGAACGCACGAAGCCGGTGGCGTCGTAACTCGTCATTCACGAGCCGGAAGCGTAAGCAACGGAAGGGTTTATCCGAATTCCGTCGCTAACGCGTCCGGCTCGTCGTTCTCGCCTTTCCTTATCGCATGTCTTGCGGTATGGTCGCGCCTTCCCTGGGAGGGTGGCCATGCTTTTGAAGTCGTTTCCCGGACTTCCCCAATTTCGCAGATTTCTCGCTTCTCTCGTTCGGCTGCGCGCCGGCGTGGCGTTCCTTTGCCTATTCTGTCTAATCGGCTGCCCCTCCGCGACGAACCATCGCGTGCGCGAATTGAACGACGACGGCGTGTATCTCTTTTCAAAGGGAAATTATCGCCAGGCGCGCGACTCCTTCGACCTCGCCCTGACCTTGACGCCGAACGATCCGGGACTTACGTTCAATCTCGGCCAATGTTATGACCGTCTCGGCGACGAAGTGCGCGCGGAGCAGTATTACACGCAATGCCTGCAAGCCGATCCAAAACACACCGAGGCCAGGAATGCCTACGCGGCGCTTCTTTATCGATTGGGACGCGCGCCGGAAGCGAACCGGATGATCCAGGATTGGTATGCGAGCGAGCCGAACCTCGCGGACGCGCATGCCCTGGAGGGCTGGCGATTGCGGCAACAACGGGCGTATCCGGAGGCGCAGGAGCGGCTGCAATACGCCCTGGCCCTCGATCCGGGAAATCGCCTGGCGCTCACGGAAATGGGCATCCTATATGAACAATCGAACATGCCGGAGCGGGCGCTGGTCCTGTACGAACGCGTACTCACTCGGTATCCCGGTCAGAGCGATGTCGCCGCCCGCGTGGCGGACTTGAAATCGCGCAAGACCGGCCCGCCATTGCCCGATTGAACCGAAATGGCGAGCCGGGCGGCGTCAGCCCCCGGAGTGTGGCTTCGTTCGCTGATGGTTCCCTCCGCAGCCTGACGCTGCCCGGCTCGTTCGTTTTTTTTCGACACTTGTCTGGACAAGTGTTGTTTGACCGATAATAATGACGCGATGAGGCATGCAACGACTTCATCCAAGAAAAAGGCGGTTCGCTTTGATTCGCTGGAGCAGGAGGTGTACCTGCACCTTTGGCGCACCTACGATCGCCTGCGCCAACACGAGGAGGAGTTGTTCAGCGGGTATGGCTTGACCGCGCAGCAATACAACGTGTTGCGGCTCTTGCGGGGCAGCCATCCGGAGACGCTGCCGACGTTGGAATTGGCGCGGCGATTGGTTTCGCGGGCGCCCGATATCACCCGCATTCTCGACAAATTGGAGCAGATGGAAGTCATCGCGCGCGAGAGGCGGGCGGACAACCGGCGCATCGTGCGCGTCGGCCTGACGAACAACGGGACCGCGCTGTTGGATCGGTTGGCCGAGCCGTTGCGGGAATGCCATCAAAGGCAACTGGGGCATTTATCGGCGGGGCGATTGAAAGAACTGCGGGATCTATTGCGCGAGGCGCGCGGCCCGCACGAAGAAGAGGGCGGAGTCTGGAGTTGACAGGCGGTCCCGCCGCTTGCGGCTTAGCGAACTCCCTTCCAACGAGGAATACCATGACAGCGATCGGAAAAAAAGCGGACGTGGTGGTGATCGGCGGCGGCCCCGCTGGATCGACCGTGTCGAATCTAATCGCGCAAGCGGGCCGGAAGGTAATGCTCTTCGAACGCGAGCATTTTCCCCGTTTCCACATTGGAGAATCGCTGATTCCGCACACATATTGGACGCTAAAGCGACTCAAGATGCTGGAGAAGATGAAGCCCAGCCACTTCGTCAAAAAGTACAGCGTACAATTTATCAACCAGCACGGCAAACTGTCGGAACCGTTTTACTTTGTCGATCATCGGCCTCACGAAGCGTCGCAGACCTGGCAAGTGCTGCGGAGCGAATTCGATCACCTGATGCTGAAGAACGCGGCCGAGCAGGGCGTGGAGGTCCACGAGGGGATGCGCGTCTTGGAGGTGTTGTGGGACGGCGCGAGGGCCGTGGGCGTGCGCGTGCTGGATGCGGACGGTCAGGAACACACGGTGCATTGCGACGTGGTGGTCGACGCGAGCGGGCAGAGTTCGATTCTCTTGGATCGCTTGAAACTGCGGCAATGGGATCCGCTTCTCAAAAAGGGGGCGGTGTGGACCTATTGGAAGGGCGCGCATCGCGAAGCCGGCCGGGACGAGGGAGCGACGCTCGTCATCCAAATGCAAGGCAAGGCGGGGTGGTTCTGGTACATTCCGCTTCACGACGACGTGATGTCCGTGGGCGTGGTGGCGGGCTACGAGTACCTGTTCAAGAATCGCGGCAACGATCACGAGAAGATCTATTTCGAGGAAGTCGCAAAGTGTCCCGGGTTGCAGCCTCGCATTGAAAAAGCGACGCGGGTGGCGCCGTTTCGGGCGGCGAAGGAGTATTCCTACCGAGCCAAACAAGCGGCGGGCGACGGCTGGGCGTTAATTGGGGACGCGTATGGTTTTCTCGATCCGCTGTATTCCTCTGGTGTGCTGCTGGCGCTCAAATCGGGCGAGATGGCCGCGGACGCGATTTGCGAGGGACTCAAGAACGGCGATACCTCGGCGGCGCAACTCGGCAAATGGGAGCCCGACTTCGCCCGCGGCATGGATCGGATGCGGCGGCTGGTTTGCGAGTTTTACGAGGGATTCAGCTTTGGCCGCTTCGTGCGCCGGTTTCCCCACTTGAAAGGATATGTGACCGACGTTCTGATCGGCGATGTATTCAAGGATGACGTGGACCAACTGTGGGAGCCGATGGATCAACTGCGCGCGGAGTTCGCGCAAGCCGCGGCGGCCGGGAAATGACTGCTGCCGGGAAGACGAGTTGATAGGATGCTCTAAGCGAATCGGTTCCATCGAACGCAATGTGAGTACCGAAACGAAAGCGAGAGCGCCGATGACAAGCCCGGAATCCCCGAGTTCGTTGCCCACCTTGCCCGGCGACACGCGCGCGGCCTCCTGTCCGTGCTGGATGTACGCGGCATTGGCGCTGAGCTTGGTTGGGGCGGTCGGCGGTTTGCTGCTGACTTGGATGGCGGGGCTGACGGCGTGTACGCTTTGTTTCTATCAGCGTGTGTTCATGATGTCGTGTCTGGGCGTTTTGGGAGTCGGAGCGCTAACGCGCGACATGAAGCCGGGTCGCGCGAGCCTCTTGGCGTTGCCGGCGGCGATGGGCGGCTTCGCGGTCGCGGTGTTTCACGTCAATCTCGAAATGACCGGCAAGCTGGAATGCCCCAACGGTTTGTTTGGGCTGGCGACCGCGCCGGTGCAGAGTTTGGTCGCCTTCGGCCTTTTGGTCGTCCTATTGGGGGGCGATCTGATCGAAGCGAGAAAGGCGGGGCATGGCATTCCGATACTCGGGTTAGGTGCGGCGCTGTTGGGCCTGGTTTTCGCGGTGGCGTTGATCTTCAGCGGGCCGCCGTTGCCGACTTACAGTGAAGAGCCGGGGTTTCAGAAGCGGTTCAAGTATCAGGGGCCGGCGGTGGAATGTCGGCCGCCCAAGCCGGCGGCGGGGTGAGAGTACAGCAAAGCGGGTGCGGGGCGAGCGCGAAACGGGGAAGGGTTGGAAAAAATTGGGCTCGAACGGCTTGCCCCGATTTGGCAGGCTGGCTACGATGCGGCGGTTATTGAGGGGGGCGAGATCCGCACCGGTCGCCGGTACGGCACATCTCTCCGACTTCGGTTCCTACCGAGAGGATTCGGTGGGCGACTTCGACCGACAACGCTTGTCTTCGCGGATAAGGAGATCCATTCCATGTTACGCATCTTTCCTCTGTTGCTTCTAATTGGGTTGATGGGCTTGGTCGCTCCGGCCTCCTATGGGCAGGACAAGGTTCCGCCTCCGGTCGATAAGCTGCCGCTGCCGACGGAAGTCATTAAGCCGACCCCGCCCCCCGCGGACACCGTCGCGGCTACGGTCAACGGTGAAAAAATTCTCGAACTGGCGGTCTTCCGCGGCACGCTCCGCGAAAATCCCAAAAACCGTGACGCCGTCCGCAAGGAGGTGCTCACGTACTTGGTCGACAATTTGTTGATCGATCAGTATCTCCGCCAGCTGAAAGTGCCGGTGGAAGACAAGGAAATTCAAGAACGCGTCGATCAGATCAAGATGGAACTCAAGAAGATCGGTCAAGACTTCACCAAGCAAATGGATGAACTTTTCTTGACTGAGGACGACGTGCGCAAGGAAATCGCCGGCGCCCTTCGTTGGGATAAGTTCGTCGTCCAGCAGGGCAACGACAAGGTTCTGCGCGACCTGTTCGACAAGAATACGGTGATGTTCGACGGCACTCAGGTCCAGGCTCGGCACATTCTTGTCGCCACCAAGGAAACGCCCCCCGAAAAGGCGCAAGCGAAATTGGCGGAACTGAAAAAGGAAATCGAAGGCCAAGTGACCGCGCATCTGACCAAGCTGCCGGCCGGCACCGACAAAATCACGATGGAGAAGGAACGGGTCGCCATGATGGCCAAGGCCTTTAGCGACGCGGCCACCAAAGAATCTTCCTGCCCCTCCAAGGCGCAGGGCGGCGACCTGGGTTGGTTTCCCCGCGTCGGCGCCATGGTCGAACCCTTTTCGCGCACCGCCTTTTCGCTCAAGGAATTCCAGATGAGCGATCCCATCCAAAGCGATTTCGGGTATCACCTCATCTTGACCACGGGCTGGAAGGCGGGCAAGGAAGTGAAATTCGAGGCCGCCCGCCCCTTCGTTCTCGAAGTATACGGCGAACGCCTCCGCGACGCCGTCCTCAACGCCTATCGTCCGCGTTCCAAGATCGAGGTGCTAAAGGGAAGTTAGGAATAATTTAGAATTGAGAAGACAGAAGGCAGAATAACGGCAATTCCCCGTTTCGCGATCGCCCCGCACCCGGTGGAAACCTAATCCAAAAACCAACCCGCCACGCCCAGGCGGGTTTTTTCGCGCGCGCTCCGTCAATCGGCGCAAGACCGCGTGAAGCGTTCGTTGTCCTTCAGAAGTATTTCCCGCTCAACCCCTTCTCAAAGGAATTCATCATGAAACGCTGGACAAAACGACTAATCGCGCTCGCGGTTTGCGGCGTCGTCCTTACTCTCGCCGCCCAAGCGCATGCCGGTTCGAGTCCCACCAAACTGCCGATCCGAAAGGCGGCAATGCCGACTATAACGACGCTGAACAAATCGATCGTAATCCCCACGGCCACCAGGGCACGCTTCATGCGCCAAGTGGATTGGCGCCTGCTCAACCCGCAACCGTTGCCCCCGCGCTGGAACCCCCCGTGGGTGAGACAAGGATTGAATCCGCAACCGTTGCCGCCGCGTCGGTAACGCATTGAGAACGTCGCACGTTAGCACGACGCGCAAGCGAGTGAATTCACTCGCTTGCGCGTCGTGCTAACCAAAACCCCTTTCATTGCAAAGCCCATCGCCATCAACGTATGTCAAACAGCCCCATCAAGACCACCGCCGGACCGGTGGCGTCCGTGTTGTGGATGCGTAAGCCGTGGAGGTTGCCCGTGGCGCCGTAATCCAACACACTCACGGGAGAATTCTTGGGATCCCGCTTCAAGACCCGGCCGGAGTTATCATCCAGTTCCAAATGAAGCGTGCGGGCAAAGTTATCGCCTCCGCCTACGATGAGTCGATCGCCGACGCCAAGGCCCAAGTTGATGACCGAAAGGTTCTCCCCCTTGTTCAAGACGCCGCCGAAAAACGCCCATTGATTGGGAGCGCGGCGCAGATCGACGCGCCTGGAAAAGCGTTTTGCGGCGTCGTCAGCCCGAATCATCGCGTTGATCACTTGATCCGTCGCCGTATCGAGGTTTTTCACAGGCACCTTCCATCCGTCCTTTTTCAACACCGTGGCCACGCAGACACGATGTGGACTCTCGCGAAATCTGGAACCCCTGAGCAGGCGCCAGAATAATTACAACTCAATCTTAACGATGGGAAAGGGAGGATAAGACATGAAAAAACCGAAAAAACTCCGGACCCTTCCCAGCGCCAGTGTGAATGTGCTCGCGCCGGGGTCGTTAGAACCAGCCCTTTCAACATGACTTTTTCGGTTGTAAGTCTTTTAGCAGTCGGGCTGTTGAATAGTGTTTGTGCTTTTTGTCATAGACTGGTTTTTCCTGTGGCG
>Ga0163144_10027675_pt1 | contig 10968 bp, 12 predicted proteins | sample OliLak19BULKMAT1_FD_123175 | JGI IMG/M metagenome (GOLD analysis project Ga0163144, IMG submission 123175) | Freshwater microbial mat bacterial communities from Lake Vanda, McMurdo Dry Valleys, Antarctica - Oligotrophic Lake LV.19.BULKMAT1 | ecosystem: Environmental > Aquatic > Freshwater >... | reverse complement strand
CGCGCGAACGCACTCGCCAGCAGGCCGAGGGTCGAGCCGAGCACGGCGTCAACAAGCGCCACGGCAAGCAGCAGCCACAACGAACCCGAAATCGTCAGCCCGCATACCCACACGGCGAAGGCCACGGCGATGGCGGCCTGCACGATCGCAAGCAGTGCAAAGGCGAGCGCGTACCCCAGGATGAAATCGAGCTTGCCGATCGGCAGCGTGAGTAACCGTTCGAGCGTGCCAGAGCGTCGCTCCCGAAGCGTGGCAATGCTCGTCACGAGAAACATAATGATGAACGGAAACAGCGCGAGCATCGCCGGCCCGACCTGATCGAACACGGGAGTCTCCGAGAATATCCACGCCATCAGCCCGATGAGCAGGCTCGGCACGACGAGCATGAGCGCGATCGTGCGAGGGTCGTGATAAAGCTGGGACAACACCCGTCCTGTCGTTGCGATGGTGCGTGGTGGGGTCACGATGCGCGCCCCGGCTCGCGACGGATGAGCGTGAGGAACGCGGCATCCGCATCGCTTTCGCCCGTCTCGGTCAGCAACGCCTGGGGGGTGAGGTCGGCGAGCAGCGAACCTTCTCGCAGCAAGAGCAGCCGGTCGCAGCGGTTTGCCTCGTCCATCACATGGCTCGAAACGATGAGGGTCGTGCCGTCCTCCGCCAGAGCGCGGAACAACCCCCACAGGTCGGCGCGGAGCACCGGGTCAAGCCCCACCGTTGGCTCGTCGAGAACGAGCAGTTGCGGGCTGCCAAGGAGGGCGGCAGCGAGGGATGCCCGTCCCCGCTGCCCTCCGGACAGCGGGCCCACCAGCCGACCGGCTTCGTCTCCCAGCCCCGTCTGCTCGATCACCCTGTCGACATCAGATGCCCCTGCTCCGAGTATCGCGCGAAAGTACCGCAGGTTCTGACGCACCGTGAGGTCGTCGAACACGCTCGCCGACTGGGTCACGTACCCCACGTGATCGCGCAGAATGGCGCTTCCCGCGGGTTCCCCGAGGACCGTCACTGACCCGCCGTCGATGCGCTGCACCCCAACGATCGCCCGCATCAGCGTCGTTTTGCCCGAGCCGCTCGGCCCTAGGAGGCCCACAAGACTGGCCCGGGGAACGTCGAGAGTGAGCCCGTGCAGAACCTCCGAACGACCACGTCGCACTCTCAGCTCCGCAATCGCGACCGCGGGGCTGTGGCCATCATGGACTACTGAACCCATGCGCTCAGCCTATGACCTAGCTATAGTTGGCCCTATGGAAATCCTCATTGTTCTTGGCGTCATCGTTGTGCTTGTCGTCATCGTTGGCGTCTACCTTCTGACGACCTATAACTCACTCGTCACCCTCAACGTGCGCGTCGACGAGGCGTGGAGCGACATCACCGTCCAGCTCAAGCGCCGAGCCGATCTGCTGCCGAACCTCATCGAAGCAGTCAAGGGCTACGCAGCGCACGAGAAAGAGGTCTTCGAGAACGTCACGAAGGCGCGTGCAGAGACCATTGGCGCGCAGGGACCGGCGGATGCCGCCGCCGCCGAGAATCACATGCAGCAAGCCCTCAAGTCGATTTTCGCCGTCGCTGAGGCATACCCGCAGCTGCAGGCCAGCCAGAACTTCCTCCAGCTCCAGGGCGAGATCGTCGACACCGAGGACAAGATTCAGGCGAGCCGCCGGTTCTATAACGGTGGTGTGCGCGAGCTCAACACGAAGATCAAGCTCTTTCCGAACACGCTCTTCGTTCGCGGCCTTGGTTTTGTCGAGCGCGAGTTCTTCGAGGTCGCCGATTCGGCAGCCATCGCTGAGCCGCCTCGCGTGCAGTTCTAGTTTTCGCCCGGCATGTATCGCGCGATAGCGAAGAATAAGCGCAACACAGTCTTCATCATTCTGCTGTTCCTGCTGATCATTGGCGGGCTCGGCTTTCTGGCGAGCGTGATCTACAACGACCTGACGATCGTGATCATCACCCTCGTCGTGGCGACCGGGTATGCGCTCATCCAGTACTTCGCCGCGGGCAGTCAAGCGCTCGCTTTGAGCGGAGCACACCAGATCCAGAAGTCCGACAACCCGCGGCTGTATCGCATCGTCGAAAACCTCTCGATCACGACCGGCACGCCCATGCCGAAGGTGTACATCATCGACGACCCATCACCGAACGCCTTCGCGACCGGGCGTGATCCGCAACACGCCTCGGTTGCTGCGACCACTGGACTCCTCGAACTGCTTGACGACTCCGAACTCGAGGGCGTTATGGCCCACGAGATCGGTCACGTGCAGAATTACGACATCCGGGTATCGATGATCGTGTTCGGACTCGTGGTGGCGGTCGGCTTCATCGCAGATATTCTCTTGCGAATGTCGTTCTTCGGTGGGCGGGGTAACAACAACAACCCGGCCGTGCTCGTGCTCGGGCTTGCGGCGTTCATCATTGCGCCGATCGTTGCGGCAGTGGTGCAGTCCGCGGTCTCGCGCCAGCGCGAATATCTGGCGGATGCCACCGGCGCCCTCACGACGCGCCACCCGGAAGCGCTCGCCAGCGCGCTCACCAAGCTCGGGCAATACGGCAGGCCGATGCGGCGCCAGAACTCCACGATGGCACACATGTGGATCTCTGACCCGACCAAGCCAGGGTTCATGGATCGACTGTTCTCAACCCACCCGCCGCTCGCCGAGCGCGTGCAGCGCCTTGGCGAGATCGGCAGGAGTTTTTAGTAGCGGCCGCGTCCGCTAGCGCCTACGGCCTAAGCGTAGCGATCACGCCCTGCGCGATGGTGGTCGCCGCGCCGCGAAGGTCGCTGATAAAGAGTCCGACGCCATTGTCTTGGAATAAAAAGAACTCGATCCAGTTGCCGCCGATGACGAGGTCAACGACACACTCGGTGTTCGCTGGCGTACACCGTATCCATGCTTGATCACTTCCCTCCAGACCTGCGATTGGCAATACCTCTGGCGTACCGGGTGTTGTCATGGCGGGTCGTGCTTCGTTCCACGCCCACGCTCCGGCACCGAGGCTGCGGATACCGCCAGGACCCTGGTCGCTGTCTTCGTTGGCCCAGGAGCAGCTAACAACTCCGGCGTTGACGAACGCCCCGGCGTCCAGGCTCCAGCCACCGCCGCCGAAATAACTGGCGATCGGTGACGTCGAACCGACCGCCGAGGTAACGATGCTGAATGGCACCAAGCCACCGCAGTCTGTCGGTAACGGCAACGTCCCTGCCGGTGGTGCCCAGACTTGAGCCACTGTTGCTGCGGCCGAAACACCGTCGATAACGCTCGTACGCAGCGCGGCCGCGGCCGCGTCTGAAGTCACACCGAAGGTTTCGATCTCGATCCACACGTCACCGACGAGGTCGTTGCTCTCACAGCGCAGCAGGCCAGCGAGGGCGCTGTCGCAGTATTGTCCGGCACCTTCTGGACCGTAGGTGTCGATGTACTTTGTCCACTGGCTACCGGCATCCGGCAGCACGAGAACCCGATAGCCAACGTACGCGGGGTTGTAGCCGCGCGAACTTGTGTACGACTCGCCGTTGTTCCACTCGCAGGCGAGACCGCCGAGTGACCGCACAAAGTACGCGGATGCCATCACGAAGAATGACGCCGTCATCATCGAGATCGCGGCGTCGGCGGGCACGACCGGCACCGCGAACTGCGCAGCAACCGTCGAGTCTGCAAGAAGCTCAGCGCAGGTGAGGTCAATGATCGGTTGCGGGCTGAGTGCCGCCGCTGCGCTCGCGCTGGCTGTTGGTGTCGCAGCAGGGCTTGCTGCCGGCGCAGGACTTGCAGGGGGCGCCAGATCTGATGGCGCACAGGCGACGAGGGCCGCGGCGATGGCGGCCGCAAGCAGGAGGCTCGCGGCGGAGCGGTTGATCTTCAAGGTCATGGTCATGCTCTCTCGACTGTTCTCAGGGGCGTTCAGGTTGACACTATTCCCAAACTGGCGGCAGCGCGATCGGCAAGATCCCCGCGCCTGACGACCTCAATGCGCTCGAGTCCCTGCCACGCCGCCGCCTCGCGAAGCAGCGTGGCCACCCGGTCAAGGTCGATGGATGCCTCGGCCTCCCGCCACGCGGATTGCACCCGCAGCACGCCCGCCTGCCGATCACTCTTGAGATCGATGCGACCAACGATGGCGTCGTCGATGAGGAGCGGCAGCGTGTAGTAGCCGAACTTGCGCTTCGGCGCCGGGGTGTAGATCTCGATCCGGTAGTGGAAGCCGAACACCCGCTCCGCCCGGGCCCGGTGCCAGACGACCGGGTCGAACGGTGAAAGGAGGGCGGTGTGAATGATGCGCCGCGGCATCCGCGCGTCGCGATGGAGCCAGGCCGGCTTGTTCCAGCCCGCGACGGTCACGGCGACGAGCCTGCCGTCGTCCTCGAGCTCGCGAATCGCTGGCATCACCTCGGCTGCCTTCAGCCGGTAGTAGTCCGCGAGGTCGGCTGCGGTGCCGATCCCGAGCGAGCGGGCAGCGCGCTCGACAAGAGCTCGATGGGCATCGGTGCGCGATACTTCAACATCGAGGATGCTCGCTGGCAGCACCTGCTCCGGCAGCGCGTAGGTGCGCTCAAACCGCGTGCGACCGGCCGTGACGACCTCGCCCCACCCAAACAAATACTCCAGCCCTTCTTTGACATCTGACCAGCCCCACCAGGGTCCTCGGCGCTTGTTCGCATCGTGCTCGATTGCGCTCGCGGTGGTCGGGCCGCGCGTGGCCAACTCGCCCCGCAGCCAGTTGAGCATCAACTGGTTCTCGCGCGGCCACGCGCGTCGTTCGAGGTCGCGCTCGCGCATGGCTGCCATCTGCCACCGCCACAGCGGCCAGTGTTCGACCGGGATAATCGCCGCTTCGTGGGCCCAATACTCGATGTACGCGCTGCGCGGGCGGAAGGTCAGGCGGTCGAGGATCGATTTGTCGTATCCGCCGAGCCGCGCGAACGCCGGAAGATAGTGGCTGCGCTCGAAGACGTTCACCGAGTCGAGTTGCAGCAGCCCGAGCCGCTCGATCAGCGCGTTGAGCTGGCGAGCGCCAACGGGTGGGGTGACAGCGCCGGAGTGCGGTGCTCGACCGAAGCCTTGCGCCGCGAGCGCGATGCGACGCGCGAGCGTGGGGGAGAGCGAGTCTGGCACCCCTCGACCATAGCGATCGCTTGAGACAGTGCTTGCGCTATCTATCGCTCGCGCAATCTAGACTGTGTGAGTGGTAAACGTCTTACTCCTTAACGCCGACAGCTCGCGTGCCTAAGACCATCGTGGTCGGGCCGAGCCTGACGGATTTTGAGGATGCGCGGCGCCGGGTCTTCGGCGTTGCCGAGCTGACTCCGGTTGAGACGTCCCGCTACCTCGCTGACCTGCTCGGCGCCCCGGTCTATCTCAAGTGCGAGAACCTCCAGCGCACCGGTTCATACAAAATTCGCGGGGCGTACAATCGCATCTCGCGCCTGTCAGACGAAGAAAAAGCCCGCGGGGTCGTCGCTGCCTCGGCCGGAAATCACGCGCAGGGAGTGGCTTTCGCCGCTCGCGAACTTGGGATCAAGGCGACGATCTTCATGCCTGTGGGGGTTGCCTTGCCGAAGCTGCAAGCCACCAAAGATTACGGCGCGGATGTTGTACTGCGTGGATACACGGTCGAGGAACCGCTCCGAGCGGCCGCGGAGTTCGCCAAGAGCACCGGAGCGGTCCTCATTCCGCCCTTTGACCATGAGGATGTTGTCGCCGGCCAGGGCACGGTCGGTCTCGAGATCTTCGACCAGGTTCCAGATGTCGAGACGGTGATCGTTCCGATTGGCGGCGGTGGCCTCATTTCCGGCGTTGCGAGCGCGATCAAGCAGCGCGCAGCTCTGGAAGGTCGAACGATTCGTGTCATCGGGGTGCAGGCGGCCAACGCTGCGGCCTACTCCGTTTCACTTGCGGCCGGAGTCGCCACCGAGATCACGATGATGCCGACGATCTCCGACGGTATTGCCGTGAGCAAGCCGGGGCTCCTCAACTTCGAGATCGTGCGCGAGTTCGTCGATGAGGTCGTCAATGTGACCGAGGGCGACACCGCTCAGGCGCTCCTGACTCTCCTCGAACGCGCGAAGCTCGTCGTCGAGCCAGCCGGTGCTGTCGGTGTTGCGGCAATCCTGTCCGGGCAAATCCTCTCGACGGGGCCGACTGTTGTGATTCTCAGTGGTGGCAACATCGACCCACTGGTGATGGAGCGTGTGATCAGCCACGGTCTGGCCGCCTCCGAGCGGTACCTGAAGCTTCGCATTCCACTCCCGGACCGGCCAGGCCAACTCGCTCGCACTGCTGCGATCATTGCCGAGGCGAGCGCCAACGTTGTCGAAGTGCTGCACACGCGTCACGGCAGCGGAATGCAGATCAGCCAGGTCGAACTGGAACTCCACATCGAGACCCGTGGGCCGGAACACGCGGAGCAAGTGCTCGAGCGGCTGCGTGACGAAGGCTACGAACCGCGCGTCGATTTCTGACTGAACCGCTCTTATGAGACGTACGTCTCAACCTTGAGAATCTTGACCTCGATGGCTTTTCCACTGGGTGCCGTGTAGCTGGTCAAATCGCCGACCTTGAGGCCGATGATCGCCGTTCCGAGCGGGCTCTTCTCGCTGTAGACATCCAAATCGCTATCACCGACGATCTCGCGGCTTCCAATCAAGAATGTCGCTTCATCGCCCAGGATCGTTGCGGTGATGACGGTACCCGGCTCGACCACTCCGGTCGAGGTCGGTGCCTCACCAACCACGGCGTGGCGCAGCAGTTCAGTGAGCACACGGATGCGCGCCTCGATCTTGCCCTGCTCTTCCTTGGCGGCGTGGTATCCGCCGTTCTCCTTGAGGTCGCCTTCTTCGCGGGCAGCCTCGATCTTCTTCGCAATCTCGGTTCGCCCCTCGCCGGACAGCTGCTCCAGTTCGGCGGTGCGACGGTCGAAGGCTTCCTCGGTCAGCCAGGTGACCCTACTGTCGTTCGTCACATGCCCTCCCGGAAGTCGGCAACTCGGAGAAAAAAGGAAACCGGCCGAGATCGGCCGGTTCGGTCCCACAAGCCTAGGTGAGCCAACAGCGGTAGATCAACCCGGTGACTGCCAGTTCGCTCGTGCGCAGGGTCTCGGTGAGCACTCTCGTTCGCTGGTCAGACTGGGGAATTTCGACGATTCTCCAGCCCACGATACCGAAGCTCGAGTTCAGCGCCTGCACGGCGCACGTGACCTCGTTGCCGGGGTCGGTCGAGACTTCCCAGCGAACCGAGATTGCGCGGTCATCCCGAATCAGAAAGCCGGTGTCGCGCACCTCCAGCTGAGCCGGAGTCTGGAGCAGACCGGCCCACAAGAGCCACGCGCCAAAGACGATCGCGAACGCACCGGCAGTCACAAAACCGATGACGCGATTACGGCGGGCGGTTTGGGGGCTCCGACCGTAGCGCGCGTCGAGATCCGTCACGGCGGTGTTGGTCGCGGCGGCGCCTGCGACCGCGGTGTTTGCCGCGGCGGCGCCTGTGACCGCGGAGTTTGTCGCGGCGGCGTTTGGCACCCTCGCATCGTTCACCGCGGTGTCTCTCATGTCGGCTCCGTTAGTCTTGGAGCCTCAAGGCTATTGGCTTTCCCTAGGAGTTCGGTGACCCCGACATGATCGATCCGAATCAGGCTCTCGCGGCTCTCGTGGCTGCGACTTCCTTGCCAACCCCGGTGCCGGTACCCGGCTTCGACGGCGACCCGAATGTGGTCACTCCCGGCGTGATTGGGTTCGTGCTCACCCTCTTGGTGGCCGTCGTAACAGTGCTATTGGTGTTTGACATGACCCGCCGAGTGCGCCGGGTGCGCTACCGCGAGCAAGTGAACGCCGAACTCGATGCCGAGTTAGCAGCACAGCAAGAGGCGGCGTTCGAAGCAGACTTCGAAGCGCAGGATCGAACTACAGAACCGGGGGATTCGTCGCCACGATAAAGATGGCCGTCCAGTGACACAGGTAGGCAAGCATCGTAAAGGTGTGGAAAATCTCATGGAATCCGAATCGCCCCGGGAACGGATTTGGTCGCTTGAGGGCGTAGAACACGGCGCCAACGGTGTAGAAAATCCCACCGACCATGATGAGCGTCATCATGACGGGTGACACTGTGAAGAAGTCGACGATGTACATCATCGCCGCCCAACCGAGCAGGATGTAGAGCGGAACGTAGAGCCAGCGCGGGGCGCCGATCCAGAAGATGCGGAACCCGATCCCGAGTGCTGCCCCACCCCACACCAGCCACAGCAGCAGAGTGGCCTTTTCTGGCGCCAGGCAGAGCACGGTGATGGGGGTGTATGAACCGGCGATCAGCAAAAAGATATTTGAGTGGTCGAAACGCTTCAGGAGCACTCGAGCGCGCTCACTCCAGTTGAAGCGGTGGTACAGCGCAGAAATACCAAACAGCAAGAGCGAGGATGCCACGAAGATCGCCGAACTAATCTTGGCAGCTGCCCCGTCGGCAAGCACGATGAGCACGGCCCCGAGCACGATCGCTACCGGGAATGTTGCCGCGTGAATCCAGCCACGCCAAGTTGGCTTCGGGTCGAGCTTCGCGAACGCGATGGACTCTTCAAGGATGGGGAGGCTTGGCAGCTCAGGTTCGGAGGGTTCCGTCGCAAGCGAAGCCGAAGCATCCGGTCGCATTTCTGGGGTTGGCCTGCTCATGACATAACTGTAAGGCTGCCGCGAGCCTGAACGCTGTGAGCGTCGTGGGCTAGCGTAGGCGTGTGAACGAGCGTGCGATCCCTCTCGGTCGCGGTCTTCTTTACGGGCTCTATCAAAACCGACTGCGGCGGTTTCTTGCTACCCAGCCCCTTCCTAAGCACGTCGCCATGATCATCGATGGCAACCGACGCTGGGCGAAATTGCGCGAGCTTGACACCGCGGCGCACGGACATCGAGCGGGGGCCGCGAAGTATCGCGAGTTTCTCCAGTGGTGCGACGACCTCGGAATCTCGGTTGCCACCCTGTACCTGCTGTCCACTGACAATCTCACCGGCCGCGCGCCAGAAGAACTCGACGGCCTGTTCGAGATCATCGGCGACCTCGCGGCGGATCTCTCGCAGTATCGCGATTGGCGCATCCAGCATGTTGGCTCGACCGAGGCGCTGCCGGAATCGCTCGTCACGCGACTCGCCGAGGCCGAGCGGCGAGGCGTTGGCAAGACCGGACTTCACGTCAACCTTGCGATTGGGTACGGCGGACGACGGGAGATCGCCGACGCAATGCGAAGTATCGTCCAATCGCACGAGAGTGATGGTGGAACGCTCGACGCCCTCGCCGAGATCCTTACTCCGGAACTCATTAGCGAGCACCTGTACACGGGAGGTCAGCCAGACCCTGATCTGGTCATCCGCACATCGGGGGAGCAGCGGATCAGCGACTTTATGCTCTGGCAGAGCGCTCACAGCGAACTCTATTTCGTTGAGGCGCTTGGCCCTGATTTGCGCGAAGTCGATTTCCTTCGCGCTCTTCGTGACTTCTCTCGACGACAGCGGAGGTTCGGCCAATGACGGTTGCAATGGACGACGGTGGCGAACAGCAGAGTATCGACGATTTCGTGGCCGGATTCAGTGAAGACCCCGGATATCTCGACTTCGCTCGTGTTGGACCGATCGGCCATGCGGTCGGCGAAGAGTCAAGCGCGCTTGACAGCATCCTCGAGCGCTCGCGATTTGGCACTCTCGAGATGGTCGAGAAGCAGGATGCGCGAGTGCGCGACGCTCTCAGCGTGCTCACCGGCTTTGCGGCAGAGCAGATTGTGTTTCAGCCGAACACGAGCCAAGGGCTCATGCACACGATGTTTGGGATCACGGGTGCCGTTGCCCTCTCGCGATCGGACTACCCGAGTCTGACTGTCAGCGCGACGCGCGCCTCCGAAGCGCTCGGCGTGCTCACCCCTGTTTGGCTTGACACTGATGCAGGACGGGTGACTCCCGGCAATCTCAAATCTCAGCTCCGCAAAGAGATCGTTGCCGTCGCCGTCAGTCTTGTCGACTATCGCACCGGCTACCTCGTCGACATCGAGGGGATTCGGCAAGTCATCGGCGACCGCTTGCTCATCGTTGACGCAACTCAAGCGATGGGGGTCGTGGATGCGCCATACGGGCTTGCCGACGTTGTTGCTGGCGGTGGCTACAAGTGGCTTCGCGCCGGTTGGGGCACCGGGTTCCTCTGTCTGAGTGAACGAGCACTCCAACGCCTCACTCCCGTGTTCTCCGGACACTCCGCGACTGACGGCGACCCGGCCGGTGACGGCCCGGTGCCACCCCCGGCCCGGGGCGCGAAGGCGTTTGCGGTGTCGTGGTCCGATCCCGTTGCCCAAGCGCGGCTCGCCGCCGCTGTCGAAGGGCTCAACGAGGTCGGCGTCGCGGCGGTAAACGCTCGGTTGGAAGAGCGAGTGAGCGCGGTTATCGACTTGGCAGACGAGTTTGGTTTGCCCGTCTCATCCGCCCGCCCGCAATCGGAACGTGCAGGCATCGTCGTCGTGACGCCCGCACCAGATCACCTCACTGTTCTGGTCGCGTCGCTTCACAACCACGGAGTCTCGGTGACCGTTCGCGATGACGCTGTGCGGATCAGTCCGCACGTCTCGACAACGGACGAGACCCTCGAAATGTTGCGGGCAAGCTTCACCGCGTTCGCGGGTGCCGCAAACCTTTAACCTCTAGGACACCAAACGGGGCGTGTCGGTAACTCGCCTGAATCCTCGAGCGCCTAACGTCAGAACATCAGGTATGGCACCTGATCGAGGCGGCCACCAAAGGAGCGTCTCGTGAACTGTGACTCAACCCCACAGCGGCCGTCTTTGCGAGTTTGAACTGGGCGTCCTGCGCCCTAGGCAAACTGGATCCGGGCGATGTGAGCCCGGGGATGGAGTGCACGTGGCCGAGCTAGCCAACCCGAAGTCGAAGCGGAACGAGACCGGGGCGGGAGGGTCGGCCAGAGCGCAGCAGGAACGAACCTACGTGCTCGACACCTCCGTT
>Ga0163144_10027671_pt1 | contig 10969 bp, 13 predicted proteins | sample OliLak19BULKMAT1_FD_123175 | JGI IMG/M metagenome (GOLD analysis project Ga0163144, IMG submission 123175) | Freshwater microbial mat bacterial communities from Lake Vanda, McMurdo Dry Valleys, Antarctica - Oligotrophic Lake LV.19.BULKMAT1 | ecosystem: Environmental > Aquatic > Freshwater >... | reverse complement strand
TGGACCCCGAGTAACTCGGTGGCCCGGGCGTTCCATTCCATCTGCTGTGCCCACCACGCGTCGAGCGTGGCGCGGAGCGAACTCGCCCCGACCGCGTCGCCGCGATCCTCCAACGCTCCGATCTCGGCTTCGAGCCGGACGCGCATGACTTCCCACGGCGTCGCCGCCGGGGTCTGTTCCAAAGGGTTCACGCCGCCTCGTCCATCGTGAGCGACTTCTGCAGACGCAGCTTGAGACGTGACATCGCCCGCGTGTGGACCTGCGAGACGCGCGACTCGGAGATGCCCAGCGTGCGGCCGATCTCCTTGAGCGTCAGGTGCTCGTAGTAATAGAGGGCCACGACAAGCCGCTCCTGCTCCGGCAGGCAGTCGATGGTCCGCAGCAGCATCCGGCGGTTCTGCTCCTCTTCGAGCTTCTCCTCGAGGTCCACGGCGGATGGGTCGGCCAGGTGGTCGGCGAGCGTGCCCTGATCGTCACTGTCGTTGGAGCGCGACTCATCAAGCGAGACGAGCACCGCGCCGCGCACGTGGTCGAGCAGGCGGTAGAAATCATCCCGCGACATCTTGAGCTCGCGCGCGACTTCCTCCTCGGACGCCGCGCGGCCGAGCTTCTGGTCGAGCTGGCGCGTCACGCCGTCGAGATTACGGGCCTTGCGACGCATGGAGCGCGACGCCCAGTCGAGCGCCCGCAGCTGGTCCAGGACGGCGCCCTTGATGCGCCAGACCGCGTAGGTCTCGAACTTCACGCCCTTGCCCGTGTCGAACTTGGCGTGAGCGTCGAGCAACCCGAGCACGCCGGCCGAGTAGAGGTCCTCGTGGTCCACGTTGCGCGGCAGCGTCGCTGCGACACGCTCGACCACGTGCCGGACGAGCGGCGCGAATCGCTTGAGCAGGTCGTTCTTGTTGTAGGTGACCGGCGTGCCGGTCACCAGGGCCAAGGCCACGGCTTCGGTGCGGCTGGCCGGCGCGGTGGGTGCGCTTGCGGCCGCAATCGGGGTCGTGCGCGCCTGCGTCGGGCGAACAGCGGTGGCCGGCTTGCGGCCGTTCACCACCTTGAGCGCAGGATGGCGGGAGGCGGTCGTGGTCGAGGCGGACTTGCTCTTCGTGGAACGCGAGATCGTAGCGGTGGCGGCGCGGGGCATGGCGGTTCTCCTAGGCTTCCAAGCGGTGAGTCAACTCGGGGACGTCGACAGACTCGGGCGAACGGGGCACCGGCTTCCAGAGCTTGGCGGCGAGCGCGCGATAGGCGGCCGACGCGGGCGACTTCGGGAACGCGGTGAGGACGGCTTCCTGCAGCCGCACGGCACGCGGAACGGACGCGTCGTACGGAATGACAGCGAGACATTCGAGGTCCAGACGGAGGAACCGGCGTGCGACCACACGCATGTGACGGATCGTGTCCTCGCTCTCCTCCGGGGTCGTCGCCATGTTGATGACGAACCGTGGAGCCTTCGCGAGACCACCCTGCTTCTGCAACACCTTGACCAGCGCGTAGGCGTCCGAGAACGCCGTCATCTCGGGCGTCGTCACGACCAGCACGTCATGGCCGGCACGACAGAACTCAGTGGTCTGCTTGCTCACACCCGAGGCCGTGTCGATGAGGATGATGTCCGCGGCGCCATCGAGCGTACCGAGCGAACGCAGCAGCTTCTCGCGGCGGAAGTCATCCAGGTCAGCCAGCTCCGGATTACCGGAGGCGGCCGGAATCAGGCGCAGCCCGTTCGGACCGTTCACCACGATCTCATCGAGCGTCTTCTGCCCGTCGAGCACGTGCTGGATGTCGTAACGCGGATGCAGCCCGAGCAGCAGGTCGAGATTGGCCTGCGCCAGATCGCCATCCACCAGCACCACGCGGGCGCCACGCTCGGACAATGCGAGCGCGAGGTTCGCCGACAGGTTGCTCTTGCCGACCCCGCCCTTGCCACTGGTGACCACGATGGTGCGGGTCTGCGACCGACTCCACTGCGCCGGATGCTCGGTCTCGAGCTCAGGCGCGATGTGGCGTTCACGCGGAACCAACTGGACCGGCGGCTTGGCCGCCGACTTCTTCTTCTCACGCGGGCTCACGCGCAATCCTCGTTGCCCAGCGTGTGAAGGGCACGGACGAACGTCCAGTAGCGCAACTGCTCGTGACACCGCGCGAGCGGCAGCTCGAAGCCCAGACGCTGCAGCCGGCGCTGCTCCTGCCGAAGCGAGTGGACTGCGGCATCCGCGGCATCGAAACGCGCAACCATCGAGGCGGGCATGGCACGACGCGGATCCGCGGCGGCGGTCAGGGGGGCGAGCAGGCTCACGCGACCCTCCGCGTGGAGCGCGCAGCGCCCAGCTCGGTCTCGAGCGCGGCGATCGCTTTGCTGAACGACCTCTCGACCTGCTGGGCCGAAAGGTTCAGCGCAGCCGAGGTCTCGATCAGCGTGAGTCGCTCGAGCAGCAGCAGCGACAGCACCTGACGTTCGCGATCGGCGAGCAGTTCGATGGCCGCCGCGGCGCGGACATTCAATGGGAGGTTGCGGGCTTGGTTCGGCAGGCGGCTCATGCTGCCCTCTTGATCGCCGGACGGCGGCGGGCGTCGGCCAGCTCGAGCGCGCGAGCGACCGCGCGGCGGAGCGTGTCCACGTGGAACGGCTTGGGGAACACCTCGCTGACGCCGGCGGCGCGCAGGTCGCGCAGCGTCTCGGGTGAGCCATAGGCGGTGACGATGATCACCGGCTGCGAGTGCTTGCCGCGGCAGACCTTCTTCGCCAGGTCCAGACCACTCATGCCCGGCAGGCGCAGGTCGGAGATCACCAGGTCGCTCGTGCCCTCACGCAGCCACACCATCGCCTCTTCCGCGGTCCGGAAGGTGTCGATGGTGTAGCCGTCATCCGACAGCCCCTCGGCGAGTGCCCAGGAGGTGGTCGGTTCATCTTCCACGATCAGGATGTGAGCCATCGGAGTTGCTCCGGGAAGGGGTCGCGAGGACTGCGGTCACCGGAGTCTTTCTGCAGCACGCGTGCCACGGCCCTTGCAGAGCGCAAGCGGGACGTGCGGGATGCCAAGCGGAACCCGCGAAGAGCCTCACGCGGGACCGGGCAGGTCCAAGGGAAGTGAAGAGTTAGCTCTCAGTCGGCTGCAAGGTGCGGCGCCGGCGAGCCCCGCTTTCGGGGCGCTGGCACGGCTTGTGGGCAGGCCAGCGGCCGGTCCGCGAAACGGACCGGCCGCCTAACCTCGCACCACCGGCGAGGCATTTTGGGCTGAAGTCTGGCCGGTCACCGGCCCAGTGCTTCAGTCCCCCGGATCCCCGTCATCGTCACCCAGGGCGTACTCCTTGAGCTTCGTCCGCAGGGTCTGGCGTGAGATCCCCAACTGGGTCGCCGCCTTGGTCTTGTTGCCGCCGCAGACCACGAGCGCATGCTGGATCGCCATCTTCTCGATGTCGATGAATGGCCGCACCACGCCTGCGGGGAACGCCTCGCCCCCATCGGCAGCCGCTGAAGCGCTCGAGGATGCGGCGCCACGGGACATCTCGATCGGAAGATGCTCGGGCAGGATCTCATCGTCCGCCTCGAGCAGCACCACGCGCTCGATGCAATTCTTGAGTTCGCGCACATTGCCGGGCCATGCGTAAGCCTTCATCATCGCGAGCGCTGCCGGATGCAGCTTCACCGCCGGACGTCCGAGCTCGCGGCAGAAGCGCTGCACGAAATGCTCGGCGAGCACCAGCATGTCGTCGACGCGCTCTCGCAACGGCGGGATCGCGACCGGCACGACGTTGAGGCGGAAGTACAGGTCCTCGCGGAAGCGTCCTTCGGTGACGAGCTTGGGCAGATCGCGGTGGGTCGCGGCCACGACGCGGACATCGACGGTGATGTCGACGCTGCCGCCGACACGGCGGAAGGTGCGAGTCTCGAGCACACGCAGGAGCTTGGCCTGCAGCTGCGGCGCCATCTCCCCGATCTCATCGAGGAACAACGTGCCGCCATCGGCGAGTTCGAACAGGCCCTTCTTGAACCGCTTGGCATCGGTGAACGCTCCACGCTCGTGCCCATAGAGTTCGCTCTCGAGCAACTGCTCGGGGATCGCCGAGCAGTTCAGCTCGATGAACGGCCCGGCGCTGCGCGCGCTCTTCTCGTGCAGGTAGCGCGCCATGAGCTCCTTACCCGAACCCGTCTCGCCCTGAATGAGCACGGTGCTCGTGCCACCTTTGGCCGCGCGCTCGAGCCGCGTGAGCGCCTTCTTGAGTGTATCGCTCGCGCCCACGATCGGTTGCGCACTGGGTGCACTCGCGCGCAGATGATCGACCTCGCGCCGCAGCCGCGAGTGCTCGAGCGCGCGTTCGAGCACGACACCCAGATGCTCCAGATCCGGCGGCTTGAGCATGAAGTCGTACGCACCGATCTTGATGGCGCGCACGGCATGCTCCACGCGGCCATGGCCGGTCAACATGATCACCGGGATCGACGGGTCCGCTTCACGGATGTTCTGAAGCACCTTGAGGCCGTCTTCATCGCCGAGCTTCAAGTCGAGCACCACCGCGTCCACGCCCGAGTCCCGCACGGCTTCAATCGCCTCGCGGCCGTTCGCAGCCTCGAGCGGCGTGTAGCCTTCGTCGCGTGCCCACTCGCCGATGCTGAACCTCAGCGAGCGTTCATCGTCGACGATCAGGAGCGTCTGCGCCCCGCTCTGGGTCCGCGCCGGGCTGTCGCCTCTGGCCATGTCGTTTCTCCAATGGGAAGTTGATCAGGACGGTGGTCCCCCGCCCCTCTCGGCTGTCCACGGCGATCGAGCCGCCATGTTCCTGCATGATGGTCTGTGAGATCGACAACCCCAGGCCGGTGCCGGTGGCCTTGGTCGTGAAGAACGGGTCGAACAGCTTGGCGAGCACGCCGCGCGGGATGCCCACGCCCGTGTCACTCACCCGCACCTGCTGGAACTGCATCCAGTCGGATTCGGGCCGCGCGCCTTCGACGCGGTCCTCCTCGCGTCGCCCGGGTCCACGTGGCGGACGGCGACGGCGCACGTTGCGCACCTCGTAGCGCAGCACGCCGCCCTCGGGCATGGCCTGCACCGCATTGAGCGTGACGTTGAGCAGCACCTGTTGCACGAGGTCGGTGTCGATGTAGAGCGTCGCGAGCTTGCGGGCGACCTCGATCTCGACCTTGACCCCGGCCTGCACCGCCGCGTCGTTCGCCAACTGCCGCACCTTCTCGACACAGTCCCCCAACTGCGCGGCGCGCAACTCGGGCGTGCGCGGGCGCGCGTACTGCAGCAGGCTCGTGACGATGCGGTCGAGCCGCGCCACTTCATCGAGGATCACCTGCACGAAGCGAGCACGATCGTCGCGTGGCTCGAATCGCTTGAGCAGCACCTGCGCGCACGTTCCGATGCCAGCCAGCGGGTTGCGGATCTCGTGCGCGACTCCTGCCGAGAGCTGCCCCAACGTGGCGAGGCGTTCGTGCCGGCGCAGCTCCTGCTGCAGTCGGCGCATCTGCGAGAGGTCCTTGAGCGAGACCAGCACATAAGGCGGTTTGCCCAGTCGGTAGCTGCGCATGAGGACGGGCACTTCGATGCCCTTGGGCGTGTGGAGCACGGCCTCGCGCTCAGTCTTGCCAGCGCTGAAGGCTTCGCGCAGCAGATCGTCGCCCACCACCACCGTCCGCAGCAACGGCGTCGCGTCGGTGCCACGCACGCGAAGAGCGCCCAACCCCAGCATGCGGACGGCGGCCTCGTTGATGTCGGCCACCTTGGCATCGGGGTCGAGTAACAGCATCCCCGTCTCTGCGTCATCCATGAGCGCACGGACCAGGGCATCTGTGGGGGGCGCGCCTGGCTGGCGCGCCATCGATGTCGGCATGAACGTTCCCTCGCGGGCGCAGTATAGAGGTGCGACGGCCCAGCCGGGAAGCCCCGAGAAAAAAGTTCGAGCCCATCCGCGATGGCGGGTGGGCTCGTGGGATGCGCGCGGGTCAGCTCTTCTGGATGACCTCGAGCACGGCCTCGGCGAGGCGGTCGCGCACTTCGTCACGGTCGTAGTAACCCGCGGCGATGCGCTTCTGGACGGCGGCAACACGCGACAGGCGCACCAGTTCCAGCGCAGGCTGGGCGGTACGGGCTGACGCGGCGACGCTGGCCGGGTGGGCGCTGCGAGTTTTCGTCGTGCGGGTACGGCGCATGCTGGACATGGATCCTCGCAACGATTCGTGAATGGCGGCCCCGTGAGGGGCACCTTCGCGACAGGACTTGATGACCGCTCCTACTTCCCCGGTTCCGCTGGGCGCTGCCCGGAGGCCGCGCGGCGGTTCTCTTCTTGGATCCGGGCGTAAATCTCCTCGCGGTGCACCTTCACGTCGGGCGGGGCCTCGATACCGAGTTTGACCTGCCCAGACCGCACCTCGAGCACGGTGATCTTCACCGTGTCCCCGATCCGAATATTCTCTCCCAACTTCCGTGTCAGGACCAGCATCCGTGAGCCTCCGCTCCTTCCATGTCCGATGAGGTCGCGACACCCCATCATGGATGGTGTGCGTATCGGCATGGGCTGCAAGTGACTTGACGGGAGAATAGCCTCGCGCCGCTCTGTGTCCAAGCACGGATTCCATTGACACCCTTTACGGCAGTGCCCACGATGCCCCCGTTCTCTCGGCAGGAAAGGGGTTCCATGGAACGCGGACCGGCCGCGCGCACGCTGTCCTGGCTGCTGATTCCAGCAACAGCGGCGCTGGTGATCTCGGCATTGAGCCTCACACGAACCGGCTACACGGGCATCACACCCCGTGGAGTCGAAGTGGCAGCCGTCGCTCCCGAGGGCCCGGGGGCCCGGGCGGGACTTCGCCCCGGGGATCGCCTGCGCCTGCCCGGAACGCAGCGCGCACGCGGCACCATGGGCGTCGATCCGATCGGGTCGGCCACACCTGGACGTCCGTTGCTGCTGCTGCGTGAGCGCGATGGCGTCACCACCTCGGTATGGATCGCGCCCGAACCTCTGCCCGACATCGAGCGCCGTTTCCGCGCGGTGATGCTCGCGGTCTCGAGCGCATTCCTGCTGTTGGGCGGTTGGGTGTGGAACGAGCGTCGCGACCGCTTGACACGCGTGTTCCTGCTGCTGTCGCTCGCGTTCGCAGCCCTGTTCGCGCCGCACCCGCATCTACCCTCGGCGGGCTGGGCCACGTTGCACGACGCCATCTACCTGGCCGCACAGGCGTTGCTGCCAGCACTCTTCGCGCACTTCTTCGTGCTTTTTCCAGAACCGCGAGCGCGGCCACGCGCGGGCGCGTTCGTGCGCATCCTGTACGCCGGATCGATCGCGATCATCCTGTCGTTCCTCGCAGTCGAGGCCGAGGCACGTTACGGACCCGGTGCCTGGAGCGGGATGATCCCCGCACTCACTGCGGCAGCCGGCGTGTGGGTGGCCATCGGGCTGGTGGGCGGGCTGCTGCTCTTCGCCGCGAGCTTCGCGCGCACGCCGGCGGGCGATGCACGCCGACGACTGCGCGTGGCGTTCTTCGGAACGGTGATCGGGGCGCTGCCGCTCATCATCCTCGTCGTGGTGCGCAACGTCTCGCCGGGCACCCCCACCCCGCTCGAGCGCTGGAGCATCCCATTCACCGTGCTCGTGCCGGCCTCCTTCGCCTGGGCCATCGCCGTGCATCGCGTGTTCGATTTCCGGGTCGCGCTGCGCGCGGTCTCGGCACTCGCGGTCGCGGCGCTCGCCGCGGTGTTGCTCGCGATGCTCGGGGAGTATCTCGCCGCCAGTTGGTGGCCCGAACTCGGCAGCGGCGTGACGGGTGTGTCGATGGCGTTGCTCGCCTTGGTCGCGGCGCTCGCGGGTCCGGCGAGGCCGTGGCTCTCCGCACTCGGGACAAGGCTCGTGCCCATCGCCGACGAAGTCTCACTCGCCGGCTGGCTCCCCTCGCCCGAGACCACGCGAGCCGCCGACCCGCACGCGTTGTTCGCCGAAGCCTGCGCGACGGTGATGCAGGCGCTCCGACTCGACGGCGTGACCGCGGTGCGTTTCGGCTCCGGGCCGGCGCGCGCCGTGGCGCACGCGGGGGCGCGACGAACACCGCCTCTGGGTGCGGGCTTCGCCGATGTGGTCGTGCGTCAGGGCGGACCGCGCGAGTTGGCCGAGCTCGATCTCGCGCACGAGGACCGTGATGCACTGGAGATGGCGGGCGTCCACTGGACTGTGGCCGTGCCCGGCTCGCCGCCCGCCGGCGCTTTGCTGCTCGGCCGGCGGATGGCCGGCGCGTGGCTCGATCGCGGCGAAGCGCGCGACCTCGAGCGGCTCGCGGATCACTTGGGAGTAGCGCTCGAGAACCTGGAGCTCAAGCATCAGGTGCGCCGACGTGACGCACTGCATCGCTCACTGGCAGAGGCGCATCAAGTGCAGGTGCATCGCCTGCCGCGGCGCACGCCCGTCTACCCCACACTCGATTGCGCAGCGGCGGCCCTCAGCGTGGAGCCGGTGGGCGGAGATCATTACGATTTCATCGAAGGCGGCCCGCGCGACTTCACACTCGCGGTGGGTGATGCAGCGGGGCACGGAGTGCCCGCCGCCATCGTGCTCGCGGGGGTGCAGTCGCGCTTCCGTGATGAAGCTCAACGCGCCCGCCATCCGGGCGAGTTGCTCGAGGCGCTCAACCGCGATCTGGTGGCGCTCGAGCAGCCCGAGAAGTTCGTGGCCATGCTGTGTGCGCGAGTCGATGCCGCGGCCGGCACATTGCGTTTCGCCAACGCGGGGCAGATACCGCCGATCGTGCGGCGAGCCACCGGCGGGTTCGAGCTGCACGATGAAAGTGGCCTGCTGCTCGGGGTCTCAGCGGAGGCTCGCTACCGGGTGTCCCAGGTCGAACTGGGCTCCGGCGACGTAGTGGTGATGTGCACCGACGGCCTCACCGAGGCCAGCCGCGCCGGGGAGATGTTCGGCACCGAGGGCATCGTCCGGGTGCTCGACCAGAGTGCCCACCGGCGCGCCTCGGACATCCTCGAGGAGTTGCTCGCCGAGGTCCGGGCGTGGGCCGACGAGCCACTGGATGATGTCACGATCGTGGTCCTGAAGCAGCTGACCCGACCCACTGGCCGGGTACGGCCAGCGCTTTCTGCACTCAAGCCCGGCGCTTGACCGCCCGATAACATCGAGTGAGACGGCATGACGCCGTTTTCCCCGCCCGCGCAGCCAACCCACGGGCGGCCGATCCGTACGGTTGACCCCGCGACAGGCCGTATGCGGGATCTCGGAGTCGGAGGCACCGTGGACGTCGGAGTGGTGATGGTGCTGCTGGATCTACTCTGGTGGATCCGTTGACCGCTGCACGCTGAGAAGTCCGGGTACGACAGAGGCCGTCAGGGCGAATAGCCCGACGGCCTCTGTCGTTGTGCCCAGGATGCCGCCTCAGGCGCGCAATGCGAGCGACAACTCCTGCGCGAAGCCCACCACGCGATCGCTCGCGCCGGTGCTGGGATCCTCGGTCACGCGCCGCATGAACGCCGCGCCAACGATCACCGCGTCGGCCACGCCCCGGAGCTTCTGTGCATCGGCGCCGCTCGAGATGCCGAAGCCAACCGCAATGGGCAACTGGGTGTGTTGGCGCAGTTCCGCCACGCGCTCCGGCACCGAGCCGCCATAGCCACCCGCAGCGCCCGTGACACCGGTACGCGAGAGGCAGTACACGAACCCGCGGCACCGCGCGAGCAGCATCGGCAGACGCCTGGCCTCGGTCGTCGGTGCGACCAGCAGGATGGTGTCGATGCCCGCGTCATCGAGCGCGGCCCACAACTCAGGACTCTCCTCGGGCGGCAGGTCGCTCAGGATGATGCCGTCGACGCCCGCAGCCCTGGCCTGCTGTGCGAACGCCTCGGCACCCACTTGCACGACCGGGTTCGCGTAAGTCATGAGGATCACGGGCACATCGCTCTCGGCGCGGAAGCGGCTGACCAGCGCGAACACGTCTGCGACGCTCACCCCCGCTCGCAGCGCCCATTCGGAGGCACGCTGGATGTCGGGGCCGTCGGCGATCGGATCGCTGAACGGGATTCCGATCTCGATGGCGAGCGCACCTGAAGCCGCGAAGCCACGCAGCATCTCGAGCGTGGCGTCAAGACTCGGATAGCCGGCGGTGACGAACGGAATGAGACCCGTGCGGCCGGCCTGCGCCGCGAACGCCGCTGTGAGCCGACTCACCTCGGCGGGATCAGTAGCCGGAGTACGCGCGGTCGAAACCGCCGTAGCCGTAGCCGTCGTAGCCGTCGTAGCCCAGACCGCGGTACTGCAGCGGCGAACGCACGTTGTTGAACTGCACGCGGAACATGCTGTTGCGGGTCGGCTGGTAGGTGAAGTCGAGCCCCTGTAGGAAGAACGACGAGCCGTTCGCGGAGGCCGAGCCGAACGCGTTGCCGAGGCTCACGCGCAGCGTGGCGGGCGCCTTGAACGAGTAGGACAGGCTGGTCGTCTGCAGAGCCTGGGTGCCGCCCCCACCCCAACCGCTGCCCACCGTGGTGGTGCTGGTGAAGTGCAGGCGAGAGAGGTCGAGTCCCATGGACGGGCGAGCGAACAAGCTCACCGGCACGCGCGGCGAGAAGCCCGCAGAGCCGGGATCGGAAAGCGGACCCGCGTGCGAAGTCGTGAAGCTGATCGCGGCAACGGCGAAAGCAATGAGGACCTGTCCAGCACGACGCATCATGGTGACTACCTCCGTACCGCAAAACTAGGAACCCGCGAGGTCTCTGTCAATAGTGGACGTGACAGGACAACGCGGGTTCCTGAGAGTTCACGGCGACTGGACTAGCAGTTCGGTTCCACCGTGATCCGGAGCACGATCTCGTACGTCCCACCGGGAGCGAGCTTCACCGGCACCACGACCTGCTGCGGCGCCGCCTGGTTCGCACCGTTACCGCTGGGCGTCGGGTTCGTGTCCACGTGGACTGCAGGAGCCGCGACCGCGACCGGAGCCGGGGCCAGAGCCGTCTGCATCGCCGCCGCCATCTGCGTCGGC
>Ga0163144_10027666_pt1 | contig 10971 bp, 16 predicted proteins | sample OliLak19BULKMAT1_FD_123175 | JGI IMG/M metagenome (GOLD analysis project Ga0163144, IMG submission 123175) | Freshwater microbial mat bacterial communities from Lake Vanda, McMurdo Dry Valleys, Antarctica - Oligotrophic Lake LV.19.BULKMAT1 | ecosystem: Environmental > Aquatic > Freshwater >... | reverse complement strand
CATATTGTTTGGCATCCAAGCTATGCCGAAACCATCCATATTGGCGTCGAAAATCACCAAGAAGTTTTAAAAAACTTGATTAAAGGCTAAATTAGCAATAGTATAATTATTATGAGAAAATTTGGCATTGCAATGGGTGGAAACGAAGAACCGCTTGAAAGCCTAATCAAGCAACACATTTCCATTCAGATGCGTGGCGCGATCTATACGGCCATTGAAATAGGCTCGGCAGGCTGCGTATCCTTGCGCGCATTTAAAGACATTATCAGCGAAAATACGGACAAGTGGCGAGTCCATGGCTTTGACCTAGTAGATGGATGGTCTCTTGACTTCAACAAAATCAATGAAGTTTTTGATGGAAAGCCAAATATTCTCAAAGTAGAAGACATAGCCAAAGACACGGACATTAATACTATGTATCTGTGGCTTCTTGATGACCCGCGATCATATATTAAGAACTTTCCTCACAAAGTAAATTTTGCGTTTATTGATGGTTGTCACGGTGCAAATTGCGTATGTAAAGACTTCGAGGCACTGGAAAACAGCGTAGACATTGGTGGAATTGTTGTGTTTCACGACGCGGGGAAGTCTGAAACCGGCCAAGACTGGCAACATCATTGCAAAGAATTTATCAATGTTCGGAGTGGATTGATGAGGCTGGGACTTCTTGACCAAACCCGAAAGGGCTGGCGCATTATCGGAGAAACAAACGGTTCTCGTAATTACGGCGGAGACGGAAACTCTTGCTTTATCACTCAAAAAATAGAATAAAATGGTAATTGATTTATTTGTATCCAACTTAGGCGACGCTCTTTGGTTAACCCCGCTGGCAAGGTATTCTCCTTCTTTAACCATAAGAATGAGGGCGGGCGATAAAAGAGCGGTTGCGACTGCACCGATATTCAATGAAATAGCCTCAGTCGAGTTCATTGAGTCTCCTTCTGCAACTCCAATATCAAATACAGTAGAGCACGTCACCCAACGTCTTCTTCGCGAGCACGGTTTTTCGGGAAAGCCATCCATTCCCAATGTCAAATTGTCTTATCCCGAAATGATTTGGGGTAGAGATTTTACAAAAAATTGGATTAATCCGGTAGTTATTGTAAACGAAAACACCGGAACGTCTACTCCCGACAACGTTCGGGCACATTATGTTCGAGGTAATCCAGCCAATATGCAGGAAATCTGTAATTGGCTTAAATCAAATGGATATACCCCAATTCAATTTGGTCCGGCAGCAGACTTTTATGACGTTGATATTTTTCAGCCTCTCAATGGAGCCGTCCACGTTAGGGGCCTTTCCGTTCGCGATCTTGCGGCGGCTTTCTGGTCAATTGGAGGAATTATATCAAGCGATACAGGCTTATATCATCTCATGCTGGCAGTGGGGGGCAACGCCTTCGTTCTAGTTCCTGACCATAGCGACCAATTGGGTTATCAAAACTGGAATTTGCATTACGATAAAGTCTGTTGGGGCGCGGAACCGTCCAGAGTTTGGTATGTCAACCATAGGCACTACTATAAAGTAATGGAGGACTTAAAATGTTAGGGCCGGCAATCTGTAATCTGCCCTGCGATTTTTCTTATGCTTATGATGTATTGGCCATCAATAGCATTAAGTGGGCGAAAAGTTTTCACGAAAATAATATAATTTCAACATACTGTTCTTTGATAAACCTTTCCCTTGAATCTCAACTGGGAGAAAAACAGCATCACAGTATCATGCAGTCTTCCGAATATCACAATCTTTATAATGCCAACTTATCCGTATTTGAACTTATTGACGAAATCAAGGCTAGAAACCCTAGACTAGAAGACGCAATTAGCGTAGATAAAAATAACTACAAGAGATTTACCGCCAAAGTAGCTTTACAGCAAAAATTCTTCCCGGAAACCGTTTGTAATGAAGTAAAAATAGGCTATGCGACTTGAGGCTATAATTCAAAGCACAAACTACACAGATTTGTTGGAAATTACCCTTCCTTTAAACAAAGGACATTTTGACACAATCGTAGTATACACAAAGACCGGCGACGAGGCAACTAAGTCGTTGTGCCTAAAACACGGAGTAGAGTGCCGAGAAACGGATAACTTTGCAAAAGACGGGGCAAAATTTAATAGAGGAGCGGTGTATAATGAATCGTTTGCTAACTTAGCTTACGGTCAGTGGGTTATAGTTTTAGACTCTGATATTATTTTACCGGAAGACTTTCGGGCCAAAATAGAGGCAGAAAATCTAGATAAAGAATGTTTTTACGGAGCGAGGAGATATAATATAGAGACTCTAAATGATCTTAAAAAAGTGCAATCAGACCCGGTAAAATTAAAAGAATATATTTTATATAGAGGCTACGGATATGGATATTTTCAAATGTTTCACTGCGAAAGTCTTGTGTTCAAGTGGCTTATGGCCAAGTCCAATGGACGACCCTACTACGAGCACGCTGACGGTAGCGAAGCGGATTGGCGTTTTCGTAATTTTTGGGGAGACGTAATATGGGAGCCGGATTTCAGCATAAACGGGCATAGCGAGCAAAATGTGAGAGACCCCGGAACAGGCAAATTAAAATGTCTTGACTTTCATTTAATTCACCTTGGAATAACAGGCGTTAACTCAACAGACAGACTAACACCGAAATTTACATAAAATGGGTTCATTAAGATTCTTCGATTTAAAATCAATTAAAGAAAAGTTCGGCACGAAAACTTTTTTTGAAACGGGTGCGGGAAAAGGCACCGGTATTGAATATGCCTCTACGGTAAACTTTGAAAACATTTATTCTGTTGAAATTATCAAGTCTCAGTCTGACTATCTTGCGGATATATTCAAGGCTGACCCAAGAATTAAATTGATTAATGACACGAGCGAGCGAGGGCTAATTGACTATTTTCGTAAAAATCCAGAAAATACATTATTTTTCTTGGACGCTCATTTTCCGGGAGCAGACTTGGGACTCGCCAAGTTTGGCGACGAAAAAGACGAAGATATCAGACTACCCCTTGTTCAAGAATTAGAAATTATTCGTGACTTGAGAGCAGCAAAGGGATTCAAAGACGTTATATTGCTGGACGATCTTATGCTTTACGACGAAGACAATATTTATCCCGACTCCCATCTTAAATTGGAGCACGATATTAAGCCAAAGGGAAAATATATCAATGCATATATGAGAATATTGACTACACTAATTGATACTCATGACTATCAGGTATTTAATAAATTTTCCGGTTATGTCGTGATTTATCCAAGACAGAAAAATGATTAAAGCGTGCGGTTTTGTGGCGGGCTTGGCAGGCGACTCGGTAATGATGACTGTAGTTGCACAAGAGTTTAAGCGAAAATACCCATATTCCCATCTGACTTTTGCTTTAGGTAATCGTTATGGTCATTTGCGAGATTTGTTTATAGGCAATCCCGATATTGATGCCTATCATACATGGGAAACTTACGACAACTGGCCAACAGCGGGCGATCAAAAGTTCTTAGACGAACAAAAATTTGACGCAGTATTTAACCCCTTTCCGTCACATACTCGGCCCGATTGGTATAACTTCTTTCACTATACTCAAGAATCTTGTCTTATGTTTGGGCTTCCCTGCCCTCAATACGGGCAATGCAAATTGGGATACAAGCCGAAAAAGGCAAATGGAGAAACAAAATACGTGGCATTGTCTTTGTTTGCCAGTGGTCAGCAACATGAAAAAAGCCTCACTATGCCTCAGAAAGTGGCTCTTGTTGCGGCAATCAAGAGGCTAGGCTATGAAAGCGTTCAACTCGGCTCAAATGACGATCAAATTGAAGGAGCCAGCAAGCCGAAGCTTTCAATAACAGGAGCAGTAGATTGTCTGGTCGGCTCCGTAGCCCACATCAGCATAGACACCTCATTCGCGTGGATTGGGTCGGCATACAGTAAGAATATGGTGGGTTTATACGGCATTAATTACGGAGATATGACTATAGATAGAGTGTCATCGCACAACCCCATAAACGCTAATGCCATTTACATTAACAAGCCGAAGGTCCAAGATATTTTAATTGAAGAAATTATAGAGTCGCTCAAAAAGATAATTTAACTATTTATTGAAATTACTCTATTTTTGCCTTATTATCAAGGCAATATGAGCAAATTTAATTGGCCGTTAGGAACACTTCCATTTACCTTCTTAGACAAGCTAAAGATTAGCAAATGGCTTTTTACAGAAAACTATTGGTCGGCGGGCAAATGGATAACTTCATATGAGAAAACTTGGTCGGATTACACCAAGGCCCCTCACGTAATTATGGTATCAAGCGGCTCTTCCGCAAACGAACTTATTGCTTTGCGCCGAAAGTGGGAACTGGAAAGCAGCGGAGAGTGGGGCACAAAAAATACGGTCTTAGTTCCAATTACTACGTGGATTTCCAGCATTTCACCTTGGGACTATGTAGGATTCAAGATTAAATTCACCGATATAGAAGGTAATTTAAATATGGGTTTAAGCCGAATGAGTCAGGCTCTTGATGCAGACGCTTCAATTGGCACGGTATTTTATACCACCCTCCTTGGTCATGCGGGCGACATAGAGGCAATGAAAGCTGAATGTGATAAACGAGGCGTCAGATTTCTTCTGGACAATTGCGAATCGTCTTTTTCCGAAACACGTAAACAACATTTCTGTAATGTAGCGACCTCTTCCACAAGTATTTTTGTATCTCATTTTACCACAAGCGGCACAGAAGGGGGTCTGATTTTTTGTCAAAAACAAGAAGAAGCAGATTGGTATCGCATGATGCGCTCACACGGAATGACTCGCGGAATGGACCCAAAGTATCGAAATCCGAATGTAGAAGAAATGTTTGATTTTTATTTAATGGGCTCGAATTATCGCTCAAGTAACCTGCAAGCATACATGGCTTCTCTTGATTTTTATCGTGCATTGAAGTTTTCCGACGAAAGACAAAATATTGAGAACGCTTTTTTTAGGACCCTTGCTGAAAATATCGAATACGGAAAGCCTTCAAAGTATTCTCTGTGCCATCGGAGCACGCCGAACGCCACAGGCTTCGTTCCACTTTCTATCCCCATTGTATCAAATATAGCAGAAAGAGATGAGTCGTTAATTGATCGGGTTAAAAATTATTGTAAAAACAATGGAGTCCAATACCGTCAAATTGTCGGGGGAAACTTAGCCCGCCAGACGGCATTTAAGAAATTTAATTTAAATCCAAAAGACTTTTATTACGCAGATTGGGTCCACCGGAATGGAATTTATGTGGGCTTAAATCAGGAAATTTCCGTTGACATGGCCATTAAATTGGCTCAAGATTTGACGAAATTATGAGCAGAACAATCAAATTTAGAGTATGGGATACAGACAATAAACAATGGGTAAGTTATTCTAAGTATCGGTGTATACCGTCTGATTTTATTAGAAGTCAAGACGAAAGTCCGATTTTTGAACTTAAAGGCAGGGATGACGAAGCTCGATTTATCATTGAGTTATTTACCGGGCTACTAGATAAGCACGGCAAGGAAATTTACGAAGGCGATTTTGTTAACTTTAACACTCAAGACTGCACTTATATCGGAGAAGTAGAGTTTTTTGAAAAAGCCGAAGTGTGGTTCGATAACGAATCCGCTTGCTGGATGTTCGGTCGATTCGAGAATCAAATACATACAATAGATAAAGGAAATATTTCCTTTGAATATGGATATAGTATTGCGGGAGACGGAATTAGCGAAAAGTCAATGGAAGTTGTCGGAAATATTCACGAAATAAAACAAAATGATTAAACCGCCTCTTATTGATGAATTAGGAATCGTCGGCCATCTTTCTTGGGAAAACGAATCACCCTTTTTTCAAGACGCTCTTCAAATCGTTGAGCCCAAATGCATTCTGGAAACGGGTTTTTTCTGTGGAATGTCAGCATTTATAAATCTTTATCTATCCGATGCCATGGTTATTTCCGTTGACCCGATGGTAAATCCGCAAGACCCCAATGGAAAGCACGATGGACTTATTGAAAATGTAGAAAAATTAAAGAATGCCTTTCCGGGCCGCTTCACATTTATCCAAAAAGACAGCAGGAACATAAGACCAGATTTACGTTTGCAGCAAATTGACCTTATGTTTATTGATGGGGACCACTCTCCAGAAGGCATCCGCAATGACTTTCAATTAGCCATTGATCTAAACATTCCTTGGATTTTAGTCGATGACTTTGTGACGGACGTAGCTAGGGTCTATGACGCGGAATTTGCCAATGAATTTCTTCCGGTCCGCATCTATCCGAGGAAAGATCAGTTTCAGGGTAAGCCCATTCCTATTGTTTTGTTGAAAAAAATCAATAAAGCATTGCAGGCAAAAATTAAGCAGGCGTGAGAATACTATACATTGACCTTAAGGTAAATAATCCATGCGAGGATTATTCCGTCAATCCAAAAGGTTATGGTGGCGGTGCTGTATTTGCACGCTACGCCAAAGAGAGTCTCAATAAAGACGGTAATAGATTTGTTCTTGCGGCATCGGAAGACTGTTTCAAAAATCTAGGAAATAATGATAATAAACTGGCCTGCCTCCCTATTCCTGACCAGATTTTGTTTGATATTCAGCGGGGCCGTCCACTAGCAGATGCCCTTCCGAATGACACAAGCCCATTTGACCTAGTAATTCATCATCACGACTGCCTGACAATTAATATGGCGGGGTTGTCTTGTCCGTTGGTTCATTGGGCGCTTATGGGCGACGGTAGAGCAAATCACCCGAATACACCCTATTCCCTGCTTTACTTGAAGCATGAAACGGCAGTTTACGGAAAAACCTTTCATGTTAATTTGGGGAAGCCTATTTTGCCATTTGTTCGCACCGATAAGAAAGACTATATTTTCCAATGCACCCGGCATGACGAGCACACAAACACGATTGAAGTCGCGAAATTTTGTTCGGAAAATCGCATTCAGGGTATCTTTGCTGGGCCGATCTTCCATAATTACGATCTAATGAAGTATATTGATAATACTTACACTCATTATCTAGGACTTATCAGCGAAGAAGACAAACTTAAGTATTTGCGGGAGGCAAGACTATCAACTCTACTTTTTAAATGGGACTGCCCGTTCAATCAGAGCGCAATTGAGGCGCTTTCGTGCGGAACCCCACTCTTGGTCAATCCTCGTGGCTTTTTGCGCGAATTGGTCAAGGATGGCTATAACGGAATGGTTCACGATGGAGATTTCGTCATGGCGTGGTCGCGAGCCAAGGACATTAGCCAAAAAGACTGTTGGGATTCGGTTCAGCCCTATTCAGAAACCAATATGGTCGGTAGTTTTATGACTGCATTTAAAGAGATTTTAAAAGATTGGAAAAAGTGAAAAATATACTAGTTTGCACAATTATTAGAAATCAAATTAATAATCTGGATAGGTGGTGGCATCAACTTCATGAATTGGTGGCGCACTGCCCGGAATATAATTTTACTTTTAGTATTTTTGAAAATGACTCTACAGACGGAACTAAAGAGTGGCTGGTTAAAAACCTGAGTAACCAAGAAAATGTAGTTTTTTCATCGGTAGACATAGGAACGCGGCAGTATGGAAGCGTTTGGTCCGTAGATAGAATTAAAAATTTGGCCCATTATCGCCAAAAATGCTTAAATCAAGTCAATATAAATATATTCAATAAAGTTGCCTATATTGAACCGGATATCGAATATGACGCAAAATGGTGCTCTGAATTGATAAACGCAAGACACCCAGCCCAATTAGGCATTGTTCCAGATATTTATAGTGCTTGGGCTTTGAGGTCTTTAAACAATCCGAAAGAAAGCACATTTCTTTACGACACTTGCGCCACGAGACAAACGAAAGATGATTTGGTATGGAATTTTGAAAGCGAATCAAAATGGCGGAGAGAAACCGTTCAACCCACCGATCTTGGCGGTGCAGATTCAAATTGCCTGCATACACTATACTCTACTTTTAATTGCTTTTGCGTATATAATTCAGAGGCATTTAAAACCAAATCCTCGCAGTCGGAAGTAAAGTGGGGCTACACGAATAAAGGACTCAATACCAATCAAACCAGTTTTCGAGATCACGATAATAATATCTCTTGGCTTGATGCCGACACTGCGGTTATATGTGAAGATTTTAGAGAAAAAGGTTATAATAAAATTTATATTAATACCAATTGCTTGGTGCGCCACCGATGAGCCAAAACGGAAAAGGCGACAAGCCGCGCCCATATAAAATAAAGAAATACGCTAAAAATTACGACGATATAGATTGGTCCAAAGTAGAAAAGCCGCCAGAGAAAGAAGAAATTCAAGGAAGGACGGAAGAACAAGATGACCAAGATATTAACTGACGAGTTGTTTCTTTTAGGCCAAAGCCTTGACATTAATTTTGTTAAACTTCTTGAAATTATTAACGAAGCCGCCAAGGATAGCTCCCGCGAAGACCATGTAGCGTCGGCAGTCTATCAAAAACTACTTGACATTCGGAAAAAAAGACGTAAGATTGGCCGTAATGGATAAAAAGATTGGAGTTCTATATTGCGGATATAATTGCGAAGAGCATTTAAGTTCGCTAAATACATGGATAGAGTGGCGGATGCAAGACCCACAAAACCGCGCAATTGCGGCAGTATCAATTCCATTCAAAGAATACAAGGATTTCAAGTATAGCATTGACAACACGCATGGCATTCTCGCTGAAAAGCTTAAATTTCAGGCAATTGATGCTCTATTCATTGAGCCGCAGCATATTAGCGAAGCAGAAGCAAGGAATCTAGGAATCAAGCATCTGTTAGAAACAAAATGCGACTATATCATTCTTGCCGATGCAGACGAACACTATAAGTTAATTGAAATTGACGCAATTATTGATTTTATCGGTCTTGACCCTTGGTGCTCGTGGTTTTCCTTTAGCTTAAAAAATTACGTATTTGACAGCAAGACATACATTGTCGAGCCGTTTACTCCGCCGCGAGCCTTTAGAGTCAACACCAATGGACATGAACTTCAAGGTCTTTATTGGGACAATGACCCGACTTACGTAAATTCATTGACGGGAGCGGCAATAAACTATAAAGTGTTGCCGAATAAAGTGATTCCAGCCCACGTAGCCTTTCCAAAGCATTTAACTTGGCTTAGTAATGAAAAGTCTAAGCTTAAATGCGATTATCAACAAAGTCACTTTAAGGGTATTTGCGGATATCGCTGGAACGAACTTACGCATAATTTGGAATTCAATCCCGATTATTACTCTAAAATCGGACAGCCGTTTCCAAAACTGGCAAAAGAACATGGATAATAATAAATCAGACGAAGCAGTAGCGTTCTTGCTTAAAGAAGAGTTGGCCTTTCATGCTGACGGGCCAAATTCATCAATATATTTATATTGTAACGATGTCTTTGACCCGGCAGCAGATTATGAAGAAATAAATAAAGACGAAGCGATAAAAGTGATGGACGCTTATGGAGACAGTAAAAATTGGAGAGCGGTAATGGAATTTGTTGCCAATAAAAGAGGATACCCCAAAGACCTAGCATGGTTCTGCGACAGAATCCGAAAACTTTAATTAAAAATTTATGATCGAACTAGAAGTGGTTAGTATAGATAAAAAAAACGGAACCGCCGAGTGCAGATACGTTTACAACGATGCGCTGATAGAGCTATATAAAAAAGAAACGGGCGCAAAAGTAATTCGCAAGCACAATGTCGGAAGATTTATTCTTAAATACCTTACAGAAGCGACGGATTTCAACTCAACTACACCAGTTTTAGGTTGAATTAATTTAAATTCAAGAAGGGACGGTTTTATCTTGAAAGAGCCGTAAAGAAGTGTATCTTTCTTTCTACTCTAATCACTATGCTTTTCAAAGAACAAATTTCGCGCAAACCAGACCTATATCCTTGGTGCCAAGCTCACATAGACGTAATGTGGGCGGGACATTGGACGCCAAATGAATTTACATTCCAGAGCGATGTTCAAAATTTTAAAGTAGACTTTACGAACCAAGAAAGAGCGGTAGTTACAAACGCTTTGTCGGCAATTGGACAAATTGAAATTGCGGTCAAGAAATTTTGGAGCAGGCTAGGAGATAATCTCCCACACCCAAGCCTTACGGATTTGGGTTTGGTCATGGCAAACGTCGAAGTAATCCATAACATAGCTTACGAGAAGCTTTTAAGTCATCTTGGCCTTAACGATGTTTTTGCAGAAAATCTAAAGAAAGATATTATTCAGAATAGAGTTAAGTATCTAAGAAAATATCTAGACAAAGAATACGAAGACGATAAAAAGCAATACATCTACGCTATTATTCTTTTTACGCTTTTCGTAGAAAATGTTTCTCTTTTCAGTCAGTTTTACGTAGTCCTCTGGTTCAATCGCTTCAATAATGTCCTTAAAGATACCGCTCAACAGGTCCAGTATACGAAAAATGAAGAAACCTGTCATGCTTTAATCGGAATTACGATCATTAATCAGCTTCGCGTAGAATATCCAGAACTTTTTGACGAGGGACTCGAAGAAAAAGTTATTCAAGAAGCCAAGGAAGCGATTAAAGCAGAATCAAAAATTATAGAATGGATTCTTGGAAGCTATACTGCGGAAAATCTAAATCCTGCAATATTAAAAGAATACAATAAAAATAGAGTGAATACGTCTCTTAAGCAAATTGGTTTCAATCCAATATTTGATATTGACGAAGAGTTACTGGCAAAAACACAATGGATGGAAGAAGACGTTCTTGGAAACTCTAAAACAGATTTCTTCCACAAGAGACCGGTAGAATACTCAAAAACAAAAGCACCAGAAGACGAGGCATTATTTTAAAAGTCAACTACCTTGCCCTAAAGGGCAAGGCTTGTAATACATAAAGTCCCAATTACTTGGAACTTAACGGTTTATATACGTTTGGCTTGTTGACAGAAGCCTGCCCGTCAAGTCCCGTAACCGCTAGGTCACTGAACGAAACAGGGAGTT
>Ga0163144_10027665_pt1 | contig 10971 bp, 11 predicted proteins | sample OliLak19BULKMAT1_FD_123175 | JGI IMG/M metagenome (GOLD analysis project Ga0163144, IMG submission 123175) | Freshwater microbial mat bacterial communities from Lake Vanda, McMurdo Dry Valleys, Antarctica - Oligotrophic Lake LV.19.BULKMAT1 | ecosystem: Environmental > Aquatic > Freshwater >... | reverse complement strand
TGAGCCTGCGAGACGCGTTGCGAATGACGTAGGACGAGTTCAGGAGGCGGACCGAATAGGTTAAACCTTCAGACCAATTCCAGCATCCGCTGCAACTCGGTGTCGGAGTTGTAGAAGTGGGGGGAAACCCGGATGAACTTCTTCCCGTCCCGCGTGGATCGAAGGGAGGTGGAGATCTTGGCCGCGCCGAGTTTGACCCAGAGCGATTTGGTCTCAGCGTCATCGCCGAAAAAGGAAACGATGCCGGACGCGTTGGCCTCCGGCGCGTCGGGCATGAGGACTCCCCAGCCCTTGGCCATCAGTCCGTCGACGAGCAGCTTCCGTTTGCGGAGAAGTTCCTTGGCGATGGCGTCGACGCCGATCTCGTCGATGAGCTTCAAGGACGCGTGCAGTCCCGCTATACCAAGGATATTGAGCGAACCAGCCTCGTAGCGCCGCGCCCCCGGGCGGAAAGCCAACCCCGACTGCGCGACGTAGTCAGGACATTCGACATTGGCCCAACCGTGCACCAGCGGCTTGACCATCTCCTGACGATCCTTACGCACATACAGAATCCCGGCGGCCAACGGACCGAGAAGCCACTTGTGGGCGTCCGCCGCGAGGAAGTCGACGTGGTCGATCGGAGTGGGGAAGGCCCCGAGAGTCTGGATGCCGTCGACGGCGAAAAGGATGCGCCGCTCATGGAGGAGGCGGCCGATGGCGTTCAACTCGACGCGCCAACCGGAGATGTAGTGGCACGAGGTCAACGCCACGAGCCGGGTGCTTTCGTCGACCTGCCCCAGGATGTCGATCGGACGGATGCGCCCGAGCTGTTTGACGTTGAGGAAACGCACCTGCACGCCGCGTTCCGCCAGGGCCATCCACGGGTAGACGTTCGTCGGAAAGTCATCGTGGTAGACGACGATGTTTTCGCTCTTCCGGAAGTTCAGGCCGGCGGCGACGTAGCTCATGCCTTGCGAAGTCGATCCGACCAGGGCGATTTCGTCGGACTGCGCTCCCAGGAACTTGGCCGTGAGTTCGCGGGTTCCACGGACGAGCCCCGATGGAATCTTATCCTCCTGATCACCTAGCGTGCAGGCCGTGGCGTATGAGTTGACGGCTTCGGCCACGCGACGCGGCAACGGGCAGACGGCCGCATGCGAGAGGAAGGTGGACTCCTTCACCACGGGAAACTCGTGCCGCCGCAGCTCTTCGTTCGTCAGGATCTCGGTTAGCTTCATCGCGCGGCCTAGAAACCACAGAACGCCCCGGGCGGACAGCTGAAACACGAACGCCCTTGCCCCACACCCGACCCCGCGAAATCCTCCGGCCCATGTCGTGGCGTTCAATCATCCTCACGGCGGCGATCCTCTTCGCCGCTTCGACGGATCGTGCTGCGGCGGCCTCTCCCGCCCGGCTGTTCGTCATCGACCCGGCGCCGTTGAAGCCCGCCGAGCAGACGCTGCTGGCCACGTTGCAGGGCCTGGCCAACCGCACAAACGCATAAGTCTGGCTGCGGACCGGCGGCATGTCCGAGATCCTTCTCCAGCGTCTCGGCCGCGAGGGAACCGCGCTGCTGACTCGCACTTCGGTGTGGCAGTTGGTCGAAGAGTTCCGTCCTGCCATCTCCGGCGCCGTCATCGTGGATCTGAAGAGCGACAGCCTGAACGCCGCGACGTCGCTGGCTGGGCTGCTCAACGGCGTGGTCGCCGACTCCACGTTGACCAATGAGCTCGCGGCCGCGCGATTGCCCATCATCGCCGATGCCCGCGGACTCACGGACGCCGACATCTTCGCGAAACACCGAGCCGAATTCGCCCGTGGCATCGCGGTCGAGCAGGTCCGCTCCAAGCACTACCACCTGCGCGACTGGGCCGTCGCCAAACGCGCCTTCACCTATTCGACGACCAACGCATCCGAGCAGGCTCGCTACGTCAAGGAGCTCGGCCCGCTGACCGAAGTGTTCGGCTGGGGTCCCGACGAAAAGAAGCTCGTCGAGCATGTCAGCCAAGGCGGCGGCGCCGTGATACCGGCGGACTGGTCGTTGAATCTCTCAGCCATGCAGCACCTCGCAGCGGTGATTCCGGACCGCAAGCCGACGGCGTTGCCGGATGTGAAGCCGGGCGAACGGATCGTCTGCTTCGTCATGACCGACGGCGACAACGTGCAGTTCATGGCGGGTGGATTCGTCATCGCGCCGGGTTTCTGGGCGAACACCAATCGCGGAGGTTTCGCGATGACGTGGGAAATGCCGCCGATCCTTGCCCGCATCGCACCACCCGCACTCGCGCACTACTTCGAAACAGCCACGCCGAACGACGATTTCGTCACGGGCCCAGGCGGGTTTGGCTACTACTTCCCGAACCACGTTCCCGATCGGGCGGCACATGCGCTCAAGACGGCGGCGATGATGAAAAAGTCGAAGCTGCGCATCGCCTCCGTCCTGAATTCCGGCGGGTCGATGGCGGATGCGCGCGAGCTTTTGGATCATCCCGAAATCGACGCGGTCTTCTACAAGGACTACGCCCCCTACAATCGACCGCGCGGCCGGGTGGACTGGTATTCCGGCAAGCCCGCGATCGGCTACCGCTTCGTGCTTTGGGGAAACAAGTCGGAGAACTTTCCGGCCGGCGTCGCCTCGGCGATCGCGTCATTGCCGGACCATCCAAAGTCGCCGGAGGATCGGTTCGCGTTGATCAACGTGCACGCCTGGTCGTTCCGCGACATCGGCGGGCCGATGGGCGCCGTCGCGGAAACCATCCGGCGCTTACCGACCGGGACGCGAGTCGTGACGGCAACACACTTCGTGGAGCTGCTGAAACGCGCGAACGCCGACAGATAGATCGCCCGACCGGCCCGCCCCACCTTCAGCGCCGGGCTTTGCGGCCAGCCCGAGCCCGCCACAGCACCCACAGCACCCACATCACCGCGCCGCCTATGCCCAACCAACCAGCCGCGTTCACGCCTGCGGCGATGCGGTCGTCGAACTGCAGGATGTTCCAACGGGCAAAGATCGTGTTCCAGTCATGGTCGCCGCCACCGACGAGCGGCAGGTCCAGCTTCCGCGCATCCGCCATGTAGCGTGCGACGTTCAGGAAGTTCTCCGAGAACCAGATCATAGCGACGGCCAGCGCGAGCGGACGGCCCTTTCGCCAGAACGAAACCATCAGCAAACCCGGAAAGAACAACTGGCCCACCGTGCCGCCATAGGGCTCCAGCCGTTGGCTGAAGAGTCCCGTGATGGGATGGCCGGCTTCGTGAAACAGGAGGTTCGCATGGTCCAAGAGAAAGATGAACCCGGGCTCGGACATCCGAACAAGCCCGATGAAACCGATGACCCCAACAACGAACAGGATCAGCTCTCCAGGAGATACCGACGCCCACCGACCCGCTGGGGAGACTCCGGCAAGAATGCCCCGCAAAATCACAGGCCGATCAGCCGGCTGGGCTTCGGAACGGGAACTGTGAATGGAATCGCCCACCGCAACCTTGTCGGCCGATTCGCATCCGCACCTGAACTGCGGGAGCAATGGCACCGAAGGTTTCAAGCGAACTCCAGCTCAGACTGGAATCAGCCGGTGAAAGCCGCCACGATCCGCGGAACGATGAGCACGATGACCCGTCATTGCCACAAGTGCGGCACCGTCTATCCGCTGGAGGGAACCGCCGGCCGCTCCGAGGCCTGCGAACGTTGCAACGCCGACCTGCACGTGTGCCTGAACTGCACCCAATACGACCGCAGCAGCGCCCACCAATGCCGGGATCGACGGGCGGAGCCGGTTTTCGACAAGGGCAACGCCAACTTCTGCGAATGGTTCGAATTCGCCCGGCGCGAGTTCAAGGGAACGGAGAAGGATGCGCGGGAGCAGAAGGCGCGTGACGACATCAAGCGGCTGTTGGGCGATTGATCGGGAAGAAGCCAGTCGTGCTCATCCCTGGCCGGATCCAGCCAGGCGAGAGCATCAAGGATCAGTTAAACCCCGTCGCGTAGGGATTCTCCACCTTCTTATCCAACGAACGCACCCGGCCCGCCAAGGTGCGGGCGAGGCCGAACATGAACGGAGCCGCGAGATCGGGCGCGCCTCGCACGAGGCGTTCGAAGGCTTCGGCGGAGATCTTCAGCAGGACCGAATCGGTGTTGGCCACCACGTCCGCGGAGCGCTTGCCCTTGTCGAAGAGCGACATTTCGCCGAAGGCGTCGCCCCCTGCCAGCGTCGCGAGGATCTTCTCGCTGCCCGTCTGGCCGATGCGGACGCGGACCTCGCCTTCGAGCACGAGATACATCGCGTCGCCCTCGTCGCCCTGAGTGACCACGTTGGTCCACTGACGCGCGACCGTGACCTCCATGAATGCGGCAAACAGCCCGAGTTGTTCGTCGGAGAACTCGGCGAGCGCCTTCACCCGGCGGAGCTTGCCCGCGGTCAGGCCGGTGTTTCCGAGGGTCCCTGTCTTCGTGCGGAAGAACATGGCCAACTCCGGGAGCCGGCCGGCCTTCTCCCACTTGTCGCCATCCGTCCGGTAGATCCAAGTCTCGGCGGCGATGCGTTCGTCTTTCACCCAATTCACCAGGCTTGGCAGGTCAACCGGACCGTAAATCTGGTCGTCGACACCCAAAATCTTGAAACCCGGTCCGCTGTCGGGAGAATCCATTCCTGTTTGGCTAACCAATTCCCCCAAGCGAGTTAAGCACAAAAGCTGGGAACCTGCGTCTTCTTCCCCGAACCGTCTCCTTGGAATCCGCAAAACCACTCCCTAGATTCGCTCAATGCCGGAGACGACATCCAACGACGTTCCACGCCCTATCCGGGAACTGTTCGAAAAAGCCACCCTGGCCTACCAAAGGAACAACTTCGACTACGCCATCCAGATCCTGAACGGCGTTCTCGACCGGGAACCGGGCTTCTTCGAGGCCCGCCAGCTTCTGAGGGCGACGCAGCAGCAGAAACCCCAGGAGAAGACCGGACTGTTCCGGAAACTGGTCGGCGGTGCGGGCAACGCCCCCGCCCTGGCCAAGGGCCAGCTCGCGCTCCGCGGCAATCCGAAGGAAGCCCTGTCCGCCGCCGAAAGCATCCTCAACTCCGACCCCGGCAACACCTCCGCGCACAAGCTTCTCGCCGATGGCGCGATGGCTTTGGGCCTCACCAAAACCGCCGTCATGGCCCTCGAGACGGTGATCGCTTCGGACCCCAACGACGCCAAGGTCGCCCGCAACCTCGCGGGGCTCTATTTCCAGCAGGACCAGCTCGACAAGGCGGAGGAACTGTATCGAAACCTGATGATCAAGCGGCCGGACGACACCGAGCTGCCGCAGACATTGAAGAACCTCGCCGCCCGGCGAATGCTGGTCGAGAAGGGTTATGGAGCCGTCGAATCGGGAAACAGCAGCTACCGCGACCTCATCAAGGACAAGGAAGAAGCCCTGCACCTCGAACAGGCGAACCGCTCCACCAAGGACGACCGCATCGCCGATCGGCTCATCGCCGAATACGAGGTCCAGCTCAAGAACGAACCGAACAACCGGCGCACACTCCGCGCGATCGCCGAGCTACACGCGCAGAAAAAGGAGTTCGACCGGGCGATCGAATACCTCCGCAGCGTCATCGCCGCCGAGGGAAATTCTGATCCTACGGTCGAGAAGGCCATCGCCGATATCGAGGCCAAACGCGTCGATCACGCGCTTTCCCAGCTCGATCCGACGGCAACCGACTTCGTGGAAAGAAAGACCGAGCTTGAAGCCCAGCGCGACGCCCAGGCCCTCTCCGAATGCAAGGGACGCGCCGAACGGTTCCCGTCCGATCTCCAGATCCGTTTCGAACTTGGCAGCCTCCACTTCAAGGCCGGCCGCTTCTCCGACGCCATCCAGGAACTCCAGCGAGCCCAGAACAGTCCCCAGCGGCGCACCGCCGCCATCAACATGCTCGGCCAGTGCTTCGCCTCGAGAAAGATGTGGGATCTCGCGGCCCGCACGTTCCAGAACGCGCTCAAGGAAAAACCCACCTGGGATGAGGAGAAAAAGGAACTTCTCTACCACCTCGGATCCGCCCTCGAGAAACTCAACAAGCCCGACGAGGCCATCGAACACTTCAAGAACATCTACGAGCAGGACATTAGCTACCGCGACGTCGCTGCGAAGGTGGACGCCTACTACGCGGCGCAGTAATGGGGGAATGACGAAGACCGAAGGGCAAATTCCGAAAGAGGATCGAAGCCCGCTGCTCTCCGCCTTTGCACCGCTTCTCCTTGGCCGTTAACCTCGCCGCGCTTTGGCGAAATACTGGCACGTCATCCTGATCGGAATGCAGAACACCCTGTCCTACCGGGTGAACTTCCTGTTCCGGGCGCTCTTCGGGCTCGTGCCGCTCATGGGCACGATCTACCTGTGGCGCCGGATCTACGAAGACAAGGGGGAGGCCGGCGAAGTGGCCGGATACACGTTGGCGGCGATGACCTCCTACTACCTGCTCGTCACGGTGGTGGACGCATTGACGGCGGTGAACGAGGACGACTGGCAGATCGCGGCGGACATCAAGGACGGGAACATCAGCCAGTTCCTGCTCAAGCCCATCGACTACCTCGCCTACCGGTTCTGTCTATTCCTCAGCGGGCGCCTCATCTACATGCTCGTGGCCATCGTCCCCGTGGGGCTGTTCATCTGGTCGTTACGCTCCTACTTCGTGGTTCCATCCGACGCGGCAACCCTTGGTTGTTTCGTGCTCTCACTGGTGATGACGGCGCTGCTGCAATTCCTCATGTCCTACACGATGGCGCTGCTGGCGTTCTGGGTCCTGGAAGTGAGCACCTTCATCTTCATCGTCTTCGCCTTCGAATACATCGCCGGCGGCCACCTCTTCCCACTGAACATTCTCCCGCCGCTCGTCCAACGAGTGCTGGAACTGACGCCGTTTCCCTATCAGCTCTTCTTCCCGGTCAGCATCTACCTCGGCCAGACAACCGGCGACGCGTTGACACGCGGCTTGGTGATCCAAGCCTTCTGGACCGTGGCGTTCTACGGCATCGCGCGATTCGTGTGGAGCCGTGGGATCAAGAAATACTCCGCCGTCGGAGGCTGACCAAGAATGCCCTCCCGCCCTTCCAACCTGCGTCGTTACCTCAGCGTCTATCTCGCGCTGTGGCGGAACTCGATCATCCGCGAGATGGGCTTCAAGACGAACTTCCTGCTGTGGATCGTCGTTGAATGCCTGTGGTTCGTGTTGCAACTCGGGTTCGTCGGCGTGCTTTACCTTCATACGGACCGGATCGGCGACTGGACCAAGTGGCAGGTCGTGATGCTCATCGGCGCGGGCCACTGCATCCAGCAGGTCTTCCAGGCGTTCTTCCTCGTGAACTGCTCGAACCTTTCCGAGCTGATCCGCACCGGAAAGATGGACTTCATGATGCTGATGCCGATCAACACGCGCTTTCTCGTCTCGCTGCGCCAGGTGGACTTGGGCGCGTTCGTGAACGCGGCTTCGGCCGTGGGCGTGATGGTTTACGCCGGGATGCAGCTCGGCTTGTCCCCAACGTGGGTTCAGATGGCCGGCGCGGCTTTGCTCGGAGTGACGGCGATCTTCATCCACTACGCCCTGATGTTTCTCCTCGCGACGGCGAGCTTCTGGACGGTGAAGGCGCAGGGAATCGTCTGGGGCTACTACAACCTCTTCAACATCTCGCGCCTGCCGGACTCGGCCTTCCGCGCCGGATGGTTCAAGAACGTGTTCACCTTCGTGCTGCCCATGATCCTGGTGGCGAACGTTCCGGTGAAGGTGCTCATCGCCAAGCTGCATTCACCATGGGAGCCGCTGCTGCTGGTGGCGATGGCCGTCGTGGCCATGACGGTTTCGGAGGCGGTCTGGAGGATTTCGCTGCGGCGGTATACCAGCGCGAGTTCTTAAGCAGGTGGTGAGCCCTGTATCTGCGGTTGGAACATCAGGTCGTCACCAACCAAGGCCCGATCAGAAATAGCGGACGAAGTTCTTGGCCTTGAGCTTATCGACCCAGTTCTTCATGAGGCGGGCGCGCTCGCGGCCGCGGAGTTCGCGTTCGATCTCGTCGCGGACTTCCTCCAGCGGGCGGGTGTAGGAAATGCGGACCTCTTCGACCAGCATGATGTAGGCGCCCTCGGGCTGTTCGACGACGCCGCTGATCTGTCCGGCTTTCAGACTGAAGGCGACGTCGGACAATTCCTTCTTCAGGAACGAACGTTCGACCCATCCCCGATCGCCGCCGGAAGACTTCGCGGATCCATCCGAATAGACCGTCGCCATCTCCGTGAACGAGGCGCCGTCCTTGATCTTGGCGAGGACTTCCCCCGCGATCTTCACGGCTGTTCCCTTGGACGCGCCGGGAGGCTGGTTGATCGTGATGAGACGGAGCTTCACCTGGTCGCCCAGTTGGTAGGTCTTCAGGTTTTCCTTGTAGAACGCCTCCATCCGGGCCGGGGAAACGACGAGCTTGTTCGGGTTGATGTTCTTGTAGCGGAGCTGCTCGACGATCATCTGCTCCTTGGTCTCCTTGCGATACTGCTCAAAGGTCGTGCCCTGCGCCTTCAACGTCTGGGTGAACCGGACGCGATCACCAAACCGTTCGCGGATGCGGTCGCGCAGGACGTCATCGATGATGCTGTCGGGAAAGTTGTAACCAAGCACCTTGAACTCCGCGAGGATCAGCTGGTTTTCTACCAATTCCGCAACCCGGGCGGCGCGAAGCTCGCCGAGCTTCTGCTGAAACACCTGCGGCTGGCCGGCGTATTGGCTCGCGAGGAGGCTGGCGGAACGGCCAATGGAACCCTCGACGTCCTGAAGCGTGATGACCTCGCCGTTGACGATCACACTGATGCCGTTGAGCAGTTCGGCACCGCGGACGGCAGAAGCACCGGTGAAGGACGCGATCAGGACGAGAATGGAAGCGAGACGTCTCATACGACGACCCGGATACTAGGAAGCAGCGGAGATGCGCCAAGAGCAAAAGCAAAGCCGGCGGACCCATGCCCTGGGCACTGCCGGCTGTCTGCTGCCTTTCCCTGCCAGATTGTTCAGTCGTGCAGTCGTCGATCGCCCGGACGCACTCCGTGCGCCAGCGGCTTTGCCTCAAAGCTCTGCTTCCAGGCACCGGCCGAGATCTTCCCGCACCAGAAGCCTTCGCACAGATCGAGCGTGGGCTGGACGGAGTGCCAGTTCTTCATCGGGAACTTGTAGACCTGGTAGCGCTGCTGTTTGCGGTCGAAGACATGGACGACGTCGCCGTCCGCGAGCGGCAACCCGAGGTCGGCGGAGATCTTGCCGGACTTCGGCAACAATGAGCCGCGGAGCGAAAAGCCGCTGCCGATCGCATTGGTCAGTTCGCCCTGCATGACAGTGCCGGAGAATTCGAGCGGAAGGGGCTGGTGCCCGGGATTGAAGAATATCGCGGATTCGCCAGGGACGAGCTTCTCGCTGCCGATGGTCCAACGGCCGTTCTTGAAGGCGTTGTTCGTCAGGCGCGCGGTGTGGATGTCGAACTTGCAAAGCGTCGTGCCTTCGGGAAGCCGCGGCAGTATCGACGCGACGCTGTTATCCTCGTTGTGGAATGGGTTCGAAACCATGCCGAATCCCGGCGGGATCACGGTAGATGCGAAGCCGACGATGTTGCCGGAGGATTCGCCCTTGGCCACGACGCGGTAGAAACGCGCCCGGTGCTGGAAGGCCTCGGAATCGGAGAACTCGACGCGTTCGTCGGACGAAACCCCCGTCGCGATCGGCGCCCACGATTCCAGATCCGTGCTCGCATAGACCTCGTAGGTGACTCCGATGGAGAGATTGATGCTGAAGCGGAATGGGCCGTGCGGAACCTTGACCGCGTCGGCAAGCGCCGGTGCGCTGTGCAACGCGCCCATTGCGTGCGAATCGATCATTCCGGGTCCAAGATCCTGGGTAAGTGACATGTTCTGTATCTCCGTCCGTTGATGGTTTCGGCCGGCTTGCCGGCTGTGTTTCTGGAAAACCATTTAGCAACGGAGGTGCCACGGGGGCATGGGCAGAACACGGATGAGAATGATTCGCGAATGAGAGAAGACCGCAGGGGAGATGGCCGATGACTTGCCCGAGAACAGGTCAACCGTCCCGGGATCAACCAACTCGGTGGGACAGGCGGTTTTCAGCCATGCGAAAACCAGTTCCCACGGCAATCCTGCGTCAAGACACGCCTGCCGGAAATGGGACGGAGGGGACTGCGAGAATACCTGGCGATCAGAAGAGGGTCGACTGACCGCCAGCCGGTTTGGTTCCAGCCTCGGGATCTTCACTCGCCGCTTCGGACGTGGGTCTGACGAAATCTGCATCAGCCAATGTGATCTCGGGCTCCCCACTCACCGGGGCAGACTCGAGCAACTGTTCCGCTTCTCCGGACGCCGGAGATGCTGCTACCAGTTCTTCTTCCAGGACCGGAGCGGGGGCTTCGGCCGCCGCCAACTGCTCGGGAGTTCCCGCCACGACGACGACCGGGCGGATCAATTGTCCTTGGAACGAAAACCCGGCCGCCAACGTTTCCATGACCACGGCGCCAGCAACCGGGGTAGTGCCATCGGCCGTTCGATGGGCCTGTTCATTGAAGGGTTCTCCCGTTTGACCCGCGAAGGGCACCAGTCCCACCCGCCGTGTCGCGTCGAGGCACATGCCCTGGAATTGTCCGATCTGGGCGATGACATTCTGCTGGCCCGACCGTTGGGCGGCGGCGAACAGCGCGAACACATGGTCCAGCATCCGCATCGTGACTTGGAGCCATTCGCCTTCCGAACGGCGGAGCTTGTCGGTTTCGAGACGCAGAGTCGCCTTCTCGGTGTCGTTCTGGCGCTGGATGAACTGGGCGAACTGCTGGGCCTCGGTGGACATCCGGTCGGAGATCGCCTGGACGGCTTCAAGCGTCTTGCCGGCCTCGGTCTGGACGCCGTGCCAGTTGGTCGAAGCGCGGCCGATGCGGTCGGCGGCGTCTTCGAGCTTGTTGATCTGCTTCACGGTG
>Ga0163144_10027663_pt1 | contig 10972 bp, 13 predicted proteins | sample OliLak19BULKMAT1_FD_123175 | JGI IMG/M metagenome (GOLD analysis project Ga0163144, IMG submission 123175) | Freshwater microbial mat bacterial communities from Lake Vanda, McMurdo Dry Valleys, Antarctica - Oligotrophic Lake LV.19.BULKMAT1 | ecosystem: Environmental > Aquatic > Freshwater >... | reverse complement strand
TTCGGCTCCACTTTCCAAGCACGTAGGCACTGGTCGCGAAAATCTCAGCCACGGCGGCGTCGATCTCGGGCTTGACTTCGTTGTATTGGGCCGTGAGGTCGAGGAAGGGGACACGCATGGTGTTATTGTAACGGGTGACGCGGTTCGAGCGACGGGATGGGCAAAATGCAAAAATGGAGTCGGAACCTCCAGGTTCCGACAAGCCAGCATGAAAAGCACCTCTCGGATAAACATTCCTTGGCAAGTCGTGCTTGCCTCCGCGTCTCCCCGACGGATCGAGCTTCTCAAACAATTGGTACCGGATTTTGAAGTCCTGCCCGCCGACATCGCAGAAGAGGACCACGTTCATGACGACCCTTGGTTGACTGCGCAACGGACGGCACGCGAAAAGGCGCTTGTAGTTTCATCTCTGAGGCCAAATTGTCTAGTGATCGCCGGAGACACGGTTGTCGCTCTTCCCGACGGAGCGCGGACTTCAGTCCGCATCAGGCACCCGGACTTTAGTCCGGAGGATATGAAGTCTCACGCCGGGCCGCAGGCTTCCAGCCTGCAAACACCTTGGATCCAACTCGCCAAACCTGTCGATGCGGAAGACGCTTGTCGAATGCTGCGCGAACTCTCCGGAACGGCTCACACCGTGATCACCGGTGTAGCCCTAGTGTTCCCCGGTGGCATGACCGCCTTCACCGAGGCGACTCGAGTGACTTTCAAACCCATGACAGATACAGAAATCGAGGCGTATGTCGCAACGGGCGAACCGATGGACAAGGCCGGAGCCTATGGGTTCCAAGGCGGGGCGAGGCCGTTTGTCGAGAAAGTCGAAGGAAGCGTCACCAACGTCATCGGGTTGCCGATGGAGAAGTTGGAAGAGGCACTGCGGTCTCTCGCATAGGTCTTTTTCAGTATATACTAAATTTTAACATACAATTAGAATGGAAGAATAAATGGCATTCCGTTCTGACCTCGAAGCCCTGATACTTGCCGCGCTTGGCGCTGGCCCGAAGCACGGGTATGGGATCGTCAAGTCGATCCGGTCATCCAGTGAGGACGTCCTCCAACTCGGCGAGGCCCAGCTCTATCCAGTGCTCCACCGAATGGAAGAGGCCGGGCAAATCAACGGCGAATGGGTGGCAAACCAAGGCAAACCATCGCGAAAGGTCTACTCGCTCACCGGGCGGGGGACAAAGGCGCTTGAGGCAAAGCGAAAGGAATGGGCCGAGTTCAGCGGCGCGGTCAACAAGCTCATGCTCGCAAGGGGAAAGGCATGAGCGACAAGCTGGAGGCGACGCTTTCCCAGCTTGAACTCGGGGTTCGGAGGTTGGTGGGGCGAAGGCATGCGACCGAGGTTGCTGCTGAACTGAGAGACCATCTTGAAGAATCTGTCCGAGATTCTATGGCGACTGGTCCGACCCGAGAGGAAGCGGAGGAAAAAGCCGTGTCAAGCCTCGGAAGCGTTGACCCAAAGCAGTATGTTCCGGCCGATGGCGCGCCAAGATGGTTCGACCGGCGTAAGCGTCAAGTGATTGTAAAGTGGGTTATTGTCCTAACATTGGTGATTCCCTGGATTCTTTTTATAGCCGTGGACAAGTCTTTTGCCTGGGCTATTCCTGGAACGGTCAGCATTCTGGTCGCGATCTTCTTTGCCATAGGTTTCTATGGGATGAGGCATATCGTGTTGTCGATTTTGAAGACGAGCATAGTAGTCTCATTCGTTTGTGCAGTGGTTACGAGTTTCTTTCTCGTCGCAGACTACAACTCAAGTAACCCATACCTTCGACTTCGATCTGATGTCGCGGAACTGGTCACCGTTAAGACCAAACATGCGAAATCGAGGTCAGCAAAACATGAAATGACAATGCGGCAATACCGCTACTATCTATCTCAAGACACAACACCAGAAGGAGCGAGGGCCATCGTACAGCCCACGATGGGCCACTTTGAATATCCCTTAGTGTTCAGAGACACTTCCCATCGTCAGAACTGGTGGAAGTTATCGACGGACGACTTTGAGTTGGCAAAAAGGCAATGGCGAAAAGACGGACTTGTGCTAGTTAACGCCATCAAAGAGTCCGAATCGTCCAGTCGAATTTGGTTGAACAACAACTTGGCGACCCTCAATCAGCCATATGATCTCACGCTCAAAATCACGTTTATGAATTGCGACACGTTGTTGGCCGCATTCCTCATTGTTACCCTGGCGTCTGGGCTTCTGGGCAACATCGTTTCAGCCTCAGTGACAGGCGCACGTCGGATGATAGATCGAATGCGTCCTGCCTAGAGAGTTCAAGAGCTCTAGTGAACAATCTTCAGGATCGGGTCGATAGCCTGCGTGGGTTCAGGGCTAACCTCAACTGAGCTTAAAAGCTTCTCAGTTGCAAAACCAAAGGACGATTCATCCCTTGCATGGACCTCGAACAGTGGTTGCCCTTTTTCGATTCTGTTACCGACACCCTGACTGACGATGACCCCGACAGAAGGATCAATGGGGTCGGTCTTCACGGCTCGACCGCCTCCAAGCTTTATGACGACCTCGCCAACAATGTTTGCGTCAATCCGATTTAAAAAGCCAGGACTCCCCTGGTACATCACAGATCGCACTATTGGACTTTGTGGTGGATTGCTCATGAAGCTGTCTAAGTCTCCGCCTTGAGCGGCAAACCATTCACGCGCCTTTGCTAGTGCCTTGCCGCTTGCAATCGCTTCTTCAGCGGTTGATCTATCGCCCTTGCCCACGACCTCAAGCGCGTGACCAGCCAAGTCCAAGCAGAGCTCCAGGAACCGGGAAAAGCCCCCTCTCCCTGCCCCCTTCGGCGAAGGGGGCAGGGAGAGGGGGGGCCGGAGGGACGCTAATGCTTCTTGAACTTCCAGTGCGTTCCCCACCGCCATCCCCAACGGCTGATTCATGTCGGTGATGACGGCGCTGACCTTGAGGCCGCAAAGTTTCCCGGTATCGACCAATGATCGGGCCAAAGCCTCAGCCTCTGGCAGAGTCTTCATAAACGCCCCACTGCCACTCTTGACATCGAGCAGTACCGTATCCGCCCCGCCCGCGATCTTTTTGCTGAGGATGCTGGCGGTAATGAGCGGGATGCTGGCGACTGTTCCAGTGACATCGCGGAGGGCGTAGAGGGCTTTGTCTGCGGGTGCGAGCCTAGGGGTCTGACCGCTGAGCGCGATCCCGATCCGCTTGGCTTGGGCGACCATTTCCTCGGGGGTGAGATCAGTGCGGAAGCCGGGGACGCTCTCCAGTTTGTCGATCGTACCGCCGGTTATGCCCAGCCCGCGCCCGCTCATCTTGACCATCGTCAGCCCGCAAGCGGCAAGGATCGGGAGGACGACGAGCGTGGTCTTGTCGCCGACCCCGCCGGTGCTGTGCTTGTCCACCCAGGGTTTCGGGAGCCCGGTCAGATCAAGTCTCTCGCCGCTTTCGGCCATGGCGAGAGTGAGGTCGGCAGTTTCTTGGGGGTCGAGGCCGTTGAGGTACGCCGCCATGAGCCACGCACTAAGCTGGTAGTCGGGGATCGAGCCGTCCGCCGCGCCTCTTGCAAGCGCATCGAGCTGCCCATTCGTGTTCTTACGTCCGTCGCGTTTGGTCGCGATGGTTTCTAGGAAGTTCATGTGAGGATTATGTAGCGTTGTGATCTAAACATTCGTAGGATTCGCCCAAAACTCGCACCTGCAAGACATCGAATTGCAGTTCTGTGTGCATTGGGTACGATCTAGCCATGAACATCGATGAATTGACGGCAGAACTTTCAGGAATTTCCACGGAGTTGACCCGCCTGGGAGTCAAGAGCCTTTCGGTGTTCGGCTCAGTTCTCCGAGGTTCGGCGGGGCCAGACAGTGATGTCGATTTTGTCGTCGAGTTCACAGGCCCTTCGACATTCCGAGGCTACTTTTCTGTCTTGGAACTATTGGAAAGCAAGTTGGGACGGAAAGTTGATCTTGCAGAGCCTGCTGCCTTGAGACCCGAGCTTAGGAGCAAAATCCTTGCAGAGGCCCGGCGCGTTGCGTGATCTCAGCCTCAGGATCAATGACATCCAGGAGCGATGCAACCTAGTCGCCAACATTGTTCACCACCACGACTTTGATTCATGGCTGATCGATAGTGACACCTACCATGCTTCGATCCGTCACTTGGAGGTGATCGGCGAAGCCGTCAAAGGGTTATGGAAAGACACCACGGCCCTGGAGCCTACAATTGATTGGAACGGCTTTTCCCGGATGGGAGATGTCCTCATCCATCAATAGTTTGGTCTGACTGACCAGGTGATTTGGGATACGATGGTCAACGAAGTGCCACTTTTGTCGGAAGCCTCAAGACGACTCTCCACCAGTTGAGTGTCGCCGCACGAATGGAAAACACCTAGTAAGAAATTGAAAGATGACCAAATTTCCACTTGACTTATATCAAACCATGATATATATTAATGAATGTGAAGTTTCGAACCGACATTGAGGCCGTGGTTCTTGCGACCCTTGCAGGTGGGCGGAAGCACGGGTATGGCATCGTTCAGTCAGTCCGAGAGTCTGCGGGGAGCGTGCTCAAGTTAGGAGAGGGGCAGTTGTATCCGATCCTCCACCGCCTCGAAGAGCACGGCTGGGTTTCTGCCGAGTGGGAGATGCAAGAGGGCAAACCGCCCAAGCGCGTCTACACTTTGACCGAAGAAGGCACAAAAGAGTTGGCCCGCCGTAAGGGAGATTGGGTGAAATTCAACTCGGCGATCAGCTCCCTCCTTTCGTCCCAGGAGGCGAACGGCAATGCCTGACCGCATCGAGTGGTATCTAGTCGAACTCCAGGACAAGCTCAAGGGGAGACTTGCCCAGGCTCAAATAGACAAAACCTTGATGGAGACGGAGTCGCATTTGAGGGAGTCTGCCCAAGGGCTGGTCGCAAATGGGGCTAGTTCCGAGTCAGCAAACCGACAAGCGATCGCGGCGTATGGGTTTGATGAAGACATTGCGGCGAACGCTTGTTCCGGTGCCAATCCTGTCGCATTCTTCAAGTTGGCTCCGGGTGGCAGAATAGCAATCGTCAGTGTGGTTCTTGCCACTTTGGCTACGGGTTGCCTCATGTTCACCGGAAGTTCGTCAGGGTTCCAATTTGTCTTGAATTTCTCTCTGTTCCTATTGCTCGTTCCTTTGGTGATGGGCACTTTGAGGTCAAAAAAAATCCTTGTCATTCCGATTCTGTTGTCCGCATTGGCGACATCGACTGTGGTCTCGGTTATCGTGTCGGCTTCAGGGATCTTCAGTTGGTTGGGGCCAGAACGGTTTGTCCGAACTTCTGACCTGAAACAAAGCTCAGATGAGCTGAACTACCTTGTGAAGAAACTCAAAGAAACGGAAAAAGTCTATCAAGTGGGTGTAAAGTTCTACTCTCACAAATTGAATGTAGCGGATTCTGCAGTGCCACCAGACCTACGAGCCGGAGCGAGCTTCTTGCTTCCAAACACCCCTCCTCAGCCATCGTCCTGGAGTGAAATAGTCATCATCACCAAAACACAAAGGACGACGAATCTTGGTGAAACCGCCGAGACAGCGAAACGCGAATGGCAGGCCGAAGGTCATGCGGCACTTCGTGAAATCCGGGGGGCAAAGGAGTTAGTCAGCAATGAGGCCAATCGGCTCAGTCAGATCATTAGTTCCGGATGGGCAGGGAGATTTGCTGAATGTGAAGGTTACTTCCGGGGCGCGGCCATCTCAGTAGGCACCTTAGCCACGATCATCAACCTCGTCGCTTGGCTTCTGCAATCCATTTTTGTTCGCGCGAAGCGCAAGCGGTGGGTGACTGGAGGTTGGCGAATGTCGAAGATTCATTAAAAGGAGCTCACTTCAAATCTGCTTCAGAAAGTGAAGCCTGCTTCATCAAAGCCCGCAATATCCCAATCTTCAGGCTTGTCGATCCATTTACGGGCACGACAAGCCGGACATCCCGATCTGCATCTTCGTAAGTGAAGTGACTTCCTCGGGATCGAAGTAGTCGCCAGCCCTTTCGTTCGAGAATCTTACAAAGCTCCTTGCCAGAGAGCGACTTCAAAAGGCGATCTCCAGAACTTCGACGCCAGATTCTGTGGCGAAATCATCGTCGAATCCAAGATACGCTTCGATTGCCTCCCGTGCGTTGGCTTCGATCTCGACCATCGTCTCGCCTTGCGTGAAGCAACCTGGCAACGACGGCACTTCAGCCCAGAACCCGCCCTCCACTGCTTTATGAACGACTACTTTTAACACCATCGTTTCATTTTACGCTCCACAAATCTCTTCTGAAGTCAAATGCTGCGTGATTTCGTGTCAAGAACAAGAATTAATTGAGAATAGCAAAGTCGAACGGGCCTCGATGAACTCCTGTTTCAGTCACGATTGAAGTGATGAGCTCACCAGGAGTCACGTCGAAACCTGGGTTGGAGACCGGACAGCCTTCGGGCGCGACGGGTACCCCTTCTATCTCCGTCAATTCTCGTGGATCGCGTTCCTCAATGGGAATGTGCGAACCGTCAGGAAGCGTGGGATCAAGGGTCGAAGTTGGTGCCGCGATCACGAAGGGGATGTCGTGGTGCTTGGCGAGGACGGCGAGCATATAGGTTCCGATCTTGTTTGCCGTGTCGCCGTTGGCGGCGATCCGGTCAGCCCCGGCGACCACAAAATCGACTTTGCCCGCCCGCATTAGAGACGCCGCCGCCGAATCGGCGATGCTGTGGAACGGGATGCCGTCTTGCAAGAGTTCCCAAGCGGTCAGGCGCAGCCCCTGTTGCCTAGGGCGAGTCTCGCACGACCAGACGTGCTTGACCCTTCCTTGCTCATGCGCTGTGCGAATGATCCCGAGAGCGGTGCCGTGGCCGGCTGTGGCAAGAGATCCGGTGTTGCAGATGGTGAGGATTTGTGCATTTTTGGGGACAAGCGTCGCGCCGTGGCGACCAATGGCCAGGTTCATTTCGAGGTCTACGCGCTCGATGGCTTGGGCTTCGGCGAGAATTGAATCGAAGTCAAGAGTGGGCAGGCTCATGATCCGGTCGAGTGCCCAGACGAGGTTGACTGCGGTGGGTCGGGAGGCGGCTAGGGCGTTGTAGGCTTCCGATAGCGAACCCTCACCCCCTAACCCCCTCTCCCCCAGAGGGGAGAGGGGGAAAGCCAGCGCCATGCCATATGCAGCTGCCACTCCGATCGCGGGGGCGCCGCGAACGGCCATGTCGCGGATCGCGTCCCGCACATTCTCCCAAATTCGGAGTTCCAACCAAACCTCCTGCTGTGGCAGGAGACGTTGGTCGAGCATTTTGAGATGGTCGCCGTCCCAGTAGAGTGCCCTTATCATGCCAAAGATTATGAGTGGCGGGGGTATGGGGTCGGGGGTCAAGTACTCTTAGAGTCACCATGACTATTTTGATTTTCGACGAGAACTTGCTTTGGAGTTCCAGACTCAAGTCTGGGGTGGAGGGGACAGGTAACACGGCGGTGGTGATCGACAGAATGCCTCAAGAGCCCATCGCGGCTGATATTGCAATTGTTAATCTCGCCTCACGGGCGATGCCCGCCGAGACGTTGATCCCGTTTCTCAAGACCCAGAACATCAAGGTCGTTGCCCACGCTGGGCACAAAGAAAAGCCCTTGCTCTTGGTCGGTCAAGACAGTGGTGCCGATCTTGTCGTCACCAACAGCGAATTGACGAACAAACTAGCGGAAATTCTGGCTCGTCTTGACTAGCGTTTCACAACTTTAAACGAATCGATTTTCCACGGGTCGGAATCGCGTCTGGAAAACACGATGTAAACCGTTGCATCGCCTTTCTCAAACGTAGCCTTGTTTTCATAAGTGGCGCGGGTGTTCTTGCCGCTCGATATGTCCGCACTGCTGTTGAATGCTGTCATCGAACTTGATCCAGTCTTAAAGGAACCGTACTCGGACTTCCAAATTTTGAACATTCCTTCAAGCTCGACCTTGGGTGTTTTCAAGACCTCTGGGCCAGAGCGTGAAACAAGTGCGTCTACGTCCCAGTTCGAGCAAATCGCAGAAACCGCTTCGTCTCCAGGCTTTACAACTTCAGCACCAAGGGCTTGATATGCCTTGACACCGCCCATCACCATGAAAATGCCCCCACCGCAGCAAAAAACCATCGTTCCTGCGATGCAGGCCAGAATGATCTTAGTCGTTTTGTTCATGTTGTGATTATGGCCTCAAAGTACTTTTGTCGGATTCAAATTGCGGATACACTCAGCTATGGACAAAGTGCGGCAATCGGCGACAGAGGCTTTGGACGGGCTCCTTTTTGATGGCATGACGATCATGACAGGTGGATTCGGACTTTGCGGAATCCCGGAGAACCTCATCCTCGCGTTGCGCGACTCGGGTGTCAAGGACATCACTGTCATCAGCAACAATTGTGGCGTCGATGATTTTGGAATGGGATTGCTGCTCCAGACCCGCCAGATCAAAAAGATGGTGAGCAGCTACGTTGGCGAGAACGCAGAATTCGAGCGTCAATACCTGAGCAACGAGCTTGAGCTAGAGTTCAACCCCCAAGGGACGCTTGCAGAGAGAATCCGTGCGGGCGGGGCTGGGATTCCTGCTTTCTACACGAAGACCGGTTATGGAACTCTGGTGGCCGAGGGCAAAGAAACGCGACAGTTCGACGGCGAGTGGTACGTGATGGAGACTGCCCTCAAGGCCGATCTGAGCATCATCAAAGCCGACCTCGGCGACCGAATCGGCAACCTGATCTACAACAAGACTGCGCGGAACTTCAACCCGATGATGGCGACGGCTGGTAAAGTCTGTGTTGCCGAAGTCGAGACCCTGATCGAGGTCGGTGACCTTGAAGGCGATGCAGTCCACACCCCAAGTATTTTCGTCGACCGGATCATCGAAGGAACGGGGTATGAGAAACGGATCGAGCGATTGACCACACGGGAGCGGGACTAACACTATGCCATGGACACGAGACGACCTTGCAAAGCGCGCGGCGAAGGAGTTGCGCGATGGATACTATGTCAACCTTGGGATCGGAATCCCGACGCTGGTCGCGAACTTTATCCCGGAGGGAGTCGAAGTCGTCCTCCAAAGCGAGAACGGGATGCTCGGCATGGGCCCCTTCCCCTATGAAGGCGAGGCCGACCCTGACCTCATCAACGCAGGCAAGCAGACGATCACGGAGATTCCGGGCACTTCGTATTTTTCCAGCGCAGACTCGTTCGGCATGATCCGTGGCGGGCACATCGACCTTTCGATTTTGGGAGCGATGGAGGTCAGCGAGAAGGGCGACCTCGCGAACTGGATGATCCCCGGCAAGATGGTCAAAGGGATGGGCGGCGCGATGGATCTTGTCGCAGGCGTCAAGCGCGTCGTGGTCGTCATGGAGCACACGAACAAAGCTGGCGAGTCTAAGATCCTTCCGGAATGCACGCTCCCGTTGACGGGAAAACAGTGTCTCGACCTTATCATCACTGACCTCTGCGTTTTTGAAGTCCAACGAGGAAAGGGACTGAGGTTGATCGAGCTCGCGCCGGATGTGACGGTCGAGGAAGTGACGGCGAAGACAGCGGCGAAGTTCGAGACTGCCGTCATGGCGTAGTTACGGAGTTCAGAATGCAGAATGCAGAATGCAGAACTGAGAACTGTGGAATCTTAGCAGTAACTTTTCTCGCAAAGTCGCTAAGGTGCAAAGTTGCGTAAAGGGATCGCTTTGGACAGTTGTCGCGAAATCTACCAGGGGGGCTTCCCGCCCCAAAAACAGCCTCACCCGTCACAATGAGTCCATGCCCTTTGCAATCCGCCCGAACATCCTGCGGATGCAGCCTTATCCGCCGGGCAAGCCTATCGAAGAAGTCCAACGTGAGCTTGGTCTCACCGACGTCGTCAAGCTAGCAAGCAACGAGAACCCTCTCGGTCCTTCCCCGCTTGCCGTTCAGGCGATGGTCAAGGCGGCGAGAGACACCAATTTCTACCCTGACGCCCGAGGTTGGGCGTTGAAACAAAAACTCGCTACTCGGTTTGGAGTCTCGGTCGAAACTGTCATGCTCGGCAATGGCAGCGATGAGATCATCGGGGTTCTCGGAAGTATCTTCCTTGAGCCCGGAACCGAGCTTCTGATGGGTGATCCGTCGTTCTTGCGCTATGATGCAGCGGCTGATGTCAACGCGGCGAAACTTGTGAAGGTTCCGCTGACCGCAGATTGGCGTCACGATCTCCCGGCAATGGTCCGAGCCGTCACAGACCAAACCCGGCTTGTCTTCATCGCCAATCCGAACAATCCAACCGGCACAATAGTGACCAAGAAGGAATTGGACTCTTTTTTGGGTGATCTGCCCGACCATGTAGTCACCGTTTTGGATGAAGCCTATGCCGAGTTCGTCTCTGACTCTGGCTACCCAGACGGCATCGAGTATGTCAAAGAAGGCAAGTCGGTGATCGCCCTCCGGACATTCAGCAAAGCGTATGGCCTGGCAGGGGCGCGAGTTGGTTATGGGTTTGCGCTTTCTGCAATTGTTCAAGCTTACAACTCGGCGCGTCCGCCTTTCGATGTCAACTCTCTGGCTCAATCCGGTGCCATCGCAGCTTTGGACGACGATGAGCATCTGGGTGCCACCCTTGCGAACAATGCGATTGGCCTCGAACAAGTCATCAGGGAAATGACTGTATTGGGTTTTGAAACGATCGCCAGTCACACCAATTTTGTCTGCGTCCGGCTTTTGCAAGACGAACTTCCGGTTTGTGATGCTCTGCTTAGGCAAGGTGTCATCGTGCGGCCCGGAACTCCACTGGGAATGCCTGGATTCTTGCGGGTCAGCATCGGAACCAAGTCAGAACTCGATAGATTTGTCACCGCTCTAGCGCAGGCCGTCTTGCCAAGCCGACTCCAGTCCCCCGCACTTCAGAGCAGTGTCGAGCCACTGCACTCCAAAGCAGAGTCAAGCCTCTGCACTCCAAAGCCATGATTATCGTACTTAAACCCGGCCACCCTATCGCAGTCGCCACTGTC
>Ga0163144_10027662_pt1 | contig 10972 bp, 8 predicted proteins | sample OliLak19BULKMAT1_FD_123175 | JGI IMG/M metagenome (GOLD analysis project Ga0163144, IMG submission 123175) | Freshwater microbial mat bacterial communities from Lake Vanda, McMurdo Dry Valleys, Antarctica - Oligotrophic Lake LV.19.BULKMAT1 | ecosystem: Environmental > Aquatic > Freshwater > Lake... | reverse complement strand
TCAACCGGTCAGGAATTTCATTCGGTACATTTTCCCTTAAGCAGGCCCATCCCAGTTGTCCTTTCGCAAACGATACTATCTCGACCATGCAGCGACATCATGGCCCAAGCCGCCCGGTTCGCTTGAGGCATGTATCGAATTTCAAAAGCTTAATGGTGCAGCCTCGGGTCGCGGAGTCTATCAATCTGCGGAATCATCCAATGAAATGGTTCGCGCAACTCGGCATTCGGTGGCGAAGCGGATCGGAGCGCCCAACGCTACCGACATCGCTTTTTGCAGCAACGGTACTCAGGCTCTCAATGCAGCGATCCTCGGTTTATTGCAGTCACCGAGCATGCGAGGATGTCGTGTCGTCACGACTGCTATCGAACACAATAGCGTTTTGCGACCGTTGCAAATGGCGACCGGCTCGTGCGGTATCACTTGGACTGCAGTTCCATGCGACTCGGTAGGTTGGGTCGATCCAAATCAGGTTAGCGATGCCTTGAAACCGGGAACGAAGTTGGTCATCGTAAATCAAGCGTCCAACGTGACCGGGACCGTTCAAGACGTTCGCTTGATCGCAAGTGCAGCCAAAGCGCGAGGGGCAATTTTCATGGTCGATGCCGCCCAGTCGCTTGGATACATTCCGATCGATGTTGTGAAGGACGGAATCGATATCCTGGCGGCACCTGGCCACAAAGGGGCGGGTGGTATGCTTGGTACCGGAATTCTCTATGTGCGTCGCGAACTCCAGACGCAAATGCAACCTGTTTGGATTGGAGGGACTGGTACCCAGAGCGATTCGATAGAGGGGCCATTCGATTGGCTGTCTGCTGTCGAATCAGGAAATGGCAATTTGCCCGCGATCGCTTCCTTGAAAGCGGGGCTGGATTGGCTTGAAAGCAACGTACCCAATCTTTCGCTTCGTAATTGGTCAAACCAGATCAGCCATACCATATTGCAGTCACCGAATCTGCGATTGATTGGTCTGCTGCCCGACGAATTACAGCGGCAACGACTGCCGGTGATCAGCCTGACTTGCGAAACACTTTCCTGTCACGAGATGGCGATGCTATTGGATTCGGCTTGTGGAGTAGAAGCCCGCTCTGGTTTTCATTGTGCCGGATTGATTCATTCTTATTTAGGAACGCAGCACACAGGAGGAACATTGCGATTGAGTCTGGGGCACACAAGTCAGGAATCGGACGTCGAAGCCGCAGTCGCTGGCATTCAAATTTTGGGATCGATGTGTTGAATTTGTTCCTGAGCACGGAGGTAGCTTTTGCTTTGTGCCCACATGCGAATGACACCCAGCAAGATGGTCGTAATAAACCCTTGAAATACGACCGACATGAGAAATGCTGCCACGATTAATCTGGACCAATGCAAGTCTACGGTCCGTTTCGTAATGTATTCCAGCAATCCTTCGCGAATCAAAAGGAGGCTAAAGAACGCGCAAATCGAGCCCCAAATCAATAGGGGCATGGGAGTGAAGATCTTGGCCGCGATCGACGAGTAAAAGGAGTCCGTAGGTTTTCGAAGTGGTCCGAGACTGGCTAGACGGTGTGAGACAGCAATCGCAGTCAACGTTGTAAAACCGGCGTAGCACAAGACAAGGCATGCGATAAAGCGATGGATCATCCAATCCTCAAGGCTCCTGTTCCGAAGATAGTGTTCAACCGGAAACGCGGCGATCCCTGCCGTCGCGACGGAACAGACCAGAAAAATCATTCCGAGAAACCGATCCGGCCGTACGCTGACAAGGCCACCCAAGATCGCGGACAAGAATCGAAAGCCGTCGCGAAAAATGTTCAGTTTGCTCTCACCGATTCGGGTCGCGTACGGGATCGGAATTTCGACGATGCTCATGTGCGTCACAAGTGCCTTTGCACTCATGGCAGGCGTAAAGTGCAGACCCGAAGGGAGCGGTTGTAATTGATGCCAAGCTTCGCGAGTCAATACACGCATGCCGCTGGCTGCATCGGTCACACTTCTGCCAGTTAAGAATCCGAGGAGAATCGCGTAGAGCCAATTGCCAACACGGCGAATGCGGGGCATTTTGCTATCAACTCCCATTCTGGAGCCCAAAACGACTTCCGCTCGATCGTCGAGAATCTGCGTGCACATCTCGGCAAAGCATGCCGGATCGCATGTTCCGTCCGCATCGAGAAATCCTAATAGTTCGCCAGTTCCAGTTTCAAAGCCGTGTTGGATTGCCGCACCATAGCCGCGGTTGGTAGGAAATACGACGACCGTCACGTTTGCAAAGGACCGAGCGATCTCGACTGTCCTGTCTGTCGAACCATCGCTCACGACAATCCACTCAATTCTCTCCAGGCCTGCGTTTTCGCAAATCGCTTCCGACACCGCGAGGCAACGGGATAGCGTTGCGGAGATGGCCTGCTCCTCGTTAAGAGCCGGGATCACGACAGTCAAAGTTCTTTTCGTCGACGAAATCATGGGAACAGTCTAACGAGTCCTGGCAGGTTTTGTGTAGGATGATGCAACTGATTGTCCTCGCATTCTACAATCCTACTTCTCTATCGAATTGAACTCGCCAAAGACATGCAGGATTCGCAATTCCGAGTTTGGTACTTATTTCTAACACAAGTCGTCGCGGTTGCTGCCTTTTTGCATTGGTTTGGAAAATTTGAACCGACCGTACAAATAGATACGGCGAGTTATCGGGATTATTCCATCGGAAGCGTTGAGGGAGCGCTCAATGACAAGCGAACTTTTGTGTATCCGCTTGTGATTCGCGGGTTTGAATCCGCAGATGGTTCGGAACGTCTGGTGCCTTGGTTTCAGTATTTGCTGTCCGCCGTCGCGGTCGGTTTTTTTTTGGCTGCGCTATTGCGATGCGGTTGGAATTCATGGCTGGCGTTTGCGGCTGCGTCCCCGATTCTGACAAGTCAAATAGTTCTGGAGTACACCGGCGTTTTGACTCCGGATCTTCTGGCACAAACGTTTGCGATCGTCTCGGTTTCGTTTTGGTTGCTTGTGGTTCATGCTGGAAACGAACGATGGGCTCTTTTAGGACTATCTGTCTTTGTTTTCCTTACCTATCAAACGAAGCCGTCGTATTTGTTTCTATTGGCCTTTGTTCCGATCGGTGGTTTGATTGCTCGATGGTGGTTGCACGCCCGGCGCAACGACGCTTGGAGAGTTGCGTTCGGACTGATGGTTGCGAGCATCATGCCGTTTCTCGTCTGGTGTTCGATGCGATGGTTCGTCGTTGGCCACTTTGGTTTGGTATCGTTTGGCGGGTACAACATTATTGGGATCGCGGGCCAACTGATGGACCGTGAAGGAACGAATGCCTTAAGTATCGAGGTCCAACCCTTGGCGAGTGAGATCATCAAGCGTCGCGAGTCGATGACGGAATGGAAGTTCGCGTTGGACTATGAGACCATGGAGTCGCAATACAACCCGATGGTCTGGACCATTGCGGTCCCCGCAGCCACGCAGATCTGCGGTTCGGACTCTCGAGAAATGAACCGGCAAATGGCGAGTCTATCGCAGCAGGTTTTGCTTGGAAACCCGAAGTCCTATGTTGCTTGGCTATGGATGGCGGCCAAGCGTTCGGTGCGCGTGATGATCGAACTGACATTGCGCAACCCGATCGCCATGGTCTCGATCCCAATAGCGCTCATTGCTTTCGCGGTCGGATGGCAGCGAAACAATCATGAATCGCAGCCAAGAAATGACAGGGACTTTGAACGGGAGTTTCAGATGATGGTTTGGACTGCCATAGGCTATGCGATTTGCAAACTGGGGCTGGTTATCTTGGTCGAGCCGCCGATTGAAAGATACTGTGCCCCAGCGTCGGTATTCCTCCCGTCACTATTGGCCATGATGGCATGTCGAATGGTACTGCGGGCAAGACGGTCGTTACTTCGTTGATTCCATGCCCGGTGTTAGCTCAGAAGCTTTGGTTCCCATGAGCAAGCTCATAGGGGACCTGGAGTCTCGCCGCCCCCTACGAGTTCACTCGTGGGAGCGCAAGCTTCGTGGCTAAGGAAATTGCCACGATCAGGCACTACAGATTACCTAATCCGTTTCTTATGCAAATTAGGTTCTTTGCACACGTAGATCGATTGCTCGAGGTAATCCCGCGTGCAGTTTCCAGACGATATCCCAGGTGGGCTTTCGAAAGTGAAGGCTAGCTAGCGCTCTTTCGTTGGAAATGGAAGTCCAGAGAGCGTTGCTCATTGTAGAGTGGTCTATTCAAGGACGAGATGATCATGCCAACGCGACTTTTGTCGATCGCCTTTGCTTGCTTTTTTGGTGTTGCCGCTCAAGCTCAACTTGCCTCGGATCGATTTTCTCCACTCAATTACTTTGGCCGATACCACGGCCTCGGGTATAGCGACGGCTATCATGCTTGCAAAGACGAGCGTTGCAAGACGGGATCAAGCTGGAAAAACTGGACCGGCATGTCAACTTTTTATAGTGAGCCGACACCGCCGCCGAACAATCGAGTCGTTACGACGCGAGCAACAAGTTTAGTGCCGCGTTTTTCTCAAGAGCAATATGTCGCTCCGAGTTTCAACGACGGAATAGATATCTCGTCTCAGGCGATGCCAACCTCCTCGCCGATGATGCAAATGCATCCGACGCCACAGAGCATGAGTGTCCCGCAATTGGCACCGCCACCTTCCAGTTTGTATGAAACCGTGCCAGCCGCACCCAGGCAATCCCAACCTTCGGCAAGTGACCGAATGCTGGAGGTACCAGCTCCGGTGCAACGCCAAGAAACGATTTCGCCTGCGCCAGAAGTCCAGTCCAGACGTGTTCCGCCAGGCACACATTCGTTGATACAGCAATCGACGTTTCGACTTCGTTGAGGCGAGCGGCAAAGTTTTGTACCGGGAGGGAGCGTTCGATTAGTGGGATAGGCTTCCAGCCTGTCGCATTGAAAGGACGGAAGCGCAGGAAGCCTGTCCTACGTAAGATGGACTTCCAGTCCGTCTTTTTTCGGACGGACTGGAAGTCCATCCTAGGGCGAATTACGGAAACTATTTCAGGACAATGCCTAAGTGCCTTGCTTCGATAGAGGCAACAGGACAGGTTATTTCCGAAGTTGCTCGAGAGCCTTGTCGAAAATGTCGCCGTAAACCAGCTCGCCTCCTTGGTGCCCGACCAATCCGACAAGTGCTGCGAGCACGATCGCCCCGATTCGCCATGCGTGGCTGAGTTTATTCGACTTGTAACGGCGGGCCATGAGACCGACAACAACGCATACGATGCCCAGCACCGCGGTTAACGTCCCCAGCCATCTGTGAAAGAAAAGATTTGTTTCGTCATGGGTCGCGTTGGTGGCCAGCATCTTGTCCCACGCTGGATACCCCCGAGTATCGGCAAACGACCATCCCATGACGACGGTAATCACGCACGAAACTGCCGCGACGGCAACGCACTGAAATGCAGTTGTTTGACAGCGAGTTCCAAGAAAGTACGAGAGGAATGCACATACTCCGCCAACCAGGAATAGAGCGATCGGGAAGTGAACCATCGCTGGATGGAAATAGCCTATCGCTTTAAACGCTTTGGTTGCGAACGATATGTTTCCGGCCGGCTTCTCTTCTTTTTTTTCCTTTGCGGTGAGCAAAAATTCCACTGGCCAATCCGCACCTTCGTCAATCCATAGCTTGATCATCGCCAACTGCGAAGGATTCAAAGGACCATCGGGTGGCATCACAAGACTTTCCTTGGATTCGGCTCTCGAGGGCTGCACTAAGTAGTCTGTCCAAAGCGAGCTCTCGGAGGAATTGCCAGGCTCCAAAAACCCCAGCAGAGCATCGCGATCCGAGACCACAAATCCATTTTTAGCCTTATCTCCCTCATGGCACGAAACGCATTTGTCCAACAGGATCGGGGCAATGTCTCGTTCGAAATTGGAGATCTTGTCTGACTGACAAAAACTATAATTGGCCGACAATAGAAACATGCAAAGGCAAAGCAAAGCACTCGTAGTGGTACGGCTCATGCTGTCCGATGAGTGCCTAATAAATGGTGCGAAACCGGAAGGCTCGCGCCCCGCCGCTGCAAAAGTATTTTCAAAAGTAAATGCCATTGGGCGTTAGCCTGGATTATTCAGGGGGAATCGTGTTTCTGATATAAAGTTTGTGGGATAGGCTTCCAGCCTGTCGCATTGAAAATGAACTGGAAGCCTATCCCACTTCAAAAATCGGACATTTATTGATCGACTGACCCTTAGTTATCAGTTTTTTGCTGCGTGAAGAGCCATTGGTGAAAGTCAGGACTTGCATACGTTGCAGTCCAGCTATCGTGTCCGACTCCGGGATACTCTGTGTATTTGATGGGTGAGCCAACGGCCTTGAGAGCATCGACCATCTCACGCGATCGAACGACTTTGACAGACTTGTCTTCATCTCCATGAAAACACCAAATGGGCAGCTTTTTGAACGTGCTAACCAGTTTGGGATCGCCGCCACCACAGATGGGTGCGGCAGCGGCAAAAAATCCTTCGTATCGGGCTATGGCATCCCATGTTCCATATCCACCCATCGATAGACCCGTGATATAGATTCGGTGCTTGTCGATACCTGCGTTCTCAACCATATCATCCAAAAGTTCTTTTGTAGTCTGCATGCTCTCGCTGGCAACCTCTGGTTGAGAGCTCGATTCCATGCTCCAGTCCACGTTGGACCACTTTTGACCCTTCGGGCATTGCGGAACAACGACGTAACACGGGAATTCCTCGCGTCGTTTTGCATCCGCAAATTCCTTTGCCCCGTGTTTTAGGGTGATCAGATTGTCGTCGCCGCGTTCCCCTGCACCGTGCAAAAACAAAACCAATGGGTATTTTTTGCCCGGCCGATAGTTCAATGGTTTAAGAAGTCGATATTTCAACGGAATCTTGTTGCCGCCAACGAATTCCCGAGGCTCGAAAATGCGAGTGAGTTCGTCGTTTGCACTTGCGGCGGCTTCATTTTCTTTCGTTTCTTGCGACATAGACTGCGATGATAGTAATGAAAGGGAGACGAGGAGGCCCAACACCGCCATCGCTCGTTCAAGAATTGAAGTACGTTGCCCCATAACGGAACTGCCTTGGATTGTAGGGTTGGTGATTCGGTCGAATTGCTCAATCCTAGCATTGTAGCTACCGAGGCCAACTATGGCTATCGTTTACGTGCTTTGGGACAAGGCTTCTCGAACGCCCATGGGTACGGTACCTTGAACCATTCTCACTACTTATTCTGTTTCGCGTCTCCCTTGAATCGAAGTGAACCGCAATGCCAACCATTCGACAACTGCCCATCGGCTTGGTGAACAAGATTGCTGCCGGAGAAGTGATCGAACGTCCAGCCAGCGTCGTCAAGGAGATGCTTGAAAACAGCATCGACGCGGGAGCAACCCACGTCGAGCTGGTTGTTGAGGGGGGCGGGATCGAGTTGATTCGAATCAGCGACACTGGCTATGGCATTCCGTCCGACCAATTGGAGCTCGCTGTAGCACCGCATGCCACCAGCAAACTTCAGTCGAGCGATGACTTGTTCGATGTCAAGACGCTCGGTTTTCGAGGTGAGGCGCTAGCATCCATCGCCGAGATCAGTCACCTGACGTTGCGAAGTCGGACGGCGGATTGCGACAGCGGCTTTGAGTTGTGCGTCAAGGGTGGAGAGAAAGAGCCAATTCGTCCTTGTTCGGCTTCTAAGGGGACAACGATTGAGATTCGGCACCTCTTTTTCAACACGCCCGTTCGTCGAAAGTTCATGAAGACATCGCAGACCGAAATGGGGCATGTGACCGAAGCGTTCACCCGCATCGCGTTGGCTTATCCACAAGTACACATGGTGCTCACTAACAATGATCGGGTGCTGTATGACTTGCTGCCGACGGAGCGTTGGTCGGAACGCATTCGAGCGTTCTTTGGAGACGAGGTCGCCGACGCGTTGATATCGATCGATCAACGCGACGAGAAAGTTGGCATTCATGGTTATGTCACTGACCCAAGTGTGTCGCGCAGCAACAACCGAATGCAGTATCTATTCTTAAACGGCAGGTACATTCGCGACCGATCGCTGCAGCACGCATTGGGCGAAGCCTACCGGGGATTGCTGATGGTAGGACGCATGCCGGTTTGTTTCCTTCACGTGCAAGTCGACCCCAAGACGGTCGATGTCAACGTTCATCCGACCAAAGTTGAAGTGCGATTTGAAGACAGCGGTGCCATTTACACGCGATTGCTTCACAGTTTGCGGCATAAGTTTTTGAATAGCGATTTGGTCGCTAAAGTCCGCACACCTACTGCCGCTCCAAATAGCTTGAACGCGTTATCGGACGACTCGATGCCCGTTACTACCGCGCACCGCGTCGCAATCGATAGCGGAGATTCAAATTTATTGAATTGGGCGAAATCGAATGCGGCGGTTGCGATTCCCGAGTTCAGGCCCTTCCATGGTTTCGGCTCGTCCGGAATTGCAACCGCGAGTCGTCCTGCAACAAGAACAGACGACCCGTTTTACTCACCCGATCCCTCGCACTTGGATCTGGCGAACCGGGCTCCCGGTAAGCACTTCGAACAGGAAGCTCCATTGGCAGCCGACGGTGATACTGCACCGTGGGATACTGCACCGTGGGCGACTGGCCACCATTCGAACGAAACGGAATTGGCAACGGTCATTAATCGCGTGGACTCCGGCATGCATCGTGTGGACTCCAGCATGCATCGCGTGGATACCGGGCGTGCCATTGACGGTTCGTACAAACAGCTCGGCTTCCAGATCCACAATCGTTACCTTGTGACTCAAGACGAAGCGGGCATGGTTCTCATCGATCAGCACGCGTTGCACGAACGGATTTTGTACGAGCAAATAAAGACCAAGGTCATGTCGAAGTCGCTTGAGAGTCAGCGTTTGCTGGTGCCCGAGTCGGTTACGCTGTCAGCTAACGAAGCGGCAGCGGCCATCGAAAACCGAGAAACGCTTGCGGAAATCGGTATCGAGGTTGAGCCGTTCGGAGGCGACACGGTTTTGGTGACATCGTATCCAGCGATGCTGGCCAAGATGCAGCCAGCGGAAATGCTTCGTCAAGTTCTCGAACCGCTCATGGCCGGCGGCAAGAAGCCGGACGCTCGCGATTTACTGGACGAGCTCATGAACATGATCGCGTGCAAGGCGGCAGTCAAAGCTGGAGATCGACTTAGCCCAGAAGAAATTACTGCGTTGCTCGAGCAACGTCACTGCTATCAAGATACGCACCATTGCCCACACGGACGTCCCACCGCGCTGTTCTTTTCGCGGGAACAACTCGATAAGATGTTCAAGCGAACATAATTCTAGCTGCTAAGAATCGTTCGATCAATTCGTGGGATAGGCTTCCAGCCTGTCGCATTGAACATGACAGGCTGGAAGCCTATCCCACTTCAAAAATCGGAAATTTATTGATCGACTGACCCTAACTAAGCTCAGGTCGCCATCGCCAAATCCTCTTGTTTCATCTCCTCGATCAGAGGCCAAAGCTGATCGATTTCATCACTAAACAGATTGCCGACGAGCACATCGGTGATCAGATTCTTTTTGTCGGGGTACTTCCGAACCAATCGTCCGAAGTTCAAACCATCGTAAAACGCACATACCAAATTTCGCATGCGGTCCATCGCCTTGAGATGCTCAGGCTCCCAAGATCTCAATCGCCTTTCACTCGGATCGTTCGCATCGAGGGCATCTGCGATCGAATCCGATGCCATTGAGGCGGAAGTTAACGCGAGCAACACACCCGAAGAATAGAGTGGGTCCAGGAACCCAAACGCGTCCCCGACTAACACCCAGCCATCTCCGGCAGCTTTCTTGGCTTTGTACGAATACTCTTTTTGGGCTTTGTAATCTCCCTCACGAACCGCGTCCGCAATACGAGGCTGCACGCCTGGGCATCGTGCCACTTCCTCCATGTAAAGAGTCTCGAGATCTTTCGTCGATCTGTTCTTGAAAAGATAGTCGTGACCCGCAACCACTCCGACACTCACCACATCGTCATGAAGCGGTATGTACCAGAACCAACCTTTTTTCTCTTGTGTTTGCATCACGATGGTTCCGCCAGCATCAATGCCCGGTTCGCGCTTCGCGCCCTTCCAATAAGCCCATATCGCGGCCTTCTTGAGAAGCGGATCCCATTCACGCAAGTCCATTCGATCCATAATGATCGAGGACTGACCGCTTGCATCCACGACGACCTGTGATCGAACTTCTTTTTCATGCTCGCCCTCCAGTTTGACCTTAACACCCACAACCCGATCGCCGACTGTTAAGACGTCGAGCACCCGTGCTCCTTCATGAACCACCACACCGTGCTCTCGGGCGTTGTTGAGTAGCATGAGGTCAAACTCGCTCCGAGTCACCTGCCATGTTTGAGAGCGTTCATGAGGATCATATTGGCCAAAGCGAAACGGCTCCGAGAGTTTGCCATGTTCATTAATAAACTGAACGCCGTATTTTTTTGTAAAATGGCTCCCCTTCATTTTATCCAGCATCCCCAGCCGCTGAATCACCGGGAAACAATACGGGATCAAGGACTCGCCAATATGAAACCTGGGGAAGTGCTCGCGCTCATACAACGTGACATTGAAACCACGCTGAGCAAGCAGAGTTGCGGTGGCTGAACCAGACGGACCACCACCAATCACAATCACATCACACGCGTTTACGGATTGAATCATCGCATTCTCCAAGCGCAAGTTCCCAGGCAACCTAAATCCACGCCTAAATAATAGTCGTCTAAACAACTATCGTCCAGACAGCAAAAGCCGGGGATTTGCCGAATTTCGAAAAAATCGATTGCGCCCCCAGCCGGCTCGTCTGGTTGGTGAATAAGCTTGATAGCCAAATAGCGTAGTTGAAAGATTCCCCGATTCAAGCACTCCGCCTGCGGCGGGACGGAAGAATGGGGAGAGCGGTGGGGCCTTTGCTTTAGCTACTAAACTCCTTCACCCACGGCCAAAGGCCATGGGGGTCGAACAGCAGTATGC
>Ga0163144_10027659_pt1 | contig 10973 bp, 13 predicted proteins | sample OliLak19BULKMAT1_FD_123175 | JGI IMG/M metagenome (GOLD analysis project Ga0163144, IMG submission 123175) | Freshwater microbial mat bacterial communities from Lake Vanda, McMurdo Dry Valleys, Antarctica - Oligotrophic Lake LV.19.BULKMAT1 | ecosystem: Environmental > Aquatic > Freshwater >... | reverse complement strand
CAAGCTCGAGAAGTTGCACAACTCTGGGTGAGTGTTGATCAAAACGGTGATGGGATTATTGATCAAAATGAAGCGAACGCCGCCGATCAAGCCATTGCAGGCTTGGTAAAGAATCAGCCAGGTGAAGGCAATATTATTGCCTATAATTTACTTGATGCTGAAGCAACCTCACGAGGGCTGAACACCTTCATTCCAGATAATGCCGAGGCAAAAGATTTCCGTCAACGAGCACAAAATCTGTTTGGTAATACTCGTCAAGATACGGTTAATATGACCTCTCAAGCCGATATTGAGTATCAACGATACATGGCTCAAAATGGTGGGAAAGCCCCCGCCATGTCACAACAGCCAACTGGCCAGCCTCCTGGCCTTTCACAGATGGGCAGCAATAGCACAACCGTTATGCAGCCAACGAAGCCTAACCCCACAGTACCGACTACTCCAGCAACAACCGCAGGACGTGATCCAACTATCAACCAACTCATGGCGCAAATGGGAGAAATGATGGGTGCATTTACCAAATTGGCGGAAGGGATGCAAATGCTTTTCACTCGCCAGGAGCAAATTGCCACGACGTTAAATCAAGTGATGGATGTCATGCTTTATCAGCAACAGGCGATTGACCAGCTTATGAATGCAACAGGGCAAAAGTACCCTCAGAAAAAGGCATAATCGTAGAGTTTATTTCAAAGAAAAGGATGAGTTCGTTGGAACTCATCCTTTTAAATGTGTATGCAATGGATGATTAAACCATGTGGTTGTCTGGCAAGATGGTCATTATTTCAGCCTCACCATCCGTGATGTGGATGGTGTGCTCAAAATGGGCAGCGTACTCATTATCGAGCGTGACGACTGTCCAACCGTCTTCAAGGGTTTTAACTTTGGGTGCTCCAGCAACAAACATGGGTTCAATGGCCAAACAGTTCCCTGCTTCAAGTAATGGACCGCGTTCTCCTGAACGGAAGTTGTGGATAAATGGTTCTTCGTGGAGCTTAAAGCCGACACTATGGCCACCATACTCTTTTACGAGGCCAAAGTTATACTCATCATTAGTATCTTCAACAGCGCCTGAAATATCCTCAAGATAGTTGCCTGCAACCGCTTTCGCAATGGCATTAAACAACGCTTTCTTCGTACATTCCATTAAAGCGATGTGTTTTTTATCGATGCTGCCAATACCGACGGTCAGGGCTGCATCAGCAACCATTCCACGATAGGTAGCCCCTACATCAATGGAAACAATATCGCCTTCTTTAAGGACGCGATTTTTAGAAGGAAAGCCGTGAACCACTTCTTCGTTTACCGAAGAACATACCGTAAACGGGAAACCGTGGTATCCCTTAAACGTGGGCAGTGCCCCTTCTCCACGAATCAGTGCTTCGGCAGCAATATCGATATCGAGTGTATTAACGCCTTCAGCGGCCATATCGCGAACCATCTGATGCACTTGCGCCACGATGATTCCCGCCTTGCGCATGAGCTTTAAATCATGACGCGATTTTTTATTGATTTTGTTTGATCCTGTTAGGTGGATGCCCATGTGAGTGTCCTTTAAATAGTTGTTTCGCTAGACCGTTTGCTCGCGCTTTAAGCATTTGTTCATCAACACTTTAAGGGATTCCGTCACTTCATCTACAGAACGATTACCATCCACGCGGTGAAGATTGTCCAACTTCTCAAATGCTTCTAAAATGGGCAATGTATCTGCATCGAATCCTTCTAAACGAGTCTGAACTTTCTCAGGCTGATCGTCTACGCGATGTTCTAAGTGAGTGCCGCCACAGGTGTCACAGACACCCTCTATTTGAGGTGCTTGCGATTTTAGATTATAGATTTGCCCGCAATCGGCGCAAATGCGGCGATTTATCGCACGCTCAGCAATCACATCGTAAGGCACATCGAGGTAAATAGCAGCGCCAATTTCAGCACCTGTGGATGTACACATCTCCAAAAGTGCAGTGGTCTGTTCAGCATTACGCGGGAAACCGTCAAGAATAAACGCGATTTTCTCCCCAGAAGAGGTATCACGCGCATTAAGCTGTTTTTGGATGCCCGCTTTCAGGACATCAATGACGGTTTCGATATTAACCAAGTGCCCAGCAGCAAGAGTTTCTTTAACGCGATGGCCTAAAGGGGTATCATCTTTCGCAACCCCTCTGAGCATACTGCCCATATCCACGCGAGGCATATCGTAAAGGTCTGCTAAGCGTGAAGTTTGAGTTCCTTTACCGCCGTTGGGAGGCGCTATAAAGGGAAAGAACAAAACATTATTAAGAGAAGACGTAGACATCATCATCATTATTTCAAGAATCCTTCATATCGTTTGGCCAAGAGCTGGACGCGAACCTGGTTTACCGTATCCAACGCAACCCCGACCATAATAATAAGTGCCGTTGTGCCTAAACCAGCCAATGTGCTAATACCCGTCAATGAGGTTGCAGATGTGGCAATTAGAGTAATAATTCCCAGCATCATGGCGCCAATAAAGGTCAAACGTGTAATGAGTGTTGTGAGGTATTCGCCTGTTGCTTTACCTGGCTTGATTCCAGGAATCGCATTGCCGTACTTCCGAAGATTTTCGGCAATTTCTTTCGGCTGAAGACTCGGCACTAACGTAACATAAAAATAAGAGAAGAAGATAATCAACCCAAATTGAACGGCAATATAAACAGGGCTGCCAGGAGCCATGTATGTTTGATAAAGACGCAATGCCTCAAACATAACGCCTGTTGGGTTTGTGTTTAGGAGCATATCCACAACAATGTTAGGAAAACTAAGAAGCATAAAGGTGAAAATCAATGGCATAACGCCCGATGGGTTTAACTTAAAGGGAATGAATGAATCCCCACCGCCATAGGTTTTACGACCCACTTGACGTCGTGCCTGAACGATGTAAACCTTATAAAAAGCTTCCTGCAAAAGTACGATTAAAGTAATGGTGAGCGCGTAAATCGCAAGCAGGATTCCCAAGCCAATCATGCGGCCAGAATCCGCTTGTACCAACTCGAATGTTTGTTGAAAGTACATCGGAATACTGGAAATAATACTGACAAAAATTAAGATCGAACTTCCGTTACCGACCCCGCGCTCAGTAATGAGTTCACTCATCCATACGGCGAACATGGCCCCAGCTACAAGAGCCAATACAGCGGCTGGAAGGAAAAAGACGGGATCTACACCAGGCAGCAATACCTGAGGATTCATGCTGAATAATCGAACCACTACAAAGGCTTGAAGGATTGCAATCCCCACGGTTAAGTATCGGGTAATTTGAGAAATTTGACGACGGCCTTGATCGCCGCCATCTTTTTGAAGTTCCTCTAATTTAGGAACGACAGCGGTCATCAACTGCATAATAATTGAAGACGTAATGTAAGGTCCGATCCCTAAAGCCATCACCGAAAGGCTTGCCAACGCGCCGCCCGAAAACATATCGAGCATACCCAATAGTTGGCTATTCCCCGCCATTGTTTGGAGTGCTTCAGCATTCACGCCCCATACAGGAATCTGAACGGCAAAGCGATAAATGCCCAAAGCAATGAAGGTGAAGAGTAAGCGCTCTTTCATCCCAGAGGCTTTAATTGCGTAGGAAAGTTCCTTCCAGTTGGGAATGCGAAACTTTTTTTGATTGGACGTCACAGGGGCTGCGACGGGGATATCAGATGGCACTATGGGTAGCCCTTCCCTCAACAGATTTAGATATCCTCAATTATAACGCGGGCACTGGAAATGGCCAAAGAGTAAAGAGAGAACGTATGCGATTTGACTAAAATGTGCGGATACAACCCTTAAGCAAAGGAGCTTAAGCAATGTACCCGCACATAATAAGTAAATTCTTTACAGGGCTAAGAGCTGTTTCAATGGCAATTCAACCATTTCTACTTTTCCGCCAGCCGCTTCAAGCTTCTCTTTAGCACCAGGAGTAATGTAGTGGCACTGGATTGAGAACTTACCCTGAGGCGTTCCTGTTCCAAGAATGCGTACGCCATCATGAGCACGTTTCATCTTGCCTGATTCAATGAGAGCAGCATAGGTTAGGGTAGTAACACCTTCGCCCATGTAACGGTGGAGTTCACCGACATTGATTTCAAGCCAGTTACGCACATTCGGACGGGGAAAGGTCCGAAATTTGGGAATACGACGGTACAAGGGCATTTGACCGCCTTCAAAACCGCGCTTGGATGAACGGCCTGAGCGTTGGCCTTCACCGTTGTTACCACGGTTCGCTGTTTTACCAGAACCACTGGCAATACCGCGACCTTTGCGCATACGCTTACGATTAGACCCTTTATTGGGTTGAATATCGTGTACAAATAGTACCATCATGTTAGACTTCCTCCACAGTAATGAGGTGACTCACTACCTTAACCATGCCACGGATGACAGGCGTATCAAAATGTTCGACGGTTTGGTTCGTTTTCTTGAAACCAAGCGCAGCCACTACGCGACGCTGAGCGTCAGGGCGTCCGAGTACGCTACGATTGAGCGTGACGCGGATTTTTTTGTTTGTTGCGTTCATTATAGGTATTCCAATAATTTAAAAAGTATGAGAAAGCGGTGCTTAGAGGCAGAGCATTTCTTTTACAGAAATATCACGGCCATCAGCGATCTCTTTAAAGGTGCGAAGCTCTTTAAGCCCTTCAATTGTAGCGCGTGCAACGTTCAACGGCGAGTTCGAACCAAGAGATTTAGACAAAACGTTTTCAATGCCTGCAAGTTCAATCACTGCCCGAGCAGCACCACCAGCGATAACCCCTGTTCCTTCAGATGCTGGACGCATGAAGACAGATGAGCTACCAGCAATTCCCGTTACGGGGTGAGGAATGGTATGCTTAAAGCGGGAAATTTCAACAACGTTACGCTTGGCCTGAGCAACACCCTTTTGGATGGCGCCAATAACTTCGTTCGATTTACCAATGCCAACGCCGACTGAACCGTTCTTGTTTCCTGCGATGACAACAGCACGGAAACTCATTTTCTTACCGCCTTTGACAACCTTTGTCACACGGCGAATTTGAATGACGCGTTCCTGCCATTCGCTTTCTTGTTCCTGGTTGCCCGCGGGGGTTGATGGTCTAGCCATAAAGTCTATCCTTTAAAACATAGCGGTGTCGGTAGCCACTTGTCGAAGCTCGGGTTAAAAGCAGGATGCAAGGGAACGACACAAAATAAATGTGGGATGGAATAAGGCATACTAACAGTAAAAGCACGCCTTAAGTATATACATTAGCATGGACACTCTTTCATTCAACCCTCCGCACGCAAAAGCCGTTATAATTTGTAACTCGATAGCACGTATCTTTCTGCTACTATGTTAGGCATTCAATCACTTCTTTATGAGAGGCACTTTCAACATGCTTAAAGCGGGTATCGTCGGACTTCCAAACGTGGGTAAATCCACCCTGTTTAATGCCTTAACGTCTACGTTTCAAGCCGAAAGTGCGAACTATCCCTTTTGCACTATTGAACCCAATACAGGCATTGTGAAGGTTCCTGACAAGCGCCTTTACGTGTTGCAGGATATTGTTAAAACCGATAAAGTCATCCCTGCCGTGTTTGAATTTGTGGATATTGCAGGCCTCGTTCGCGGAGCCTCAAAGGGAGAAGGCTTGGGCAACCAGTTTCTCGCTAATATAAGAGAAGTCGATGCCATCGTTCAGGTGGTGCGTTGCTTTGAAGACGAGAACGTCATTCATGTCGAAAACAGTGTGGACCCTTCCCGAGACATTGATACCGTTGTGTTAGAGCTATGCCTTTCTGACGCAGGGTCGATTGATAAGCGTTTGCCCCGCCTTCAAAAAGGAGCAAAGGTTGATCCAGAGGTGAAAGCAGAACTCACGTTAATGGAAAAGCTCAAACCCATTGTCAGTAATGGCGAGATGATTAGCCAACACCTAGAGAGCTTTGATAAAGAGGAGATGCTTTTGCTTGAACGTTCAGGATTGCTCACCGTAAAGCCTATGATCTATGCTGGCAATGTCGCGGAAGATGAGTTGGCTGATCCCATGGCGAACCCTCATTATGCCGCGTTGGTGGCTCGTGGAAAAGAAGAAGGCCGCCCTGTGGTCCCGATCTCTGCTCAAATTGAGGCGGAACTTTCAACACTGGAATCTGATGAAGAAAAAACCGATTACCTTGAAAGTCTAGGTGTTCAACAAAGCGGGGTTGATGGACTTATTCAGGCGACGTTTGATCTGCTCGGCTTGCGCACCTATTTTACTGCGGGGGTTCAGGAAGTTCGTGCATGGCCGTTTGAAGAGGGCTTTACCGCACCGCAGTGTGCAGGAGTTATTCACACCGATTTTGAAAAAGGCTTTATTCGCGCGGAAGTTACGGCGTATAAGGATTACGTTGAGCTCAACGGTGAAAAGGGCGCAAAAGAAGCAGGCAAGCTTCGCCTTGAAGGAAAAGAATACATCGCAAAAGATGGCGATGTTATGCACTTCCGCTTTAATGTGTAACAAACCTACTTATTTTTCTGTATTTACCATACTATATTTATTATACTTTCTCTCTGAATAACTTACTTATGGAGTCTACTTATAGATGTCTCTACTCAATGCTTCTCTCTCTCAACGCAATGGAAAAGTGTGGGGGGTTGCTCGCATGAACCCTGCTGGCGACCAAATTCAACCTCTTAAAAACAAGGATACCCTCCCGAAATTAGCGTCACTTGTTTTAGCCGAAAACGAAGAAGCCAAGACGTATAAAGATCCTGAAGGCAAAGATATCATTGTTACAGGGGACGAGCTATCCTTACTTGAACATCAAAAAGCCCTGCAACAAGAAGCGAAACACACAGGCGATGCTTTTATCATGCGCAATGCCCATCATGCCTATGAAGGTATGAAGGATGCTGTTAGTGTGAACGCAACATTTGTAGATGCATCCATGATTGAAGATGACACAAGCTTTATTAAGCAAACCCGCGACATCGAACATTTAGACGCTCATTCATACAAGAACAAAGAACATCATGACAAGGATGCTGTTAAAACGTCTGATGATCGTTCTTATTCTGAATCCAAGAACCCCTTTAAAACACAGGAACGCCAACAAGACAGTGCGTTTCCAGAATCCTCTCTTGCAAACAGGAATGACTTAGATACCCTTACGCAAATCTTGGGATTTAGCGCCAGCTATATGCAAATCACGACATTTTCGCCTGACACAAAGAAACAACATTCTAAAATGAGCGAGCCACATATGCCTGAAGGCAAAGAGTCAGTGACACTTAATAAAGATGATGCGTTGAACGCGGATATTGAAGACTTAGTCAAAGCCGCGTTTGGCGATGATGTAGATGTCGAGACAGAAGTCGTCATGGAGGATGCGCTAGCCCCTAACGCGTCCAAGGAATCCGAATCTGTCAAAACGGCAGCGAAAGACGTTGCTCCTAAGAAAGCAGATTCTTTACACCCTAAGACTCCTAATAGTCATAAGGCTAAAACGCAAAAGATTCAGGAGTCGCCTGCTCATGCCTCCAATAACAACGACCCTCAACCCATTACCGCCAAGACCGCCTAAGGCTCGAAACGGTCATGTCTATACGTTAATGATGGCGGGTCACGATCGGTTGATCCGCCATCTTCCAGCGGACACAGTCGCGCACAAACTGGATGCTTTGGACTATGAAAAATTTTCAGACCACAAGTACCAAAAAGGGGCGACTGTTCAATCTTACGGTGGAGTAGACGTTCAACATCACCAGCATGTCGCTGAACTCAAATCTTATATTGCAGAAGAATTTGTATTGTTTCAAACCAGTTACGGCGACATTCTTGTGTTAGATGGAGACGATGCTACTGAAGCGGTACATTTGCTTGTAGAGAATGAAGGCAACGATCACACCCCCTCTCATGAAGAAAAGTATCAACAGGTTCTGGCATTAAATACATTTGCACTTGATAAAATGGAAAGTTCTATGCCGATTGAGGCATCAATACTGACACGGCCCCAATCAAGTAATTTACCCTTCCCCGATCTTATTGGAAAACTTAAAGAATACCTGGTTTACAAAGACATAAGCAATCGGCAAAAGAAAGATGTTCACAGCTGGCATAAAATCTATATAAAAAATCCTGAAGCCTCGACGATGCAGCCGATTCAACGCATCTTTAAGCGTCATGAGAAAATGAAAAAGAATCTTCATACGATTTATCAGGAATTGGTAAACCGTGCCGATGCAAAGGGCCATAAGGGTTACACAAATTGATTCGACACGTCCGTTCGGATACTCACAAAGCCCCCCCCCTCGCTCCCCTAAACCGACACTTGCAAAATCGGGAAGTCTTGCAACCTCAGCCACATAGCGGATATGCTTATACGCTTATGATTGCTGGGCAGGACCGACTTTTACGGCAGCAGCACTCTGATCCGTTTGAACCCCTTTCCACTGTTGCGAAAATGCCCAATGGGCTTATTCCCCCCACCCTAAATATGGTCGATGGCCCTCCCACCCCTGAGCGTGATTGGTATTCCCCCTTTAAAACCTACATCGATGATGAATTTGTCATCATGCAAACCACCCACGGAGACATTATTGTTCTGGATGGTGTTGAGGCAGAAAAAGCGGTGGTAGCCATCGTTGAACAGGAAAAGATAGCGAGGCTTTTCTCCCCTGAAAGTAAATTGCGCAACTTGAATAATATGAACATGTTTGCACTGCGCATGCAGGAACATTCGATGCCCATTGAAGCCTCTGTTCTTAGACACTTTAACGGAGTGCAGGAAACGCTTCCCTACCCCACACTTATTCGTAAAATTAAGCAATTCATGACCTTTAAAGAATTCTATAAAAAGCGAGAGCTTGATAAAGTGCACGACGTGTTAATCAAGAATCCTGAAGCACCCACAATGCAACCGTTTACTCGTATTTTTGAGCGTCATCCTCACGTGGAAAAAAGTTTACATCTGCTTTACCACCATTTAATAGGCCACTCCCACCAAAAAGGGGAACGGTAAACGAGTATATTTCGGATATACTAGACCCACTTTCTGTTACTCATTAAAGGATTATTTCTATGCCGACATCCTCTACTGCTCCTGCAGCTTGGCTGGTTCTGGAAAACGGAGCCATGTATGAAGGAACCTCTATTGGTAAGCATGGCGAGGCGTTTGGAGAGTTGGTCTTCAATACGGCGATGACAGGCTATCAGGAAATCCTGACCGACCCAAGCTACAAAGGTCAAATGGTGATGATGACCTATCCTGAAATCGGTAACTATGGAATCAACACCCAGGACATTGAATCAAAAAGCGGGATGCATGCCGCTGGATTTATTGTTCGCCGCTTAAGCACTGTAACCTCTAACTGGCGAGCCGCTGGTAGTTTAAATGCAGCTTTGGAACAGGCTGGCGTTGTGGGCATAGAAGGTATTGATACGCGTGCTATTACACGATCAATCAGGAGCGAGGGTGCTTTGAAATGTGGCATCACCCATAACGGTGAACAGCTCGATGCGTTTTTAGAACAGGTCAACGCACAAGCCTCTCTGGATGAACAAGACTTGGTGAACAAGGTCTTCACACTTAGTGCGTATACATTAAAGGGTACTTCGGATAAGCAGGATCAACCGCGTTTAAAGCGTCTTGTTGCCTATGATTTCGGAGTCAAGGAAAACATTCTCATTCAATTACAGGGTGTGGTTGATGAACTCATTGTGGTTCCTGCGAACACCGATTACGACACCGCCATGCGTTACGCCCCTGATGCTATCTTTTTATCCAACGGGCCTGGCGACCCGCGTCGTTTAAGCGAAACAGTTCAGTTGTCTCGACGTTTTATTGATAACAACATGCCTATTTTTGGAATTTGCCTTGGGCATCAATTGCTCAGTCTCGCGTTGGGTTTGCAGTGTGAAAAAATGGCCTTTGGTCACCACGGCGGCAACCATCCTGTGAAAGATAAAGATACCCATGAGATTTACATCACTTCGCAAAACCATAGCTATTGCGTAAGCCATCCGACTGATCCACATCTTGCAGATGATATTGAAATTACCCATATCAACCTGAACGATAATACCGTTGAAGGGATGCGTCATAAAACGCTTCCTGTGATGAGTGTACAATTTCACCCTGAAGCAGCCCCAGGTCCGCATGATGCTGCTGATTTCTTTCAGCGATTTATCACACGTTGCATTGATGCCCGTGAGAGCTTGAATGTCTAGCATGAATCAACCCACACTTGGGCATACACTACTTATCGTAGAAAATATGGATACCGCGCTCCCCTTTTGGATTGAGGGCGTCGGTTTTACGATAAAGTCTCAGGAAGCAGGGTATGTTGAGCTGTTGGATAAGCAGAGCCGTATCTTCGGGTTGGTGACGCCTGAGTGTATGGAACACTTTTTGGGAGTGCGTCCACAAATCGCAAAACCCGCATTGGGTGTTTGGCAGAATAGTTGTTTTCTGAGTATTGAAACGTTTGATCTAAACGAGACGCTTACTCTTTTAAAGCACCATGATGTTATTGTGCTTAAAGAGGCTTGTCTCATGCCGTGGGGTACAACGGTCGCTTTTTTGCAGGACCCCAGCTCAGGATTCTGCTTTGAGCTGTGTCAGAAATAGTTATAGATTTATGCTTCATCCGCTGAACTAGCAGGTGCTTCAGACAACTGAAGCAATTCTTTGACCATGCGAAAGTTTATCAAGCGAGCTTGATACATGGCCGCAACGGCCTGCACCTGTTGGGGATTATCTTCGCAACGTGCGGACAAGCGGAAGAATTCTTCCATGTTGTAATTAACCGCCTGTGCAGCTTTTTCAGGTTGAGCGTTCATGCTGATACTCCTACTTAAGACATGTAAATTGAATAGCTAGGGCGTTTCAGATTCGAGGAAAATGATCCGCAAGAAGGGAGTCTAGGGTTCTACTATAGGCTAATACCCTTTATATTAAGCAAGGGCGTATCGCGTCTTCGTTGTTGCCGCCTCTTTTTGTTCAACCATGTATTATGTATACACTTATTT
>Ga0163144_10027657_pt1 | contig 10973 bp, 10 predicted proteins | sample OliLak19BULKMAT1_FD_123175 | JGI IMG/M metagenome (GOLD analysis project Ga0163144, IMG submission 123175) | Freshwater microbial mat bacterial communities from Lake Vanda, McMurdo Dry Valleys, Antarctica - Oligotrophic Lake LV.19.BULKMAT1 | ecosystem: Environmental > Aquatic > Freshwater >... | reverse complement strand
TTCTAATCTTTCTTGAGCAGAAATCTCTCCACTATCTTGAGTTTTTGGTCTAAAAGCTGGTATCCGTTCCATATAAAAGTATTATAGTACTTTTATAACAAATTTAAAATATAGCCAATACTCTCCGCCAAAATCCCAGAAGCCCGCCCACATTCATTCCCCAGACCCCTTTCTGCGGGCAGGAACACAATCCGAATTTCCCCCAGAAAAATTAGTCTCGGTTTTGCGAAATCATCTTCTTACAGAAGCTGTACACCTTTTGGATGGAGTACCATCTCAAAAGGTCTTGCGAAAGTGTCCCGCACTTTCTCACCCCAGAAAATAGTTTTCGCAAAACCGAGTCCGTATTTGAATTCCGACAGTTTCTCCCATCAAGGAGAAACCCGACCTCGCCTCGCCACCACCATACCGAAAAAATAAAAAGGGAGATCACGCTAAAACAAAATTAGAATGCGTGGTGGCGAGCGGTGTCATAAAGATACTCAAGAAAAATCCCCTATGGGGATTTTTGTGTGTTTTTACTTATCCTCTGAGAGTCTCTCTAGAAAGTTTGAGACTGAGCCGTCTGGTCGTAGGAGTCTCCTTCCCCTGAATTCATTACTAGAGTTATAGTACCTTCGTGCAACATAGTCCTTTGATTTAACTAAAAACTCATACACAAGAGACGGAATGAAATCAAATATAAAAAGATGTAAAACTTTTTTGTAATAGTTGTACCTCAAATACATTCCTTCAATAAGGTTATTTAAAAATAAATCCCCTACTGAAAAAATTTTGTTCAGAAAAGATATCCCACCAAACTTGTTTTCAATAACCTTAAGGGTAATTAAGGATATTAAAACTATAAAAGAAACTATAAATGATGTTAGTGCCATAAGATATTATTCTGCAACAGAGTATCGAACAAAACGAGATAGTTCTATCTTTTCGCCAAATTTCTGAGTTGCTGACTCTAGTAGGTTTTTAATTGTGACTTCAGGGTTTTTTATAAAAGCTTGTTCTAGCAAGGCTTCCTCTTTTTCTTCCCCAGCGTCCTCCACTTTAATAAACTTTGGATTTGTTGCTGTTATATGCATAGCTATATCCCTTGCCAGAGCCTTAAACTCGTCGTTTTTAGCAACGAAATCAGTTTCGCACAGTAGTTCTAGCATAACACCCACAGTGCCTGTAGAGTGAACGTATGTAGAAATATAACCAGCACCTAGAGTTCTATCACTTTTCTTATTAGCTATATCAGCACTTCTTTCTAAAAGAATAACTACTGCTTTATCCATATCTCCTCCAGTTTCCTCTAGAGCTTTTTTACATTGCATAACAGAAATGCCGGTTTTGTCTCTCAATTGTTTTACTTGTTCTGTTGTAATTTCCATATAAAATATAATAAAAAATAATACCCGATACAGCTACTTAATCATACAGTAATTATACAGTAGGAATAGTTTTTTTCAACTGACCGTCTTTGTAGCTTTCTACTATTTTCTTAAGGAAAAATTCGATACTCGTTCTAGAAGAATCATTACCGGGAACCGGAAAATCAACTTCATTTAGGTTATTGTCTGTTCCACAAATAGCTATTACGGGAATTCCCATCATTTTTGCTTCTTTTTGAGCAATAGATTCTTTTTTACTATCAACTAGAAAAACTGCATCTGGAAGTCTTTTCATAACTGAGAGTCCAAAAAAGAAAGTTCGTAGTTTTTCTATTTCTCTATCAATAAGTAATCTTTCTTTTTTAGTGTATTTTACAAGCTCACCTTTTTCTTTTTGTGATACCCAAGACTCTAGTTTATCAACTCTTTTTCTGATTTCAGAAAAGTTAGTCAAACTTCCACCGATAAATCTTCCAGCAACGTAAGGCATGTTTATACTCTCAGCAGCAGAAATAATAGCTCCCTTAGCTTCACTTTTACCACTAATGAAAAGAATGTTTGCGTTTCTAGAACCTAACTCAGATACGAATTCTAAAGCTGTATTCAATGAATCTTTTGTTTTCTCTAGATCGAAAATCTCAATATTGTTTTTAACTCCGAAGATAAAAGGCTTAGTAGATGGATGTCGTCTTGATTTGATGAAACCAAAATGACTCCCTGCAGAAAATAAACCCTCAATTAGGGCTTCTCCTTCACTTCCTGAATTAATAGAATTACTTGTTTTTATCATACGTGAGAGATAGTCTAGCAAAAAGCCCCCATTTACGCAACCCTTGTATTCATGGCTGTTTGCATTAGCGAAAGAATTAATTTCTGAGAAACATCCGCAGACGCCGAGCTTGGTGTCGTCAATGATCCGAACCTGTGAGGGCTCTTGACGACGAGGCGTTGAGGACAGAGCGAGACTTCCGCAGGAGAAGTCGAGAGTTTTCGAAGAGATTAATTCTGCAGCTTTTACTCATCCTCCCCCACCTCCCCACTAGAACTTCCATCAAAGTTAGCCATAGCCTCAACTATTGGTTCTATACCTCCTGCTAGTATCTTTTCTATGTTGTGCCAGTTTTGCCTTATACGGTGGTCTGTAATACGGTCTTGGAGAATATTGTATGTACGGATTTTTTCAGATCTGTCTGCTGTTCCCACTTGAGATTTTCTGTCTGCAGAGTATTTTGCTGCTTCTTCTTGGTCCTTGAGCATCTGAAGTTTTGCAGTCAAAATAGACATTGCAGTCTCTTTGTTTTTAAGCTGACTTCGCTGTGATGTAGAACGAACATCAAGTCCTGTTGCTTTGTGAATAATACGCACAGCTGTTTCCACTTTGTTAACGTTTTGTCCTCCTGCACCTCCAGAACGCGATGTTTCTATTTCAATATCAGCTGGTTTTATTTCAATTGTTGTTTTCTTGCGAATAGGTAGAACAGCAACTGTCGCTGTCGATGTGTGCACACGACCCATTTTCTCTGTAGCAGGAACTCTCTGAACTCTGTGAACTCCTGTCTCAAAGCGTAGTTGTTTATATACATTCCTCCCTCTTATTTCAAAAGATGCTTCCTTGTATCCACCTACAGCACTTCTTGATTCGTCCAGAGACTCCACTTTCCAACCACTGTTTTCTGCATATCTAATGTACATATGAGCCAACTCTTCGGCAAAAATAGATGCTTCTTCCCCGCCAGCTCCAGCTCGAACTTCTAGAATAATTTCGTTTGGAAACTCCTCTTCTTTTTCCTCTACTTTTATTATTTCTTCCATCTGCTTCATTATTTCGTTTTTCTGAGACATCAAAGACTCTAGCTCTGAACTAGCTAGCTCTGCCAAAGCAGGATCGGAGTCAATCATTTTCCTCGTATTATCCTCCTCTCTTTCAAGTCTTCTATAACTTTCCGCTAAAAAAGAGGTTTTTGAGTTTTGTAAAAATTTTTCTAAGTCCATCCCGTTAAGTTTAACATAACAAAAAAGAATTTCCGTTTACTCATAATTTTTATGGTACATCGCGGAACCCGTGTAGAGGTGAGCGCGAAGAAAATTTCTAGTAAGAAATTATTCTGTTTCCAGAAAAGTTATGAGGAGAAAGGAAATTCGTTATTTTGTAGCTTTTTTTGTTTTGGCTACTGCAATCTTATTTTTGAATCGTTCTACTCTTCCTGCTGTGTCTAGGATTTTCTCGTTTCCAGTATAAAAAGGGTGTGATGCACTTGAAATTTCAAGTCTGTATACAGGGTATTCTTTTCCGTCTTTTGCCTTAACTTTTTCAGATGTATTTACAGTAGATGAAATAACGAACTCAGCACCGTTTGAGTTATCGATAAATAGTACTGGTCTATAGTTTTTTGGATGTATGTCTTTTTTCATTGCTCTGTTTAATTACTTTGTACCTTACCAAAAACAAGCGATTTTGGCAAGAAAGCAATGACCTACATCACTTGCTTCGTTATCTCTGGCTGTGCCACCTCGTTTTTACCGTCTTTGATCATTTTAATAAACGGATACTCCACAAATCTATATGTCACAGATGAAACTACAATAGTCAAGAGACCACTTATGGTAATTAGAGACCAAAACATAAAAGGTGTTGTTTCGGTTATTGGACGAAAATAGTCATAAGTATTTAAAACTCCAAACAAAACTATACCGTGTATCAAATAAATACTGTAACTCAATATTCCTAAAAACTTTGCGACTTGTGTACGAAGAAATCCAAAAATATCTGCTCCATACACAAAACACAAAAATACAGCCAGAGATACAAAATACTGAGAAAAGGAATAGGGTTTGTAACTCATAAAATATATTAGAATGATCCCTGCTATTGGCAGAATCGAAGATATTTTATTTTTGAAAAAAAGAAAAGAAGGATATTTGTTATAAATATGAGCCGCCATAATGCCAAAGAAAAATATCGCCCAATATCCCCTCTGGTCTGAAGAAAGAGCGTAAAAAACAAGCGGTAGTGCCATAATGAGCATTTTTTTACTTCGAAGAAAAATGGCGAGTATCGGAAGCATCAAATAGAAGAACCACTCAAAGTGTAGTGTCCAGTGTATTCCTGCGTTTATTGGAAGAACACTTATATTGTTTACAGACTGTGTAGTAATTAGACCAATGGTCAGCCAAGACAGTATATCTTTCAAAGTCTGTTTTAAATCAATATCAAAACCAGATTGTATTAAAATAGAAAAAACTATGAGTCCTGCACAAAAAATATACATTGGCGCTAGCCGAAGGAATCTACTTCTATACAAATAACCCTCATCTACCTTACCTTTTTGAGCAATCATTTTTGACCAATACAGAAAACTAGTCATTATTAGGAAAAGAATAACTGCCTCTCCACCTAAGTGTCTGTAAAATCTTATATTCACTATCTCCCAAACACCAGTTTGAAAGTAGAACCAACTAGTAACTGCGTGCTGGAAAAACACGTTAACAGCAAGTACCCCTCTTAGGCCATCTAGGGATTCAAATCTGCCGTTTTCTTCTTCCTTGAGTATATCCTTATAAAAGGGTAGTCTCCGCAAAAAATACATCGAGAACAAAACCAAAACTGGCATTACCAAAAAGTAGTACCAAATGCCTGTGTGACCAAAATCCATTTAGTAATTTAAGCACAAAACTAAGAAAATTTCTATCTTCCGAATTATGGAATTATTTCAAGAAATTTTACTCAAGATCGCTTATAAAATTTTTAAATATGAAGAGCCTTACAAATAGTAAGGTGATGATTATTTTAAAATTTTAGAAGATGAGATTGGGTAAAAATTAATTGAAATTATCTTCGAGAGACGCCGTACTGCGTTAGATAGTCTATATCTTCTTGAATTTTAGCCTTTAGACCCATTACACTTCTTCCATAAGAACAAGTTGTTCCTCTAGTTCCGTAGTAACGACAAGCTGCTTTTATTTCTGCGCTATAGACGCCATTTACACCACCTAAGTCAGCTAAATACATAGCAGAAACTGTAAATGCATCCTCAGCCACCCAAGGGTTAGGATCACGGCCTATTATGTCTTTAAGTTTGCCCTCAAAAATCATCCATGTAGAAGGGATAAACTGTGCAGGACCCATAGCTCCACCAAAACCAGCAACACCAGCAATAGGACAAGATACGGCTGTTTTATAAGGATTAAATCCAAGTCTACTTGTGATTGCTAGAAACGGAACAGTGTCTCTTGGTGCCTTCATAGCATTTGTAAATGACTTACCACTAGAAACACTGACACCTGTTCCTGTAGTTGCATCTGTTAAGTTACATCTACCAACGTTTGCTCCTAGATTACTTTCTTGAGTCAAAATAGCCAAAACGAATGCTGGAGAAACCCCTGTTCTTTGCGAAGCCTCCTGTGCGTAAACAAGTGCTGTTCCAAAAGGAATTGCTGCAGAACCTCCAGCAAGTTTGAAAAGTTTTGCTTTTATTTCTACAGCTTTTTTCTGCCTATCGCTAATTACCTGTTCGTAAGATTTTTCCTGAGTTTTATTTACAGAAATAAGATATTGTTTTTCTTTTTCATTTCTCTCTACTTCTTTTTTCTGGGCTTCTACAGCGGCTTTTGTATCAAGTTCTTTATCCTTTGCCTCATCTAGACTTGCCTTTTCTTTCTCAGTTAGGTTTTTTGTATCTCTTATTTGGGTAAATAAAATCGCTAAAGATCTTTTAATAGTCTGAAATGAGTCAATGTCAGCAAAAAAATCTGAGAGGTCTTTGTTTCCTAAAACTACCTCAGGTAGAGAAAACTCATCTATTTCATTTGTTTTTCGCAATAACTGCGCCAGAGACTCATGACCTTTTTCTATTTTCTTTTCAAGAGTTGTTATTTTACTTTGTTTATCCTTTATTTGTTTTCCAAGTTGTTCGATATTTATACTTCTTTGCTTAATAGTTGCCTTTGCCTGCTTTATTTTTGCATTCAAAATAGCTGCTTCATTTTGAAGAGACTTTGTGTTGGCTTTTGTACCACTCAGTATTGCTTGCCATTTAGATATATCCTTTTCTGTTTCTGCCAGCTCCGCTCTCCAAATAGCCTCCTGTTCTTCTGCTGTAACGGCTAAAGACTTATTTGGATCAAATACCAAGCTTGTAAACAAGGACAAACCTAGGAAAAACAAAATTAAAATGGACTTTTTGGGAAAGAAAAATAACCGTTCAGACATATGAATATTATACACTATAAAGTGACGTTTTAAAGTACCCATAATTACAGCTTTCTTGAGTTTAATTAATATATATAATAAACTTAAATAGCATCGCCTTAAAAATAACCTTTTTATAAAGTATGAAAAATATATATTTATTAATGTTTTCTTTAGTGATTATGCTTGGTCTAGGATTATATAGTTCAGTTTATGCTGGAAATGTTGATCCTGCTTCACATCAAAAAATAGAAAAAGTATATGAGAACGTACAGAAAGCAGTTTCAAAACTATCTCTAATTATAAATGCCGACGGGACTGTTCAATTTGGAGGAGCTAAATTTGTTTCCTTAAACGGTTCAAATATTTATATTACAGCATACGGACTTCCACTAACTCTATCTACAAATTCTAATACTCAAATACTAGGTGTTGCATCTCTTTCCAATATGATTGCAGGAGATACCTTGTCGGGTAAGGGTAGTATCAACCAATCAACAGGAATAATAACTGCTAGCTCTATTAGAAATGAATCACAAAATCAACAAAAAATAATAGATTTGGAAAACCAAATAAAATCTCTAATGGAACAATTAAAGAGACTCCAAGTTGAAATGAAGGCAATGAATTACTAATGATAGAGCCTGAATAATAATTTAAAAAAACCCTCTCGGGTTTTTTTATTATTCTGCTGGAGCTTCTTCCTCATCTTTCTTACCTTTCTTCTCTACTTCTATACTAGATAAATCAACCGGTGCTGATTCCTCCTCTACTTCTTCTTTTTGTCTTACAATAGCCGCGACAACTTCTTCTGGGTTTTCAACAAGAGTAACTCCTGCTGGAAGTTTTAGTTCACCCGCTGTAATTTTGCTATCAAAATCAACAAGTGATGAGACATCAACAGTAATTTCACGTGGAATACTTGTTGGATCTGAAGAAATTTTGACTTCTTGTAGAGCCTTGACTAGATTACCTCCGAGATCTTTAACCGCTGGGGAAACACCGACGAACTCAAGTGGCACATCAACTTCGATTTTCTTTCCTTTTTCGAATACGTAAAAATCAGCGTGTCGCGGAATATCTGTTACTGGGTCAACATCAACTGCATGAATAAGAGAGTCAACAGTTCCTTTTGAAGTTTTGATAGTTATAACTCCAGACTCTCCAGCTTTGTGCCATGCAGAAACAAAGTCGTTTCTAGATAGAGTAATAGGTGTAGATTCTGTCTTTTTTCCATAAAAAACAGCAGGAATCTTACCTCCCTCTCTTAGAGCAGTTGTGTCCTCTGTCGTATTTCTTAGTTGTGCTTCTAAAACAATCATTCGGCTAGTATATATGAAAGACCATAAAAAATCAACTTATTTTATGCTTTCTAGAGCAGTTACTTTCACTCACGAAACTCTCCAAAACTACACTTATCTATCGCCAGAATAATTTTGTGCTGAAAATTTTCTTCGCACTCGTCTCTTCACGGACTCCATGATGCGCCAGATAAGTGTAGTTTCTACGAGTTTTTCACTAATTTTGAATTAACTTTTTCAAGACTCTGCACAGGAAATTAGAAAACAACGACTGAGAGCGTCAGTCTGGAGAAACTGTTTGAGCGACCCAAATTTCTTGAGCTTTGCTCTTAGAAATTGGAAGTACTCTTGTGGTGCACTTGTATTCAAGGCGAGTTTTTCGAGAAGACGAGCGAGAAGGAGATTTTTTTCTTGATTTCCGAGCAAAGCAATTTGTGACCACACAAATATGCGTGTCTTTAAAAAGATGATTCAAAAAAAATTTAACTTTTCACTATGTGACTTATCATGTATTCTTTCGTACCCCCCACTTTCTTTCCAGGGTTAAATATATTTTGTGGGTCAAAAATATCTTTGGTTTTTTTGAAAAGTTCCACTATTTCGTGTCCAAACATTTGTTCTAGGTATGGGGTTCTTATAATACCGTCATTGTGCTCTGCATCTATCGATCCTCTATATTCCTTGACCAAAGAGTAAATTTTATCTGAAACAATAGGAATAAGTTTTGCATTTTTTGGGTCCTTCATATTCATAAGAGGAATAATATGGAAGTTACCGTTACCTGCGTGCCCAGCAATAGTATAAACAAGTTTATGTTCATCGAGAATTGCTCGCATTTTTGGTAAAAATTCTGGAAGGTACTGAGGTTTTACTATCACATCATCAATAAAAGGCGCTGTTCTGGCTCCTTTTACGTGCTGTCTTAAAAGATTGAAACTCTCTCGTCTTATAGTCCAATATTTACTCGACTCCTCTTCTGATCTTGAAATTCTTGTTTTTAGACCAAAGTGTGCAATTCTTCTTTGAAGTTCGTACATTTTTTTATCTATCTCTTTTTCGTCATTGTCAGAAAATTCTACAAGCAAAATGAGTTTTGGAATTCCTCCAGTTAAAATCATTCCAACTTCTGGCAAAAACCCAAACATTAGTTTGAAAAAATGATGCATTTTCATTCTCTTTATCATCGCCGGTAGAAACTTTATAGCAAGTTTCATTGTGCTATCGTCGTATGACTCTAGAGATTCTGGTTTTGTTGGCAGTATTTCGTTTACAAGCTCGCTCAGGTGGTCTAAGTTGCGAAGGAAAATAACAAAAAGTTTAGACTTACTTTTTACGGGAACAAGTCTAAATTTTATTTCAGTTATTATTGCTAGAGTTCCTTGTGAACCCGTTATTAGTTTGTTTATATCGAAAGTATGACCATCCCAAACATTCCACAAGTAGTAACCCGCAGAGTTTTTAGAAACATCAGGCTTGGCGTATTTTATAGCGTGTTCGTTTTCTTGTATTAAATTCCAAAGATTTTTGTAAATATTTCCCTCATAATCCCCCTGCGCTATTTTTCGTTCTAGTTCTTCTTTGTTTAATGGTTTTGTAGTGTATTCGTTTCCATCTGCAAAAACCATTTTCATTTCTTTTACATATTCTTCTGTTTTTCCATAAGCCAAAGTCTTCTCTCCTGCAGAGTTGTTTGCAACCATTCCTCCAACAGTGTTTAGCATTTTAGATGCTGTGTATGATGGCAAAATAGCATTTTTCTCTAAAGTTTTTACCTCAAAGTCTCTGTAAAAAGTTCCCGGAAGTGCTGTCGCCTCATCCTCCGAAACAGAAACTATCCCACCGAAATATTTGGTCATATCTAAAATAATAGATTCGCTCAGCGAACCTCCCGACATACAAGTTCCAGCAGAACGAGCTGTTATAGAAAGAGACGGGTTGTCAGCTTTATTCTCGCCAACAAATTTAACTAGTTTTTTTAAATCCTCTGTATCTTTTGGAAACAAAACTAGTTCTGGTTTTACTTCTAAGATACTTGCGTCACGACTATATGTATCTAATGTTTTAACATCAGAATTAACTTCTCCCTTAAAAATTTCTTTTATATTATCTAACAACTCCGAATGTGTAAATTTCATAAGTTAATTATAGCAAAAAAATATTCATAACAAAATCTCAAACAGAAAGAGATTTACAAATTATTAAAATACTTTAATTTTGCAGTTACCACATCCTGCACAGCCAACATCCCCGGTTTTAGAAATTTGTACGGTGCGACTTCGTCTGGATTTTCTTGTAGATATTTCTTCACTCCTTCTCTGAATGCGAGTCTGATTTCTGTATTGATATGAACAATAGCGATGCCATTTGCAATCGACATTTTAAAATCATCACCTGAATTTCCTGAGCCTCCGTGAAGCACAAGTGGAATTCCTGTTGAGTCCGATATTTGTTTTACTCTTTCTATGTTTAGTTTCGGATCAACGCCACTTCGAAGCATGCCGTGAAAGTTCCCCACTGCAGGAGCGAGCATATCTACACCGGTCAGCTCTACAAACTCTTTTGCTTTTGCGGGGTCTGTTAGAGAACTTTCATCGAGCAAAACTCCTTCTGGAATTTCATCCAAGACTTTTGATGACTGCCCGATGTAACCAAGCTCTGCTTCAACTAACACTTCTCTGCCTGTCTCTTTTTCTTTCGCTCGAGCATAATCGACACATTGTTTGGTAAGTTTTACATTTTCATCAAACGAAAGTTTTGCGCCGTCTACAATAACAGAATCGAAACCAGCATCTATAGCTTCTTTTACTCTTTCAAATGAATAGGTGTGGTCTGCATTTAAATAAATAGGATAATCAAACTCTTCGCGAATGCTTTTAACCAGAGCCACTGCTTGTTTTACCCCCACGAAATCTCTCTCACCTTCTGAAACTCCGATAATAACTGGTACGTTTAGACTCTGTGCTGATTTGAAAATTCCCCACAAAGCCTCTAAGTTTGAAATATTAAAATGCCCGACTGCTACTCCCTTTTCTTTTGCTTCCCATACAGATTGTTTTAATGTTTTCATTGTGCTTAATATTGTATCATAAAAAATATTGGCAAATACAAATAAAT